>Ga0310121_10003089_pt1 | contig 15375 bp, 14 predicted proteins | sample CB27_Tmax_986_MG_FD_203504 | JGI IMG/M metagenome (GOLD analysis project Ga0310121, IMG submission 203504) | Marine microbial communities from Western Arctic Ocean, Canada - CB27_Tmax_986 | ecosystem: Environmental > Aquatic > Marine > Oceanic | place: Canada: Western Arctic Ocean | collected...
CGCCTCCCCCTTCAGCGCCAGCACCTTCGTGATCGCCGCCGTCAGCGTCGTCTTCCCATGGTCCACGTGCCCGATCGTGCCCACGTTTACGTGCGGCTTCGTCCGCTCAAACTTCGCCTTCGCCATCTCGCGACCTCCATGCGGGGATGAGGAATAACGGCCTCGCTGGCCCCCGCAGGCACAGCGAACCGGCGTGCTCTGGAGCCCTCATCCAGATTCGAACTGGAGACCTCGTTCTTACCAAGAACGCGCTCTGCCAACTGAGCTATGAGGGCGACACCCGCGTCCATCTGATGGTAGCGGGTTTGCCGTTGTAGGGGAGTGGGACCGGCCGACGACGGACTCTCCCGCCCTAGGCCAGGGCTGGCACAGGTGGCCCTTCCTCGTGGGGACCTGGACGGGCCCATAGCGGCCCTGCCCGCACGAGCTAAGGAAGTGCCTTCAACCCTGAACGTCGATGATTCGGGTTCGCTGAGCGTGCTAGTGGGAGCACCTTGCCTCCCGGGCCGTGCTTCATGCGGCGACCACGCAGCCAGTCCGTGAAGTCACGACGCTGAGGCGGCCCTCTGGCCCCAGAACGTGTTTCCGTTCGAGAGCCGACACTCCATGGCCGGCTCCGCGCCCCGTATCACCTTTCCTTCGTCTCGCCCGATGGGAAGCTTGCCGCCGGTGAGCTGGTGCTGCAGTCCGGCGACGACGCAGAGTCCGGTTTCGATTCCACGAGCACTGTCCTCGTCTTCGATCGGGCGAGTGGCGAGCCCCTCTTCCGGATCCGCTCGGCGAGGCTCAACTACGGCGACGACCTCGCCGGCGCTCGCTGGCTCGCCGACTCGTCAGCGCTCGTTGCTCAGACCCTCATCGATGGTCGCCTTGGCTACAGCCTCGTCCCTGCGGATGGCTCTGAGCTGACGCAGCTCGCGTCCCCGCCTCGCTCCGGCGACGAGCGGTGGTACGAGCAACCGTCGATCCGGGGCGCGGTCCCCTCGCCGACGGACACGTCGCTCGTCTCGTTCGGGCGGGACGCAGTTCTTGACCGCCGCTCGAGTGCTTGGCAGAGAGCCATGCTGGGCGACGACGGCCCTGCCCACCTGGATCCATGGGGAGGATCGAGAGATGAGCTCGTCTTTGCCCTGCCGCACCGAGCACACGAGTTGGGGCGCCCCCTGGCCAAGCTCGAACGGTCTCGAATCGAGCACCCCCCGTTCGCTAGCTTCGGCTAGGCGGGAGACCAAAGACCAGCGCCTGGGGTTCAGAGTTCTACGGACCCCGGGGCCTCTCAGTGGCCGTATCACCTCCGGCGTTGCGGTTACGGGCCGGAATCACAACCCGGCACTCGCGCTTGGAGAAGCCGCCCTCCACGACGGCTGAGATCTGTAGACCGGGCGGTCGGCCTCCCCTCGCCCGGCAATACCGGTTAGAATCTTGGCGCGCGTTCGCGTCCGGCGGCACAGGGCCGTCACTCGTCGGCTTGGCGCAAGACCGCTCCCGGGGCCGGGGTGACTCGTACGCACACAGAACAGGAGCCGACTCCAGCGAGTTCTCACCCGCCAACTCATCTCAATACCTGCAAAGGGGACCAGCATGTCATCACGCGTTGTCATTTCAGCTGACAGTCACACTGAGCGATTCCTCGACCTTTCGGATTACATCGATCAGAAGCATCGGGACAAGATGCTCGAGCTGAACGCTCGAGATGAGGAACGGCTGAAGAAGATACTGGAAAACATGCGTAACCGCGGCCAGGAAACCTCATATTCTGGACGGGGTAACCAGCCTGATGAGTTCCGCATATCAGTCAATCTGGAAGACCGCATGGCTGCTATCACGGCCGACGGCGTGTGCGCAGAGGTGATCATCGAGCGCGGCGGCTCGCGCGACCCTGACATCGACTTCGTACGCGCAGTAAACAGCGCTTACTATCGCTGGTTCGCCGAACATTTCGGACCCGAAGCTTATCGGTTCATCGGCGTAGCCGCGGTAACCATCGCGGATATAGATATGGCTCTAGCGGAGGTCCGCGAGGCTCACGCGGCTGGGTTCCGGGCCTTGATCCTGCCCGGCGCCTTCTACTGGTTCCCAGGCGCGCTGCCATACCACGATCGCAGCTACGATCGTCTATGGGCGCTCGCCGAAGAACTCCGGCTGCCGATTCTCTTCCACCCAGGGTTCGGCCGCGAGAACCCCATCCTCGAGGCGGATCCTAGCGGCCAGGTCTTCCAGCTCGGAGCTTTGACAACGCTGGAACTCCGCTCAGCGCTCAAGCACTTCCTGCTCGGGGCGATTGCCGAGCGCTTCCCTAGTCTGTCGTTTGGATATGTAGAAGCCGGAAGTATTTGGCTGCCACCTCTCATAGCGGAGTTCGACGAATTGGTGAAGCGGAGGGCTGGTGCGCCAGCGCAGGATATGCTGCCGAGCGAGCTCTTCCGGCGCCAGGGCTTCGCCGCTGGCCCACTCAAGCAAGAGGATGTGGACGGGCGTCACCTTCTCGGCATCGATTCACTGATGTTTGGGACTGACTATCCCCACCCGGAAGGAACGTTCCCAAATACTCAATCCATGATCGACGAGCTGTTCGCGGACGTTCCTGAAGATGAGACCGACCAGATCCTCGCGGGAAATGCCGCCCGGGTGTTCGGACTTGACGTTGCCCGGCTCACTGGCGAGCCCGCGGAGTCTCTCCAATGAGGAGTAGTGGCTAACGAGCCATCACTCAGCCCAGCAAGTACGCCGCGGATGCGCGACCAGCAGAGTGCCCCGGGCCCCAGCTTGCCTGGAGATCGCTTCGATATCAGGGCGAGGCTAATCCCGCGTGCGCAGGGCGGTAAGGGCTCCTCGCAGCGGGCAACCCGGGCGGCACTCCGATCCTGACACAGCCGTGTTGACGGTCTAGGGCGTTGCCCATCACGCTTTCCGCCCGGTTTTTGGTACTCTGGGATCCTCGAAGCTCGCCGAGCCGCCAGCACGCGTGCAGCTGACCTCTCCGGACGACGATGCGGCTGAGCGCATAGGATCGGCCCGCTGGTGGTAGCCCTCGACGATGATCAGCCTTTGCTTTCGCTTTTGCTTTTGCTTTCGATTGATGCGGGGTGAAGGTCGACATTGAGCCGGGCCTGGCTTCGCCCATGCCGGCATCGTCCGGGTGGCTCGGTGCGCGTGGGCGCACCGGCGCTGGTCGTCGCTGCCACGTCCCGAACTCGCCCAGACCGTGCTTATTCTTCCGCGAGATCCCGCGTGTCGCTGCGCCGGTACGCACCGACAACGCTTGCTAAGCTCCCAGGGCGTCGCGACCGACCATTCATGATCTGAAGGAGAAGCGCCCTGTTGCTTGAGGCCACGCTCCTCATCCTGCTTGGCCTCGCAGTCGGGGGGTTCGGCACGCTGGTAGGTACCGGCGGTGGCTTCTTGCTCGTGCCCGTGCTGCTATTTGCCTACCCAGAGAAGGACCTAGCCACGGTAACCGCAATGTCCCTCTTCGTTGTCCTCGCCAACACGACCTCGGGTGCGATCGCGTATGGCTATCAACAACGGATCGATTATCGAAGCGCGGGCTGGTTCGTGCTCGCCACACTCCCCGGCGTGTTTGCTGGTGCTCTTCTGGTCGGACTCATACCTCGGCGCGTTTTCGTGCTCTTGTTCGCAGTGATGCTCGCGGCCCTGGGCGCCCATCTCATTTTCAGGCGCCGGTTCTCCGGGTTTCGAGAGCCTGTGAGGGGAAGGGGCACTGCTTTACGCCGCATAAGGGACCGCAGTGGGCAGCGCTTCATCTACGCGTTCCGTTTATGGCAGGGGATGACGATCGCGGGTGGAATGGGATTCATGTCGGCGTTACTCGGCGCGGGGGGAGGTGTCGTGCAGGTGCCCTTGATGACGACCATCCTCCATTTCCCGGTCCACATCGCCGCGGCGACCAGCCAGTTCTTGTACATGATCATCGCCCTGGAAGCGACAATGGTGCATGTGTCGACCGGAGGGCTTGGTTGGGATCGGGAGCTCGGGCAGGCTTCACTCATCGCGCTCGGCGCTGTGGGCGGGGCTCAGCTGGGAGCCCGTCTCGCCCTGAGGACCCGGGGCGAGGTCATCCTGCGCGCGCTGGCAAGTGCGCTCATTCTGGTCGCTCTTTGGCTCACGCTCGAGGGGCTTCGATTTTAGAAGGCTTTGCCCGCACGGGGGGCGGGAACACGTTGCTCGCGGGGCTCAGCACGTGGCGGCTGCTCGACCGGCCTCGCCCTGTGGTCCGATCAGGAACTACCTCCGTGCGTACGGACTGATTGCTTCGTTGATCGCGTCGGCGAGGAGGTTGAGGCAGAGGAGGAGTAGCGCGAGCACGATGCCCGGGAAGAGCGGGTACCACCAGGCGACCTGGAGGTAGGCGCGGCTCGTATTCACCAGCCCGCCGAGGGAGGGTGTTGGCGGCCGCTCACCGAGGCCAAGGAAGCTCAGGGCGGCGATCAACAGCACACCCCCAGCGATGGCCAGCGCTATCTGCGTGAGCAGCGGCGGGAGGGCGTTGAGCACAATATGCCGGAAGATGATCCGGATCGGGTTGGCGCCGATCACCCGCGCCGCGAGGACGTAGTCCTTATTCCGCTCGGCCAGCATCTGGGCGCGTGAGAGGCGCACGAATCCCGGGATCGTGAAAAACGCGATCGCAAAGCCGACGTTCTGGAGGCCGGGGCCAAGGATGGTGACGATAGCGAGGACCATGAGCAATCCGGGAAATGCGAGCAGCGCATCCACCAGGCGCATCACTAGCGCGTCGGACCAGCCGCCGAGATAGCCCACGCCGAATCCGGCCGAGACGCCGATGAAGGCGCCACCCATCACCCCGAGGAAACTCAGGGCGAGGGATGTCTTGAGCCCGAAGATGGTACGTGCGAACAGATCCCGCCGGAGCTCATCAGTGCCAAACGGGTGTTCCCAAGATGGGGACAGCAGCCTGGCAGAGGCATCCTGGGAGATAGGGTCATGCCAGGTGATGAGGGGGGCGGCGATCGCTGCGAACGCCAGCAGCAGCATACCTGATAGAGCGATGAACCCCTGCGGATTGCGGAGGATCCGGCGGAGAGCGTCCATCCACATGGAGTGCGTGACGCGCGCCCTGAAGGTCGATAGCTCCACCGGGTATGCGGTATCCATTATCCGCGCACCCTGGGGTCAACCAGCCCGTAGGTGATGTCGGCAAGCAGGTTCGCCACCACGACAATGACGACGAGCACGACCAAAGTGCTCTGCACGACGAGGTAGTCCCGGCTGCCAATGGCCTCGATCATGACGCGGCCGACGCCGGGCCGGGTAAAGACCTGCTCGATAACCACCGCGCCGGCCATTACCGCTCCAATCTGCAGGGCCATGATCGTGATCACTGGGATCAGCGAGTTGCGTAGGGCGTGCCGTACGATCACATGCCGTTCTTTGAGCCCTTTTGCCCTCGCGGTACGGACGAAGTCCTGACCGACGATCTCGGCGATTGTCGTTCTCGTGTAGCGGGCGAGGACCGCGCTGATGGGTGTTCCCAAGGCGATGACAGGCAAGACAAGGTGATACAGCGAGTCAATCGGGTTGTCGAAGAACGACACCCGTCCATGCGAGGGGAACCAATGAAGCTCCACGGCGAAGACCCAAAGGAGGAGGATGCCCGTCAGGAAGCCGGGGACGCCCACGGCCACCATCGTGTAGCCGGAGAGCAGCCAGTCCCAGCCACCCCTCCGTTTGACCCCGCTCAGCACGCCGAGGGGGATGCCGACGGCAATGGCGAAGACGTAAGCAACGACGCCGAGCTCGATAGTTGGGGGGAAAGCGATCGAGAGTACGCGCCGAACAGGAAGACCAGTCCGGAAGGAGTGCCCGAAGTCGCCTTGGACGAGGTCCCCCAGCCAGCTCACGTACTGCTCGGGCCAGCTGTCGTTGAGCCCGAGCAGTTCACGGATACCTTGTATGTCTGCGGCGGTCGCGTCCTCGCCTGCGATGGCGTGAGCCGGGTCGCCTGGAATCAAGCGCAGCACGAGGAAGACAGCAGCAGTAGCGAGGAACAGCACGGGGATGGTCTGGAGGATCCGGCTCATAATAAACGCAGCCATATTCCCTTAGCCTTCCCCTCTAACCAGGGCCGCGCGTGAATGCTTCGGTTCGCGCGCCAAAACGAGCGGCTTACCACTCGCGTGATCGGACTCCCGAGCGGAGCGCCCGACGATCACAGAGTCGATGCCGAGTCGACGCTCAGGTCGAGGGCATCTGGCTCCGCGGTGCGCGGGGCGCGGGGCGCGGGGCGCGGGGCCGAACGCCCGTTGACAACGGCCGCTGCTGGAAATCATCGACAGGAGGATATACAAGGCAAGCGCGAGTGACCACTGGGAGGGCCGATCGGCGCGTCCCACCCCGGTTCGATGCCCCAGGCGCGAAAGCGGCCGCGCAGGAGCCGATCGTGGTCTCCGCCATCCTCGACCGCGTTGGGATTGGTACACCTGAGCCGCGACGGCTCGGGCAGGAGACACCTCAGCCGGGGCCACCGACGCGAGGTCGCGCGCCTGGCGACCAGACGTGGGAGCGCAAAAGGCTAAGTTGGAGGACGCGCTGGCTTGGGGACGAACGCGGAGTGTCTGTCGGGGACGGACTCGTGACCCCGGCAATCGAGCCTTACAGCCGCGATAGCGTTCGGCCCGATCGCGTCGATCGTCGTCCGCCGCAGGGGCGGAGTTGGCCGCCAGAGCGGCGCGCGAGCCGGCGCCTCCAGCTCGTCCTCCAGCTGCCAGCTCGCCGCTCATCGCAGCTCCGATAAACATCAGCATCACGAGCGCCATCCATGCCCTATAATCCCGGCTCGAAGCGTCATGGCCTGTGCCGCTCCGCCTTACTCTGGGGCCCGCCCAAACGTGAGCGCGCCTGGCGCACAGGTCCTGACAGCAACATCGGGAGGCTCCACATGACTTCGAGTTTGAACAAGCCCGTCTCGCGCCGACAGATGCTGGCGGGCTCAGGGACGTTGCTCGGCGTAGCAGTCACCGCCGCAACCCTAGGCTGTGGCGACGACGACGATGAGGCTGAGCCCGCCCAGGCGGACGCGACCCAAGCGGACGCGACCCAGGCGGACGCGACCCAAGCGGACGCGACCCAGGCGGACGCAACCCAAGCGGAGGCGACCGAAGCGCCCACCTCGACGCCAGCGGCCACCGCCACAACCACCGGCCCGCGTACGGGCGGCGTTTTGCGGTATGCGGTGCAGGGCGACCTGAACCTGACGAATGGAGCTCCGTTCACTCGCCAGCAGGGTACCCCCCTCCTGGTTTTTGAGAGCCTCATCCGCTATGAGGATAGTCCCTCACCGACGCTCGTCCTCGCCGACCAGTATGAAGTATCTGATGATTTCACCGAAGTCACCATCAGACTGAAGTCTAACGCTGTCTTTCATGACGGTTCCCCGGTGACCCCCGAGGATGTTTTCTTCGGGGTCGATGCCATCCTAAATCCTGAGAAGTACAACTTTGGATCTAGCGGACAACTGAGGTCGCACGCCGCGGCAATCGAGAGCATGACTGCCATTGACGAGCGGACGATGGTATTCACGCTCAACGGACCTCGTACGAATGTCAATGACTTCTTTGCCCAGTTCCCCGTCACGAAGAAATCCACATATGCTCAGCTGCAAACTGGCGATCAGGTGCTTGGCACGGGTCCATACATGTTGGATTCCTGGAGCCCAGGGGTCGGATACACACTCGCTCCTAGCACGAACTGGCACGATGATCGGGGTCCCTATCTCGACGAGATAGACGTTATCCAGTTCGCCGATTCTGAAGCCATTAATCAAGCATACGAGGCAGGGGACATCGATGTCGCTCCTGCCAGCCCACTATTCGCGAAAGCCCACGAGTCAGAGCTTAGACTAGCCGCCAAATGGGGCATCATCTACGCTGGTCTTAACGTTACAAATCCCCTGTTCGTAGATAAGCGAGTACGGCAAGCACTATTCTTCGCCATCGATCGAAGCAGAATTGTGAACGAGTTGTTGGAAGGGCTTGTGGAGATCACCACGCAGCCGTGGGATCCAGGAAGTCCTGCCTTCGATCCTTCCTTGGAGAAGGCGTTCTATGAACCCGATAAGTCCAGGGCCCTCCTTAGCGAGGCAGGTTTTAGCCAGTCTTCCCCGATTATTTTTGATCATTACGGCAACCATCCCACTGTGGGTGCTGCGACAGCCTCCATTGTCCAACAAAACTTTTCGGACGTAGGGGTAGAAATCGAGCTTGTTGGTCACGATATTCCGGATATGAACAAGAAGCTCTTCCAGCGAGACTTCGATGCAGGGTGGATCTTGATGACGGGGTTCTCGCCATTCTCCCCTATCACTGTGATCACGCAGCCGCTTCCCTTCCAAGACAATAACCCAAGTAAGTATACGAATCCTATATTCCTGGATATTAGGGAAAAACTCAAGGCACTCGACCCATACTCCGCCGAGGCGATGGTGGAGTACGCCCGGTTCAATGAGCTCTTCCATGACGACCCCTGGCTGATTCCGTTAGGGCCGCCGACCCGGGGGATGGCTGTCGTGAAGCCGAGGGTGCAGGGCTACCAAAACTTCATCGAGCCCCTGACCTATCTCGGTAGTGTCTGGTTGGACGATGCGTAAGCCCTAGTGCGCCACGTACCTAGCGACCAAGCAAGCGCCGCGTCCCTCCCCTGCAGGACCCGTGGACCCGCAGGGGAGGGACGCGGTTCGGAGACGGCTGGCTCTCGCTGCCCCGGGTAGGAGCCGACGGAGACTCGGGAGGCAAGGATGTCTGATACTGCCGAATTCCAGGGCTACACCGGTCTAGACGCCGAAGAATCGATTCCGGCGTGGCCGCAGCCACCGGATCTCGATGGCCTCCCGAACGTCGTATTCATCGTGCTCGATGACGTGGGTTTCGCTCAGCTGGGCTGCTATGGCTCCACGATTGACACACCCAATATGGACCGGCTCGCCGCCGGCGGCCTGCGCTACACGAACTTCCACACCACCACCCTGTGTTCGCCCTCCCGTGCCTGTTTGCTCACCGGCCGCAATCATCACAGTGTCGGAATGAAGTCCGTCTCGAACTGGGCGCGTGGCTTCCCGAACGGCCGGGGACACATCTCGCCCCGGGCAGCGACCATGGCGCAGCTCCTGAAGCATCGTGGCTACGCCACATTCGCAGTCGGGAAGTGGCATCTTGCCCCGATGTCCGAAACGTCCGCCGCCGGGCCGTTTGACAACTGGCCGCTGCAGAAGGGCTTCGAGCGGTACTACGGCTTTCTCGAGGCGCTCACCGACCAGTTCGCCCCAGAGCTCACCTACGACAACCACGCCATCCCCACCCCGGACCGCCCCGGCTATCACGTCAGCGAGGACATCGTCGACCACGGCATCGAGTTCGTGCGCAATCAGCAGGCAATTTACGAGGCGAAACCGTTCTTTCTGTACACGGCCTTTGGCGCCTGCCACGACCCGCATCAGGCGCCGCAGGGGTATCTCGATAAGTACCGCGGCCGCTTTGACGAGGGCTGGGACGTGGCCCGTCAGGAGTGGTTCGAACGGCAGAAGGAGCTGGGCGTGATCCCCGAGGCGACGGTGTTGCCGCCCAGCAATCCGGGCGTGCCAGCCTGGGAAAGCCTGACCCCCGAGCAGAAGCTGGTCGCCAGCCGGCTGCAAGAGGCGTTCGCCGCGATGCTGGACCACACCGATGCCCAGATCGGCAGGCTCGTGGATCATCTCGAGCGCTCCGGGCTCCTCGCCAACACGCTCCTCGTGTTGCTCTCGGACAATGGCGCCAGTGATGCAGGAGGCCCTCTTGGGGCGGTGAACTGGCTTCGACGGATGAATCAACTTGATGACGAGTCCTTCAACCTGGAGCATCTCGACGATATTGGTGGTCCGAGCTCTCACTGCAACTATCCATCGGGCTGGGCTCAAGCAGGCAACACCCCGTGCCGCTGGTATAAGCAGTACCTTCACGCGGGTGGCATCCGGGACGCGCTGATCATTCACTGGCCGGACAGAATCAAGGACGGCGGCGGTTTTCGCGAGCAGTTCCACCACATCATCGACGTGATGCCCACGGTGCTCGAGGTCGTCGGTACGCAGGCTCCTGATGTGTTTGAGGGTGTGCGGCAAATACCGATTGCTGGCGAGAGCATGGCGTACACATTCGACGACCCGGCAGTGCCGACCCGTAAAGTCACGCAACACTTCGAGATGAACGGCCACCGATCGATCTGGCATCGGGGATGGAAGGCGGTCACGTTCCACACGGCGGGCGCGAACTTCCAGTCGGAGCCGTGGGAGTTGTACGAGCTCGACAGGGACTTTTCGGAGAGCAACGATCTCGCAGCCGAGGAGCCGGAGCGGCTTGGGGAGTTGGTGAACCGGTGGTGGGTAGAGGCGGGCCGGCACGGCGTCCTGCCGCTCGAGCAGGGCGGCGCAGCCTCTGCAGTCTTCAATGTCCCTCCAGGCAGCCCCCAGGACCGGCGCCAGTACAGCTACTTCCAGGGCATGGAGCATGTGCCCACGGTGGCAGCTGCGGATGTTCGAAACCGATCACATCGCGTGAAGGCGACGATCGTCCGGCGCCACGCGGATGATGCCGGAGTGCTCCTTGCTCACGGCGGCTACGCGGGCGGGTACGTGCTGTTCGTCCGCGATAACCGTCTCTGGTACGAGTACAACTGCGGCGGCGATCGGTTCCGGGTCTCCAGTGACCGAGAACTCCCCGTCGGTCGCGCCGATGTTGAATTCGCGTTCGAGAAAACGGGCGATCGACGGGGCGTCGGCCTGCTGTACCTGGACGGCCAGGAAACTGCACGATTGGAGTTACCGCGCCTGCTCGGCGGCCTGTTCACGATCGAGGGCCTCGACGTCGGTCGGGATAGCGCTACGCCCGTTAGCGTGCTCTATGAGTCCCCGTTTCCCTTCACCGGCACGATCGACTCGCTCGTCATAGAAGTCGAGGACGATCAGGATCTCGATCGCGAGGCGATCGCGCAGGCGGAGCTCGATGAGCAATAGCCGCCGCGCTTAAGCCCAGCGCGGGCCGCCAGTCTCGCCCGGCCAAGTTCACCGTGTCGGTATCGCGGTGGGCCACTCCGAGCGCTACGGACCGCACGAGGGGTCGACCCCGAACACCGGGGCGCGGCCTGGCCGTTGGTCCATCCATCGGGATCGCCGCCGCCCTCGCGCTCTTGGTGCTCAGCGGCCTGCTGGGCGCACTCGGTGCCGGGCGACGGCGGGTCAGGTAGGCCCCGGCCACCAGTCGTACCTGTGGGTGTGCCCTCTCACACGTCCCGTCAGTACGCAATCTTGGCGAGTGGCTAACGATAACTTCGCTGGTGGAGGGGGCAGGTCTCATAAACGCTCGATACGACGACCCGATCTCGCACCGCAGCGACCCTTTTGCTGGCGGCAGGGCCACACCCGAAAGTCGTTCAGGAGATGCTGGGTCATGCCACGATCGCCGTCACTATGGGCACCTATTCTCATGTTCTACCGCACATGCAGCGCCAGGCCGCAGGTACATTCGATCGCCTGCTGACAGCCAGGGGGTGAGTGCTACCTCCGAGGGTCCTCCGGATCAGGAAGTCGCATGAGGCGACGGACGTGATAGTCGAGGCCCGCGTCGAGCGCGCGGCCCAACCCGCGAGCACCACCTAGAATGACGATCCCGGCGGCTCCAATGAGGATTGCGAGCAGTACGTCGCCACTCGTGACTAGAACGGCGGTACCCGGCACGGCTCCCGAGATGACTTCGCTGATCGTCACCCCCCGCAATGGAGAGGACTGCATGGGGATGTCGCGGACGTCTCCGTAGAAGGACACGGCCAAGCGCGATGCGTCTAGGCGCTCCTCGGGGCGTGGGACGTCGGAGGGTCCCCCGATTGGGCGACCAGCCATCTCAGCGAGAAGCAGCGGTTCAGCGATTGCCACGAAGGGTGCGAGGTAGGCAGCGGATCGGACTGCGCTTGGCGGCCGGTCACGCGGCAGCACCCGCTGCTCAAGCGGAACTACTCCTACGACCGGCAAACCCAAGCGACCCGCGAGGGCCTCTGCATCGAAGCCGAATTCCCGCAGATCTAGGCTCGACAGCCGGATGGTCAGAACCCCGAGTCCAAGGCCGGACGCTTCGTCGAAGAAAGTCGATCGGTGGAAACGCGCCCAGCCAGACTCTTCCATCGCCCCATGCTACCGAACGACCTGATCGGGCGTCTTTGGGGTATGGGCGTCCAGGCCAGCGTGGGTGCCACGAGGGCTCGCAGGCGAGTAGCCGATGCCGCATTGGGTTTTGATGATGGAGGGGGCAGGATTCGAACCTGCGTATCGCGTCAGCGAGGCAGATTTACAGTCAGAAGGTTGGGGTCCAGGACCGTCCGTGGTAATCCACTGGAGCCCTTGTTTCCTGGGGCCTCGTCCACTGTCGTCTCGGCTAGGAGTGCCGTTGGTCCAGCGGCGTGGCTAACACCGTGGCTAACATCGCGCCCAGAGCCTCTGGGCTGATCTCAGCCGCAGCCACAGCGTTCCAACTATGATTCAGATGATGACCTACCCAGATCGTCCTACGGGCGACCCGGAGGGACGACGACTAGCGCTCTCGCGCAGCAGGGCGCTCGCAGAGGCAGCCAAAGCTTGCCGGGCCTTACAGGGGGCTCCTCCTGAGGGCGAGGTATCCACGGGACCGGGCGCAGGAGTTGGCAGCGGCCATCGCCCGGGAGGAAGCGACTGAACGACAGCGGAGCGGGGGACGGATCGAGGGGCGCCGGAGATTCAAGAACCAGTCGGGGAATCCACTCCACGAGGTACGACCAACCGACTGGCTGTTCGTTGACGAGTCTGGCCGATCTGAGCCCAACTACCCGGAATCGGTTTTCTCGCTAGGTGCAGTCTCTATGTCGCAGAGAGAGTTGGACGACTATCGGCTAGCCGCCGACGATATCAAACGGACCTTCTTCGGCTCGACCGAGATCACCTTCCACGAACCCATGATGAGACGGCACGAAGATTGGTTCTCGTTTGGCGGAGACGAGAGACGACAGGCAGCGTTCTGCGAGGCGCTGGATGGGCTAGTCGCTGGCACATCTTTCCGGGCCTTCGGGGTCGCGATCAGGAAGGACCAGCTCGCCGCATTCGCCGAGCTGAGCGGGGATCCGTACCTTCCAACCGACACGTACGCCATCGCAATCCACATGCTCATGGAACGATACGTGGACTACCTGGCGAACCCGGGAGAGAGACGCCTCGGGCGCATTACCTTCGAGAGCCAAGGACCGCGAGAAGACGCGGAGCATCAGGGCGATGTCACGGACTTGCTCCTGCACGGAACGCAGTGGGTGCCAGACTCATCGTTTCGTAGCTGGCTCGAGACCGGCATCCGGTACACGCGAAAGCAAGGAACCGACCCGATGGAGCTAGCGGACATGCTGTCGCGCGATCTCTTTGAGTGGACTCGTGGCGGCTGTGGGGCTGTGGTCCCCCGACGGTGGTCTCTGTTTGGGCGGAGGGTCTACTGGAGGGAGGATATGAGGATGGGAAAGTTCGGGATCAAGGTGTTCCCAGACAGTGACATCAAGGACCTCACTGATGCTCACCGGGGAGCCATAAAAGGCTCGTAACTAAAAGCGCCGGCCCCGCGTAACGGGCCCGGCGCCGATAGCGGAAACCCGCTATCCACTCAGCAAACTCTAGCGCACGGTAGGGAAGTGTCAATCGGTAGGCGATGCCGGGCCAAGATAAACAGATGTTCATCTTAACTGGAAATCGCTCAGTGCTCGGAACTTGAACCCTGGGACTCAAGTAGTGCTTGGGGAGCGCGGGCAATGGTACCCCCGCCCCCTTTTGCCAAGACGGCAACATCTCGAGATAGGCTTCGGACACAGGGAAGCCCGGCGTACGGGGCGCCGGGGTTCTGGCCCCAACCGAGCGCGGCTGGAATGTCATCAGGACGGGCTGACGCCGGTCACGGTCCCGTTTTCGCGGTCGCTGCGCTCGAGGGAAGGTATTTCAGCAGATAACTGAAGGCTTTCCGACTCGACCTGGAGCACGCGCCGAACCTAGAGAGAGGTCCTCAGGGGGCCGATAGGCCAGCTGTTTGTGAGTTATCCGCTGTCCGGAGAGGGCGCCGGGAGCGCCCCTGCCCTGGCTGCCCTGGCCAAGGCGCGAAGCTCCTCGACGCTCAACTGGGCTCCCATTTCGCGCGCATCGACGAAGACGCTCCGAGCGTCCACCAGCGTGGTGCCGTCCTTCGGGAAGAAGCCGAGATGCCGCCCCAAAATCTCCCAAGCGCGGACGCGCACCGAGGCCTCCGGCGCGTTCCGCGCCTCCTGGAGCAGCCCGTCACGCACGTCTTCAGCAGTGAGGTCAGCCCTGCGGGCCAGCTCGGCCTGGCTCTTGGCGATCGCTTCACGGACCTCGGGGTTGGACATCAACTCGACACCACGAACCCGCGAGCCCGCAGCCGCGTAGCCGCGTAGCCGGCGCGCCTCGCGGCGGCCGAGGCGTTCATGTCGACCACGTATTCCTGAACGAAGGCCTGTTGAAGTGGTCTAAGGGCCATGTAGTAATGATACAAGGTATCGATGATCCGACCTCCGTTACGCCGTGTTACGACGCTGCGGCCCGGTCGCGGCGGTCAACGGTGGCATGCGTCGACCGTGAGGGTGGTGTTGGAGCGGGCCGCCTAGTGACCTGATCAACCTCCTCCTCTGGCTGGCGGAGCCGGACGATGAGCTCGCCTTGGCCGGTGCCCTCCGTTCGCCCCTGTTCATGCTCGACGACGTCACGCTCCTGGCCTTGCGGAACACGCGCACCAACCTGCTGGCCGCGCTCGCAGGGGCGCCCAGTTCACTTGGTGAGGAGCAGCGGGCGGCCTGTGCGCAGGCCGCGCTAATGCTCGCGGAGCTGCGGGAGTTGGCCATCTCCAGATGCTTGGGCATGCCGATCTCACGGTAGAGGGCGATCGTCTCGGCGAGGAGCTCACGTGCCTTCTCACGATCGCCGGGCTCGTAGCGGTCGAGGGGTGAACGGGCTCGAAGCGGCCGAGACCAACCGCCGCAGGCGCTGAGGTAGGTTTGACGTCGGCGTTAGGATTCCATTAGCGGGGGTAAGCAATGCGACTCCTCGATCGCGTTCTGGGACGGCGTGGTGGCTCGGGCGATGTCGGACTCAAAGCGGAAGAAGCGACCAACCCCGTTGATTGCAGGCACCTCAACCTCAGCCCGAAGTCGCGGGACGAGGGCGAAGCGACACCAGGGAAGTTGGCATATGACTTTGGCTGTGCCGACTGTGGGTCGACGCTGACGCCGGACCAGGCGCATGCCATACGCACTGTGATCTGGACCGCTGAGGTTAGTCGCCTTTGGACCGAACGATGACCG
>Ga0310121_10003090_pt1 | contig 15371 bp, 15 predicted proteins | sample CB27_Tmax_986_MG_FD_203504 | JGI IMG/M metagenome (GOLD analysis project Ga0310121, IMG submission 203504) | Marine microbial communities from Western Arctic Ocean, Canada - CB27_Tmax_986 | ecosystem: Environmental > Aquatic > Marine > Oceanic | place: Canada: Western Arctic Ocean | collected...
GCGTCGCCTGCGGCTCGCCCACGCAGGCCTGAAGGCCTGCGCTACACCTTCACACCATCGAACTTGGTAGCGCAGCCCTTGAGTGTTGCGCTCGTTGCATGGCTGCCCTGCGCTACATCGTCGGGATATTGTCGTTGTCCGCGATCTCCAACATCGCGTCGGCGAACTGATCGATCTCCTGCAACCGCGTGTAGACGTTCGGCGTGACGCGCAGCCCTTCGTAGTCGTCGCGCACAACCGACGTGAGGACGATCCGGTAGCGATCCCACATGTAGGAGTTGATCTCCCGGGTGTCCACCCCCTCGATCTGGACGTTGGCCAACGCCCAAGTCTGTCCCGGCTCGAGCGACGAGTGGATCTTGATGCGCGGGTGATCCTTCAACCGGTCCGCCCAGCGCATCGTCAGGTAGCGGAACCGGGCCGCCTTGCGCTCGCCGCCGATCGCCTGGTGGAACGCCAGCGCCTCGGCGATCGCTGCCTTCGGTCCAGCCGAGTGGGTGCCGATCTCCTCGAACTTCCGGATGTCGTTGTCCTGGCGCCGCCGCGCGGCCTGTAACGGCCAGGTCTTCTCGATGTTCTCGCGGCGGACGTAGAGAAAGCCAGTCCCGTGCGGGGCCAGCAGCCACTTGTGGAGGCTCGTGCCGTAGTAGTCGCACTCGAGGTCGCGCAGCTTGAACGGGAAGTGCGCCACGGCGTGCGCCCCGTCGCAGATCGACACGAGCCCGCGCTCGCGTGCCAGGCGGCTGAGCCGCTGCACCGGGAACAGCTGACCGGTCAGGTTGGTGATGTGGCAGAAATGCAGAACTTTGGTGCGCGGCGTGATCGCCCGTTCGAACCGCTCGTAGAGATCGTCCTGCGTCGTCGGCACCGGGAAGGGGATCTGCGTCAGCGTGATGCCCTCGCGCCGCACCCGCTGATCCCACGTCGTCCGCATCCGGCCGTAGTCCTGATCGGTCGTGAGCACTTCATCGCCCGGCTGGAGGTCGATGCCGTTCTGAGCGATCTGCAGCGCTTCGCTCGAGTTCCGCGTGATGGCAAGCTCCTCCGTATCGCAGCCGAACTCGTCGGCCAGCCGCCGCCGGACGGTCTCGATGTTGCGCGCGAGCTGCCCGCGATAGAACACCGGCAGCTGGTTCGAGAAGTCGAGATAGCGCTTGAGCGCCTCGTGCACGACTCGCGGCGTCGGAGAGCTGTTGCCGTTGTTCAGGTTCGTGAGCGTCCGGTCGAGCGTGAACCCAGACTGGATCTCGCGCCAGAAGAACTCGTCCGGCGCGACCTCTTCCGGCGTCCGGTCGGCGACCGACTGTGCCGCCTCGACGATCGCCTCGACGCCGTTCCCTCTCGCCGTCAGAGCGGTGGCGCCCAGCACGCCGGTGCTCCGAAGAAAAGCTCGTCTACTCCACATGTGTGACCTCCTCTACCCGGTGGAAGGCTCCCACCCTATCACTCGGGCAGAGCAAATGCGACGCAGCTGTCCCCAGATGGGGTGCCCATCTTCCCGCCGCCGGCCGCGTAGGTCGCCGGTGTGGCGTACCCGCTAGCCGGCAGCTCGGTTTCCCAGAGCAGCTCCCAGATGTCTGTGGCAAGCGCGCGGAATTGTTCGTCTTTCGTGGCCGCAATGAACAGCAGGCCGCCGGCCGTGACAATCGGGCCGCCGTAGTTTTCGGTGCCGGTCGGCGGAATGCCGCGGGCGGTCAACTCCTTCAGCTCGCCCAGCGGTACCTGCCACGTGATCGTACCAGCATTCAGATCGATCGCCGTCAACGTCCCCCAGGGCGGCTTGATGGCCGCGTTGCCGTCGGCGTCTAGAAAGCGAATGTAGCCGGCCGACGTGTAGGAGACAGCCGTCGTCCGAGCGCCGTCGGCAGGAGTCACGGGACAACGAGAAGTCGCCAGATCATTCATCCCACCTATCTGTCGCGAACAGCGCAGCCCTAAAGGGCTGCGCTACATCCCAAGTTGCCAGGTTCCCGGCCTTGTAGCGCAGGGCTTGCCACCTCATGCATGACCAAACGATGCCGTGGCCCCCGAGCGTAGATGAGGGGCTGCCCTGCGTGGGCGAGCCGGAGGCCAAGCCCGGGCCCGTCAGACCGTCTTGTACCCCTCCGTGAAAAACTCCCGCAGGCGCCGCGCGACCAGCACCTCTTCGCCGTCGCGCATGCAGCGTGTCTGAACGCGCCGGCTGCCGTAGAGGCTCGAAAGGGCGACACGCTGCTCCGGCCGGCGGCGCAGATAATCCCGCACCTCGCGGTGACTCATTGGAATCACGCCTTCGTCCCAGCCGATCTCGACGTAGGGCGCTTCTTCACCTTCGTCGTCATCGATGACCTCCGCCGTGAAGCCATCGATCTCCTGCAGTTCGGCCGCCAGATACTCGGCTTTCTGTTTCCATTCCGCGCGCACGGCGGCATGGTCGAGCTGCGCGTAGCAGTTGAGTGCAACGATGAGCCCGATGATCTCCTCCTTGCCCACCTTCATGCCGCGGCCGATCAGATCGTTCGGCGCGGCCTGCATGCGTGCCGCTTCGATGAGATCCGCGCGACCCGACAGGATGCCGGTCGACTGCGGTCCCCGCAGTCCCTTGCCGCCAGACACGACGACAAGGTCGGCGCCGAGCTCGTTGAAAAGTGTCAGATTGCCCACGGGCGGCAGGCGCGACGCGCCGTCGATCAGGGCGGGCACCCCGGCCTGCTTGGCGATCTCGATCAGCGCCTCGGGCTGCAGTACTTCGGCGGCCATCGTTCCGCTCAGCGCGACATGCCGCGGCAAGCCGAAGATCAGCGCCGTGTTCTCGCCGATGGCATTGATGAGCTGCTCGCGCCCCTCGACCTCGACGAAGGTCGCGCCGGCAGCCTGGATCGCGAAGTCGTACGGATAGCGGTGCGCCTTCTGGATGATGCACTCGCGCTTCGCCCAGGTCGGACGTGGCAGCGCGCGCATCTTCTCCTCGTCGGTGCCGGTGAGGCAGGCGGCCGTGCCGAGCAGCAATCCGCTAGACGCGCCCGACGTGATGAGCGCCGCCTCCGATTTGACCACCTCGGCGGCACGCTCGCCGGCGGCGACCGTCAGCTCGTCGATCATGACGAAGTAGTCGTTCGCCTCCTGCATCGCCTCGATCACCTCGGGCGGCATCCGTGAGCCGCCGAGCGCCGTGGCGTGGCCGTGGCCCGGCAGGTGCGCCTTCACGCCGAGCAGCCGTGTATAGATGTTGTCCACCTCGACCTGCCGCTCGATCGTCGCCGCCAGCGCCTCGAGGTCTGGCGCCGCGGACGACGCGTCCCCCGTCTCATTCGAGGCTCCGCCGCAGGCGCCGGCCACACCGGCCGCCACCGTGGCGCTGAGGAAATCGCGGCGGCTCAGCCCGGCGGCGAGCGCCTCGCTCGTCGAAGCGGTTGAACGGGTCTCATGTGTCTTCATAAAGCCTCCTGACTGTTCGGGGGCGCATCATACTCGAAAGAGTCAGGAGTTAAGGGACGGGGTATAGTTGCGGGCGATGTCCAGATTCGCTCGATTGGTCCTGGCCGGACTGCTGGCGCTGAGCGCCGCGTCGGCCGCAGCCGGACAGGGGTGGCCCCAGTTTCGAGGCCCCGGCGCCCGCGGCGTCGCCGACGATCCGCGCCTGCCCGACACCTGGAGCCAGACCGACAACGTCGTTTGGAAGGTGCCGGTCCCTGGCACCGGGTGGAGCTCGCCCGTCGTCTGGGGTGACGTCATCTTCGTGACGTCGGTGATCCGGACGACCGAGGGCGAGCCGCCGCGGCCTGGACTCTACCTGGGCGGCGAGCGCGGCACGCCGCGCGACGCGCACCGGTGGATGCTGTACGCCCTCGACTGGGAGACGGGCGACGTGCGCTGGGCGCGTGAGCTTCACGCGTCGGCGCCCGCGGCGCCGCGCCATCTCAAGAACAGCTACGCATCGGAGACGCCGGTGACCGACGGCGAGCGCGTCTACGCGTACTTTGGCCAGCTCGGCGTCTTCGCATTCGACATGGACGGCGCCCCCCTCTGGTCGCGGCGCTGGGGGCCGTTCCAGACGCGCAACGGCTGGGGCACAGCGGCCTCGCCTGTGCTCGACGGCGATCGGCTCTACGTCGTGAACGACAACGACACCCAGTCGTTTCTCACCTCGCTCGACGCGCGCACCGGTGAGCCGATCTGGCGGGTCGAGCGCGACGAGGGGACGAACTGGTCGACGCCCTACGTCTGGGCGCATGCCGAACGCACCGAGATCGTGACGACCGGCTCAGATAAGGTCCGCGCGTACGACGAGGATGGGGCGCTGCTCTGGGAGCTGACCGGGATGTCGACGATCACGATTCCGACGCCATTCTCGACCGGCGGCCTCCTCTACATCAGCTCCGGCTACGTCGGCGACTCGCTGAGGCCGGCCTACGCCATCAAGCCGGGCGCATCGGGCGACATCAGCCTAGGGCCTGGCAAAACGAGCAGCGCCTTCATCGCCTGGTCGAAGGCCCAGGCGGCCTCGTACAATCCGTCGCCGATCGTCTACGGCGACTACTACTACACGTTGTTCGACCGTGGTTTCTTCACCGCGCACGACGCGCGGACCGGCCGGGAGGTCTACGGCAAGCAGCGCATCGAGGTGGGCGCGATGTTCACCTCGTCGCCCTGGGCGTACAACGGCAAGATCTTCGCGCTCAGTGAGGAGGGCGACACGTTCGTCTTCCGAGCCGGGCCGGAGTACGCGCTGCTCGGCAAGAACCCGCTCGGTGAGATGGTTCTGGCAACGCCGGCAATCGCCCACGGCAGCCTGATCATCCGCACGGCGTCGCACCTGTACCGGATCGCCGAGGCCGGGGCTACCGAGTAAGGGGCCGCTAGCGCGTGAAGGTCTCGGCGCGCTCTGGATCGTAGTCTGGATTCTCCGACGGCATCTGAGCGCCCATGTCGTTCCGCCACGCGTGCAGCAGGCCACGCAGCCGCGCGGTCTGCTTGGGCAGTGTCTCGGAGAGATTCGCGGCCTCGCCGACATCCACGTCGAGATCGTACAGCTCCACCCGCATGTCCTCGTAATACTCGATCAGCTTGTATCGGCCAGCCCGCACCGCGCCGTACGGCGCGGCGCCGCCCGGGTGATAGTGCGGGTAGTGCCAGTAGAGCGCCTCGCGGTCAAGTGGGCCCTCGCCGAGCAAGAGCGACACGAGGCTCGAGCCGTCGACGGGGCGGCGGCGCTGCCCGCCCGTGATCTCGAGAATCGTCGGCAAAATGTCGGCGCTGATGACCGGCGTGTCGTCCACGGCGCCGGGCGCCGTGGCGCCGGGCCAGCGGACGATGAACGGCACCCGCACGCCACCCTCATAGGCCGAGCCCTTACCTGAGCGCAGCGGCCAGTTCGAGGTCACGCGCCCCCACGGCGAGAGCGGCAGCACCAGGCCGCCATTATCAGACGCGAAGATTACAACCGTGCGATCGGCGATCTCGACCGTGTCGAGCGCCTCGAGCAGACGGCCGACGCAGTCATCCAGGCTCTCGATCATCGCCGCGTAGCCCGGATTCCGCTGGGCCCAATGGCCTTCGACCAGCGTCGTCTTCGCCTCGTACTTCATCAACCGGTCGGCCTCCGGCTCAATCGGCGTGTGTACCGTGTAGTACGGGAGGTAGAGGAAGAACGGATGGTCGCGGTTGTCGCTGACGAAGGTAATCGCCTCGTCGGTCAGCCGGTCCGTCAGATACTCCACACCGTCCGGTTCATCATCTTTCAATGTCGGAATCCCGAAGGGCGCGTGGTAGCTGGGCGGCTGGCCCCGATGATCACCCGCCACGTTCAGGTCGAACCCGTGCGTTTCCGGCCGCGACGAGGCGTCGCCCAGGTGCCACTTCCCGATCGAGGCGGACACGTAGCCCGCCCGGCCGAGCGCCTCGGCGATCGTCAGTGCGGGACGCGGCAGGCGATGCAGCCAGTCTGGGACGCGCAGCTTCGCCCAGGGTCGCTCGTGTCCGCGGATCCAGTCGGTTACGTGCAGCCGCGCCGGATACTGGCCGGTCAGGATGCTGGCGCGCGTCGGCGAACAGACCGTGGTCGCCGCGTAGGCGTTGGTGAAGCGCATCCCCTCGTCAGCGAGGCGGTCGATGTTCGGGGTCTCGTAGAACGTGCTGCCCATCACGCTGAGATCGGTCCAGCCCAGGTCGTCGACCAGGATCAGCACGATGTTCCAGGAAGTCTCTTGGGCAGGCGGGTCGGAGAGCGCCGGCGCCACGCATCCGGTCGTCATGATCGCGCCGATCGCCGCCGCCAGCACCTGCCAGCTGTTCGTTCGCATGGTTCGTCTGGACATTGATAGTACAGGCCTCCGGTGAACTCGAAACGACTATAATCGCCAGTACTCGAACTCCTAGCTAACTTCTAACTCCTAACTTCTTCCAATGATCGCCTGCTGCGGCGCGATCGTGCAAGACTGCTTCCTACATGCCGAGCCCGCCCGGAAGGGCACGCTCTCGGTAGCAGATGCGGTGCGGTACTCGATGGGTGGCGCGCCGGCAAACGGTTGGCCCGGCTGTTCGAGCGGTTGCACGTCCAGGGGATCGTCGCGTCGCTCGACGCGACCTGGTCGACCGCTCCCAGACCATTGGCCGACGTGGAGGCAGCGCTGCCCCACACCGACATCTTCATGCCGAATCAAGGGGAAGCCGAGCAGTTGGCCGACGTCGCGCCGGGCGCACAGCGCATGGAGGATCTGGCCGATTTCTTCCTGGTGCGCGGCGCCCGGGCGCTCGACACGCTGCTGTTCGGAGTTACGACGACCGATCCGGCTACCTTCGTGACAGTCACGGCCGTGCTGCTCGCCGTGGCGGCCGGCGCCTGCTTCGTCGCGGCCAGGCCCGCGACCAGCGCGGATCCCGCAGTGGCGCTCCGGCAGGAGTAACGACTCGTCCGCCGCACGGCGACCTGTTCGTTTGCGCGTGTCACGGTCATAATCCTAGCCCGACATGAGCCTCTGGATCCTCGACCGCGAACTTGAGTTGCAACTCGGATCGTTCGTCGTCCTCGGCCTGATGGCCAGCTCCTAACTCCTTTGAGGCGAAGTCCTGCATCGTTTCCCACTTTCCACTGGCGCGACGCTGGCCATCGTCGAGGGCGACCTCACAAAGGCGGATGTAGACGCGATCGTCAACGCGGCGAACGAGCGGATGCTTGGCGGCGGCGGCGTGGACGGCGCGATTCACCGCGCCGCCGGCCCGAAGATCCTCGAGGCGTGCCGAGCCGTTCCGGAGGTACGACCGGGCGTCCGCTGTCCGACCGGCGAGGCGCGCCTGACACCGGGCTTCCGGCTGCCGGCGCGCTACGTCATCCACACCGTCGGGCCGGTATATCGATCGGCCCAGGCGTCGGCCCAGCTACTGCGCGCCGCCTACGAAGCGTCGCTGGACCTCGCAAATGCGCACGGCCTGGCCACGATTGCCTTCCCCGCCATTTCCTGCGGCGTCTATGGCTACCCGGCCGACGCGGCGGCGCGAAGCGCGGTCGACACCGTTCGGATGCATGCCGGCCGCCTGCAGGAGATCCACTTCGTGCTATTCGGAGAGGCGATGTTCAAGACGTGGGTCGAGGCAGCGAAAGGTCATGAATGATACGATCCAACATGGCCAGTGATCATGACGACGACGACACCCGCTTCACCCGAGGACCCTCAATCGCGATCGTGGGAGGACGCGTGGCATAAGAGCTTTCCCGCCGGGGCGGCGCTCACGATCATCGTTCCGGTCTTCAATGAGCGCCATCTCATCGAAGAGTTGCTCACCCAGGTGCTCGCCGTGTCGGCGCCGGGCATCGACCGGCTCGAGATCATCGTCGTGGACGACGGCTCGACGGACGGCACCACGGCGATCGCGAGGCGCTTCGCCGCGCAGCATCCAGACCGCGTCCAGTTCATCGCCAAGGCGCGAAACGAGGGCAAAGGCTCGGCCGTACGCACCGGCATCGACGCGGCGACCGGCGATCTCATCGTCATTCAGGACGCCGACCTCGAATACGACCCACGCGATCTGGCGGCGCTGGTGCGGCCGTTTCTCGAAGACGGCGCCGATGTCGTCTACGGATCGCGGTTCGCTGCCGGATCGCGGCGTCGCGTGCTGTACTTCCGCCACACGATCGGCAATCGGATCCTGACCTTCCTGAGCAACATGTTCACCGACCTCAACCTGACCGACGTCGAGACCTGCTACAAGATGTTTCGCGCGTCGCTCCTCAAATCGATCCCGATCCGATCGAATGACTTCGCCATTGAGGTCGAGATCACAGCCAAGATCGCCAAGCGGGGCTGTCAGATCTTCGAAGTTCCGATCAGCTATCGCGGCCGGACCTACCGGGAAGGGAAGAAGATCAACTGGCGGGACGGCATCAAGGCGCTGGTTACGATTGGCCGATTCTGGCTGATTGACGATCTGCATCGAGCGGACGAGGTGGGCCGCCGCGCCCTGAACCGGTTGGAGCGCACGCTGCGGTTCAACCGCTGGCTCGCCGATGAGGTGCGCCCCTGGGTGGGCGACCGGGTGCTCGAAATCGGCGCCGGCATCGGGAACATCACGCAGTACCTCATTCCGCGCGTGCGCTACGTCGCCAGCGACATCAACGAGAGCTACCTGCGTTACCTCCAGAGCATGCAAGCCGCCAAGCCGTACCTCCGCGTAGACCGGGTCGATCTGGAGGTGCCGTCGTCTTTCGATTCCCACGAGGCTGCCTTCGACACCGTCGTCTGTCTCAACGTGCTGGAGCGCGTTGAGGATCCAATGGTCGCGCTGCGGAATATCGCGCGGGCGCTGGAGCCGGGCGGGCGTGCCGTGATCTACGTGCCGCAGGGGCCTGGCCTCTACTCACCGCTGGACGAAGGGCTTGGCCATCGGTGCCGCTACGACCGACTGGCGCTCACGCAGGAACTGGAGGCCAGCGGCTTCACCGTGGAGCACCTGCAGGACTTCAACCGAGTCTCGGTGCCCAGTTGGTGGTGGAACGGGCGCATCACCGGTCATCGGGACTTCCGTCGATGGCAGCTCAAGCTCTTCGACCTGCTGGTGCCGCTATTCCGGCTCCTCGACCGCTTCCTGCCCTGGCCGGGCCTGGGCCTGATTGTGGTCGCCCGGAAGAAGGTTGAGAGCAGATGATTGCGTAGCGCTGGACCCAGTCCCGCGACCATCACGGCGCGCTGACCGTGAAGCTCGTCATCATCCAGGCATGGAGGTGCTCGGCGATGTGGCAGTGCGGCATCCACTCGCCCGGGTTGTCGTGCAGGTCGATGATGTCGATCCCCTTGTCTCCCTCGGAGCCGTACACTATCCGGCCGACGTAGGCGTAGGGCCGATCCAGCTCCTGCTCGAGGTCGATGTCCGACACGCTCAACCGCGGGCCGAGCGGCAGGTGCGACAGGACAGTGATGTTGTCGCTGCCCGGCTTCTCGGCCGTCCACTGCGTCGTGGCGTCGGCAGACGGCAGGGCGAGGGCTATGGCGACGACGGCGGACCAGACGAACGTGCGGCGGATGGTAATGGGCTCCCTCACTGGAAACGCTGACGTGGCGAAATCGGTAGACGTTCATTCTAGAATACGACTACGCTCTCTTCTATATAATCGGCTGCACCCATGCGGCTTACGCCCGGAACTCGTGTCGGCCAGTACGAGGTCACGGCCCACATCGCCGCCGGCGGCATGGGTGAGGTCTACCGGGCGCACGACGCCTCGCTGTCCCGCGACGTCGCGCTGAAGGTGCTGCCGGCCCAGCTGGCCGCCGATCCGGAGCGGCTGACCCGCTTCCGGCGCGAGGCGCAGGTCCTGGCGTCGCTCAACCACCCGAACATCGCTGCCATCTATGGCCTGGAGGAAGACAAGAGCGAAGGCGTGCTCGCCTTGGTCCTCGAGCTGGTCGAGGGACCGACGCTCTCCGAGTGCATCGCGCACGGGTCGCTCTCGATGGGCAAGGCCGACTGGAACGGCTGGCAGCGCGGCCTGTCGATCGACGAATCGATCCACGTCGCGCGGCAGCTCGCCGACGCGCTCGAGACGGCGCACGATAAGGGGATCGTCCATCGCGACCTGAAGCCGACGAACATCAAGGTGATGTCGGACGGCGCGGTGAAAGTACTGGATTTCGGCCTCGCGAAGGCGCTCTCTGACGACAGTGCGATCGAGCGGGCCGAGGATGCCGACAGCAGCTCGCCGACGATCACGGCGATGGGGACCCAGGCGGGTGTCATCCTCGGGACGCCGGCCTACATGAGCCCGGAGCAGGCACGCGGCGCGCGGCTGGACCGGCGGACCGACATCTGGGCATTTGGGGCGGTCCTCTTCGAGATGCTGACCGGCACGCAGGTCTTCGCCGGCCAGACGATCAGCGACACGCTGGCCGCCGTCCTGCGCGCCGACGTCGATTGGCCATCATTGCCAGCGCAGACACCGCTCGGCGTCCGGAAGCTGCTGCGGCTCTGTCTGGAGAAAGACGCGAAGCGGCGCCTGCCGCACATCGGGTCGGCTCGGCTCGAGCTGGACGACGTTCTCGCGGCGACGACCGACGAAACGGAGGTCGCACCGCCGCCAACCTGGCGGCGCGTCCTGCCGTGGGCGGTCGCTGGTATCGCGATTGTCATCGCCGGCGTCCTGACCTGGAACTTGACGCGCCCGGAGCCCGACAAGCGCGTCACGAGGCTGTCCGTTGCCATCCCGGCCGAGACCTCCCTGTCGCCGTCGACATCATCCAACGTCGCGCTATCCAATGACGGGTCCCGCCTCGCCTTCACGACGGGGCAAGGGGAAAGCGCCCGGCTGTACATCCGCGAGATGGACGAGCTGGAAGCGACGATGGTCGAGGGCAGCGACGGCGCAAGCAGCCCGTTCTTCTCGCCTGACGGCCAGTGGGTCGCCTTCTATGCCGGCACCCAGCTCAAGAAGGCTCCTCTGGATGGAGGGTCGCCTATCACGATCGTCGACAAGGGCGACACGAGCGCGTTCTCGGGTGAATGGGGAACGGACGACACGATCGTCTACGCGCAGAGCTATGCCAGCGGTCTGTTTCGAGTCTCGTCGAACGGTGGCGAGCCGGAGCCGTTGACGACACCGGACGCGGTGGCCGGCGAGCTCGGTCACTGGTTTCCGCAGCTCCTGCCTGACGGTGACTCGGTTCTGTTCACGGTGTACGCCTCACCGCTCGAAAACAGCCGGACGGAGATTCTGACACTCTCGACCGGCGAGCGACGGACGGTAATTGAAGCCGCGACCTTCGTCCGGTACGTCCCGACCGGTCATCTGATCTACCCGACACAGTCGAACACGCTGATGGCCGCGCCCTTTGATCTGGCGGCGCTCGAGGTGACCGGTCCGGCCACGCCGGTCCTCGAAGATGTCGTCTTCGGTCGGGACGCCAACTCGCAGTTCAGTTTTTCTGACGACGGCGCATTCGCCTATGTTCCGGCGTCGGCGCTCTCGGCCGACCAGATGCTCGTTTGGGTCGGCCGCGACGGAACACTCCGCCCGGCAACTGAAGAACGTCGACGGTATGCGCAGCCGGAACTGTCGCCGGACGGTCAACGTGTTGCCGTACGGATCGAGGACGAACGATCGGACATCTGGGTCTTGGAGCTGGAGCGCGGCACGCTGACCAAGGTGACCTTCACCGAGGGCCTCGACGACAGCCCGGTCTGGGCCTCCGACGGCGACCGGCTCCTATTCACCACGGAACTGGGCGGCCCGGCATTCGACCTCTTCTGGACAGCATCAGACGGCAGCGGCGAGGCCGAGGAGCTGTACGTGACCCAGTTCGATAAGTTCGCGAAGTCGCTGTCACCGGATGACGCGTTACTCGCGTTTCGGGAAAGTCATCCCGATACGAGCGGAGACATCTGGATCCTGCCGTTGGCAGAAGGGGGCGAGCTCCAGCCGTTCGTGCGGACGCCGTTCAACGAAACCGAGCCGGAGTTCTCGCCAGACGGCCGCTGGGTGGCCTATCAATCGAACGAATCTGACCGCTTCGAGATCTACGTCCAGGCCTACCCCGGACCGGGCGGCAAGACGCAGATCTCGCCCGACGGCGGCACCGAGCCCCGGTGGGCGAAGAGCGGCCGGGAGCTCGTCTACCGAAGCGGCACACAGATGATCGCCGTGGAGATCGAAAGCGGCGCCGAACTGACGGCCGGCGCGCCGATGCTGCTGTTCGAGGGAGATTTCCTCGCCGACGACTTTTCCCGCAATTACGACATCACGGCCGACGGCGAGCAGTTCATCATGGTCGCCGACGACCCCGACGCCACCGAGCCCCACATCGAGGTCGTCCTCAACTGGTTCGAGGAGCTGCAGGCGCGCGCGCCGCGCGAGCCGTAGCGTTAATTAATTAACGTCGTCAGACCCTCGCGTCAGTGCGTCATCACTTACATCAGGACGTTGATTCCGACGGCGTACGCGTCGATCGAGAAGCGGTAGAAGTACTCGGTGTCTTCCCCTTCGCGCTCCCACCCGTCGGCGGTGTCGGTGTTGTGGGTCATCAACACCATCAGCCGGCCTTCGTCGTTGGCAATACCCCGGAAGTTCGGCTGCTCTGACCGATGGCCGCGCTCTGAGGTCGTCGCGCCGCCGCTCCGGCGCCAGTGCTTAATCGACGGAATCTGGGAAAACCCCTCTATGCCGAACATACCTCTGAAGATCTGGCGATTCAGGGGTAAGTCGGCGATCGGATACTGCGACGAGGGCAGCGCCTTGCGGATTTCCCCCTGCCAGGAGTCCCACGCGGACGGCCCCCAGAAATCATCGGCCCACAGGAACCCGCCCTGTTCAAGGTAGTGGCGCAGGCCGACCGCTTCGTCGTCGCTGAAGTATGCCGTGCCAACGTCGGACATGAAGATGAACGGGTAGTCGAAGAGCTCTGGATCGGTGAGCCGCACGACGACATGGTTCGGGCCGCCGTACGGATCGAGACTGACCGGCGTTCTGGTCAACTCGGAGAGCCGGATCATGAAGTTGTTGTCGGACAGCGGGTAGTCGGTGCTCCAGCCGTAGCCGCCCGGCTCGCGCCGGAGGCTTTGAAACATCACCCGCGCGAAGCTGAACGAGCGATCGGTCTTGACCGGATCGGGAAACCGCGGCGGCCCGCCGCGCCACCGTCTACCCCACTGCGCCTCGGCCGCCCCCGCGGCCAACGCGAGCAGATCGGCGGCCAGCAGCCCGCACGTCCAGCGGAGCCAACGAGAGTGTCTGAGTACGGATCCGGAGCTCGCGACCATCCCGGTGCCTCTCAATTGCAGCGGACCGGACCGTTGTACGACAAGAAGGTAGAAGACAGGAGATGGCTTCTAACTTCTCAACTCCTGTCTCCTGTCTCCTTGCTTACCCCGGATAGTTCTCGATCGGCGTCGTGAGCGTGCCGATCCCCTCGATCTCGATCTCGACGACGTCACCCGCCTTCAGGAACTCGCCGCGCTCGGCGCCGGTGCCTGACGGCGTCCCGGTGGCGATCACATCGCCCGGGTAGAGCGTGAGGATCGACGTCGTATAGGCGATCAGGTGCTCCGCGGGCCAGATCAGATCGGCGGTCGTCTGATCCTGCATGACCTCGCCATTGACCCGGGTCGTGATGCGCAGGTTGGCCGGATCGGGCACGAATTCCTTCGGGACGATGTACGGGCCGAACGGCGCGCCCCGGTTCGTGCTCTTCCCGTCGAACCAGTTCGGACCGGGGAACATCGCGACCTCTCGGGTGCGCCCACCTCGGTCACTCACGTCGTACATGATGCTGTAGCCGAAGACGTAGTCATCGGCCTCCTCAGCCGTTACCAGATAGGCCGGCTTGCCGACGATGATCGCCATCTCACCTTCCCAGTCGATCCGCTCGCGGCCCGGCGGGATGTAGTACGGCTCGCCCGTGCCGATGATGCCTGACCGGGGCGACTTGGCGAACATGACCGGCGCGTCGCGGGCCGGATCGATCTCGGCGATGCGCGACGGATCGAACCCACCGCGACGGCGGCCGCCCTCTTCCGCGTCATCCTCTTCATCCTCTCCGCCGCCCGCCATGCCCTCCGCGTGGGCCCTGTAGTTCGCCGCGGCCGCCAGGACGTTCCACGGATACTTTATCGGCGCCACAATCGTCACGCCGTCCACGGCATGAACGAACGGCAGCGCCGCGTCGGCGCCGTCCTGGAAGTAGTTGGCGATCTGGTACAGCCGGGGCGCCGCCGTGTCATAGGCTTCGATCAGCGCCCGCATCTCACCGGGCAGCGTCATCGCGTCGAGACCCGCCTCGGTGGCCAGATGATCGCTGGCACCCGACAGCTCGAGAATCTGATCGCCCAGCACCAGGCCGACAGTCGGGTCGCCGCCAGCCTCGAACGTCGCCAGCTTGAACGGCGTGTCTGGCGCGTCGGAGATCTGCGCCGTCGTCGTGCAGGCCGACGCGGAAACCACCAGGGCTAGACCGAGGGCAAGCGCCACCGTCGACCCGCCGGCGCTCGCTGCAATAGCTTTCTTCATGTGTGCTTCTCCTCTTTCAATTTTCAATATCGGCCGTGCCGACCGCTCCAATATCAGTGCCGCCGTCAGAATCTGAGCAGCCGGGTCAACTTGATCGCGAACCCAAGGTTCCTGAGGCCAGATTCGTGCGGGCGCAGGTCGATCTCGCGCCCTTCACTACAAACGATGAACAGGTCGCTGCCGGGCTGATACTCCCAGCGGAACCGGATGTTAGTGTTCAGTGCGCTGCGACTCGAATTGTACTGCACCAACGCGCCGACAAACATCCGCGGTGACGGCGTGTAGGTGACCCGCGAGCCGACCAGCGTGCTCGTGAACGATCCGGCCGGCAGGTCGATCCAGTCCACCGAAATCTGCGGCTCGATCGACAGCTGCGGCGTGATCTCGGCCCGGCTCCGGACTGACGCTTCCGTGTGGGTCTTATCGAAGAAGCTGCTGTGTTCGGCTGGCGCCCACCCCGAGATCCTGAGCTGCGGTCAGAACTGGCACGACGTGCGCACCTTCCGACAATCATAGACCCAGACGGGAATCGTGACGTCCTCGACGATAAAAAACGGCTCGTCGGGGAACTCGTAGCTGTCCGAGTAATGGACGGCTACGAGTTTGGGCCTGACGAGGAATTCCCCCTGCCGTACAACGTGTGGATCGACGGACGCTACTTCGCTTCGCGTCTCTATACCGTATGATCGAATCATGCGGATCAACAATGCGCTCCCATCCACCTTCGCCCTGGTGGTACTCTTGCTGGGCGGCATCAACGTCGCGGCCAAGGACTCGGCCGGGAACGGGGCATTCGTGCAGCCGGAGTGGGTGAACGCGGAGGGCGCCCGCCCTGGCCGGTGATCACCGACGTGCCGGGGCGAGAGCTTGCCTTTACGTCTCAGCGGGACAACGTCTGGGGCGTGTA
>Ga0310121_10003091_pt1 | contig 15366 bp, 14 predicted proteins | sample CB27_Tmax_986_MG_FD_203504 | JGI IMG/M metagenome (GOLD analysis project Ga0310121, IMG submission 203504) | Marine microbial communities from Western Arctic Ocean, Canada - CB27_Tmax_986 | ecosystem: Environmental > Aquatic > Marine > Oceanic | place: Canada: Western Arctic Ocean | collected...
AAATTATCATACAATGGAATTGAAACAGGCACACATTACAAACCCATTCATTCAATGAAGATGTATAAAAATTCTAATCACTTACCTGTAACTGAACATGTTGGAAAACATATAGTAACAATTCCTATACACGCCAATCTAAAGACACAAGAAATCGAAAAAATTATTGATTTAATAAATAAATTTGCATAATTTCAAAATTTTAATTTTTCAATTTTTCTAACAGCTGATACTAAATCTGCTAATTCTTCTGTATTGATAGATGAATCTGCATCCGGACCTCTAGAATTTCTTAATTTAACATGCTTTTCAATTAAAATATTTTTCGTATTTTGTTTCTTTTTCAACATTGCAAAAATCAATGATGCAGTGATTCCCAACGTATGATCTGAAAAACCATCATATCTTATAGCGCTTCTCCAATCAATTTTATTAATTTTTGTTGGATATTCAGAAATACAATAACAAAATATTTTTTGGTTTTTTGAAAAAATTCTTTCAAGTTTTTTTCTGCTTCCACCCATACCCATACTAATTATAACTGGTTTTTGCGTCGCGGATTTTTCTTGTAATGTTTCCAATGCAAATGGATCTTTTAATAAACAAGTCCGTGATGCAATCTTATACCTTTTCACACTCAATTTTTCTAAAAATTTTATTGCCTCAGGATAAAATGCACTACAAAAGAATTCAATGCCTGCTTTATTTGCAATAATCTTTAATTTTTTAGCTTTTTCAAATGTTAGTTCAGACTTCTTGATAAATTTCCAGTTAGGATGTTTATTATTATAAAGATCACTTGCGCGCCACATCTGAAATTTTACCGCATCTGCACCAGCATTTTTTGATTCTTGAATTAATTTTGTTGCCTTAGTAAAACTTCCTTCCCAATTCGATGCAATTTCAGCCACAATAAAAGATTTCAACGTACTAACACATTGAGAGCAAGATTTAATCGTTTATTACATTTGAATCCATGTAGTGGAAAAAAACCAATCAACAATCTGTTTAAAATCTGTAACTAATTCAGACATTGAATTCTTATTTGATTTACTCAAAGAAAGAGATCCTAGTACAAATATATCACATAAAAAAATGCCAACATATGATGAACATGTTAAATTTGTTAAGTCAAAACCATATTCAAAATGGTATATAATATTTAAATCAAAACAAAAAGTCGGTTCAATTTATTTATCTAAAAATAATGAGGTAGGCATATTTATTTTCAAAAAGTTTCAAGGAAAAAATATTGGAGATTTTGCATTAAATGATCTGATAAAAAAAAATCCTAGGAAACTATTTCTAGCTAATGTTAACCCAAAAAATAAAAAATCAATCCAATTTTTTAAAAATAATAAATTTAAATTAATTCAATATACATTTGAAAGAACAAAACAGAACTAAATTCAATCTAAAAGACCCGAATTTTTTATTTTTTCTTTTAATTCTTCTTTTGTAATTTTTTCAACAGTGTCAGAACTATAGGAGTTTATACCTTCAATTTTTTTAATTCCACTATAACTTTCTAAAATATTTTTGGTATTGAATAATTTGTAGTGTGGGTTCGCGAGCATATACATATTATTAATTTCCCATGCATAATTAATTTCGTCGTGATTAATTAGTGTCTCATGTAGTTTTTCACCAGGTCGTATGCCACTAATCTCTTGTTCCGTTTTACCACACAACTCACTTAATACTTGAATCAAAATTGGCATTTCGTAAGATTTCAGTTTAGGAATAAAAATTTCTGATCCCTTTCCAATTATCGTCGCAGCAAAAATAAATTCTAATGCCTCATCCATAGTAATTGTAAATCTAGTCATCATAGGATCCGTGATTGTGAGAGGTTTATTTTTTTTAATCAAATCAATGAATTTTGGAATTACTGAGCCACTACTTCCTAAGACATTTCCGTATCGAACAGCTACAAATTTTGTTCTATGTTTTTCCGGATTAACATAATTATTGGCGCTTACAAATAGTTTTTCCATTAATAATTTTGTTGCACCATATGTATTTAGTGGAGAGACAGCCTTATCAGTTCCAACGCAAACAACTTTTTCGACATTTTGGCGTAAGCTGTTATCTATGACATTCTGCGAACCGATAACATTTGTCTTAATAGATTCAAATGGATTGTACTCAATTTTTGGCACATGTTTTAATGCTGCAGCGTGAAAAATTATATCAACATCTTCTGTTGCGTAAAACAGGCGTTCAGAGTCTCTTACATCACCTATAAAAAAACGTAATCTTGGATCATCAAAATCTGATTCCATTTCAATCTGTTTACTCTCGTTTCTACTGAAAATTCTAATAGTATCAACATTGGAACTTAATAATTTTTTTGTTAATGCACGCCCAAGTGAGCCAGTTCCACCAGTAATTAAAATAGTTTTTCCATCAAACATGAAATACCAAATTCTGCTATTCTAAAAAACGTTACTTAGCATTACTAACTTTCTTTTTCTATCAATTTATGTTATTTTTTATAAATTTAGTAGAAAAAGGAACCGAATTTTCTAAATTAACCAAATATTTCTCAAGAAACTTTTTGGATTTGGAGACTAGATCGTTTTTAAAACTTATATCACTAAGTAATTTTTTTATTGTGCTATCAAGATTATTTGTATCAACAAGAGTACACCCATTTAGAATGCTTGGTTTGCCCCAATGATAATCAATCCCCTCAAATGCCAACGTGGGTTTTTTTAAAAGTAATGATTCCAAAATAACTGTGGATACACCAATAGAAATGACAAACTTAGCTTGTTTGATCAGTGGTATAACATCACCAGCAGAAATAATAGTAATATTTGGATCAAACCCATGAACATAATCCCTTAATGAGTATTCTCTTGGAGATGGGTGTTGTTTAATAATAATTCTGAGGTTATTATTTTGTACAACATTACAAATTTCTCTAACTGTCTCTAGATATTTTTTCAAATTACTATAACGATAAGCTTCAACATTTTCAAATTGTGGTCCTGTTGTAACAAGTAACACATAATTATCATCTCCAACGGATTGATTAGTTAATTCGTCAAATTGTATAGTTCCAGCTGGAATAATTTTAGAGTCTGAGATATTTGAATTTATAATACAATCATTTTTTTGAGGTAATCCATAACATAGATGAAAATCAGATTCTGTTGGATATATGCCACTAGAATGATTCATTTTGTTAGCGTTAGTTGTATCATAATAAACACCGTGTTGAATTAAAAATATAGGAATCTTCATATGTTTTGCAGCAACAATTGCCAATTGTTCAGTATAACCAATTTCTGACAAAACACAAACACCATCAATATTATATTTTTGAAAATTTTCAAAAATATTATCTATATATCTTATACTTGATTTAATTTCAAATTCTAATAGATTTTTTATATCATTTTTAATAATGGGCCACATAGAAAAACTATCAATTTGAAATATGGAATTAAGAATTTCAGTTTGGTTCCATAATTTATTAAATTTAATTTTGAAATTATTAAAATTATTTAAAAACTCGTGACTGGTTTTGGGAGATGTTGGGTTGGAATCAATTATTTTACATCTTGATTTAACAATATTCAAGAATGTTGCATAATTCCAAAATGCAGGTCTTCTAATACCATAAAACACTAAATCCAAACCAGAATCTGCTAGATGTCTAAAAAAACTACCATATTTGAAAGTGTCAAATTCTACTAGGAGTAATCTGCGAGAATTAGTTTTTTTTAGTGATGGGCTAAATATGCTTGATAGTAAATTATCCGTAAATGATTTTATTCTTTTATATTTTTCTTGGCTTAAGCTAATGGATTTATTAAAATTTTTAAATTTTAAATTTAATTTTACTTGTTCTTTATCTAATTTTAAATCCTCATCAGAAATTAAATGTGTATTTTTACTAAATTGGATAATTATAGAATGTAAATTAGGTGAAACAAAATATTTTGATTCAGGAAATTCTTTGTGAATTGCCTGAATTTCAAAAATATTCTTACATGATTTTACTAGATAATTCAGCACTTGTTCATAGAAAAGTTTGCCAATATTGACATTATTGTAGATTAAAAATTCACTGATATGAGAGTTTTTGTACCATTCTGATATTTTGTATATTTTATTTTGTAGATTTGTATAATCAAAATTATTTAAAAAAGTTTCAGAATGTTCAAATTTAATATTATGTTTTTTGAGAATGTCTGTACTTTCAAAATCAAACGAAATTACTCTACAGTTTTTATTTGTTGAAATAAAATCAATTAAATTTTTTTCAGAAATTGATGAATCAACAAATAAAAAATCATAATTTGTTTTTGAATTATTTATTTTTTCCATTTATTCCAATCATAATCTTCAAATTTCATATTTTTCATTTCATTATCATTTGGTCTCCAAGCAATATCAGCCAATGTCAATATTGTTGAAATACCATCATGTATGTTAATATGTGCAGATGGAACATTTTTAGGTACAAACACCATCACAGGTTTTTCTGAATTTAATTCCGTTTCAGTATACGTTCCATCATTATTTTTAAGAATAAAAATTACTTTTCCATGTATGCATGTAAAATAGCTATTTCGTTTGGTATGTATGTGAGGACCTTTAATTTCTCCTGAATTTACAGAACTAACATATACCATTTTAGGATGATTTTTTATTAGATTGTCATAATCTCTCCATATCACAGTCAAAGAACCATTTACATGCTTGTTCAACACGTCGGTGGTTTTATGTTGTTCTAGTTTTATTGTGAAATCATAAGTATCCAATGATTTCATTTTATGGAATTTATGAATAAAGGTTTAGATTAAATTGATCGAACGTTATGAGAACTAAAAATTCTATTAGAAAATTATTTAGTTTTATTTTTATATAGGAATCAAAACGTAGTGTATATTATTACAATGATGATAGATTATAGTTTTTTTATTAATGGTTTTTCCTTGATAAAAATTTCAGGTTATATTGATCCAGGTAGCTTAACGGCAATCATGGCCATGGTAATAGGCGGAATTGCAGGAGCAGGACTGACCTTGAAAATGTATTGGTATAAAATCAAACAGAAGATTTCAAGAGACTAAATCAAATAATAAGGAACTAATAAATTATAATTTGCTAGTTTTAAAATAATGAATTTTGGGTTTGGAAAAGACTGGAAAGAATTAGGAAAATTTGAAAAATTAACAGATAAAGTGCGCCCAATAGTATTTTATGCAGAAAATAAGGCATCAATAAATCATTTTAAATTATTAATTTCAGAGTTGACAGAAGAAAAGAATTTACAAATTTATTATGTAACATCAGTAAAAAACGATCCTATGTTATCTTCAAAAAACAAAAACATATTCGCATTCTACATAGGAGATGGAACTGCACGGACAAAATTCTTTCTAACATTAAAAGCAAAAATTCTGATAATGGACATGCCAGATTTAGAAATATTTCACATAAAAAGATCAAAAGTGTATCCAGTTCATTATGTCTATATTTTTCATTCAATGTTTAGTATTCATTCATATCTAAGAAAAGGTGCAATCGATAATTATGATACAATTTTCTGTGTAGGCGAACATCATAAAAAAGAGATCAGGGAAACAGAAAAAGTATATAGATTAAAACCAAAAAAATTAATCACGTATGGGTTTGGCAGATTGGACACATTGTTACATGAAAAACAAAAATTTAGCCAAACTAATACAGATAATAATAAATTAATTATAATTGCTCCATCATATGGTAAAGATAATCTTCTAGAAGTATGTGGTGTAGAGTTATTAGAAATTTTGTTAAAATCTGATTTTAGGGTTTTGTTAAGACCACATTTTAGAACATTAAGAGATTCTAAAAAAATAATTAAGACAATAGAAGAAAAATTTGGAAATAATCCTAATTTTATTCTTGAAGAAGGAATTATTTCACCAGAAAAATTTCACAATTCCAAATGTATGATTTCAGATTGGTCTGGAATTTCCTTTGAATATGCATTTACTTTTGAGCGTCCCGTAATATTCATTGATGTTCCAAAAAAGATTTTGAATCCAGATTCTGGAGATATATCATTAGAACCTATAGAAATTTCAATTCGAGATAAAATTGGTTACGTGGTATCCCCAAAAAATTTAGAAAAAATTCCAGAAGTTATTGAGAATACAGACGGTGATAGTTCTACAAACGAACGAATCATAAAAATACGTTCAGAAACAGTTTACAACTTAGGAAAATCTGCAAAAATTGGTGCAGAAGCTATAGAAAAAATTCAGGTGGAACTAAATTAATGAATTCAATTTGTCTGTAACGTCAATATGCACATATGGTGTGGGTATTATGTTGTTATACCAAATTTGTCTATCTTCCAGAATTTCATAATCAGTATCAAAATATGTATTAAAGAATATTCTATACAAGTTTACCAATGAAAGTTTTTCAGGAAGATCTGTGTCTTTATCTGGAAAATATACCGCACTTATGACGTTAAATCCTCTTATAAGATCTTCATCAGTTAGATTTGCTTGATCTATTTCTTGCCTGTAACCATGATCTGAATATATGATTATTACAGATTCGGGAGAACGTTTTTGAATTGAATCAATCAACTCTAAACTCTTTTTTTCTGCAAATTTTAATTGGCCCAAGTAACCTTCTTTATCGACTTTTAGATTTGGATCTCTTTCAGCATTATTTCCCTCTGAATCGTAGATGAATGGACCATGAGGAAGTAATAAGTGAGTATGAACAAAATGTGGCCGTTTTCCATCTGATTCATAATTTTCGATATATGAGAATGAGCATTCTAATTTATCACGGTGAAATTGTGATAGTAGATGTTCATTAAAAATTGTAACTGGTAAATATGTCAAAACCAAATTTTTTCGAAGTTCAAAGATTCTGTCACTATAAGTGCACAAGTATTCATCAACATTACCACCAGTATAACCTACTGAGGAACCAACTGCAGTTATCTTGTATCCATACGAGTCAAATGTTCTGAAAACTTTATTCTGATCACTAAATCGAATGAATAATCGCATGTCTTTAGAATTAGGATCTGCGTCTTCTACAAAACTGTCCAAATAACTCATATTCAGAGTTGATGCAAATGAAAGAAAACTATGAGGATAATTAGCCAAACTTACATCTGGCATGAAGAAATCTCTCTTTTCAAGTTCTTTGTTAAACGGTGTTAAATCATAATTAAAATCCATTTTCAGCTGTTTTTCACCCGCAAATTCATCTATAATTAAAACAAAAACATCAGGCTTTTCCTCAACATTATTAATTATTATTGGTTCTTCCACAAAATCTGAGAGTATACTATCCACATCAGTCCAGTTTGAAGCATAATAAAACATTAAACTAAAAATCAGAACCGCAATCATTGAAATTGCAACTATATTAAAAATTCTGTTTAATTCAGTAGTTACTTTTGTTTTTACAAAGAAGATTGTACCCAAAATTCCTATAGCCAAAAAAACTGTACCTAATACTGGATTTGAACTTAAGAATTGAATAGCATCAGAGCTGTTAGATTGTAAAATATTATGTACATTACCGTAAATTATAAACAGAAGAATGAATAGGGACAATAACAGTCCAGCTTTTTTTCCGTCCAAAAAACATCGTAAAATTATCCAAAAAACAAATGATATTGAAGCTGAAATTACTATAGGTATGAAAGCATCTTGCGCTGTAATCTCTCCTGAATTAATCGAGAGAAGAAAAAGCACTGGAAAACATGCAAACAAAAATGGATGAATTATGAATGATTTTTTTTTACTGAAACTAATATTCATGATTATAAAGAAATTACTGTTCCCTCACCTAACAAAAATACTTTTTTGTCATTTTGTTTATCAATAGTTATTCTCGAATTAGATGCTAGAATACTATTTATAATTTTCATAGGAGAATCAATACAACAGTTTTTCATAACAATGGAATTCTTAATATCACAATATGACAATTTGGAGTTATCACCAATACTTACATTTGGGCCTAAAATTACAGTTGGACCTATAATACAATTTTCTCCTATAATACAAGGACCTAAAATTTTTGAACTTCCAGAAATTTTTGAGCCTTTGCCAACCATGACATTACCAGAAAATTCAGCGCCATCCTCTTTTGCTCCAAAGAAGTATGATTTCATGTTTTTTAATATTTCACCATTAGCATGAATAATATCACCTGGAGTACCAGTATCTTTCCAATAATCAGTGATCATTTCAAAATCAACTCTGTTTTTTTCTTCTAACATCATTTGTAGGGCATCAGTTATTTCTAATTCGTTTCTCCATGAGGGTTTTAGTCTAGAAAATATATCGAAAATTTTTGAGGTGAGAAAATAGATTCCGGTTACTGCCAAATTAGTTGGAGGATTTTTTGGTTTTTCCATAATTTTAACAATCTTATTTCCTTTAACATCAGCTATTCCAAATTGTTCAGGATTTTCTACTTCACATAACAGGATTAAAGCATCATTATCTGATGACTCAAATTTTCGAGAAATATCATTAATTGATTTTTGGATTATATTATCGCCTAAAAAAACAAGGAATTTTTCATTTTGAACGAATTCTTTACACAAACTAATGGCATGTGCAATTCCTTTTGGTTCATCTTGTTCTATGTAGGTAATTTTCACATCAAATTCTGAACCATCACCATAGTATTCTTTAACCTTGTTTGAGCCTATTCCACCTATTATTATTGCAATTTCAGAAATTCCACAGTCTCTGATTGCTTCTACACAATATTCTGACATTGGTTTGTTTGCGATTGGTAAAAGTTGTTTTGGACCAGTATGTGTTAATGGTCTCAAACGTGTACCATGCCCACCATGAAGAATTATTCCTTTCATTTTATATCAAAACATCACAATAAATTAATTAGAACTTTTCCAAGGAGTTGGATCTAACACTGTTGATGATACATTATTCAATAACTCTGGATTGTCTAGATACCATTGAACTGTATTTTTTAAGCCATCATCAAATCCCATTTTTACTTTCCATCCAAGTTGATCACATATTTTTGTTGAGTCTAAACTATACCTAAGATCATGACCTGGTCTATCTTCTACAAATTCAATTAAATTCTCTGGTTTATTCATTATTTCAAGAATCCTTTTTACAATAGTAAGATTGTTGATTTCATTATTTGCAGAAATATTATATGACTCGCCTGTTTTGCCATTAAGAAGTGCCAATAATACGGCATCACAATGATCGTCTACATAAATCCAATCTCTAATATTTGTACCCTTACCATAAATTGGAATTTTTTTATTTTGATTTGCTAAAATTATAGTTTTTGGAATTAGTTTTTCCGCAAATTGTCTTGGTCCATAATTATTTGTGCATCGTGTAATAATTACATCAGAATTATGTGTAACAGAATAGGAATGTACAAGAAGTTCTGCAGCAGCTTTTGTTGCGGCATATGGACTTGAAGGATTAAACTTAGAATCCTCAGTAGCAGTTTCATTAGATAAACTTCCAAAAACTTCATCAGTTGAAATCTGTATCATTCGTTTCTTTTGTTTTGTGATGATATCCAAAATTGTAAACGCTCCTCTTATGTTAGATACTAAGAATGGATTTGCATCATTTATACTTCGATCAACAAAAGATTCTGCTGCAAAATTAATGACTGCATCACATTTTGTAATCTGATCCTCCATAAATTTTTTATTTGATATATTGCCCTTCTCAAAATGATATTTTTCTGAATTTTTAACCTGAGATAGATTATTGTGATCACTACCAAATAATTCAGCGTCAACGTTGATTATCTCATAATCATTGTTTTCTTTTAACAATCTGAGAATAAAATTACTCCCAATAAATCCAAGTCCGCCAGTAACGAGTAATTTCATACAAACACGATTTTTCGATAACTAATAAAATATTGTATAACTTGTTAAGTAACTTTGAGTCCAAACTCTTATTGGGATATACAATACGCTAAGCTAAATGAATAGTAAAAAATCTATTTTTATACAATCAAAAAAGTATCCCACTAAGGACATATTAAAAACAGACCACAAATCTAACAAGTTCTGCTTAACATTAATATCTAAAAATGGGCGATGATGTAAGATTTGGTTACGGTTATAGGTATACCCGCATATAATGAAGAAAAAAACATAGCCTCAATTATTATGAAATTGAAGAAAATTACTGACCATATCATAGTTTGTAATGATGGTTCTACTGATATGACAGAAGAAATATCTAAAGAACTAAACGTTACAGTGATAAATCATTCAAGAAATATGGGCTATGGTTCAGCAATAAGGAGTATTTTTCTTAAAGCAAAAGAATTGCAAGCGGACATTCTTGTCACATTCGATGCTGATGGACAGCATAGAGTTGTAGATGTACAAAATGTAACCAAACCAATAATTGATGATAAAGCTGACATAGTAATAGGATCACGATTTTTGGAAAATAAAAGTGACATACCTGAGTATAGAAAACTTGGAATAAAAATCATAACAAAAATAACAAATTCTTCGTTAAAAGAAAAATTAACAGATTCTCAAAGTGGGTTCAGGGCTTATAGTAAAAATGTTCTAAAAAACATAATACCTTCAGAATCTGGAATGGGAGTGTCTACAGAGATTCTAATAAAAGCAAGTAGTGCTGGTCATAAAATTACTGAAGTACCAATAACAATTATGTATGGTTCTGACACATCAACACATAACCCAGTGTCACATGGAACTTCAGTACTACTTAGTTCAATCAAGTTCACATCAATCGAACATCCATTGAAATTCTATGGAATACCAGCTATTATTTTCCTAGGAATAGGATTTGTGTTTATGCTTTGGACTTTCCAGACTTATGCGGTTGAAAAAGAAATTATTACTAATGTAGCACTCATTGGCATAGGCTCTCTCGTAATAGGAATAGTTTTTCTGTTGACAGCAATTTTGCTTTATTCGCTAGTTTCTGTTGTAAGAGAACGTAATACTAGATAATCTCTGATAAGAATTTGTTATGAACGAGGATAGTAATAATTTTAAAGATAATCAATCAAGATATCGAAGTGTAACTGTAATAGGTCTAGCTGATACAATAGGAAGTGTTATTGCAGCAATTTTTTGGTTTTATATTGCTACACTTCTAACGCCTGAACAATACGGTGAGCTTTTTTTTGTGTTAGGTATTGCTGGTACAGCATCTTTAATTTCTCTTTTTGGCACAGAAAATACGCTTACAGTTTATGTCGCAAAAAATGTAAAGATTCAGGCTACACTATATTTTTTGTCTCTTATCATAGGAATAGTATCTTCGTTAATTATCATAATATTTTTTTATAGAATTGATGCAACTTTAGTGCTAATTGGATATATCATCAATAGTTTAGCTATAGGTAGTCTACTTGGTAAAAAACAGTTTTCTAGCTATGCTAAATATATCTTAATACAAAAAATTTTAACACTTGTTCTAGGTTTAACATTTTACTATGCTTTTGGTGTTGATGGAATATTATATGCATTAGCATTATCCTATAGTTTTTTTATAATTAGGATATACAAAGAATTTAGATCTTCCAAGATAGATTTTTCATTATTAAAATCACGTTTTGGTTTTGTTACAAATAACTACGTACTTCGTTTGTCTGGTGGATTGATCGGAAATCTTGATAAATTAATCATAGCACCAATTATGGGGTTCGCCATTTTAGGCAATTATAGTTTAACAATGCAAATTCTCTCGATAATGATGATGTTGCCACATATAGTTTTCAAATATACCCTTACCCATGATGCTAGTGGATCTCAGAATTTAAAAATTAAAAAGATTACAATTTTAGCTTCAATAGGCATAGTTTTTTTAGGTATCACTGTACTACCGCACATAATTCCAATATTATTTCCAAAATACATAGATGTTATAGATGCAATTAGAATAATGAGTTTAGCAGTCATTCCGTATACACTAACGTTATTGTTTAGCTCTAAACTATTAGGATTAGAAAAAAGTAAGTTTGTACTAATTGAAAAAATTACGGCACTTTGCATTATGATTACTGGTATAGTAGTTTTAGGACCATTATACGGTATTGTCGGAATATCAGTTGCCTTTGTTTTAGCAACATCAGTAGGTGCAGTTTTCTTAGGATATGTTATAAGAGCACAGAGGTGATTTTGAATGACAAGTAAAAAACCAAAAATTCAAACACAGATTATTAGTAAAGATGGGATAAATCCAATATTTTTATTAGCTATTATTGTAATCTTATCCGTTACACTTAGACTGTATTATTTTCCAACTGATATTCCAATTACCCTTGATGGAATTGATTATTTTTCCTATGCAATAAATATTAGTAAATTAGGAGATTTTCCAAACACAATTTTTCCAAATAATGCTTGGCCAAGTTTTGTTTCGCTTTTTTTCTCTTTGTATAATTCAGAAAATTTTTTGGATTATGTGAATTTACAGAGGATGATAAGTGTAATTTTTTCTGCTGTGACAACAATTCTTGTGTATTTTCTCTGTACCAGGTTTTTTGGTAAATATTATGCCTTACTTGGTTCTATTTTATTTGCATTTGAACCAAGGTTAATTTTTAATTCCTTAGGTGGTTTGATTGATCCCGTATACATATTCACAATAACCCTAGCATTGTTCTTGCATTTGAGTAAGAATTCAAAATATGCTATACTTTCTTTTGCTATAATTGGATTATCCACGATTTTTAGATATGAGGGATTTCTATTAATAATTCCTTTTTCTATTATATTTTTTATTAGATTTAGAAAGGAATCAAAATTTTTATTAAAATATTTTATTGCGATAAGTTTTTTCTTAATTATTATTTTATCTTGGTCTTATTTGCAATATGAAAGTGCTGGTACTTTTTCAACGCTAAATTCAATATCAAATGGTCCATTTTTTATATCTCATTATGTAATTCAGGAGTCTACAACTGGACCCGGAGGTTTGCCACGAGATCCAGACAATGTAGATACAAACGTGACGTCTTTTATTAGTGGAAGTATAGAGCTTTTTATTAGATATTTGGTAACAGTTAACATTCCATATTTTTTTGTTTTTGTACCATTTGGAGTAATAATAGCAACTAGAAATTATTTTCTCAAAAAAAATAATATTCAAAAAAATACTATGATTTTAATTGTTTTAGTCATGATAATCCCAGCTGTTTATGCGTATGGTAGAGACTATCAAGATCTGAGATATCTTTTTGTATTGTTTCCAATTTTTTCTATACTTTCAATACCACTTATTATAAAAATAAATCAGAAAATTAAAAACAAGAAATTATTTTATGTTATTTTCCTAGTTTGTATCATGCTTACTTCTACTATATTTTTAGAATCAGAAAAAATTGATCATGAAATTGAACTGGAGTCGTTTAAAATTGCAACTTATTTAGTTAATCATGATGTAAAAGGCGTAAATAATTATCAAGGAAATAAATATGTGAAAGTAGCAGAAATACAAAAAATATGGCCTGATGTTCCATCATTCGAGAGATGGGGACATGTTAATCTCAATATGAAAAAAATTTCTGTGTCTAATTTTGAGTCATTAACAGATTTTATAAAAATTTCAAGAAATGAGAACCTAAGTCATTTAATAATATATGAGAATAATCGTGATGTTAAATTTCTGAATGATGTATTTAGTAATGAAAATAATTATCCGTACCTAATAAAAGAATTTGATTCTTTAGAGAGTAACTATAAGAAAAGAGTGAAGATATTTGAAATTGATTATGTAATGTTTGATAGTATAATGAAATAAGATTAAATATGAAATTTGATAAAAAATATCTATTAGCTGTAGTGGGAATCATTGCACTTTATGCAATTTTTCTTATAATTTCTGATCTTCAAATAGTTTTAGATAAAATACAAAATTTTAACACTGATTATTTACCAATTATTTTATCTATTGTTATTTTATCTTGGTTAATTGTTTTTTTAAGGTGGAGGATTTTGTTACAAAACTTCAATATCCATATACCAGTAAAAGATAGTATACTTATTTTTCTTAGCGGATTTGCTATGGACATAACTCCAGGCAAAGTTGGTCAGTTATTAAAATCTCAGTTATTAAAAGAGAGATTCAATATTCCTAGAAAAAATACAATTCCTGTCATTATACTAGAGCAATTATACTCGGCAGTAGGATTGGTGATAGTTGGAATATTTGGAATTTGGTTTTTTGATCTTGGGATTTATATTTTAATAATAGCAATTATTTTGCTAGTTTTTATATTCTTGTTAATTTCATCAAAACAATTTTTTAATAAGGCAAATAATTTCAAATTTATTTCTAGGTTTGGTATAACATCAGATTCACATGAAGCTCTACGAAGTTCTATGCGTGGTAAAATTTTTGTCTATGCAAGTGGTTTATCTGCATTAGCTTGGTTTTTAGAATGTGTTATTGTTTATTATGTTCTAACATCTTTTGAAATAACGAGTTTAAATTTTCTAAGTATATTATCCATATATACATCGTCTATAATACTAGGTTTCATATCTTTTCTACCCTTAGGTATAGGAGTGGTAGAAAGCAGTTTAGCTGGATTTTTAACTTTAGAAGGAATTGATATATCAATTTCATTAACTGTAGTCATTTTAATTAGAATTTTCACAAGATGGATCGGTGTTTCTGTTGGATTTGCTTCACTAAAATTTGTTGGTATATTTTCATTTCGTAATAAAAATTCAGTATCAAAGTGATGTGAAAAAGTAGGTAAGATAAGTCAAGTTTATAAAAATCCTTATTTTCAAATTATTGTTTGACATTTATTATTGCAGAAATTGGTATAAATCACAATGGAAGTTTAGATATAGCAAAAAAACTGATTGATATTGCAGTAGAGGCGGGTTGTGATGCAGTTAAGTTTCAGAAAAGAACTGTAGAAAAAGTCTATTCTAAAAAAGTTTTAGATTCTCTGAGAGATAGTCCTTGGGGAAAAACTACACGTGATCAAAAAGTTGGATTGGAATTTTCATTAAAACAATATGATATTATAAACAAATATTGTAAAAGAAAAAAAATTCCTTGGTATCTGTCTTGTTGGGATGTTGATAGTCAAATTCAAATGCGTAGTTTCAAAACAAAATACAATAAGGTAGCTTCAGCCATGTTACTTCATAAAAAATTGGTAAAAACAATAGCTGAAGAAGGAAAATATACTTTTATTTCAACAGGAATGAGTACCATTAAAGATATTGAGAATGCTGTTAAAATATTTAGAAAGCACAAATGTGAGTTTGAGTTAATGCATTCTCATAGCTGTTATCCAATGCCAGTAAAAGAAGCTAATTTAAGAGTTATACAAACATTAAAGAAAAAATTTCGGTGT
>Ga0310121_10003092_pt1 | contig 15361 bp, 19 predicted proteins | sample CB27_Tmax_986_MG_FD_203504 | JGI IMG/M metagenome (GOLD analysis project Ga0310121, IMG submission 203504) | Marine microbial communities from Western Arctic Ocean, Canada - CB27_Tmax_986 | ecosystem: Environmental > Aquatic > Marine > Oceanic | place: Canada: Western Arctic Ocean | collected...
TTTTGCCATAATATGGACTCCTTTACTACCCTGTGTATTTAATTTTCTTTGGTCGACCTCGTTTAGGCTTAGACTCAAGAGTATTGATTCTATCCGTTAACGATTCCAAAGAAAGGTGAACCTCACCTAAAGATGAGTACATTTCGGCTCGATTATTTCTAATAGCGAACCATATTTGTCCGAGGGGGTTTTTGCGCTTCCCCCTCAAAGCGTACTTCAGTCTCTTAAACATATAGTTCCAAGAGAACCTCCATTTCTGGGTCTAGTCCTGCCAGTGTTATAATTCCTCAACCTTAATGTTAATCAAATCATTAGGTTCTACCCGATGCTCGCACTCTCGACATCTAATGCCTAGTTCGGATATAGCTTCAGGTGGATTGTTTCGTGCTATCCAATAGCTACTCGACGATACCTGCGTGCTGTATTCTTCGAACTCTGTGTTTTGTGATTTGCATTCGGGACATTCTATGAAAGCGTTGTCACCGCCCACTGGGTCTGACTGTTGTTGTCTCGAGGCTATGTGATTGGCTTTAGCGGCACAAGACCACTCTTGACGCCAATATCTAACTTCCTCTTCTAACCTCGATACGGTTTTGTAATGATATGTCATGAATGCTAAGAGGACAATTACATTCATAAGCAATACTAGAAACGCAGTTACTGTTAGTGTCTCGATAGTCATGAGTTCCAACTGTTCCCTCCGCTAAACATGTTGCGTCCTACTGGACACTGCTGTCTAGCTCGTCTACATGCTTGCACTCTGTTGTCTGCACGGACACTGACTAGGTTTCCCTGTATAATGAAATGATATAGGCGACGTGATTGGTCAACCTCTTTAATCTTTTCAAGATGTGTTAGGTTAGTCATAATGACCTCCTCGTTTGCTGGTTAGCTGGTTACTTTAACTTGTTAAGTCTAAATTTGATGGTTTTGTTATACCTCTGGACACGTTATCCTACGGGTGTTGAGACCATCAACTCAAACAGATAGGAAAGCATGATATACATGACCTACATCCTACCCCTGCGTATAAAGAAATAAGGGATGAATAGCGACGGCAGGATAGAAGTACCTGCGTTCGTGGAAATTGGTTTACATACTTTGAACTCATCACCTAACTGTCATTAGTTCATCTTATAGTTCCGCTTTAGGCGTACACTACATCAATGCGACGATTATATCTGTGATGATACTAGAACCCCAACTTACGGTTAGCTACTAGTATACTACGTTAATAGTCGATGGATGACCTCTTACAGTCCCATCAATCAAAGCAAGAAGAATCTTCTTTTCTGTCTGGCGCAGTTGTGCTACGCTCAGTTACCCCGTGACCAACCAACTGATAATGAATCAGTTCATCTCATGATTTCATGAATGATGCGAGTCAAACACTCTTTGGTTGTACCTTACGCCTCAACTCGAGAACGCACTCAGTCACGCCACTAGAATGACAACATATTGCAATATGCCATCACTTCAGTCCCTGAAAGATTGTATACCAGACCACTTATTAAGAGAATAGTCGATTCATTTAACAAGTGTAGGTATGATAAAATATCATAGTAATCGTTGGCATGATACCATGTTGTGTCGGGATACTTGATACTACGCTATCACCTGTAGGTGTATCCCGACGCTATGGTATTGTGCTGTGCTACTTAGGTTTGGTTGAAGTCTGTATTAACCAGTCTTCGTCCAGACCTACGTCCACAGACTTGGGCCGATAGAAGAAGGCGGTAGCCTTTGGATAGCGAACCACATCCCCATCTAGAACTTCGTCAAGCGACGTTGTTCTAATGAAGTTGTATGCCGTCTTAGGCATATACTTCAGCGATGGTTTGGATTTGGCAAGCGCTTCTATCTGGTTTGCAGTGAACACAGAAGGCAGAGTAGACCCTACGATATCGTTGTCATCGACAACCATACGCAGGTTGTCGCTGGGAATCCAGCGACCATTGCCATCTAGTTCATGTACAAACTTACCGTCTTTGACTGAGCCCCGAAATGTATTAGATATCCTGATACTTATTTTGGCTTTCTTTGTCATAGTTACGTTTCCTTTCCGTTAGTATGAGACAGACTGCCACTCAGTCATAGGTGACCAAGTCTTTGGACATAACTGTCTCGCCAGAGACAAGCAGGGGTACATAGAGACCACACACTAACGATATTTCATGGCAGAGGGGGGCAGAGGTAGTTAGGACAAAAGAATGACTTCAACTGCCGAAGACCCCCCATGCCGTGAAAAACGATGTGGGTGGGCTCAATGTATATCAGGTGCACTCATTCTACGTTAATTTTTGAAACTTTTTTGTTTTCTCACCTACCACCCCCTACGGGGGTGTTATAAGCATGACAATAATTGGGATTCGCAACTCAGATGTCTACCCCATTGTTTGGGACAATGGGGGTTTAGACCACATGCCACTTGTTAAGAGAGAAGTACAGGCGTTACTTAAAGTGATTAATAGCTATTGACTTATAATACTATATGGTTTTATATTTTTATGTATTTTTTAGTAACAACCTTTTAATAAGGGGTCACGTCGTTGCTCCAGAAGTTTCTAACAGAGGATAACAAACTAGACTATCAGAAGCTCTACGATGAAATGGGTACATATTCGATTAAGTCGCAGGGAATCCAACTGTACAATGACGTTGTGAACTGGTATAAGGAAGATTTTACTGAAGAGGCCTCGGATAAATGAAGCAAGAGGGCTACGATTTACTCTATTTAGACCCAAATACCCATCACGGGCAGTTTAATCGTGTACCAAACTATAGTAAATCATTTGAATATGGTAAATTCAGCCACGGATTGCCACATCTTCAGCTTTTATTAGATTTTAACCCAGAAAGCTGGTTAGATGTTGGGTGTGGCTATAATACTCTAATAAAGGAAGTCAGAGAGAAATATGTTAAAGATTCTTGGGGAATAGATTTCGCTTGTCCAGTAGCAGACCAAGTATGTGATGTGTTGGACTTACCTTTTTTTGATAAACGCTGGGATTTAGTCACTGCATTTGATGTAATGGAACATATTTACCCAGATGATGTTGATAAGGCTTTACAGGAAATGCGTAGAGTATCTAAACGATTTGCTTATACTATATGCTTTAAAAAAGCTCAGTTAGAGCATAAAGGATTGAATGCACACGCTACAATTATGAGCAGAGCAGATTGGTATAAGAAAATTGACGAGAATGGTGGAGATATTATTGCTATAGAAAATAGTAAATTCAGGTCTTCACATAGAAGTAATGAGTTTATTTCTGGAGAGTGGAGATAGTTTTAAATTTATACTATAAAGATTAACCATAAGGATATAGGATTAACAGAGTACCCGATATATCGCATAGACGAAGCCAAAAAAGAAGGGATTCGTTCCAAACACTGGCAATCCGCCGAAGAAGGCGATTGGGCGGTCACAGACGACGAATATGTTGCCAAAGTTATACGGAAAAAGGTATACTACGATGCAAAGCGTCGTAAATCCTTCTATTATCGTATGCCTTTTGGTTATATTATGTGGAATCCTCGCTATCCTAATAAGAAGTTCGCTTGCGGAGGAAGAGAGGCTAACAACACTTTCACGGGTAAGAAATGGTTGGATGTCGTCTCTAAATCGGACAAATATAGAGCTTTAGCTATGTGGGCGGCACTGACAGAAGACAGAGATGTGGCTATAGACCAAGTATTTGGGCCTGTTTCAGTGAGCAAACGCCGTAAATTGCGGCGACACATGAGGACGGAGACCTTTCATTCTATGAAAAGAGACGAAGCACAAAGATTATTAACAGATAAGATGATGGACGCCAACTTCTTCATTGATTTGATGAACGAAGGCATTGCAATGGCGAAAGAGAAGAAAGATGTAAATGGTATCAGGGGTTTTGTAAACGATGGGTTTGAGATACACGGTATGAAAGATAGGGACACTGTAGTCACTAGCAACCGTATTGAAGCAGTTCAGACTAAGAAATTGATTGACAATATCAATTCTGAGGAAGAAAAGCTTGTTTTAACTCAAAAAGTAGAGAAACCTGTACCAGAGGATGGAAAGACGGAAAAATGGCGTGAAGACATTAGGTTTAACGAAAAGCCCAAGTAGTGTAGACTACGAAGAGCGATACGCTCAAGAACAAGCCCTAAAGAAACTACGTAATAATGTTGGTCTTTTTGGCAAGACTATGTTCCCTACTGCCTTAAACAAGACAGTTCCAGCATTTCATCACGATATTTATAAGAACTTATTGGACGGGGAGAAACGTCGACTCCTTATAGCCTCCCCACGTGGGACGGCAAAGAGTACTGTGACCTCCTTGATTCTACCCCTGCACAGAGCGGCTTTCAAACCGTCCAATGAGGATTTGTTTATTGTAATTATATCTGAGTCCCAATCCCAGAGTATCAACTTCTTATCCCGTATAAAGCATCACCTTATAAATAGTAGCAATTTTAGAGCTATGTTTGGCGAAATGGGCCCATCTACCTCGAAACGATGGACTAATAATGATATTATCCTTGCTAATGGTACACGTATTGTTGCTGTTGGTACTGGTCAGAGGGTTCGTGGGTTCATTGAGGGCGATACTCGACCCAATCTTATTATAGTAGATGATTATGAATCTGAGCTAAATGCAGCTACACCTGAAGCTAGGGCTAAAAACCGTAAGTGGATTACTGAAGCAGTTATACCATCTCTTAGTGATGAAGGTAGAATTGTGATGATAGGTACAGTTATATCAGAAGATTGCTTCCTATATTGGGCTAAAGACAGTCCAGCATGGAAAGTTCTATGGTTTTCTATATATGACGATGATGGCAAGAGTATATGGGAAGAACGCTTTCCAATGTCTAGGATACATGATATTAAGAGAGAGTTCGAGAGTGTTGGCAACCTGAATGGATTCTATCAGGAGTACATGAATGAAGCACAATCACCAGACAACGCCCCCTTCAAACCAGAATATATCAGACTACATCACTACGCTTTTCAACGAATTAATGGACAAAGTTGCCTCGTACGCACGGTTGATGGTGAGGAGATTCAAAAACCCGTCAACGTCTATTGTGGCGTCGACCCTGCAAGTAGCCTATCTGCTCGTAGCGACTTTTTTGTTATTGCTACTATTGCTCTTGATGGGGATGGTAACAAGTATGTGGTGGATATTTTCCGTGACAAACTTGACCCGGCTGTTCAACCTGACAAGATTATCGAGATTTATAAGAAGTTTCACCCGAAAAGGATGAAGATTGAAACAACTGGGTATCAAGAAGCGTTAAGAGCTAATGTGCGTAAGCTTATGATGGAACAGGGTTTGTACATACCCGGCTTAGAAAAAGGTATAAAGCCAAGGACTAGAAAGTCTGAAAGACTATTATCATTAGTAGCACCTCTAGCGAGGGGCGAATTCTTCTTCAGACCACAAGATTTAATACCACAGCAGGAATTTCTCTCATATCCGAGAGGCAAGCATGATGACATACTGGACGCAGTGTATTATGCACTAGATGGGGCGAAAAGTACGGGCATAAAGTCCATACTTGACCATAATAAAAAGAAGATAAGCAACGTACTTGATTGGATGACAATGTAATGGTAACTTCGTAACGATGGCGTACGTCGAAAAAGAGACCGACATACCTGAAGATATTGTTGACGTAACGCAGAAGCTTTGGAAGTCTTACTCTCAGAAGCGAGATACTTGGGCACAGCAAGCACAAGAGGATGCAGAGTTTAGATTGGGTAGACAATGGACTGCGGAGCAACAAAGAATACTTCTTGAGAGGGGTCAAGCACCCTTAGTCGTAAATAGAATCCATCCAGCAGTTGAAGCCGCAAAGGCTCTCCTTACTTCTGGCCGACCACAGTTTAGAGTATCTCCTCGAGAAGACTCAGATAATAGAGTAGCACAGGTTTTCAATGGATTACTTGAATATATGTGGTACATCTCAGACGGGACTCAGGCACTCCGACATGTAATAGATGATTACTACACAATGGGTTTAGGTGCGATGATGGTTTATATTGACCCTCTCAAGGATTATGGAAGAGGTGAGGTCGTAATAAGAGATGTAGACCCTCTTGATGTATATATAGACCCAAATTGTCGTGATAGACTTGGAGATGACGCAGAAAATGTAATTATCTCTAGACAATTTACCAAAGAACAAGCTATGACCATGTATCCTATGTATAAGGATGCTATCCAAAATGCGGCTAGTGAACTCGACTCTGACAGGCCAACTACTTCAAGGGTAGATGATAAGGGTATAATATTCCCTGAGGACACATCAACCAAGACTGATATGAGTTTTGGTGAGAATAATGAGTATATCCGTGGTTATGAGCGATATTATAAGATTTGGGTAAAAAGATTTCATATTAAGAATAAGATTGACGGCACTGAAGAAGTCCTATTAGAGGAGGACATGCCAGAATACTTAGCTAGGCCAGCGATTATGGTTAATGGGAAGGTGTTTACTGACCCTAAAAAAGCTAAAGGTATCATAGAACAGATGTCCCAAGAGTACGATAAGGCAGTCCATCAAGCTAGAATGGCCGACCAAGACGTACCACCACCTCCTGTTATTCAAGAGATGCTCTACCAAGATTTAGTTGAACAAGACCTGATAGAGACCGTGTCAGTACCAGTGCAAAGAGTAAAGATGTGTGTAGTTATGGGTGATAAATACCTGTACTCACGCTTACTCCCCGTTGACCATTACCCCATCGTGTTCTTTATGAATATTCATACTAGAACGCCCTACCCTCTAAGCGACGTACGAATGGTCAAGGATTTGCAGGAATACATAAATAAGACACGGTCTCTTATCATTGCACATGCTACCACATCAACCAACACAAAGATACTGATTCCGTCTGGTTCTGTCGATATGCAGGACTTTGAACAAAGATGGGCACAGCCGGGTGTGGCAATAGAGGTAGATATGGACAATGGTGCTCCTCAACCAATTCAACCAACACCCCTTCCAAATACTTTATATCAAAATGAGATGGCGGCAAAACAGGATATTGACCACGCATTAGGGTTATACGAACTTATGCAGGGAAACTCTGAAGCGGCCCCTCATACTTACAAGGCTACAGTATCACTTGATGAATTTGGTCAGCGTAAGATAAAATCAAAATTGCAGGACATAGAAACTGGTTTAGTTAGAGTCGGTAAGATAGCCATAAGCCTTATGCAACAACTGTATCAAGCTGAGAAGATTGTACGTATTGTCCAGCCGAACAACAGTATGACGGAATTTGCTATAAATAAAAGATTGTACGATGATAAATCTGGCGAACTTGAAGTAATTAACGACATATCAAGAGGTACATATGATGTTGTCGTTGTTACTGGCTCTACTTTACCAACCAATAGGTATGCACAACTTGAAATGTATATGGATGCATATGAGAAGGGGATTATTGATAAGACTGAGGTTCTAAAGAAAACCGAGGTATTTGATATAGAAGGTGTTATGTCTAGGACTGATATGGTTATGCAGTTACAGTCTCAGATAAAGGAATCAGAAAAGAAAGTAAAAGAATTAGAAGGCGATTTGCAGACGAGAGAACGTGAAAACTATCATCTCAAGCAGAGAGCTGAACTTGAAAAATTCAAAGCAGACCTCGATAAGACTTCAACCCAGACAAAAGCGTCTGGCAAGCTTTTCGAGAAACGCCTAGATGATGTAATGGGACAGGTTAAAAGTGAAGTTAAAGAAGCTAATAAACCTAAAAAATAGCCTTACCTCTAAGTCCCGGCTAGAGCAGGCAAACAAAAGGAACTCGATATGGAACAAGTAGTAGGGACTACCCCAGTAGAGGACGTCGCAGTTGTCGACGAAGTCGTGGGCTCCCAAGGACAAGACCGAGAGTTAACGCCCGACGATGTTTTTACACCGGGCAACAGTTCGGAAGATTTCTTTCGTGCTAACTCTGTAGAAAGCGAAGAACAGCCAGTTGAAGCGGCATTACCCGAAGATACTGTACCTGAACCGCAAGAAGTAGCACCGCAAGATTCTGAGAACGAAACAGTACGTTACCAGTACTGGCAATCTGAGGCAGATAAAGCGAGGAATGAGAATGAATCCCTGAAGCAACAACTTCAGCAGAATCAACCTCAACCAGCGCAAGCTGAAGCAGATTCAAAACAGGAAGAGAGTTACGAAAGCTTTCCACCTCCACCTGATAAACCTGCCAAACCGGCTGGATATAATAAGGAGGAGGCATGGTCTGACCCAGCTTCGACATCAGCTCATCATCTGGAAGAAGTAGATAAGTGGCGTGAGAATATGGACGAATATAATAGACTCCATACTGATTACAATGTCGCTGTTATCGCTGAAGAAAGAGACAAGTTGATAAAGGAGCGTCAGGACATACAGAGAAAGCAGGCTGAGAAGGAGGCTTATGACTCTAACCTCACAATGATTGGCGACCATTTGGCTAAGACGTATAATGCGTCTTCCGATGAAATCAAAAACTTTGTTGAAGTTATGGATAAGCCTGAAAGTGTCACGGTTGACAATCTCTTTCAGTTATACAGGATGAGGCAAACTGGTGTTGTGAATGGACAACCAGAAGGTGGTAAAGAACCTATTAAGTCAGCAGAATCTGAAACTCCCAGCAGTGAGAGTTTTGACCAGATGAAACGGGCTCAACAGGTTCCGTCGCCTATGGGAGTACTTCCCAGCGCAAATAAAGCCGCATCCAGTTCTCCTGAGGATGGTATTTTGGACTCTATGATTGGTGACTACAACAAACGGAACCCTTGGACATAAGGAGATGTTAGCTAATGGCTAATGCATATTCACTTAGTACTGGTGTAACACCGCAAGGTGTCAGCATCAATGACTCCCGCCGAATTTTTAATTTTGGCGATAGAGTGTCCGAGCTTGCTCCACAGCAATCACCGTTTTTCGTATATTTGTCGAAAGTTGCGAAGTCGTCCACTGATGACCCTGTATTCAAGTTCCTTGAACAACGTCATCAATGGCAAAGACGTAACTTTGTTTTAAAGACTGCAATCGCAAGTAACATTGCGTCTGGCAGTGACACCGCATCCTTGAAGGTGGTATGCTCGTATGATAAATACGGCGCAGAATCAGCTTCTGGGAAAAGTGCCGCTCCCCAGTACTTTGTAGTCGGGCAAGTTGTGAGAATCGCTGGTAAGGCTATGCGTATTAAAAGCGTACAGTCTGTCGGCGACGGTGAGAGTGCGATTTACGCCGCTGGTACAGCGGCTACCTACTCCGCAATAACAATGACATGTCTTGAAGCATCAGGCGCAATAGCGGCTGATAAAGAAGGACAGATTATTGGTAGTGCATGGGGTGAAGGTAGTACTGACCCAGATGGTTGGAAAGACGAACTCTACTCTAGAGAAGGTTATTGTCAGATTTTTAAAACTGCAATACAACTCTTTAGCGGAACTGCTTTGGCAACTCGTTATCGTGGCAGACCAGACGAATATCGTCGGGTTTGGGCCGATAAATTAATGGAACACAAGATGGACATCGAACACGCAATGCTCTACGGAGTAGGTGCGAGTGACGAGTCTGCATCTGGTGGGCCGGTGCGTTATTCGCACGGAATAGTCCCTTACACTCTGGCAAATGGTAAGAACTTTGCTTTTACCTATGCTAGTAGTGACTATGATGACTTCATAGACGCTATGCAGGACTTCTTCTCACCTGAATCTGGAAACAGTGGTGACAAGCTTGTATTGACCTCACGGAAGATACTTGCTTGGATGAACAAATTGGGCTCAGGAAGCTTTATGGACAACACCGTCGGTACTTCACAGTATCGTTTGGATGTTCAGAACATTAAAGGTTCCTTCGGGCATATGGTTACTAGAGTAAATACACTCTTCGGTAACCTCCACTTTGTTGCTGAACCGCTATTGCGGAATCAGGATGAGAACTTAGCAATCGCTATTGATATGGCGAATGTTAAATATCGTCCTTTGAGTGGTAATGGAGTATCTCGTGATACGCACATAATCACTAACGTCCAGAACAACAATGTTGATGGTCGGAAAGATATGATTTTAACCGAATCTGGTTTAGAAATCAGTCTGCCTGAAACTCACGCATTGCTGACTTGGTCGTAACAGTTAATTGGGGGGCTTCGGCCCCCCATAACTAAAGGTTTAGATGGCTTTTACTACTAAAATAGCTTCATACGCAGGAGTCATAACTGGCTTAGATGCGACTAATGCATTAAGAGTAGCTGTTGACCATACACTAGGTGTGGTTAAGAAAGCTAACCCTATGGTTCTTTCTCAGTTTTCTCACGCAGTTAGAGTAGAGCTTACTATGGGTACAGGATACAACTTAAGAGATAGTAATGTATTCGATGTTGTAAAGGTTGAGAGAGAGTCTCGTATAGCTCAACCAGTATCTCCAGAGACGATATATCAGGTTCAAGATTCTGCAAGTATTTATTATGCTCAGGAATACTCTCCAGCATATACTATTGATTTTGAATCTAATTTAAGAATTTTTCCCGACACTTCAGCGACTAAGAAGGCAAAGATATATGTTATATTTGATTCTAATGGTAAGACAATAGATGATAATGCTGAGACAATAAAGGATAACGCCTATAATCTATATGGAGTCAACTATTCTGTTCTAGTAGAGAAGTTCCCAGATATTTGGAAGGATTATGTAATACTACACGCTTCTGAGCTACTATTGCTCGAGAAGATGGTAGACTTCAGCAAGAAGTTACCAACCGACCTTGATGCTGATACAACTTTATTTGACCAAATCGCAGATGTGGCTCTATCAATTACTTATACGTTCCCATCCGTAGACTATCAAGATGCTTTAGATAAAGCTAAGTCTTTAATGGATAGTACTGGAAGCATTGGTGGCGACGGTACAGTTCTTAGCGCACAGCAATGGTTAGAAGATGAAGACGAAGATATGGTTAGGTCTACCCTAGAAGCTGTACAAGCTGAATTAGGGAGAGCTGGAGCAATCTTAGGTGAGTTTAACGCAGAGATAAATGCTAAAGTCACACAGAAGTCACAGGTTTTACAAGAATTTCAAGCAAACATCCAGAAGAAGATGGGCTTGTACGATAAGATAATACAAAAATTAAGTACTGATTATCAATGGGTAGCTAGCCAAATACAACTTGTACAGGCTAAGAAACAAGAATTTATACAAGCTCAAGGCGGCGGAGGGATGTCTGATAATCCCGAGGAAGGTCAGATATGAAATTAAAAGAAATGGTTGAAAGAATTCAGCAACATCATCCAGATATGAATATCACAGAGATTGTGCGTTCACTTAATGATGGTATGAATGACATAGGATTTAAGACAGAGTTAATAGAGTCTGCTGACCAGTTTGATACGGTTTTGAACCAACGTGTCTACAAACTGAAGAAGCATATGATTAAGATAAAATCCGTAGATTACGATGGCAAATCTATAAAGAAATTGTTAGGTAGACCGATTGAACGAGACTTAGAATAATGGAACGAGCTAATATAAGTATTAGTCAGTGGGTTTGGTGGTTAGAGCGTGATTCTGTTTTAATAGCATATTATGACCAATCTACTGATAAGTTTATATCACCATCGACTGCTGATAAAGTAGTAACATTATTCTATATACAGCGTCCTGATAAGTATTTATTGTCAGGTGAAGCACCAGAAAGAGATGGTTTTGGTGCTACTGATTCCTACTTAGATGTAGCACTTGTTGGTGGCGTTATGACAGACGCTGGGTTCTGGAGTCAGGAGTGTGAGATACCAGAGCAATTTCATGAAGCACTTATAGCGAGAGTTATTGGAAATGGTTATGAACGCTCTGTTGAGACCCTCCAACTTGCTGGTTATTTTTTAAAGAAGTATGAAGCAGGTGTACGAGAAGCCAAGAAGTATGCTTACAGAGGAAGAGATGGTTCACAAATTACAACAATGAGGCAGGATTTTTAATGGCAATTTGGGACGGAGTAGGATACAAATATTTAGATAAGATATCATCCCCGTTTGATGTTATAGATGCGGCGTTTGATAATACACTATTAGCACTATTCACAAGAGTAGCCCCGGCAACAGCACCTACATATCTAAGGGTTTCTATCCCAGCTACTCCAACTTACACAAGGGTTTAACATGGCAGGTTCATTATCCACACCAAACAAGATAAAAGACGTTTATACGAAATTAGTTTGGTTCAATACTACAGATAGCAAATTTTATAGAGACAATGGTACAGTTGATGTAGAAGTACCCGTTGCCTCAGACCTCGTGACAAATAACATCTTAAAACATAATACAGATGCTACTTTGTCTTCAGGAGACATATTTCAATTACTTAATAATGGTACGGAAGTTTTCTCAGTGGATGCTCAAGGTGCGATACACCTTTATCCAAGAACTTCAGCACCGACTGATAATGCGGAAGGTACGGTATACTACGACAGTTCAAACGATACCCTGCAGATTTCAATAGCAGAATAAAAGGATAAATTATGGCAAACGTATGGAAAAAAGTTCAACGTGCAGATTCAGACTTTACAGGAGATGTAACTGGTCTGCTAGGAGGAGTAGCGGCGGCTACTGTGGTCTCTGGAGCGGCCAAAGGTGCGCTAGCCCCAAAAATATTTAGACAGTCAGGAATTCCAACAGCACTCAACGCTGGTGACTTTTGGATGGACAGTGATGACAAGAAGATGTACCGGGCAACTGCCGCTGGTGATGATGCAATAGGTGGTGGTGAATGGATTGATGTATCTCCTGACAAGACATCGGTTGGTCTTAACAATGTAGACAACACGAGTGATGAGACCTTAAAAGGTACATTAGATAAAGATGATGTTGGTCTAGGAAATGTATTAAATAGTGCTCAGGTAACTACGTTTACTCAAGATGCTATACCGACTTCCCTAGCAATAGGTGATATCTGGATGGACTCTGATGACGGTATGAAAATGTACCGAGCTGCAGGAATAGGAGCAACTACTATTGCCGCAGGAGCGTGGGTACTAGTAGCTCTACAAAAAGGAGCATTAGGTCTTTTAAAAGGAGATGTCGGTCTTGGTAATGTAGATAACACAACTGACGCTTTGAAACCAGTATCAACTGCACAGGGCGTAGTAAACGCACTGAAAGCACCTCTAGCGTCACCAACATTTACGGGAACTGTAGCAGGTGTTACTAAAACTCATGTAGGTTTAAGTAGTGTAACTAATGATGTACAGTTAAAAGCTACTGGTTCTAATGCACCAAACTCTCTAAAGAATAGTCAGATAACCTTAACGGATTCTAGCGGTACTGTAACTTTAAATAATGCAGGTGCAGGTACAATAACTGCTACTAAGTTAGCACTTGGAAATGTTGATAACGTATCGGATGCTAACAAACCAGTATCTACAGCACAAGCTACTGTAAATGCTTTAAAAGCACCTTTAGCTTCTCCTACTTTTACTGGAACAATAGGTGGGTTAGCAAAAGGAGACGTTGGTCTTGGCAATGTCGATAACACAACTGATGCTTTAAAGCCAGTATCGACTGCTCAGGCTACCGTGAATGCTTTAAAAGCACCACTAGCCTCACCGACATTTACAGGAACAATCGGAGGATTAGCGAAGGGTGATGTTGGCCTTGGCAATGTTGACAATACAACTGATGCACTAAAACCTGTATCCACAGCTCAGGGTACTGTTAATACTGCTCAAGGAGTAACGAATGCATTAAAAGCTCCACTCGCTTCACCTACCTTCACTGGTACTGTCGCTGGTGTGACTAAGGCACATGTAGGACTTACAAATGTAATTGACCAAGCAATCACTGTTTCAAATGGAGCATTGAAGTTTGGTAGCTCTACTCAAACACTTGATGAAGATAGTGTGTCAAACTCTGCGGCACTTGGCGGTTCTAGTTTAGCAACTGTTAAGTCTGATGCTGTAGGAACTGCTGAAACGAATATTATAGGTGGCGCACCCGGAGCATTGAATACTTTGGATGAATTAGCGGCGGCACTTAACGATAGCCCAACATACGTTACTAGTACAATCGTTAACTCGATTGCTACTAAAGGTAAAGCGGCAATGGCAATCACCGCTAATGATGCGGCTAACAGTAGTTATGACAATAACCCAGCAAGTGAATCTGAAGGACAATTAGGGATTTATAACGGACAACAATATGTTGTTGTTAATGTTTAATGGCTAAGAAGTCAATAAAGATAAAGGACTTATCTTCTGGATTGCCAGCCTCTGGGGTAGCACCTGCAGGCTTGGCATTACCAGATTATGACTATGCTCCTTTAAAAAAGTCCCTAGAAGACGATGGGTATGACCCAGAAAATCATACTTATATTGACATAAAAGAGGATGGTTCGGTTCTTAACGGTAATCGTAGAACTCATTTATTACAACAAAAGTTGTCCCTAGACCAAGATTCTGAGATTGAATGTGAGGTAAAAACACATGAAGAGTGGATACAAGACTTAAAAGATGTTATTGACTTAAAGCCTGAGGATGTCGCAAAAAGAGATGCAGAAGGTGGAGTTCTTGAGCCACCATCTTCAGAAGGGTGGGGAAGTAGGACTATACAAGCTCATCATCCCAATCTTATTTCAGGTGGTGGATATAATAATTTAGTGGCTAGGCATAAGAAGAAAGATAATATAAGTGGTTATAAATATGATTTTACAAACTCACAAGGTGAAGATGTAGATGCTGGAGAGAGTTGAGCTATCTAGTGAGTACTTTCTGGGACAAAGCTAAACAACAAGAGGTCGTAATAAATCTTGCCGATAAGCTATCAAAACTGGAATTAAAGGACATAGAGTTTATCTATAACTTAATAATGGATTCTGAATTTAAGGGAGGAGACCTAGAGACAGCGACAGCAGTGTTGCTAAAGGTAAAATTCATTAGGAGTGGATTAGTAAAGGGGAATAAAGATGCTGAAAATAGTAAAGCTGACAACTCAGGAGCTTGAAGGAATAAAGATGTTAGTAGGTGATGTAAACGGAAGAGTTCAAGACTCAGTTTGGGTTTATAAGTTATTTCTTAAGCTGGAGAAAGCTTTTGATGAAGCGGCAAGTAGAGACCCAGATTGGAAACTTGAGAAAGTAGAATAGTATGGCTTTAACATGGAAAAGATTACAAGGGCATGGTGACGACTTTACTGGTGATGTCACTGGTACACTCAATGGTACTGCGGCGGCTACTGTAAAAGCTGGAGCGGCAAATGGAGTAACAGCCAAGAATGCAATAGATGGTAATGCGGCTATAACAGTAGTCGGTGGGAGTATCAATATACCAGATGCTTCTGACCCTCAGTTTAGCGTTGATACTGATGGTGATGTTG
>Ga0310121_10003093_pt1 | contig 15356 bp, 8 predicted proteins | sample CB27_Tmax_986_MG_FD_203504 | JGI IMG/M metagenome (GOLD analysis project Ga0310121, IMG submission 203504) | Marine microbial communities from Western Arctic Ocean, Canada - CB27_Tmax_986 | ecosystem: Environmental > Aquatic > Marine > Oceanic | place: Canada: Western Arctic Ocean | collected...
TGCGCTTCCATGCACAAGCTCCTTGCGTTAAAGTCCGCCCCCTGACAAACCTACGAAAGGTACTGGTATAGGAAGGTTTAAAGTACGTCAATGGAAGTTAAACAGTCGAACTATTGACAAATAACTATTGACAAATAACTAATAACAAATCGGCTTCCTTCGAGTTTCGATATGGCGGAGCTCACTCCGGAAATGGCTCGCGGCGCTACCCACATTTGAAGTGGCGCGATTTGCAACGTCGATCTTCGGTTAAGGAACCGTTGGTCGGCGTCTCTGCTGACGCACCGAGCTTTGAGACCCCGGTGAAAACCGGTTTGCGCGACTTCAAAGCAGGCCAGGCTCGTGTTGGCGATCATGCGGGTGCGGGCAATTCATTACCGAAAACGCCCATCAAGTGCCCTGCTGGCCCAACTTTCGCTACACAAACGGTACACGTCCCGAGCCCTCTACCCGTGGTCGCAACCGAGGGGTATCATGGAAGGATGTTCAGTCTATTTCATCCGATCACGGAAAAATGGTTTCGCACGCATCTGGGCGAGCCGACCGACCCCCAGCGTAGGGGTTGGCCGGAAATTGCCGCGGGCCGACACACGCTCATTGCGGCGCCGACGGGCTCTGGCAAGACGTTGACCGCGTTTCTCTGTTGCATCGATCGGCTGCTACGAGATTGGCTCGACGGCCAGTTGCGCGACGGAGTTCGAGTCCTTTACGTTTCGCCGCTGAAGGCACTCAGCAACGACATCCACCGAAATCTGGAAACGCCGCTGGCCCAAATACGTGAAGTGGCTGTCGAAAACGGGTATGAGGCACCGCCGATTCGGGCCGCCGTGCGAACTGGCGATACACCCGCTAGTCAACGGCAAAAGATGCTGCGCAACCCTCCGCACATCTTTGTCACCACGCCGGAGTCCCTCTATCTTCTGCTCACATCCGAAAAGGGCAGGGCGTGCTTGCGAAATGTGCGGACGGTGATTGTGGACGAAATCCACGCATTGGCTCGCGACAAACGAGGTTCGCATTTGACGCTTTCGTTGGAGCGGTTGGCGCAACTCTGCGAAACGCCTCCTGCCCGTATCGGGCTATCGGCAACCCAGCGTCCGATTCATGACATTGCCCGGTTTCTGGTCGGCGCGGGCAATGTGGACGATGGCGGTAACGTCAACTGCGCGATTGTGGACGTAGGCCACGTGCGTGAATTGGATTTGGCTCTCGAAGTACCGCCCACGGAGATGTCAGCCGTTTGTTCCCACGAGCAGTGGGAGGAGAGCTACGAACGACTGGTGGAACTCATCCAATCGCATCGCAGCACGCTGGTTTTCGTCAATACGCGGCGGCTGGCTGAACGCGTTTCGCATCGGTTGGCTGAGATGTTGGGAGACGATGCGGTAGCCAGCCATCACGGAAGCCTTTCGCGTGACCTCCGTCATTCAGCGGAACAGCGGCTCAAATCGGGACATCTCAAGGCGATTGTCGCCACCGCGTCGCTGGAGATGGGAATCGATGTCGGTTTTATTGACCTGGTATGCCAGATCGGTTCACCGCGGTCGATTACCACTTTTCTGCAACGGGTGGGTCGTTCCGGTCACTCGCTCGGCGTCGTGCCAAAGGGGCGCCTGTTTCCGCTCACACGCGACGAATTAATGGAGTGCCTGGGCTTGATTCGGGCGATTCGTCAGGGACGGTTAGACGCGATTGAAATACCGTTGGCGCCGTTGGATATACTGGCCCAACAGATCGTGGCATCCGTGGCCGCCGAAGAACGGACCGAGGATGAGTTGTACGCGATGTGCCGACGCGCCTGGCCTTATCGCGATTTGGAGCGTGACCAGTTTGACCGTATCGTGACGATGCTCAGCGAGGGGTTCGTGGAGAGCACGCGAGCGGGAGCGTATCTACATCGCGATGTTATCGGCGGACGATTGCGAGCCCGTCGTGGGGCGCGTATGGCGGCGCTGACCTCTGGTGGCGCGATTCCCGAGACGGCCGAATATCGAGTTGTCACCGAGCCGGAGGGGACGCTGGTCGGCAAGGTCGATGAAGACTTTGCTATTGAGAGCATGGCGGGCGATGTGTTTCTCTTAGGCAACACGTCTTGGCGGGTTCGCCAAGTACGGCAAGGCCAGGTGGTCGTCCACGACGCGGAAGGAGCTCCTCCTTCGATTCCGTTCTGGTTTGGTGAAGCGCCTGGCCGAACGGTTGAGTTGTCCAGTGAGATTTCGCGGCTGCGACGTGAATTGGACGTCCGCATTCAAGAAACCACCGATCTGCCCGAGTCGGAGAAAACCGTGGCCCGTCGGAGCCTGGTTCAATGGTTGGTGGAACAGTGCGGCGCCACGGGTTGGGCCGCGGAGCAAGCTATCGACTATGTGACCGTGCAACATGCGGCGTTGGGTGTGGTGCCGGACAACGACAATATTGTCTTCGAGCGGTTCTTTGACGAATCGGGTGGAATGCAGTTGGTAGTCCATTCGGCATTGGGCGCTCGGATAAACCGTGCGTGGGGATTGGCGCTTCGTAAGCGTTTTTGCCGATCGTTCGACTTCGAGCTGCAGGCCGCCGCGACCGACAACGGTGTGTTGCTTTCTATTGGTCCTCAACACAGCTTCCCGATCAAGCAACTCTTTTCGATGCTCACGCCGGAAAATGCTCGGCCCATATTGGAACAGGCACTGTTGGCGTCACCGATGTTCCAAACACGTTGGCGATGGAACGTCACGCGGGCGCTGGCCGTGCTACGGATGCGAAGTGGCAAGAAAGTCCCGCCACACCTGCAGCGGTTTCGCTCGGACGACCTGCTGTCAGCCGTGTTTCCACGGGCCACGGGCTGCTTGGAAAACCATCACGGGGACGTGCCGATTCCCGACCATCCGCTGGTCGCACAAACCATGCATGACGGTTTGCACGAGGCGATGGATTTCGACCGTTGGGTCGAGTTGCTCGAAAAGGTGCGCTCCGGGCAGGTTCGACTGATCCCCCGCGATACGCGCGAGCCATCTCCGTTCTGTCACGAGATTCTGAATGCCAATCCGTATGCGTTCCTGGACGACGCTCCGTTGGAAGAGCGGCGTACGCGGGCGGTTTCACGGCGTCGTGGTTTGACCGCGGAGGACGTGCGGGATTTGGCCCGTTTGGACGAAGGTGCCATTCAACAGGTCCGCTCCGAGGCCTGGCCATTGGTGCGCGACGCCGACGAATTGCACGATGCTTTGCTGAGCTTGGTGGTGATGGTCGAGTCAGAACATGTGGAGTGGTCCAAATGGTTTGACAAGTTGGTTGCCGGTGGTCGCGCGACCAAGACGTTACGTCCGAACGAGCCGCCGTTTTGGATTGCGGCCGAATTATGGCCGCTGGTCCGTGCCGTTTATCCAGATGCCGTTGCCGATCCGCCGGTGAACTTGCCCGCACACTTGGAAAAGAAGTGGGAGCACACCGACGCGATCACCAAGTTGCTGGGCGGACATGCCCAACACACCGGTCCATTTACCTCGATTGAGCTGGCGAAAAAATATGCCCTTCGAGAGAGCATGGTCACGGCGACGCTGGAGGCATTAGAAGGCCAAGGCACCGTGCTGCGGGGCCACTTTACGGCCAAGGACCAGCCTCAGGAAGAGATCGATCAATGGTGTGACCGTCGATTGTTGGCACGGATCCATCGTCTCACACTGAGCGGCTTGCGGGAGCGGATTAAACCCGTGACCCCGCGGGACTTTATGCGGTTTCTATTGCGATATCAGAACGTGGAGCCTAACCACCAATTGAGTGGGCCGGGCGGTGTGCGAGAAGTCATCAGTCGGATGCAAGGTTTTGAAACCTCTGCCGGTGCGTGGGAGCCTAGTCTGTTGGCCTCACGAATCGAAGACTACGACAGCACGTGGCTCGACCATCTGTTCATGACGGGAGAGGCGGTATGGGGGCGGCTCTGTCCGCGTCGAAGGGACGGCCAGGAGGGACCCAGCATGGCGATGCTCACCCGCACCGCGCCGATGACGTTGGCGGTTCGTGATGAACTGGCCTGGCTCCTTCCGCCCATGCGTGAGGATGCCATCGGGCAGCTGCGATCGGGTGCGGAAAAGGTGCTCGAGACGTTGGACGATCGCGGCGCCTTGTTCTTTTCCCAATTGCAGTCGATCACTGAGATGATGCCGACCCACCTGGAGGAATCGCTTCGCGAGTTGGCTACCTTGGGGCTCGTGACCTCGGACAGCTATGCGGCCGTGCGTGCGATTGTCGGTAAACAAGCGGTCCCGCGAATCGGTCGACGACGGAGCCGGCAGACGACGGCCACGGCACCAGCGGGACGTTGGTCGCGGTTTCCCGGGGAAGTGCCAACGGTCGCGCGCGATGAGTATTTGGATAACTGGTGCAGTCTGCTACTGCGTCGTTACGGAGTCTTGTTCCGAGAGCTGGTGACTCGCGAAAGTGCCGCGCCCGCCTGGCATGAATTGGTGCCGGTCCTACGTCGCGGGGAGATGCGCGGTACGGTTCGTGGCGGACGGTTTGTCTCGGATGTGGGGGGCGAGCAATACGCGTCGGAATCGGCGGTGCCGGAACTGAGGGAGACGCGTGATGACGGTGATCCAGGCGCATGGACGGTCATCTCGGCCGCCGATCCGCTCAACTTGACTGGGATCATCGGTGGTGGCAGACGAGTTGCCTCGTCGTATAACAGCGCGCTTATTCTCCAGAACGGGCGCTGTCTGGCTGCGCGGCAAGGGCGCCAAATCGAATTTTTTGGCGATGTTGAGCCGTCGGTTCGGTCCGAGATGAGCCGTGCACTCCAACTGGGCTGTAAGCCGGAACCGCTTCCCGTGGAAACTCGGTCACCAGAGACTAACGATCTACTTCACAGTAGGCGTGGTCCAATCCACCCCGTTCAATCTGAATAGTGCTATGATCAATTCCAAATCGTGTATGAAGTTGATCAGTAGTCTCTCGTATAAAATCATCGTCGTCGCCAACTGTCGGGATCACGATATGGATTGTCAGAGCCGTGCTGGTGGTGCTTAGCGCCCAGATATGCAGATCATGGACTTCGGTTACACCAGGCAGGCTCTCCAAGTAACCGCGCACCAAATCGGGGTCAATATGGCGTGGCACCGCATCCACCGCCAGGTTGGCGGAATCTCGAAGCAACCCCCAGGTGCCGATCAAGATGATGGCCGCGACGAGAAGGCTCGTCGCGGGATCCACCCAAGACCAGCCCGTGGCCATGATGACGATTCCAGCGACCACGACTCCCAGGGAAACCGCGGCGTCGGCCGCCATATGCAAGAAGGCTCCCCTAATATTCAAATCGTCGTGTTGGCCCTTCATGAATAGCATCGCCGTGGCCGCGTTGATCACGAATCCAACGCCAGCCACCGCGATCACCACGGGACCATCTACGTCAACGGGATTGACTATACGTTGGATGGCTTCCCAAGCGATTCCGCCCAGCGCTACGAGCAACAAGATGGCGCTCAGCAGGGAGGCCAGTATCGTGGCTCGTCGCAGTCCATAGGTCCGTAGGGTCGTGGTCGGTTGCTTGGCCAAAACACTTGCCCCCCACGCTAGCAGGAGGCCCAGCACGTCTCCGAGGTTGTGACCGGCGTCAGCTAACAGGGCCAAAGACTCGCCGACGATGCCAAACACCGCTTCGACCACGACAAAGCCGAGGTTGAGCACGACACCCCAAGCAAAGGCCCGATCATAGTTTTTGGGCGTGTGGTGGCAATGATGATCGTCGTGAGCCAAAGTTTCGCACCAAGACGAGGCTACAAAGGTGACCGCCAGTTGTCGTGAGGGTCAGCAAATAGTCCTAGACGGCAGGACGCGGCCGTGGATGGATTCTGAACAATCCCGGCTAGTAGGCAGCGCTATCGGCTAACTCCCGCTCGCTGTAAGACCGGTCCTGAGATGACGAACGCCGAGGACTGGAATAGCGAACATCACTCACTAGCTCTTGATAGCGATTGTAGGTATCCCAGGCGACCCAGGCGAGGTAGACGTTCAGTCCAATTGACGCAAAAAGCGCCAAAAAGTACAGAAAGCCGTCCCCACCGTCAGTGGGTGTTTGGCCTTGGGCGACGTTGGGAGGATAGCCAGACTGAGTGGTATAGCGTCGCGCCGCGCCTTGGCCAACACCCGTGCCTTGAGCGGTTGTTTGACTTGCAGCGGGAATGAGTGATGCGTTTGCCCCCGTATTCGTTGAGGCTCGATTGCCGCCGTTCAAGGTACTCGTGCGGGGTGCACCTCCGGCCGCGACGTTGGGGGCGGTTGCCACGCTACCAATGTCGGGCGGATCGTAGACGGTTGTGGCGCCGGTATTTCGGCCGCTTCGATAATCCGAAGTCGCGGTAAACGGTGAAGTGTTCTGACTGCCTCGATATTCGCGATTGCTCGGGACGGGATTCAGACGCGTTGAGGCGCCGCTGCGTGCATTGGAATTACCTGAGCTACCGGCGGTGCCTCGAACACGCGTGTCCGACGGAGTCCGATTTCCGGTTGGTACATCGTAGTTTCCGCTCGCATTGGTGTCGTTTCTTCCAACGTTCGACGGGATTTGATTCGATGGGGTTTGACTTGACGGTTGGGCGAACCGCAAGTTGAATTCATCACCGAGTGTGTTGGATGCGTTGCTGCTACCGTTGGGCAGATTGCGTGTCCTACGCCGGAGGTCTTCGGTGACTGGAGCCGTTCGACTCCGTGCAGCTGCCTCGATGCCGCCCGACGTGCCAGTGAGATCGTCCACGCCACGTTCCACACCGTTGATGGTCGCGGGAATGTAGTCAGACGTTCTCGGCGCTGTGTTGGGCCTCGTGACCGGTGCGATGGGGATTTCGGACAAAGTGTTTGTCGGCGGTGAGTACGAGGGTGGTGGCTGTGACGTTCCTGGGATGCCCTCTGTGTGTTGGGTCAATTGGACGATGCGACTCGCCGACGTGTTGCCGGTGGTCTCATAGGACGCCTTTACAACGCCGTCATCACGATAGTTCGAAGCCATCGCTGGCAAAGAACTCTGGCGGCCACGCAAGGCGGCGTCCGCGGCGTCTTGGGCGGCGGCCAGCCGATGGGTGGTGGCGGCCGACGCACGGCTGGGGGACGGCGCCGGTGGCAAGCCGCGAAAAAGTTCGGATTCAGAGACCGTCGTTTGACTCGAGGCGATAGGAGCCAACGCGAGGCTCGCGATAGTGACGACAGCGCCGACGAGTCGTGAAGTGGCGCGCATGTTGGTTTCTCCGTAAACGGCACGTGCTAGCGGGGTTGAGGCTGGTCTCCGACCAACCCGCCGCGATGGTAGTCCCCGCGTCGAAGGCGTGTAAAGGGTGATCTACTTTCGACGTTTTGAGGCCTTGCTCTTCCTCACTCCTTTCTCGGGACGCTTCTTGTGTTTGCTAGCTATCGTCGATTCGGCGGGAGTTTCCTCAATTGTCGTAGCGGCTTCAGAGGTCGGAGCCGCTTCGGTCGTTGACTGCGGCGCGGAGCTGCCCGCGTCGGATGTCGCCAAAGCCAGAGAGTTGTTGCCCGCCAAGGATGGAGACGCGTCCATGCGTCTTAGTTCGATCTGTAGCATATTGAGTAACGCCTGTAGGAAAGCCACCACCATGGGGCCCACCAAAATCCCAATGGGTCCCAGCGCCCCGACGCCACCGAGGACGCTTAGCAAGGCCATGAGCGGATGCATGTTCGATTGGCCATGCAAGATCAGCGGTTTGATGATGTTATCAGCCATGGAAATAACCAAGAATCCATAAACAGCAAAACCGATTCCGTACGTCTTCTCATCTTGCACCAACGCCAACCAAAGTGCGGCCGGCACCCAGACCGCGGCTGCACCAACGAAGGGAACCAGCGCCAGGAAAGTGGTAAGAATCGTGAGTAAGAAAATGGCTTGAAAACCGCAAACCACGTAGCCGATTCCCGCCAAGAGGCCTTGGGCCACGGCCGACAACAGCGTCGCCATGACGACCGCACGACTCACCGTGTCGAACTCCGCGAGTAACCGGAGTTCATGGCGATCATCTAACGGCGATAGTCGCATCATGGCCTGCACCATCTTGGGGCCATCAACGAGGAAATAGTAAATGGAAATGAGCATGATCGTCAGGCCGAATCCAAAGCCGATGACATTGCCGAGTATTGCGGCCGTTTGGCCGGTAATCGGTAAGATGGAACCGCGTAACCAATCCGTCGCTTTGACCTGCCATTGGAGTTGTTGTTTTTCGTTCGGGTTGACCAGCTCCACGGCCCAACACCACGGAATTCCGCCGAGCAGCTCGCGCCGGAATTGGTGATAGCTGGTGTCAAGACTCAACAACGTGTCACGAAGCTCCGTTTCATTGCCCGTAGTCGTTTCTTCGCTTACGTTTTCTGACCTCTTCAAAAGACTCGTCGCGTTTTCCAGTTGCTTGTTGAGTTTATTGAGCCACGGTTCGGCCTTTCTCGCTGCCTTCAAGTCGGATTCCAATTCGTTATCCTCGACATCTTCGAAATCCTGCAATCGGACTCGATAGGTTTCAAACGCCAGGTTCAACTCCTCGATTGGGTGAACGAGCTCATCCACCCGTCCAGCCAATGCGAGGTGAAAATCTCCATGGCGTTCGCTATTGTCGATCTCTTCCCAACGCACGTCCGAAGGTAGTCGTTCGATCGCATTGTGAACCAGATTTAGAGGGTTTGGCGCGACGTTGGGTGGCGTGTCGGAGGACCCCTCATCGTTCGTTGCCGCTGGCTCAACCACAGCGCTGAAGGGCAATTGAAGATTGGCGCGCGTGCGGACCGCGTGAAGGAATCGATCCACGCCAAACCCGTCGTCCAGATATTGAAAACCTTCGCCAACGGCAACGGCGATTGCGATGCCGATGGGGACCAGCACTACTAACATCACTGCCGCGGTGGTCAATCCAGCGGCCAAGCGCGTGTGGCCGTTGCACTTATGGACAAGCCATTGGTAGACCGGTCGAAAGATCACGACCGTAAGGGCCGCCAAGAACAGGGGCAGGATAAAGCCTGACATGACCTGGTAGCAGACGATTCCAACGGCAACCACGATCACCAATAGAATCACGAGGGAGACGATTCGTGACATAACAACTTGCTCCGTGCCTGTTGATTTGTAGTCCCACAATCAAAATAGGTGTAGCTTATGCGGTGTTAAGAAACAACTTTCAAGTCAAGTGACGCTAGTGTAACCAAAGTGGGGGTTGTCCCACTAGGACATTCCCCATCGACCCGAAAAACGCAGCTCTCTGTCGGCAAGCCGGCAGGGGGCGTTATGAAAAAACAGTCGTCATCGTTTAGCTGAACGAATTGGGCACCCGTGGGCCATCAACAGACACATGCCGCCCAGAGCGCTGCAAACTCCATTTGCCATCGATTTTCTTTTCCCTAAACTGTCTGTTCCCGCAAGGCGACGGATTTCCGCCGTCAGGGCTCACCAGAATAGTTCGTTCCCCAACCGCTCGCACTCGGAAAAAAAGGTCACCGGTCACATGGCTTCACGCATCAGCCCGGCGAAGCGGTGGTGGGTGATGGCGGGCCTCCGCGTCGTCATTGTGCTATTGGTGGTCGGGGGAATCGCCCGAGTCGTTCGAGACTGTCGGGCTGAGTTTCAAGCGAATCCGTTCTCCTGGAACGAGCTGAGTTGGGGATGGATCGTGGTTGCCGCGATGTTGTATTTCGCGTCCCTGATTCCCATGGGGTGGTTCTGGTTTCAGCTTCTCCGGGCATTGGGTCAACCCGTTGGTTTCTACGCGGTGCTGCGTGCCTACGTGATCGGACACCTTGGCAAATACGTACCCGGAAAGGCTTTGGTTCTCGTTCTGCGCGCTGGATTGTTGAAATCATCCGGAGCCGAACCCAGATTGACAGTGGTCAGCATCGTGTTGGAAACGTTTAACATGATGGCGGTCGGCGCCGTGCTGGCCGCGGGTTTCCTCACCTTTCAACTGGCCGACCATTGGTGGCTCCAAGCATTGATGCTGGGCATTGCCATCCTGCTGCTGGCTCCATTGTTGCCTCCCGTCTCCAGTCGCCTTATCGGTTGGGTGATCCGAAACAAGATGGTTGAGCCGGGAGCCGTCACCGTCGAATCGCTTCCTTTTCGCGTTGTGGCCGGCGGATGGGGGGCGATCGCGGTGGGATGGTTGTTGATGGCAGCCAGTATGATGGCCACGATTCGCGGCGTCGTGACAGTTGACGCGCCGGTGTGGTCCACGGGCTTGATGGCTCGCTGCATTTCCTCCACCACGCTCTCGGTGGTAGGAGGCTTCTTGTCCCTCTTGCCGGGCGGTGTTGGAGTCCGTGAATGGATCATGGACCAGTTTCTCGTAGTGCCATTGGGTCATGTGTCCGCGGTCGTGACGGTGATCTTCGTGCGGGTGATTTGGCTGGCCACCGAGGTTCTAGCCGCGGTCGGATTCTATCTAGTGCGCGCCAAGGTGTGAGGCGGCTGTGGCCCCTACACCGACCTGCCACCCCATGCTACGATCGCGGGATGTCAAACAGCCCGATGATGCAACAGTACCAGCAAGCCAAGAAGATGTGCGGTGATGCGCTGCTCTTTTTTCGCATGGGCGACTTTTATGAACTCTTTTTCGACGATGCCAAAACCGCCGCGAAGGCCGTTGGTCTGACGCTCACCAGCCGTGACAAGGGGACGAACCCGATCGCCATGGCCGGTTTTCCACATCACCAACTTGACGGGTATTTGGGAAAGCTTATCAAGCTCGGCTTTCGCGTCGCGATTTGTGATCAGGTCGAGGACCCCAAAAAAGCCAAGGGATTGGTCAAACGAGAAGTGACTCGAGTTGTCTCGCCTGGAACCCTTACCGACGATGGCTTGCTTGATCCCAAAGAAAACAACTTCCTGGCCGCGGTGGTCTCCTGCCGAGTTGGCCGCAACCAAGACCCGGTTGCCGGATTGGCTTGGGCCGAACTCTCCACGGGTCGTTTCTTTGCCATGAACGTGGACACCCGTCGACTGGCCGACGAAGTCACGCGGATTGCGCCAGTCGAGTTGTTGGTGAGTGACGATAGCGAAGCGTTGGCGGAACCGTTTCGAGATCAAACGATGGTAACGTTTCGTCCATCTTGGTCGATGGCTATCGACACGGCAGGCGAAAACTTGGCCAAACATTTTGGGACCTCCGGGGTCGAGGGTTTCGGCTTCGACGCGGCCGTGGATAGCCCAGCGATTCGTGCGGCGGGCGGCATCATTGACTATCTGCGGGAGGCTCAAAAGACTTCACTGGAACACATCGAGGCGTTGGTTCCCTACCGTGGTGGTCATGCGTTGGAGATTGACCAGGCGACTCGTCGTAGCCTGGAGCTCACCCGTACCATGCGCGACGGCGGCCGCGATGGCTCGTTGCTCTCCGTGATTGATCGCACGGTCACCGCCATGGGATCACGTCTATTTGGGGACTGGCTGAACAGTCCGTTGACCGACCCAGCGCAAATCAACGATCGCTTGGACGCGGTCCAAGAGCTATTTACCAATCACGCTCTAAGTGACGACCTTAGATCGATGTTGCGTGAAGTCTATGATTTGCAGCGACTATTGACCCGCGTGACCACTGGGCGGGCCAGTCCCCGGGACCTCGGGTTTATCGGTCAAACACTGCGAAGTCTGCCGCCAATCAAAGCTCGCTCGGCAGGCGTGCGGAGTCGCCTGTTGGCCGAACACGAAGCGGAACTCGATGTCTGCCCGGATCTCCGCCAACGACTCGAGTCGGCTCTCGCCGAGACGCTGCCGTTGGCTTCACGTGACGGTGGTATTATCCGCTCGGGTTTTAACCCGCGATTGGATGAGCTTCGCGACATGGCGAAGGGTGGCAAAGAGTGGATCGCCCGTTATCAGGCGGAGCAAATGGAGACCTCCGGGATTCCTAGTCTCAAGGTTGGGCACAATAAGGTCTTCGGGTTCTACATCGAAGTGACCAACGCCCATAAGGACAAAGTGCCGCCACACTTTATTCGCAAGCAGACACTCAAGAACGCGGAGCGTTACATCACGCCTGAGCTCAAAGAGTACGAGGAAAAAGTTCTCTCAGCGGAAGAGCAAGCGTTCGATCTCGAGTATGACCTGTTCCTGGAGCTGCGTGAATTGGTTCAGGTGTCGGCAGGTCGCATGCGACGCACAGCCGATGTGTTGGCCCAGTTGGATGTGTTGTGTGCGCTGGCGGAGTTGGCGCGCCAGCGGGGTTATTGTCGCCCGCATGTATCGGATGGTGCGGAGCTGGAAATCAACGACGGCCGGCATCCAGTGCTGGACATCATTGAACCGCAGGGAACCTTCGTCCCCAACGATACGTCCTGCGGCGGGAAAGGTGGTACGTTCAGTCTGATCACTGGCCCCAACATGGCCGGCAAGAGCACTTACATTCGCCAGGTCGCGCTGATTACGCTGATGGCCCAGATGGGAAGTTTCGTACCGGCGAAGTCAGTGCGCTTGGGGGTTGCGGATCGGATCTTTGCCCGAGTCGGGGCCAGTGACGAGTTGGCGCGCGGCCAAAGCACGTTTATGGTCGAAATGACTGAAACGGCCAGGATCTTAAATACGGCATCGTCCCGCAGTTTGGTGATTTTGGATGAGATTGGGCGTGGCACAAGTACCTACGATGGCGTGTCTCTGGCTTGGGCGATTGTCGAACACATTCACGATCACATTGGTTGCCGAACGCTCTTCGCCACACACTATCACGAGCTGACCGATTTGGCCGATCGGCTCGACGGGGTGTGTAATTTAAACGTGGAGGTCAAAGAGTGGGAGGACCGTGTGGTCTTTCTACATAAAATCGTCCCTGGGGCGGCGGATAAGAGTTACGGCATCCACGTGGCACAATTGGCGGGTGTTCCCAAGTCGGTGAATGAGCGGGCCAAGGAGGTCTTGGCCCGACTTGAGTCGGATCACGCTGACGTAGAGATGCGCGATAAACTGGCACACACCCCCAAACCGGAAAACGAGCGGATGTTCCAGTTGAGTCTTTTTGAGCCGGACCACCCGTTGCTGGATGAAATCCGTGAACTGGAAATCAACGAGCTCTCGCCGCTCGATGCGCTGCGGAGAATCCAGCAATGGCAGGCCAATCTGGCCGAAGAGGCCCTACAGACCAAGCCGCGATAGCGACCTATCCCGTTCATCAATTTGCCATGCTTCGCGGCGTTCAGTTGCTAGCATTTCAGGCGTCGTCTGAAAAACTACGCTTCACCGCAAAGTGGCCACGCGGTATGACCCGCCGCCTTTCGGCTCCGCCACCGCACCAGGACTTAAATATGTCCCATCTATTCTCCCCAGCAGCGCATGTGAAATCGCTGACTGAAGTCCTTGAATTTATCGCGCGGCACCTCAATCTGCGTTTATCCGTACGATTATGGAACGGCGACGAGATTCCACTTGGCCGTGAGGTTCATGCAAACCTGTTTATTTCGCTTTCGGGGCCTGGTGTGGTCGGCACGTTGTTGCGGCGTCCAACGTTGGAAACGGTTACACGTCTTTACGCCCAAGGGCACATCGACATTCACGGTGGCAACTTGCTGGATATCCACGCTGCGTTGCAAACCAATGGCAGTTCACGTGCCGCGATTCGCCAAATAAGTAAACTCTTTCTCGCCAAGAAAGCGCTGCCCTTCCTTTTTACAAAGACGAGCGATGCAGATCTCGAACACGGTTATACGGACGACATGGTCGGGCGCCGTGAATCGCGACGTGTTAACATGCAATACATCCAGTTCCACTATGATGCCGGGAACGACTTTTACCAACTGTTTCTCGACGCCGAGATGCAATATACCTGCGGCTACTATAAGGATTGGAATAATTCACTCGAACAATCGCAACTCGACAAGATGGAAATGATTTGTCGCAAGCTTCGGCTTGAGCCAGGGGAATCGATGCTCGACATGGGTTGTGGTTGGGGCGGCCTAATCTGTTACGCCGCGTCGAACCATGGAGTGAAAGCGCACGGCGTCACGCTTTCGAAGCAACAGTATGACTTTGCACAAGCCAAGATTCGCAGCCAGGGCCTCGAGGATCTCGTGACCGTCGAACACGGCGACTATCGAGACGTCGAAGGCCGCTACGACAAGATCTCCAGCATCGGTTTGATGGAGCATATTGGCGTTGCCAACCACCCAAGTTACTTTGGCCAGATTCGTTCCATGTTGCGGGATGGCGGTATCCTGTTGAATCACGCTCTCGCTCGTAGTTCAAAAAAGAGTAAACGTCGGGCTCGAAAAATTCGTCCCGAGCGCAAGTTGTTGCTCAAGTACATCTTTCCCGGCTCGGAACTGACATCGGTGGGATTCACCCAGAATGCAATGGAACATCACGGCTTCGAGGTACACGACGTTGAGGCTTTGCGTGAGCACTACGCATTGACATGCCGGGCCTGGTGCCAACGTCTTTCGGCCAATGAAGAAAAAGCGATCAAACTGGTCGGCTACGAAAAATACCGTATGTGGGTCGCGTACCTTGCCGGCGCCAGTGTCGGACTCCAGGCCGGTTCGATCAAGATTTATCAGATCGTTGCCACAAAAAAGGCTGGGAAAGGACGCTCTGGACTGCCGCCAACGCGCAGCGATCTGTACCGGAGCCAACGCGATCCCAATCAAATGACGGGCGAGAACGTAATCAAGTTTTCACGTACCGGGTAAATTGAATCGCCAAAGCCGCCCGGTCCCAGAAAGTCGCGTGGTCGGCCGATCTAAGCGGCGTGGTCAATCGGACCTTCATTTCGCCTCGCCCAGGTCTATGTGAAGTCGGCGGACGCAAACCCACGGGCGTTGTCGGTACCGGAAGTACCGTTGCACAACAACGCCTCGGAGTTGGGTGCGCGTGTAAGTGCGCGTCGTCGAGACGTGAGTTTACACAGCCGTAGCGAGCGAGGCGTCCGTGCGATGGACATCTTTACAACGCTCGTGCAAACATCGAAGAAGCTGGGCATAAGTGCCTTCGCCTATCTCCGTGACCGACTCAGTGGATCCCTCGAGATGCCCTCCCTCGCACAATCTATACTCCATCACACCAATCCAGCGACCGCCAGCGGTTGAGAGGATACTTACCCGACAGTGGATCAAAACCCAAGAGTCGCTCCCCGCGTACAAGCCGATTCCAACAATAATATACGCCAATTTCATTTTCAATGATGACTTCCGATCTCGGTTTACGACTCATCTCCCACCTCCACTAATGAACACAACATCACTATGAACTGACGTATATTATCCGTTGAATCGGATCTGTCAAGCCGCTAGTGCCGCAACTCACAATTGTTACGCCACCAAAGCCAAAGTTTCACTATTTTGTCGCTTGCTTGCCCATTGTTCCTTCCAGTTGGCAGGGCGTTTAACTGTTTCTGCGGTGATCGGGCGCCCCG
>Ga0310121_10003095_pt1 | contig 15351 bp, 14 predicted proteins | sample CB27_Tmax_986_MG_FD_203504 | JGI IMG/M metagenome (GOLD analysis project Ga0310121, IMG submission 203504) | Marine microbial communities from Western Arctic Ocean, Canada - CB27_Tmax_986 | ecosystem: Environmental > Aquatic > Marine > Oceanic | place: Canada: Western Arctic Ocean | collected...
CGCCCCCCGGTAACGACGGGGAGTGGGCCGCGGTCATCGGGGCCGAAGGCGGGCCGGACGGCAACCTGTATGTGTTGCACCGGTGCCAATCAAACTCCTGCGTCGGTCGTCCGGAACCCCCCATCGTCAAGCTCGACCCCGAGACCGGTCGGCGACTCGCCGCCTGGGGCGAAGGCCTGACGGCGTTTCCGCATGGGCTGCATGTCGACCACGAGGGGTTCGTCTGGACCGCCGACGTCGGTCGCGGTGACGCGCCCGGGGGACACGTCGTGCGCAAGTTCAGTCCGACTGGCGAGCTGGTGATGACGATCGGGGAATCTGGGGTCGCGGGTGATGGCCCTGGCCAGCTCCGGGAGCCAACTGATGTGGCTGTAGCCAAGGATGGGACCATTTTTGTCACTGAAGGCCACATCAAGAACGGGCCAGACTCGCGGTTGTCGAAATATTCAAGCGACGGGACGCTCGTCGCCCGCTACGGGATGACCGGGCAGGGGCACCTGCAGCTCAGCGCCCCACACGCCATCGCCATCGATACCGAGGGGCGATTGTTCATCGCCGATCGCGACAACAACCGCCTGATGATCTGGGACCAGAACGGCGGCTACATCGACCAGTGGCAGCAGTTCGGACGACCCAGCGGCGTTTATATCGACCACACCGACACGATCTATGTCGCGGATTCGGAGTCATGGGGACCCGACAATCCTGGCTGGAAGAAGGGTATTCGCATCGGGAGCGCGAGCACCGGTCAGGTGCACTACTTCCTAGAAGACATCGAGTCGCAGGACATGGCCCACAGCGGCGCCGAGGGGATCGGTGTCGACACCTTTGGCAACGTCTACGGCGGTGTCGTGCGCCGTCAAATGCTCGAACGCCACGAGCCTCCGGCCCCTCAGCCCACGCGGGGCGCGACCTGGGGTCCCTGAGCCCGGGGTAGGCGGAGGTTATCGAAAGTCGTTGGCCCTGGCCCAAGTTTCGAGCTGCCAGCGGGTTACCCGTCACGCGGGTCGATCACGGTGAGATTGGGGAACTTGAGAAAGTCACGGTCGAGTGTACACACGGCGGCGCCGTGTTCCTGCGCTAGGGCGGCGAGAGCGGCGTCGGTGACGAGCGGGCCGCTGACCTGGGCATCCACGAGCGTTTGCTTGAGAAGATCCCAATGTCCCTCGCCAGGGTCGAGCAGGCGCACGATCGGCACCTCGAGCCAAGTGTCGACGGCACTGCAGGCTTCGCGCATCGATAGTGGCTGTTTGAACGCCCTCGGGTTCGTGATGATGCGCAGAAACGCCCAGATGGACAGCCAGGGAAGACCGACCGGTCTCGGTCCCGAGAAGGCGGTCTCCAGCCAGCGATGGCATGCCGCGTGGTGCTCGCCGCGCGGATGATACGAATAGATCAGGACGTTGGCGTCAACCAGAATCATCGGTAGGTCGGCTCCTCGAGTTGTTCCAGCGCATCGCTGACGCTCTCGATAGAGATACCCGGGCGCAACTCGCCGAGGTCTCGCGCGTGGATCCGAAACCGCCGGCGTGGTTGGGTGGTCGGCGTCTGCAAGGCTAGACGTAGCAGCCGGTTCACGGTCGCTTTCAGCGTGGTGCCGCTGCGTCGCATCTCGGATTTCAACTTGACCGCAACATCCTCTTCGAGCGTCAACGTGGTCCTCATAGTGCGATCTTAATCTGGAGACATCATGATGTCTATATATTGACATCTAAGACATCAGACCCAGTTGGGCGAACGCCGCAGGAACAGAGTTTCCGGGGCCGGGTTGCGCCCCTCGTGCCGCAGACCGTCGAGCAGGGTGTGTAAAAACGCACCCCGGGCGCGCGACAATGCGCGCCACGCGGCCGCGTGGGGTTCGGGGCGAAGCCCCGTCTAAGGACTGAGGGCTAAAACCAGCTCATCACGATGCCGATGAACCCCGGACCGCTGGCGCGGGGGTCGCCGATGAATCCGGGCGGAACGAGCCAGACGAAGGACAGGATGGCGATGACCATCAGGTCGTATTGCCAGGTCGCGCGGTCGAAGGTCCAGTACAGGGCGTGCCAGACGGCGCGCAACGGCAACGTGAGAATCGAGGTGCCCAACCAGGCCGGGCTAGCTTCCTGGTGTTTGAGCGCGCGCCAGGTGAAGTAGATGCGGTCGACGACGGTCACCACCGAGAGCACCAGGATGACCCAGAGGATGCCGCTCATCCGGTTGGTGAAGGCGCCGATCATTACCAGCACGATGCGCTCGGGTCGTTCCATGAACCCGACCTTGCACTTCTCGATCATCGATTCGGCGCGGGCCCGGACGTAGCTCGTCATCACCGAGAAGATCATCGCGAGCACGGCGACCATCACGTAGAAGGTGTTGTCGAGCTCGGCATACAGGTAGATGACGCCGACGAACAACGACAGGTCGGAAAACCGGTCCATGACCGAGTCCCAGAACCCCCCGAAATCGGACTTGGTGTCGGTCGCCTCGGCGACCTTGCCATCGATGAAATCGAAGATGTTGCCGGCCAGCATGATGAACCCGGCCGCCATGAACCGGCCCCTGGCGAATTGCCAGGCGGCGCCAAAGTTGATGATCACGCCGATCAGCGTGAGCATGTTCGGGTGGATTCTCAGCGCCACGCACACGCCGATAATGGCGCGGAGCGGGAACATGCAGGCGGCGCCGACGGCGCCAGTGAACGTCATGCGAATTCGGAGAACCAGGCTGGTTACCGGCGGGTATAATGCCGTCGGGGATGCACGAGCCGGCTGGGTCCTTTCCAGGACCCGCCCCGCCACCGGCACGAGCCACGCAGTGTAGCCCATGGCCATTCACGATCTCAAGGCTCAGATCAGCCGTCTGCCGGAGCAGCCCGGGGTCTATCTGTATGGCAACGGCGCCGGCGACACGATCTACATCGGTCGGGCCCGGGTCCTGCGCGACCGGGTGCGCAGTTATCTGAGCGCCTACGGTTCGAGCCCCAAGACCAACGCGCTGCTCGACGAGGTGACCCGGCTGGAGGTCATCGTCACCGATTCACTGGTGGAGGCGCTGGCGCTCGAGAGCCACCTGATCAAGCAGCGGATGCCCCGGTTCAACATCCTGCTGCGCGACGACAAGAACTACCCGTATCTGCAGGTGACCACGAGCGAGGCGTTTCCCCGGGTGCTGGTGGCGCGCCGGGTCGCGCGCGACGGCGACTACTATGCCGGGCCTTTTCTGCCGGCCACGCTGGCCCGCAAGACGATGTCGCTGACTCACAAGCTGTTCGGCATCCGCTCCTGCAACGAGGTGATCACCGGACGGCGCGATCGCGCGTGTCTTGAGTACGACATCAATCGGTGCGTGGCCCCGTGTGTCGAGACCTTGTGCACACAGGAGCAATATGGCGAGGCTGTCGAGCATGCCCGCATGTTTCTTGAGGGGCGCAATGACGAGCTCGTCGTCGAGCTGAAGGCGCAGATGCTCGCGGCCTCAGCGGACCTGCGCTTCGAAGAGGCGGCCCAGACCCGCGACGCCATCAAGACGGTGGAGACGCTGCGAGACCGGCAACAGAAGATGTCGAGCGTGCGGCTGGGCGATCGGGACGCATTTGGCGTCAAGACGGGCCCGGCCGGCGCGATCATTCAGGTGTTCCAGATGCGTGGGGGCCGGGTCATCGAACGGGTGGAACTGGTGGCCGATGCCACTGACGGAGAGGCCCCGAGCCTCGAGGAGACCGTCCAGGCGGCCGTGCAGCAGTTCTATGCGGTTCGCGTGGCGCCGCCGGAAGTGCATCTACCGGTCGAGATCGAGGACCACGCGGAGGTCGAGCGCTGGCTGGGCGAGCGAGCCGACCGCAAGGTGCGCGTGTCGGTTCCGAAGCGGGGCGACAAGCGTGGGCTGCTGGACCTGGCGACCCGGAACGCGGCGCTGGCCTACCGTTCGCACTACAGCGACGAGGCGGTCGCGTGGGGGACGGCGCTTGACGAGTTGCGGCGCACGCTCGGTCTGCCGGGAGTGCCACGCCGGATCGAATGCTTCGATATTTCGACCATTCAGGGAAGCGAGACCGTCGGGTCGATGGTGGTGTGCGAGGACGGGCGGATGACGCGGAAGGAATACCGCAAGTACCGGGTACGGGGTGGCGACTGGGGCGCCGCCGCTGGCGCACGGTCTGGTTCGGGCGGAGCCGGCGGCGTGGCCGGGGCCAATGACAGCGACCGGCTTCTGGACGATTTCGCCGCGATGCGAGAGGTCGTGGCACGACGCTACCGACGCCTGCTCGACGACGGGGCGCCACCACCAGACCTGGTGGTGATTGACGGAGGCAAGGGCCAGCTCTCGGCCGCCTACGAGGCGTTTGCCACCCTCGGACAGTCGAATCTCGTCGCCATCGGCCTCGCCAAGAAAGAAGAGTTGGTCTTCACCCGAGACGAAGCCGAGCCGATTATTTTTGAGACCAACAGTCCCGCACTCTTACTGCTGCAGCGGATACGGGACGAGGCGCACCGGTTTGCGGTGACCTATCATCGGAAGGCCCGGGCCAAGCGCGACTTCCGGTCGGAACTGGACGACATTCCCGGGGTCGGAGCACGGCGGCGCCGAGCGCTGCTGACGCGGTTTGGCAGTGTCGCCAGCATCCGGCGCGCGACCCGCGAAGAACTGGTACCGGTGCTCGGCGCCAAGGTGGCCGACGCCCTGCTCGAACACTTCGCGGAGCGTCGGGGCCACGCCGACTTGCCCTGATCCGCCGGCAGGTCATATCCTGGTTCGCTTTGCCAGATATCGGTCAGTCGCTCATCATCCTCGCAGTTCTGCTGTTTTCCTTGACGGTCCACGAGATGGCGCACGCCCTCACCGCGGACTGGTATGGAGACCCGACCGCGCGCCGCCTGGGCCGGATTTCGCTGAATCCGGCGGTGCACATCGACCCGGTGGGCACCATCATGCTCCCGCTCCTTGGGCTCCTGGCGGGTGGGTTCGTGTTCGGCTGGGCGAAGCCGGTGCCGGTGAACCCGGCCAACTTGAAGAATCACCGTCGGGACTTTCTGGTGATTGCGGCCGCCGGACCGGCGAGCAACATCCTGATGGCCATCGCGGCCTCGCAGCTGCTGGGACTGGTGCCGGGGGGGCTCGGCGCGTCGGAGGGGGTCCCCGGGGTCCTGGCGACGTTCGGGTTCGCCATGGTCCAGCTCAATCTGCTGCTGGCGGTGTTCAACATGTTGCCGATCCCACCCCTGGACGGGGGCAACGTGCTCGCCGGGGTGCTGCCGGAGGCGGTCGCGGCGAGCTATGATCGGTTGGTCAGACCGTACGGGTTCGTCATTCTCATTGTACTGATGGCCACCGGTTGGCTCTACCGGCTGATCGGTCCGCCGCTGTCTTTTCTCATGGGGTGGTTGTTATCGTGAAGCCACGCGTTGTGTCCGGCATGCGTCCGACCGGCAAGCTGCATATCGGTCACCTGGTGGGCGCATTGAGCAAATGGACCGAGCTGCAGGCGACCTACGAGTGCCTGTATTTCGTGGCCGATTGGCACGCGTTGACGAGTGAATACGCCGACACCGGCGACATAACGTCGTATGCGTACGACAACGCGGCCGACTGGATTGCGGCCGGCGTCGACCCCGAGCAGAGCACCCTGTTCATCCAATCGCTCGTGCCGGAGCACGCCGAGCTCTATCTGTTGCTGTCGATGGTGGTGCCGATTCCGTGGCTCGAACGCGTCCCCACCTACAAGGAGCAGATCGAGCAACTGAAAGAGAAGGACCTGTCGGCCCTGGGGTTTCTGGGCTACCCGCTGCTGCAAGGCGCCGACGTGCTGATCTACAAGGCGGACTACGTGCCGGTCGGTGAGGATCAGGTCGCGCATCTCGAGTTGAACCGCGAGGTCGTGCGCCGGTTCCATAAGTTCTACGGCGAGCTGTTCCCCGAGCCGCAGCCCCTGCTCACACACTTTCCGCGCCTCCCGGGGCTCGACAACCGGAAAATGAGCAAGAGCTACGGCAACACCATCGACCTGTCGGACGATGCCGAGACGGTCACCAAAAAGGTCATGCGGATGTATACCGATCCGAAGCGGATCCGGGCCGACATCCCCGGCACCGTGGAGGGGAACCCGGTCTTTACCTATCACGACGCGTTCAATCCGGACGTGGCCCAGGTCGACGACCTGAAGGCACGGTATCGCGCCGGCACCGTGGGCGATGTCGAGGTCAAGCGCACCCTTGCGGCGGCCGTCAACGCCACCCTCGACCCGATGCGCGAGCGCCGCGCCGACGTGCTGTCGAACCCCGCGCGGGTCAAAGAGATTCTGATGGACGGGTCGAGTCGTGCCCGGGCGATCGCCCAGGAGACGATGAAGCAGGTCCGCGACGCGGTGAAGCTCAGCTACACGTAGTCTCCATGCCCGAACCCCAGGACCAGGTCAGCGATTTCGAGTCGGTACTCGAACAGTATCCAGTCAAGCTCGAGAACTTCGAGGGACCGCTCGACCTCTTGCTGCACCTGATCCGCAAGCACGAGGTCGATATCTACGACATCCCGATCGTGCTCATCACGAAGCAGTATCTCGAGTATCTCGACGTGATGAAGGAGCTCGACCTCGACCTCGCGGGTGAGTTCCTGGTGATGGCGGCGACGCTCATCTACATCAAGGCGCGCACGCTGGTGCCCCGCATCGAGGAAGAGACGGAAGAGGATGAGGACCCGGAAGATCCGCGCGATGCGCTGGTCCGTCGCCTGATCGAGCATCAGCGCTACAAGGCGGCGGCCGAGCTGTTGCACGAGCGCGAGACCGTGCGCAGCGCGCAGTGGGGGTTGCCAGACGAGCGCTTGGGAGACCTGGCGGGCGAGCCCTTCGAGCGTGAGCTCGAGGTCGACCTGTTCGGGTTGCTGCAGGCCTTTCAGGCGGTGCTGAAGCGAGCTCGCGAGCGCCCCGCCTTCCAGTTGCCTAGCGCCGAGGTGTCCATCGAAACCCGGACACGACAACTGATGCGACGGCTGGCCGACGTCGACGCCTGTAGTTTCGAAGACCTGTTTGACGAGGATCGCAGTCGAGGCGACCTGGTCACGACGTTTCTGGCCCTGCTCGAGATGATCCGGTTGAAGATGATCCGGGTGTTCCAGGCCGCCGCGTTCGGTCCGATTCGGGTGTGTCGTCGCGACCGACCAGACGACGCGCCGACGCCGCCGGGCGCCGCGGCGCACCACGACGGTGCCGATAGCGACGATTGAGTGGGAGTGCCCTGGTGTCCGACGAGCTCAAACCGATAATCGAGGCGCTGATCTTCGCGTCGCCCGATCCATTGACGCCGAAAACGCTGTTTCGCCTGCTCGACGGCGAGCCGAAGGAAGACGTCGAGCAGGCGGTGGCGGCCCTGCGCGCCGACTACGACGACCGTGGTGGGTTGCTCATGGTGGAGGTGGCCGGTGGCTACCAGATCTGCACCCGACCCGAACTCCATGAGTGGGTCCGCAAACTGTTCCACGAACATTCGAAACAGCGGTTGTCGGTGCAGGCGCTGGAGACGCTGGCGGTCGTGGCCTACAAGCAGCCGATCACGGGGACTGAAATCGCAGAGATTCGTGGCGTCAACACGTCCGGTGTCATTGGCACGCTGCTCGAGCGACAGCTCGTGAAAGTCGTGGGCCGGAAGCAGGTCGTGGGACGGCCGTTTCTGTACGCGACCACCCGTGAGTTCCTCAACCGATTCGGTCTCAGCGATCTGGAAGACCTCCCGAAAGTCGAGGAAATGGCCGAGGCGCTGGGGATGGAAGTCCCGACATCGCTCGCCGAGGGGCCGTCAACCGAGCCGCTGCCCTTCGACGATGTGGGCGACTACGAGGCCATCGTGGTCGACGCGTCAGAGGCAGCCGACGACAAGGTCGAGGGAGGCGCGCCCAGTGAGCTGGATGCGTCAGATGAGTCGGCGGCGCAGGCCGGGTCCGACGGGTCGGACCCGGCGTAGGCCCGAGACCGGTGAAGGACGTGCAGATGGGAAGGGAACCAACCGGCATTCGGCTCCAGAAAGTGATTGCCAGGGCCGGGCTGTCGTCGCGGCGCGGCGCCGAGACCCTGATCCAGGACGGACGGGTCACGGTGAACGGCAAGATCGTGTCAGTCCTGGGCTCGCGTGCCGACCCGGACGTCGACGACATCCGGTTGGATGGCCGGCGGGTGCCGCCAGTCGTGCGTCGGCGATATCTGCTACTGAACAAGCCGCGTGGCGTGATGACCACCCGCGACGACCCGGAGCGCCGGCGAACGGTGATGGATCTGCTGACCGACGTGCACGAGTCGGTGTACCCGGTGGGCCGCCTCGACTATGACAGCGAGGGACTGTTGCTGTTGACAAACGATGGCGATCTGGCCGCGAGCCTCACCCATCCGCGGAATGGTCTGGAGCGGGTGTATGAAGCCCGCGTGCGGGGTGTGCCGGATGGCGGCGCTTTGAAACGGCTCTCGCGGGGCGTGGTGGTGGAGGGGCGGCGGACGTCGCCAGCGACGGCGAGCCTGCTGGCCGCCGGCCGGGGGCGGAGCGGAGACCAGGGCGTGGTGCGTATCACCATCACGGAAGGTCGAAAGCGGCAGGTGCGACAGATGTGCGAGGCGGTCGGGCATCCGGTTGTGCGGTTGCGGCGCGTCCGGATCGGTCCGATTCAGGACACCGCGCTGAGACCGGGCCAGTATCGAGATCTGGCGCCCGGTGAGATCAAGGCATTGCGCCGTGCGGTGGCGCTGACGGAGAGCGACGGTGAATCGTCTCCGACCACACAGCGACCGACGCCGCGCGCGACGCCCGGGGCGAGGCGGAGGAAGCAGTGACGGACATGACGAAACGACGCGATCCAGTCATCGCGATTGACGGTCCCTCAGGCGCCGGGAAAGGAAGCGTGTCTCGCGCCATTGCCCGGGCGCTGGGGTGTCGATACGTGGATACCGGTGCCATGTATCGTGCGGTGGCCTGGCTGGCCGTCCACGACGGGCTAGCGCTCGACGACGAGGTGGCGCTCGGGGAGTTGGCGGCCCGGGCCGAGTTGACGCTGGACCACCAGACCGTGACCGTGGAGGGTCACGATGTTACTGGTGCCATCCGAACAGCGACGATCGACGCCGCCGCGGCTCGTGTGGCGCGAATGCCGGGGGTGCGCGAGGCGCTCGTGAGACGCCAGCGGGAGTATGCGGCCGCTGGGGGACTGGTCATGGAAGGGCGCGATATCGGCACCGCGGTGTTTCCGGCCGCCGACGTGAAGATCTATCTCGACGCGTCCCCGGACGAACGGGCGTCGCGGCGGGCCTCCGATCCCGCCCACGCAATGGGCGGAGACGCCGCGGTTCTGTCCGAAGTGGCCAGCGCGCTGGCCGCCCGCGATCAGTCTGACCGCACGCGCCAAAGTTCGCCACTGGTCATGGCCGACGATGCCGTGCTGGTCGACACCACCGGCATCGCGCTCGAAGGCGTGGTCGCACGGGTGCTGAGCATCGTGCGTGAGCGTCTGGCGACGCACTGAAAATTGGCCCATTCGTCCGCCCGTCGTATTTGACGAGATGTTCATAACCAGCGTATAGTCTGAGGCTTATCGCCAGCCGGTGACAGCTGTCATAGCGACCGAGCGTCGCGACCGGCACGCGTTGACGCGGACCAGATTCGAACTAGGTAGTTGGGCTCGTGGCGAGGGTAAGAGGAGAACCGCAGTTCCATGACGAACGTAGATGACGTCAACGAGGCCGCTGATCGGGAGCGGGTCGTACGACCCGTCCCGATGACCGTCCTGGCGCAGCAGGATGAAGACGACGACCAGGCCAGTCGTGATGAGTACGAACAGCTGCTCAAGGCCTACGAAGGCAGCTTCCGCAACATCGCCGAAGGCGAGGTCATCAAGGGCACCGTCCTGAAGGTGTCGTCGTCGGACGTGGTAGTCGACGTTGGGTACAAGTCTGAAGGGATGATTTCCGTTCAGGAGTTTCTCGACGAAGAGGGTGCGTGCCTCGTGCGGGCCGGGGATACCGTCGACGTGCTGCTCGAGCGGACCGAGGATAAAGACGGCCATATCGTGCTCTCGCGAGAAAAGGCCGAGAAGATGAAGATCTGGGACGAGGTCGAAAAGGCCTACGACGACAAGAAAGTCGTCCTCGGTCGCGTCATCGAACGGATCAAGGGCGGGCTCGCGGTCGACATCGGCGTCCGCGCATTCCTCCCGGGCTCCCAGGTTGACGTGCGTCCCGTGCGGAACCTGGACGCGCTTCGTGGCCAAGAGCTACGCATGCGCGTCATCAAAGTCAACAAGAAGCGCGGCAACATCGTGCTGTCGCGTAAGGCGCTGCTCGAAGAAGAGAACGCCGAGAAGAAGACGCACACCTTGGCGACGCTCGAAGAGGGCAAGGTGCTGCGGGGCGTGGTCAAGAACCTCACCGACTACGGTGCGTTCATCGACCTCGGTGGTATCGACGGTCTGCTGCATGTCACCGATATGTCGTGGGGACGAGCCGCGCACCCGTCGGAACTCTTCAAGGTGAACGACGAAGTCGATGTCGTGGTCCTGAAGTTCGACCGGGCGAGCGAGCGGGTGTCACTCGGCTACAAGCAGCTGCACGCGGACCCTTGGACCGCGGTCGAGGAGCGGTACGAGGTGGGGAACCGGATCAACGGCAAGGTCGTCAGTCTGACCGACTACGGTGCCTTCATCGAGTTGGAGCCTGGCGTCGAGGGCTTGATTCATGTCTCCGAGATGTCCTGGAGCAAGCGGGTCAAGCACCCCTCGAAGTTGCTCGCCGTGGGCGACGCCGTCGAATCCATGGTGCTCGGTGTGGACCCGCAGGCCCGGCGCATTTCGCTCGGCTTGAAGCAGATCGAGTCCAATCCCTGGCACCAGCTCGCGGAGACCTACCCCATCGGGTCGAAGCTGGTCGGCAAGGTTCGCAATCTCACAGAGTTCGGCGCGTTCGTGGAAGTGGAAGAGGGCATCGATGGACTCATCCACATCTCAGACATGTCGTGGAGCAAGCGGCTGAAGCACCCGTCCGAAGTCCTCAAGAAGGGGGATGAGGTCGAGGCGATGGTCCTGAATGTCGACCCTGACAACCAGCGGCTTTCACTCGGGCTGAAGCAGCTGGCCACGGACATCTGGGACGAGTTCTTCGAGCACAACCAGGTGGGCTCGATCATTGAAGGTAAGGTGATGCGCATCACCAACTTCGGAGCGTTCGTCGAGTTGGCCGAGGGGATTGAAGGCCTCATCCATGTCTCGGAATTCGACGAGCAGGGTGGGCAGGAGAAGGTCGAACTGAAAGTCGACGAAGTGGCGAGCATGAAGATCATCAAGCTCAGTCCCGCGGAGCGAAAGATCGGCCTGAGCATTCGCGCCCTGAAGTCTGACACCTACGAGACCGACTGGGATTCCTACGGTGACGGCGCTGGCGCCGGGTCCGGGTCGCCGCAAGTGACGCTGGGCGACCACTTCAAAGATCAGAGCTAGGACACGAGTCGGCGAGCGGCGAGGCGGGCGTCCATCGGTTCGGCCGCCGCCCGAGGACGAACGAGCACGGTGGTCAGCAGGGGGTATCTTGGCAGCTGGTGGGAGCATGACGAAGGCGGCGCTCGTCGAGGAGGTCTCTCGTGTCGCTGATCTGACCAAGAAACACTCGGAAGTGATCGTCGACACCGTCTTCCGCAGCATCATTCTGGCGTTGCGACGCGGCGAGAAGATCGAGTTACGGGGCTTCGGGAGTTTTCGGCTACGCCAGCGCGAACCACGCAAAGGCCGCAATCCGAAGACGGGCGACCGTGTTGACGTGCCGCCGAAGAAAGTGCCCTACTTCAAACCGGGCAAAGAGCTCAAAGACCTGATCAACCGCGAGATGCAGGTTGACCCAGAGTCGGCCGCGTCCCCGGTCCCCAGTTCCGGGTATACCCCTTACTAGTCATACCGGCCTCCCCTCTTGGCCAAGGAAAAGCAGCCTTGGAACGACTGTGGTCGCCGTGGAGGCTCGACTACGTGACGGGTGCGACTGATACGTCGGGTAGCGATTGCGTCTTTTGCGTCGCTCCGGGTCTGCCGGAGTCGGAGTCCCTCGTCGTCGCGCGCGCCGACGCCTGCTTCGTCGTGCTCAACCGGTACCCCTACAACAACGGCCACCTGTTGGTGGTGCCCACTCGGCACATCGGCTCGCTGGAGGAGACGACGCCGGAGGAGCTGGCCGAGCTCATGGTCCTCACGCGACGGGCCGAAATCGTCTTGACCGAGGTCTATTCGCCACACGGCATGAATATCGGGATCAACGTGGGCCGACCGGCCGGCGCCGGCATACCGGGGCACCTGCACGTCCACGTCGTGCCCCGCTGGGACGGTGACACCAACTTCATGACCGTCATTGGTGAGACCCGCGTCGTGCCGGAGGAGTTACCTCGAACCCTGACGCGCCTGACCCCAATCTTCGAGCGGTTGGCGGGTAGTAATTAGACGGGGCGTCGCGACTACATTCAGACGGGGCTGCGCCCCGAACCCCACGCGGGCCCTCGCGGGGGCCCCGTGCCCCACTCCGGGCCCGCGGGCCTTTCCGTAGCGCTGGACCTCACGGTTGGACCTGGGCGATTTCACTGGCCGCAATGACCATCCGCTGCACTTCGGACGTGCCCTGGTAGATCTCGGTGGCTCGAACGTCTCGGACGAGGCGCTCGACGGTTGAACCACGACCGTAGCCGGCCGCGGCGAAAATCTGCATCGCCCGGTCGGCGGCGCGGTGCGCCGCTTCGGACGCGTACAGTTTCGCCATCGCGGCCTCCGTCGTACAACGCGGTTGGGTGTCTTTGGCGGCTGCGGCTCGATAGGTCAACATGCGTGCGGCGTCCAACTCGGTCGCCATGTCGGCCAGCATCCACTGCACTGCCTGATAACGGCCGATCGGTCGCCCGAAGGTCTGGCGTCGCCGTGCGTGGGCGAGCGCCTCGTCGAACGCGGCCTGACCGATGCCCACCGCCTGAGCGGCAATAGCCACCCGGCCACCGTCGAGCGCCCACAACGCAATGCGGAATCCGTCCCCCTCCTGACCCACCAGCCCGTCGGCACCGACGCGGACGTCATCCAGATCGATGTGGCGGCAGCCCAGTCCACGGACACCGAGCGAGTCCACCGTCGTCCCGGCGCGCAGTCCGGGCGCGTCGGCCGGCACCAGAAACGCGGACACACCCCGTCCGCCGATGTCCGGCGTGGTGGCGGCAAACACCACGAGCACATCGGCCGCCTCGCAGTTGGCGACCCAGACCTTGCGGCCAGTGAGTCGATAGGTGTCCCCGTCTCGGACCGCGCTCGTGCGTTGTTGTCCCGCGTCGGTGCCGGCGTCAGGTTCAGACAGCGCGAAGGCGCCGATCGCCTCGTCCGACGCGAGACGACGGAGCCATGCCTGGCGCTGAGGGGGGGTGCCAAACTCCGCGATCAGTTCGCCGACCAGCGAGTTGTTCACGGCCAGAATGACCGCCAGCGTCGCGCTGGCGCGTGCGATTTCCTCGATGGCGAGGGCGTAACTGACGTAGTCGCGTCCCGCCCCGCCGTCCGCGATGGGGATCGTGACCCCCATGAGTCCCCGCGCGCCGGCCTCACGCACCAGGTCGTGGGGGAATCGGTTGTCGGCATCGATGTCCGCGGCCCGCGGGGCGATCCGGGCCTCGGCGAATTGGCGGACCGACGCTCGAAAGGCGTCCTGGTCGTCGGTGAGCTCGAGTCGCATGGTCGTCGGGCAACCGGCGTCGGGTCATCGACCGGCCCCAGGGGCCGATCATACGCTAGCCGGCAGCCTGCTGGCGACGGTCCGGCGGCGGGCGGGATGCCTTGTCGACACCGATGACGAGGGGGTGTTGGTGAGCTCACCGGGGTGTGAGTTCGGCGACACCTGGCGGCGGGGTGGCGCCCTGCCGGTGTTATTATGAACTGCTAGCGTTGTGGGGTGACTCTGGGGCGGTGAACCGCGCCACGGAGCCGCTGGAGTCCACCAGGAAGGGCACTTATGTTCAGCACTCGATGGCGCTCGTCACGACCCGTCGTGTCCCGGCCGAATGGCTGGATCGCCTTGGTGGTCGTCGTCCTCGCCATGGCGTGGCTGACACCGATGGTTGGTCACGTCCAGGCCCAGGCCCCAGCCCAACCGCCGGGCACGCCGTCGGGCCAGACGGCCCCCGCCGACGACGCGTCGCCGGGCCAGACCGTCGCCGACGAGGACGCGCCCGACGACCAGCCGCCTGGTCAGCCGGTCTTCCGGTCTGAAATCAGCTTCGTACGGGTCGACGCCATTGTCACCGACGACGATGACAACCCGGTGAGTGACCTCACGATCGACGACTTCGAGATCTTCGAAGACGATGTCCTGCAGCAGGTAGAGACATTCAAGCTGGTCGAGCATACCGGCGAGTTCGATCCGTTGCTGCCTCCGCCGAGCACTATTCGCAACGACTACGATCTGGATCGCGAAGCGGCCCGGGAAGACTCTCGGATCTTCGCGTTGTTCCTGGATGACTACCACGTGCGAGATACGGCCGGCATGCGGATGATCCAGCCGCTGATCGACTTCGTGCAGAACGATCTGTCTCCGACTGACCTGGTCGGGATCATGTATCCGCTCACACCGGCGTTCGATTTCACGCTGACACGGGACCACGCACAAGTCGTCAACGCGCTCCGGCAGTTCAAGGGGCGGAAGTACCAGTACGACCCGATCAATACGTACGAAGCCCAGTATTCCTTCTACCCGACCAGTGACGTCGAGAAGATCCGGAACGACGTCAGCCTGTCAGCGCTCAAAGCGTTAACGATGAAGCTGGGTGGTTTGCGAGAGGGGCGCAAGTCGATCATCGTGTTGAGTGAGGGCTACACCGACTACGTCCCACCACAGTTGCGAGACGAGTCCGCGGGTGGGGGCGGGCGGCGGAGCGGCCAGCGCTACAACCCCCAGGCTGGCAACACTCGACGCGAGGAATCATCGGCGCTGTTCCAGGACATGGGGATGCGCGGCAATCTCATCTACACGGCCGACATCGCGAACCGGAACAACACCAGCTTCTATATGCTGGACCCGCGTGGGCTGGCGACGGGCGAATTCGACCTGAGTCAGGTGGGGATCGACCACGAGACCGACCAACGGATGTTGCAGGCGACCCAGGAAACGCTGTACGTCTTGGCGGACCAAACTGACGGGCGCGCGATCGTCAACCGGAACAACGTCGCGCCGGGGCTAGCCCAGATACTCAAAGACCAGACGTCTTACTACTTGCTCGGCTACACCTCGTCGGCGGCGCCGACCGACGGCGAGTTCCATGAGATCAAGGTTGAGGTAAACCGACCCGATGTGCAAATCCGGGCGCGCAAGGGCTACTACGCCCTCACTGAGGACAACGC
>Ga0310121_10003097_pt1 | contig 15345 bp, 9 predicted proteins | sample CB27_Tmax_986_MG_FD_203504 | JGI IMG/M metagenome (GOLD analysis project Ga0310121, IMG submission 203504) | Marine microbial communities from Western Arctic Ocean, Canada - CB27_Tmax_986 | ecosystem: Environmental > Aquatic > Marine > Oceanic | place: Canada: Western Arctic Ocean | collected...
CGGATTCGGACCATAGCCGATAATGTCGCCGAGACAGAAGATTTCTTCGACCTGTTGATCGGCAATATGCGCAAGCACAGTCTGTAGCGCTTCGAGGTTGCCGTGAATGTCGCTGATGACCGCTCGTTTCACCTGATAATTGACCTATCGCTCGCACTACATGAGAGTTTCAACTGGTGGCTGATCCTACTTGTGACTTTATTGATGACTTAAAAAATCAGCACAATTTCAGCGGTGAACACCTGACCCAGCGGCGCCAACCAGCAAGCACGTCACCCGTTGGCCCGATACCCCAGTACCACCGTTGGCTCAGTACCACCGTTGGCTCAGTACCACCGTTGGCTCAGTACCACCGTTGGCTCAGTATTTATGGTCGGCTCAGTACCTAAAGGCGTACCGACAAGCCGCCGGGCTGCCAGCACCAGCCCCTCAGTCTAAGTCCCCTGTAGAAAGGGGTCAAGGACGCCTAGTGCCCCGCCGTAGGCCCAGGTGTAGCAGCGGCCTTTATCGGAATTAACGCCGCTGCGACCAATTCTTTATCGTAATCCTAATCTGGCTGAGACAAAGACTGAAATCACGATTACGATTACGATTACGACCTCGAAAGTGCGCTGCAGCACCCGGCGGAACCGCGGTTGAACAGTTCGAGACAGCTGGCCTATTCGGCTCTAGCGGCTTGGAACTGATCGTCCGCGTTGGTAGGTTTTCTTTGCTGTCCCTTACACTTCCCAAGTCGAATCCAGGTGCTTTTTGCGAATTCTAGCAATCGAAACCAGCGAGCGCGTCGGCACATTGGCCGCGCTGCAGTCGACAGAGAATTCGGCTTCAGTCGTGTGTGCTGCGACGCTTCCCAGCGATCAGCGATCGGCGCGTTCGCTCTTGCCAGCAATCAAAACGCTACTCGATGACTGTGACTGGAAACCGAATCAGCTTGATCTTATTTGCGTTACCACGGGACCAGGTTCATTCACGGGGCTACGGATTGGCGTCACAACGGCAAAGACACTGGCGTATGCAACGGGTGCCGAACTGGTCGGTGTACACACTTTAGCAGCGATGGCAGGCGGAGTCGCAGCGGTGTTGTCAGCAGAAGTCGCGGCAGAAGTTGCCGTGCCGTGGATGAGGTTCTGGACTCTGTTGGATGCCCAGCGTCAGGAATTGTTTGTCGCCAATTTTCAGCCAGGTTGGCAGCCAGACGAGTTGCCTCGGACGCGTATACTTGGCATTGAGCAATGGCTGCAAGAATTACGACCGGGCGACGTAGTGAGTGGTCCACCGCTGCAAAAGCTGGCGGAACAATTGCCTGCCCAAGTCCGTAGGGCTGACGCTGCTGATTGGCCGCCGCGCGCTGAGATCGTCGGCCAACTTGGTGTTGCTGCTTATCATAGCGGAAACGCAGTTGATGCCATGCAATTGGTGCCGAGATATTATCGTAAGAGTGCCGCAGAAGAAAAAGCAGAGCGACAACGGTAGCGCTCGGATTGGAGAATCGCTAGTCGATTTCATTCAAAGCCTCAGCCGCAGCGGCTGTCGTTTTCGCGATGTCTGCTTCGGTGTGCGCTGCTGAAACGAACAGCGCCTCGTACTGGCTGCAAGGCAAATAGATGCCACGATCCATCATGCCCCAGAAGTAGCGCGCGTAGCGATCGGTGTCGCATTGGCTGGCGGTTTGCCAACTGGCGACCCGCGATCCGTGAAAAAAGAGCGTTACCATACTGCCAACACGCGCGAGGCTGTGCGGAACACCGGCGGACTCGGCGGCTTCTCTGAGACCAGATTCAAGTTGCGCCGACAGCATCTCCAACCTTTCGTAGGGCGGGTTTTCTTTGAGGAATCTGAGCGTTGCGCAACCTGCGGCCGTGGCGAGCGGGTTGCCGCTGAGCGTGCCGGCTTGAAACACATGGCCGACAGGCAGGACGTGGTTCATGATTTCCGCGCGACCGCCGTAAGCGCCCACAGGCAGGCCGCCGCCCACGATCTTGCCTAGGGTTGTCAAATCAGGCTGCAGTCCCAACAGTTCTTGGGCTCCGCCGAAGGCGACGCGGAAGCCGCTCATGACTTCGTCGCAAATCAGGAGTGCGCCGTACTCTCGCGTGCATTGCTGCAAAGCTGCGGAGAATTCTCGGTCGGGGCGAACCACACCCATATTGCCGACAACGGGTTCAAAAATAACGCCCGCGATTTCCTGGCCACGTGAAGCGAACGCCGTTTGTAGCGCTGCCACATCATTGTATTCCAGGACGATCGTATCTTGGGTCGTTCCGGTCGTGACACCAGGCGAGCTCGGAACGCCGAGCGTCGCCGCAGCGCTACCAGCCGCGACTAACAAGCTATCGACATGGCCGTGATAGTTGCCAGCGAACTTGATGAGCACGTCGCGGCCGGTGAAACCGCGGGCGAGGCGGATTGCACTCATAGTCGCTTCGGTGCCCGAGTTGACTAGGCGAACTTTTTCGACGGAGGCAACTGCGTCAATGATTCTCTCAGCCAATTCGCTTTCGGCCTCGGTGGGAGCGCCGTAGCTTGTACCAAGCGCCAATACGTCTGTCAGTGCCGCGATCACCGCCGGATGTCGATGGCCCAAAATCATCGGTCCCCACGAGCCGATGTAGTCGAGATAGCGATTGCAGTCGATGTCGAAAAGGTAGGCGCCATCGGCGTGGTCGATGAAAATAGGTGAACCCCCGACGGCGCCAAAGGCACGGGCAGGACTATTCACACCACCGGGCATTAGTCGTTGGGCGCGTTCAAACGCTGCTACGCTTAGCCGGCGGGTTGGTGAGGGTGGTGCTGTCATTGGAGAAACCTTCCATTGTGAATTATGATGCATGGCGCCCACGACATTGAAGATGGCCCAATGAAGCAAGTATGACGAAAGCAGTCTAACGAATGACGAAACTGCGGGATCTGTTCATCATTCGTCACTGGGCCGTTTGATCGTGTCGTGGCGTCATTTCTTGTTTGGCCTGATTGACCACATCGCGCGCCCAGGATTGATCACCATAAAGTTTGACGATCGCTTGGTACATGAGTTTCGCCCGGCCTGGGTCAGACCGACGAAGTTTGGCAGCTTGGGCAAGCCTTGCTCGGAGGACAGGCAATTGGGCGGCTGCCACTTCTTGCATTTGCTCATTCAATTGCCCAATGCGCTGTCGTGCTGTCACCAGTAGCCGAGGGTCGCCAAGTTCTTTGAATTCGTCTGCGAAGGAATCGGCAGCTTCAAAACTACCGATTCGATTGCTCGGGTCGTAGAGCGCTAACAGTGCACGCAGCAGCGATATCGCCCGCTCGGGATCGCGTTCGGCAATCACTGTGGCATCGAAGTAGATTTGTTCGATTGGATTGACGCCAGCGCCGCCGGCGAAGCGCGAATGAGCCCGCGCCCGTCGTTCCTGTTTCTGGAATTCCAGCTGTTCTTTGAGTGGCTGCAATTCGATCGCTCTAGGATCATCAGCAAAGCGATCGAAAAACGATTCGATCTGCTGAGCAGACTCGCGCGACAGGTCTCGCATGCCGTGCTCTTCGACCGCTGCGCTGATCGAGCCAAACAGTTCGTCGGCCGTAGGGGGTATCATCAGCTGCCAACCGCCCCAGACGAGCAAGCTGAGTGTGGCTAGCAATCCGCCGAGCTGGGCAGCCATCACCCAACGATTGCTTTGACCCAGCTCGCGTTGACGTCGAGCCTCTTCGTCGACCGTGGTGAAATGCGTTGCTGGTTTTATTTGTTGCTGTTCGGGCAAGTCTGTTTGCCGTGCTAGCAACGATTCCGATGGCGCCAAACCGGCTGCACTGCCGCTCGGCTGGGCCAGAGTCGGGGCATCGTACAGATCGGGCTCCTCTGGGCCAAGTAGCGTACTTTCGCGTAGGATGACCGGCGCATCCAACGCGCGGGTGGCTTCTTCCTCGTGTCCGATCGTGAGATTCGAGGGTTGCCGCGTCTGGGGCGCTTCGGCGACTGGGACCTCGTCAACGGTTGCTGGCTTAATAGGTCGTGACAATGCTTTTTCCATCGCCTCCATGTGCCTACTGAGTACCAACACATTGGGAAATCGCTCGCGCGGTTCTTTGGCCAACAACTGGGAGATGAGTCGATCGAGTTGGTCGGGCGTTTCGGTCGCGTAACGCCGGACTGGCTCGGGATCGGCGAAGCGCTGGAGTTGCAACATTTCGGGCATCGTCTTCGCACGAAATGGCGGTCGACCGGCCAGCAGTGCGTACATCACACCACCGAGGCTGTACTGATCGCACTTTTCTGTGACGGACCGCCCGTCGGCTTGTTCGGGGGACATGTAGTCGGCGGTACCCAAGACACCACCTGCTGTCGTTAGCTGTGTGCCGCCAAATAGTCGGGCGATGCCAAAGTCGGCGATTTTGATTCGATTCTCCGTGGTGAGCATCAAATTGGCCGGCTTGATGTCGCGGTGCACGACGCCATGATCATGTGCGTGTTTTAGCGCCCGACAGACCTGGATGCCGATCTGCAGGGTCTCGCGCCAGTCAAACCTTCGCCCGTCGCTGAGTTCTTCTTCGAGGCTCGGTCCGTCGACCAACTCCATTGAATAAAACAGCAGGCCGTCTTGTTCTCCATAGCCGAACAGCCGGACGATGCCAGCGTGCCTGAGTTTCCTGAGCGATTCGATCTCGGCCTCAAAACGCTCCCGAAACCCATCGGCCATTGCTAGCTGCGGACTCAACGCCTTGATCGCAACGCGGGTGCCAGCATTAGGCTCGCTGTCATCGCAGACCGCCTCATAGACGGAGCCCATGCCGCCTTTTCCAATCTGCTTCACGATTCGATACGGTCCAAGCTTTTCAAGTTTCATGGTTTGCCTTAAAGTCCCAAATTCGCCAAGCTTCCCGGCGAGCAATCTGAAGGATGGGCCGTGCCCAGCAGATTCGGAATCAACGATCCCGTTGGTCGGTCATGCTCGCCCGGCACGCGGCCTAGCCCGGATATTTCATCCGTTTCGTTGCGAGGTGGTCTAAGTCGTTTCATGGCAAGGCATGTGAGGCTTGCGACCGCAGGCGTGCTTTTGACACGTTGAGGATCGCGGGCCGAAACATAACGCAGCCATGGAAGGACTTAGGCCGCCGTAGCAGGAATGGATGAAATATGCGGGCTAGCCTACCTACGCTAGCTATTGCCATCCTAGCAAGCCCAAGAAGCGTGAGCTAGCAGAGCTTCGCTGTCAGGCAGCTCTTGAGTCGATTCCGGCGATTTTCTATAAGTTGAACGCAATTTTTACTTAATGCGTTCCAAGAAAACCCAAAAGACCTTGCTGAAACGATCGGTTTTTGAGCAAACAATCAGGTATTACTGGTAGGTAATTCAATCCGCGCAACGCCTTTTTTCAAGTAGGCGGTCTGCAAATCTCCTTACGAGAATAGTGCTATGAACCGGCTCCTCGCGTTCAAAAATATTTGGTTGATACTCGGTAACTCACGGCATTGGCTGGCATTGGCCCCTTGGTTAATTTGCGCGAGCGCTGCGAGTGCGCAGCAATTCCCCTATCTAGCCTACGTGACAGGCCAACAGTCTTATGTGCGTAGTGGTCCCGGGCAACGATATTATCCAACGGGGCAAATTCCTGTGGGGTTTGCCGTCGAGGTTTATCGGCACGATGGCAAGGGCTGGTGCGCAATCCGCCCGCCGGAGGGAAGTTTTAGTTGGGTGCCTAGCCATCAAGTACGACGCGTAGACGCAGCCGTCGTTGAAGTCGTCGGCGATCGCGTTGTCGCGCGAGTCGGTAGTGCACTGTCGCCCGATCGAAGTGCGGTGCAAGTGCTGTTGCCAAAGGGGGAGCGAGTCGAAATATTCGCGGCCGAAGTGAACGACGATCCGCGTTGGGTGCGCGTGGCCGCACCGGCTGGCGAATTTCGTTGGATCGCCGCGTCGGTATTGTCGCTTCAGCCACCTATAGAAGCGGCGCCTTTACCGCAGTCATTACCGGAATCATCGCCAAGATCATCCACCTCAGGTTGGTCGCGACAGTCGCAGCACTCCAAGACGGACCCTCACGGCAAGCGCAACGTGTTCGACCACTTGTATCATAGGGCTGCCGTTGTTCAGTCGAGTTTGCAGTCCGGTGCACCGACTAATTTCCCCGCCGGCAAGCCAGCGCCTTTCGTGCAGACAAATCGTGACGCAATGGACGTCGTGGCCGGATCGCCAGCTGAGCTGGAGTTGGCACAATTTCAATCACATTCAGCAGGCTTGGCACCGCCGGTATTGCTCGGCGGCAGTAACGCGACAGCGATGCCAACCAAGTCAACTGCCGATGCCTCGCAGCCGCGAGTGCGGTTCCGTGGGTTGACGCCGCCTCCATCAGGCACGATGGGAAGTGTCGACGAGTTGGAATTACGGTTATCGCAAGCAGTGGTCCAGCCGCCGAAACAGTGGGAACTTGGCCCACTCGAAACAGCAGCAAACAGTTTATTGGCGGAGACGAAAACGCCTCCGGTGCGTGCCCAATTGCGTGAAGTCTTGCAGCGCATCGCGCGATTCGAACTAGTTCAGCAGCGCTATAACAACCCACCGCCAGCAACCGCGGCTTCATCAATCGTCCGCGAGGAAGATCCTTTTGCGACGACCCAGGCTGACGATTCAACTCAGAGCGAACTGACCGGCATTTCTTCAAGCATTCGTAAGCGCGCTCAACACGATCTGACGCGTGAGTCGGGACCGTCAACAGTAGGACCGGCTTCTTCAATAAACAAACCTCTGTACGACGCGGCAGGGTTGCTCAAACCGGTCGTCTCGAAACGCGAGCAAGCGCCGCAGTATGCCTTGGTCGATGAGCAAGGAAAAGTGGTGTCGTTCGTGACGCCTACGCCTGATCTTAATCTTAAGCCATATATCGGGCGTCGCATCGGCGTCCACGGCACGCGAGGTTTTATGCCTGAGTATCGTCGGGCCCACGTCACCGCAGGACGCGTGACGCCCATTGAAGACACGATCAGGCGCTAACAGGCGCAGCTGTGCACCTTCGATGTCACGGTGAAGTTGTCGACATCGTGTCGAGGACGTACACCACCCACGTGGTTGTGGTCGGCGAAGAGTTGATCAATCGTGCCAGGCGACCAACTCCAACAATTAACTGGCGCCGAGCAATCCGATCAAGTCAATTCCCCGTATCCGCTGCCGTGGGGTCAAGCTGGCGGAGCAAGGTTTTCAACTTCGTCCGCACGGTGGCCAACTCGCTGACGTCAGACAGGTTGTTCAACTCGCGCGGGTCATTCGTCATGTCATAAAGCTCGACGCCCAGTTTTCCACCGTCCCACTCAGAATAGCGCCACTGTTGGGTGCGGACGGAGCGGCCGAGAATCTCGCGCGGCGGCCCGACATCGCTGTCGAGTCGAATGGCCAACCCGCTGAAACCTTTGCCTTCCCGTCCAGCGATGTGACGACGCACGACTGAAATAGCCCCGGCGCGGAACTCCGATGCCTGCGGGTCCTTCAGCAGTGGTTGCAGACTCGTGCCATCCAGTTGGGCTGGCGGTGGCAGTCGGCAGAGACTGGCCAGGGTGGGAAACACATCCACCAGTTCGACCGGACGCGGACTGCTTCTTCCCGCGCTGTTGCCGTATCCCGGCGCGGCGATGATCAGCGGTGATCGTGTCGACTCCTCGAACAGTGTGTCTTTGTTGCCGAGTCCGCCGTGTTCGCCCAGATGCCAGCCGTGGTCGCTGTGGAAGATGACATTCGTGTTCTTCCAGAGGTCGTGCCGGTCCAGCGCGTCCAGTAATACGGCGACTTGCGCGTCGGCGAACGAGATGTTCGCATAGTAAGCCCGCCAAAGTTGTCGGCGGTCCGCGTCGCTGTAAACGTTGTAGGCAAGAGCTTTATCGAAGTTCAGTGCCAGCGGCGGCACCTTGTCCAGATGATCACGCGGCTCGGCGGGCGGCATCGGGATGGTGCTGAGCGGGTACAGGTCAAAATAACGCTGAGGCGCCGCAAGAACCTGGTGAGGACGTCGAATGCCGGCTGCGACATAAAACGGCTTGCCTTCACGCAAGGCGCGCTCCGTAGGAGCCCCGTTCCGGCATGATTGCAATGGGCTCATGTTCCCAGTAGACCAGGTCGGTGCTGGAGGCATGCCCCCAGCCGGTGTGGCTATAAGCCCAATGGGTATAGCCGGGTGGCGCCTGGCCTTCTTCCCACTGCTCCCACGGTTTACCCCATTCCAGTTCCGGAGCATGTTGGAAAAACATGTGATACTTGCCCTTGGCGTAGATCCGGCCGTTAGGGTCACCCGCGGCACCCGCCAGCGGCATCAGGTGGAAAGCAGGCTTGAAAGGATCGCTGTCGACATTCGCCTGCTTTGCCGCAACGCGCATATTGGCCCGGATTAATCTTTCCAGGTGGTTCACGTCCATTTCGATGCGCATCTCTTCGCCAGCTACGCGACAGGTCGTTGCGGCGAGGGTCAGAAGAATGGCGAGGCGGTTGATGTTCATGATTGTTTGCGAACAAGTCCGCTGCTGCACCGTACGTTAACCGAGAGATCGCCTAGCGAACTTGTCGCAGCAGTCGCGAAGCCAGCTCGGCAACGCGCGGGTCTTCGTCACTCACGGCCAGCTCGCGGGCCAACTCGTAGAGATTTGGAGCATTCGTCGTGGCCAGCGCCGTGAGGGCACGCAGCCGCACGTCGGCGTTTTTGTCGTCGATCAGCCTCTGCAACAAATGCCGCGCTGCAGCGGCTGGCAAAGTCGATGCATCCTCGACGAGTCGAAGTCGATCAGCAACTTCGGGCGAAGCGAGCCGCTGCATGAGCGCCAACTCGGCATCGGTAAAGCCACGCTCTTTGAGCACGGCGTGGAGAACTCCCGCTTCATAGAATCTCGCGCTGTGTAGACGAACAAGCAATTCGACAGTTGCGAGTTGCCGAAGGGTGGTAGTTTGGATTCGCATGTCTTGCGGTGTCGGTATATCGGTCACCCGATTCTTCGCGCTGTCAGGTTGCCTGTTTGGGCTGCCCTGAATGGCTTCAAGCGTGGTCACGGGGAGGTTGGTCGGCGGTTTCTGCACGTTGGCGTCTCGCCGCTTCGACCAGTTCAGCCCGCTGGCGGGTAGCTTAGTCTCCGTAACCACCGCCTCTGTCTCGGGCGGAGGGCCCTGTGCGATACGTCCTCGATATTCAAGCGACGTTGTCGGTCGCAGACGTGCGAGAATCTCTAGTGAGCCCTCACTCGCTTGGGTCAGCGGTTCGAGCCTGGGCTGAGGCGCAGGCAGAGCACTGGGAGAACGAGTTGCGTTGGGCTCGACAAGTGACGTGACTGTCCGCAATCTCGGACCGCGCGGCGGCACCGAGGCCAATATTTCGCTGCAATCGGCCAGCAGAGTCCCTGACTGTTGGGCTGGTAAGGTATCAGCAAGCTCTATCAAGGCCAGTGCCAGCCGCTCGACCCAGCGCTTTCCTGCTGGCCCAAACTTGTCGATATGAACTGCGAGAGTTGTCGCTAGCCTTGCCGTGGAGTTACTGACATCGCGGTCGACAGTTTGCGGTGCCGACGCCTCGGCGAGCAATCTCCAAGCGGCCAACTTTTCGTCGATGATCTGGCGTGCGATGGTAGAGACCGTAGCCCGCTGGGACGAGGCCGCGATGACTAGCGGGCCGAGTGCTGGATCACCCAAGCTGGCTAGCTGCCGCAGCGGCACTTTGACTGCCGAATCTTTACTCGCCGCGACCTGTTCAGCGAGTTGCTTTGCCATCTGGCCCCGATGCCAAGTTGTCAGCGAGGGCGCAGCGAGCCAGACGAGGAGCATCATGACGATTGTCGTTGCTCCTACTATTGCCAATTGTGTTTTGCGGTCGCTCGATAGCATTTAGCGAACTTCGGCGGTTAGAGATGGGAGGGAATTGTGGCCGGGAATTGTCGTGAAACGCTGGTCTTGGCACAAGACCGTCGAACCGGTTCGCCAGAATTTGATAGCACTGGTGATCGAGCGTAGATATTTACTGTGGCGAGCACCCCTTGGCAGCCGAAATAATTCTACAACCCGTGCAGCTTCTCAGTTGTCGCGGGCGTCAATCGAGGGGGGATGAATGCACTGCTGTCACCGTCATACGGTCGGCGCTGCGCACCAGGCCTGGGGCCGCACTGCGTGGTCGATTCGACCAATTTTGATCGTGCGAGGAGCTCAGCTTGTACGGTTCACAACTTGCTGTCTGGCAATAGTTGGCCTGGCATCCAGCACATTGGAAGCTACGGCTGGACGCCCGCCGACCATGCAGGCGACCACCTCTGACTCGGCTCGCCGGGAAGCGACGCAGGCAATTCCGCTTAAAAGAATCCATACCAAGTACCGCCGCTCAGTTCACAATGTGCTGACCAATAGCAGCTTGTACCGGCGGATGCCAACGCAGATGGTGGATTGCGATCCGCTGCTATTTACTTTTCTGGCAAAAAACCCCGAAATGCTCGTCGAAATGTGGCAGCAGATGGGCATCAGCCAGGTGGCCCTGCAACGCACAGGTGCCAACACATTTTCGCTCTCCGACGGAGCCGGTACGACCGGCAGATTAGTGATCGTCGAACAGAAGTGCGACGACGGCGCGCAAAATCGGATCGTGATGTATTCCGAAGGCGCCTACGAGGGCAAGCCGTTCAAACGCCCCGTGCGCGCGCAGTGTGTCTTATTACTGCGGAGCGGCTCGGTGAAAGAAACCAATGGCCGTGACTACGTGGCATGCCGATTAGACACTTTCGTACGAATCGAACGCGCGAGCATCGAGCTCTTCGCCAAAGCATTGCACCCTTGGGTCGGCAAGACGGCAGACGCCAATTTCGCCGATACGATCGGTTTCATCAGCAATCTGTCACAGGCTGCCGAACAACGTCCGGCCACGATCGAACAGCTGGTGAACAGCCTGCCACGCGTCACGCGGCAGCGGCAGCAGCAGATGGTGCGCATTGCCTACGATTGTTCCCAGAAGTACGAGGGCGAAGCCATGCAGCGGGTTGCCCGCAAAGAAAAATAGCCCCGCTTACAAACCGGGTGGCAGGAAGCATGAATCGGTTCGATTCGGTTTACTCTGATCCAAAATGCTTTCTGGCCACTTCGGCTAAGCCCTTCAAATCGAGCTTGCCGGTCCCAAGGACTGGAATCTGCTCGATCTGCAGAAAACTATCGGGACTAGGAATCCACAGGTTTGGTAGACCAAGGCTCTTCAGGTGATCAATAGTTTCTTGCGGCGTCCGTTCGAGTTGCGTGTGGATGACGATCAACCGCTCGCCTTTCTTGGCGTCGGGCACCGCAGTGACGACGGCGCGAGGCTCTTCGTCGTCTTCGCCTGCAACAAATCTTTGAATCGCATCTTCGATATTTTCGTGCGGCACCATTTCGCCACCGATTTTCGAGAAACGACTAAGGCGACCAGTGATCTTTATAAATCCTTGTTCATCGACGATCGCGATATCGCCCGTGACGTACCAGCCGTCTTTAACAACTTCCCTAGTCTTCTTGTCGTCACCCAAATAGCCTTGCATGACGTTCGGGCCTTTGATTAAAAGCATGCCGGCAGTGCCGATTGGCAGATCCTTGAAGGTGTCGGGGTCGACCGTCTTGGCGGTTACTCCGGGGATGGGGCGACCGACGGTGCCCTCTTTGGCGTCGACGTTGTTCGATTGCGAGCGGCTAGCAGGCACGTTCACCGAGACCAGTGGTGAAAGTTCCGTCGTGCCGTAGCCTTCCACCGGACGGACGCCGAACTTCTCCTCGAAGGCGTCGCATAAGTCAGCAGGCAGCTTTTCGGCACCGGCTACGCAGATGTCGAGTGTCGCAAAGTCATCAGGTTGGCATCGCCGTAGATAGCTGCGCAAGAAAGTTGGCGTTGAGAGCAGCACTGTCACCTTCCACTTTCGGGCCAGTTTGCCGACTTGCTTGGCATCGAGCGGCGTGAAGTGATAAACGCTTCGGACATCGAGCCCCAGCGGCGTCCAGAGCGTGACCGTGTAGCCGAATGAATGGAAGAAGGGCAGGATTCCCAGGATGGTGTCGCTACGCCGCAGGTGAATGACGTGGTCAATCGCCTCGACGTTGGAGCCAACATTGTGATTGGTCAGCACGACTCCCTTGGGATCACCCGTCGAACCCGACGTGAAGATAACCGTGAGCTCGTCGCCGCCAGTGAGCTGGTGGACTCCCAGCATCCGCTCCAGTAGTGGGATAGGCATGAGGAATGCCTGGATAACGCCGGCGAGCTTGTCGCCCAAAGTGATCTTGTCTTTGAAATCTTCGAGTAGCACCACTTCAGCGTCGATGTCGAGGTCGAGCTTTTCGATCACCTTGCGGCTGGTGAGTACGTGCCGGATACCTGCTTTGCGAATGCAGGCATTGAGCACATCGCTAGTAACGGTGTAGTTAAGATTGGCGGTCACGCAGCCAGAGAGAGTGACAGCAGCATTGGTAATGACGCCACCGTTGGAGGGTGGCAACAAGATACCAACGTACTTTTCGTCGGCCCCATTTTCGTCAACGCCGAGCACTTCGCGTTTGAGCAAACGCCGCAGGATCAGCGTCTTGAGTAGTAGTTGACCACCGGTCAATGAAACGCCGGTCGAGTCGGCGATCTTCCTGCGAAACATGGCCTTACGACATTTGCGTAGCATTAGCCGAGGGAGAACCATCATGCGTTCCTTCCTTCCTGACATGGCATCGGCGCCGAGTTCTTGGACTGTTTGCCTGAGTTCGTGAATATCGTGAGGTTGGTCGAGCTGGTCGCCGAACCAAATCGATACCTGGCGTGACCAGATTCGGGGACGCTTCCAAAAGAATCGTCCACCTCGATACGTAAAGATACTCCCCCACAGCTCATCGAGGTAGACAGGAACGATCGGAGCAGTGGTCCCCTTGAGCAGGTCGAGCGTGCTCGATCGGAATTCTTGCAGAGTGCCTGAGCGCGAGACCCCGCCCTCGGGAAAGATGCAAACGAGCTCGCCATTGTTGAGCGCCCGGCGTGCAGCCTCGATTGACTTGTGAGCCGCTTTGGGATTACGGCGGCTAATCGGCAGGGCACCCATGATGCGGGCCAAACCGCGAGCCCACCAACTCGTGACCAGGTCGCCGGTAATGATCAAGCGAATGGGCCGCGACGATATGGCGACCAACAGCAAGCCATCGATCCACGACACGTGATTAGGCGTCAGCAGCGCTGCCCCTTCTTTAGGTAGATGGTGACGCTGATGGACGCGAATCTTGTAGGCTGTGTGCGTGGCTAGCCAGGCCAAAAAGCGGAGTGTGGCTTGCGGGATAACGCAGATAATGTAGATAAACACCGGCACGGTCATCACACCGCAAAGCAGAAAAATTTGTCGCGCTGTGAGTAAAGGGTGACCGACCACTTCTTGGTAGACGTCGAGGACCAGGGTTTCTTGCTCTGGGAACCCCTTTATAAATGCATCGACGTCGAGGTTCTCGGCGGCCTGCATCTGGCTGTAGATCTGAGTTGACAATTCGGGGACGCTTGCTGCCGCTGGGTTCGATTCGAGTAGTTGCTCTAAAGATCCGGGTGACATGGGAGCGCGCATCACGCCGAAGGCAAGAGCCACGAATAGGACGCCGGAAAAGGTCATGAAATTGCTTGCGGCAAGAATCGATCCTCGGTTTTTTTGTGGGCTATAATGTTGCATGTAGGCCGCGAGTGGCACATCGAACAAGCCACCGAAAAAGCCCAGTAGGAGCAGCAGCAGGCTGGCGGCGACGTAACTGGCGGTCCAGTCCGTGCCGGGATCGACCAACGTGCCCTCAACCATGAATAACAAGAAAGCGGTCACCGCCAGACCGCCAGCTCCCAGCGGCAAGATGCCAAGCTCCACGCGTCCGCCTGACCAAACCCCGGCGAGTACGCTGCCTAAGCCGACGCCTACAACCAGTGCGATGAGCAGTGGAATCACTTGCGTCTGCTGCGTGGTACCTCCCTCGGCCGCAAATTGATCAATATTGAGCTGTGCCAGTCCAGCGAGGGACCAGAAAAACATGATTCCCAAGGCAACTCGAAATATGTTTTTCTGGCGAAACAGTTCTCGCATGTCACGGAAGGTTTGACGCGCCGCATCCCATGGGAAGCTGCGCTGTGGGTCGGCCACAGGCAAGCCTACAATCAGTAGGCTGGCCATCGAGCCGGCGATCGCAGTTCCAACCAGGACCGCTGCCGAGAGCCACCAATCTTCACGGCCCATCGGGCTGGTGGCCGTTGCCAGCCAATTGCCGACGGCTGTGCCGAGGGCGGCGGCGATAACCGTGGTCAAGCCGATCAAGCCGTTGGCTGACGAAATCTTCGACTCGTCGAGCATCTCAGGGATGCTGCCGAGTTTCGATGGACCGAATAGCGCGCTTTGTGCGCCCATCAGCGCCACAACCGCAAGCAGCAGAGACACGCTGCCGACCAGGATCGCCAAAATGGCGAGCGCCATAATCGCGATCTCCGCTAGCTTACAAGCGACAATCACGCGTTGCTTGCTAAATCGATCCGCCAAATAGCCGGCTGGTGCCGCTAATAATAGGTAGGGCAGCACAAACGAGGCGGTGCCCGCCATCAGAATCCAGCCGACCTGGCTTTTGTCGACGTACTGTTTACCGACACCAATCACTAGCCAGCGGAGGATGTTGTCGTTGGCCGCCCCTAGCAACTGTGTAATCAGCAGCCCTCTAAAGCTTTTAGAACGCAGGCTGCGCTCGCGGGGAATCGGGGCAAGCTCTTCCTCGCCAGACAGAGATTCGCTTGCCATCGTTTGATTCTGAAATTCCAGGAGGGGTCTGCCAACGAGACTCTATCTTAACTGCAGAGCTAGTCAGAAACCAATCGCAGTTGCCAACGAAGCGCGAATTGTTGAATCGTGGTCTGGGGGACAATTTTGAGATTTCCACAAAGCACAGATCATTCGATAATGTTGCCCAGGGAACCATTCAAAAACAACCTGGCCCGCGTGCTTCGCCGATTTCCTTGAGATTACGCCACAACGGGCGGTCAAAATGCCGAAGTTGCTTTTGAGCCATTATTAGCAGATGCTCAGTGTAAGCGTCTCAACAGACTTGTACAAATGCCCTCCTCGGATACAAACGTGACCACCAGCGAAATCATCGATTTGATAACTGCCCTTTGGCTCGGCTTCATCGGCGCCTGCATCGGCAGTTTTTTGAATGTTGTGGCCTACCGGATGCCGCTGGGGATGTCAGTCATCTGGAAGCCTTCGCACTGCCCAAAGTGTAGCCATCCGATTCGGGCGTATGACAACGTGCCGGTAATGGGCTGGTTGTGGCTCAAAGGGAAATGCCGCGACTGCCAGGCACCGATTGCGCCTCGCTACGCGATCGTTGAGTTTGTGATGGGATTGGCGTTTTTT
>Ga0310121_10003098_pt1 | contig 15334 bp, 14 predicted proteins | sample CB27_Tmax_986_MG_FD_203504 | JGI IMG/M metagenome (GOLD analysis project Ga0310121, IMG submission 203504) | Marine microbial communities from Western Arctic Ocean, Canada - CB27_Tmax_986 | ecosystem: Environmental > Aquatic > Marine > Oceanic | place: Canada: Western Arctic Ocean | collected...
GCTGACGCCCGCTGAGCCCACTTCGCCTACTACCAGCAGCCGACCGTACTGATCGGCCTCGGGCTCCCCGGACGCCCTCCCTTCCCCGGCGGTTTCGAGGTCGACGCGACCGACCCGCTGCTCCTTGACCTCCTCCGCACGCGCGCCCAGTCGTAGCTCGCCTCGCCCTCTGCGAGGCGTCCCCGCGCGTAGACGAGCCGACGCCGCGGCCTGAGCGATGCCATGCTGTGGATCGAACGAGGAGAGGACCCAAATGAGTGCGAAGCGCATCGCCGTCATCGCCGGAGACGGCATCGGCAAAGAAGTCATGCCCGAGGGCATCCGCATCCTCGAGGAGGCCGCGACCAAATTCGAGATCGATCTCGAATTCGACCACTTCGACTTCGCCTCATGGGACTATTACGAGCAGCACGAGCAGATGCTGCCCGACGACTGGAAGGAGCAGATCGGCGACCACGATGCGATCTTCTTTGGCGCTGTCGGCTGGCCCCAAAAAATCCCCGACCACGTCTCGCTCTGGGGCTCGCTGCTACGGTTCCGCCGCGAGTTCGACCAGTACATCAACCTGCGCCCCGCCCGCCTGATGCCCGGCATCGTCGCGCCGGTCGTGCGCCGCGACGGCACCCCTCGCGAGCCGGGCGAGATCGACATGTACATCGTCCGTGAGAACACCGAAGGCGAGTACTCCAGCATCGGCGGCCGCATGTTCTCCGGCACCGCGCGTGAGATTGTCATGCAGGAGACGGTCATGACCCGCGTCGGCGTTGATCGCGTCCTGAAGTACGCGTTCGACCTCGCTCAGTCACGCCCGAAGCACCACCTCACCAGCGCCACCAAGTCCAACGGCATCGCGATCACGATGCCGTTCTGGGACGAATGCGTCGAAGAGATGTCGGCGGCCTACCCCGACATCGAGGTGGACAAGTTCCACATCGACATCCTCACCGCCCACTTCGTCCAGCGCCCTGATTTCTTCGACGTCGTCGTCGCCAGCAACCTCTTCGGCGACATCCTCAGCGACCTCGGTCCCGCCTGCACCGGCACGATCGGCATCGCCCCCAGCGCGAACCTCAATCCGCCGTCAGCGTTCCCCTCACTGTTCGAGCCGGTCCATGGATCCGCGCCCGACATCGCGGGACAGGGCATCGCGAACCCGATCGGCCAGATCTGGTGCGGCGCGATGATGCTCGACTTCCTCGGCCACACCCGCGCACACGACGCCATCCTCGCCGCGATCGAGACCGCTCTGGATCCCAAGAGCGGCGCCCCCCGCACACCAGACATCGGCGGCACCGCGACGACGGCGGACCTTGGTGCCGCCATCGCCCAAGCCCTGTAAAACACCTCCGACCCACGCAGAGCACTCGAAGCGGGCGACACGAAAGCCATCGGCACCTCCCTACGCATCATGGACAGGCGCGCGAAATACCTGGGGCTGGACACTCCGACCAAGATCGACATCCGTGAGCGCATCATCGAGGAAGCCCATCGGCTCGGCTTAGACGAGGCCGAGATGCTGCAAGCGGCCGAGGAGATTCTGAACGAGGGCAACTTCAACTAGCGCGCTCCGCGAGATAGTCATCGAGCGACAGAACGTACGCGGCGTGGCGCTATCGCTCTTCCGGACCCAGACGACCGCCGATGGCCGCCTACCGGGCGGCCATCGATTAGCATGGGATCGACTAGAGTTGGCCAGTCCGTGGCCAACTCGAAGAGCTCTTCCGTGACCCGCTACCTGGCGCTCGTTCACCCGAAGAGTGGAACGATCCACCTCATCCTCGTCAACGAGCAGGGTGAGCCAGTGGGGCAGCGCTCGATGGTGCGGTCCGCGCCCGAGGGCTTGAGCACGCTGAAGTAGCCGGCCTGTGCGGCGACGTACACGGCGGAGATCGTCATGACGTACCCGCGCGTGGTGCACGTGCACAAGCCACGAACGAGCTACACACGAGCGTCCCTTTGCTAACGGATGTGCTAACACGCTCGTTGCCACCGGCTGCCAGCGGCTGCCATCCTGCGGTCCCTTGGTAGGAGTTTTCAGGTTCAAACACGGCGTCATCACCCTTCGTCGCCACCCCCTGCCACGACTGGAACTTGACTGGCAGTCAGAAGGTAGGGGGTTTGAATCCCCCCAGCTCCACCAGGCCAATACCGCTCGCACGTTTGCCCCGGGACGGTTCCCGAACAGCACTCGCCCTGGCCGCCATTCGACCAACGCTACACCGCGGTCGAGATAGTCGAGCGCACCTCTGTTCTGTGAGCTCTGCTGCCGCACGGCGCTGGAGTGTGAGGCGCTTCGGGCCGGCCGGCTGTCGTACCATCGCAGCCACTCCTCTCAGCCGGCCCTGGGGTTGGGTGAAGAGCGCAGGAGGTCAGCGATGGGATCACTGGACGGACGGGTGGCGATCGTCACGGGTGCGAGCCGGGGCATCGGTGAGTACGTCGCGCAACACCTCGCTCGGGCCGGGGCGAAGGTCGCCATCGCCGCGCGGACCGAGGAAGTCACGGATAAGCGCCTCCCCGGAACGATCCACTCCGTCACCGAGGGTATTCAGCGCGACGGCAGCCAGGCGCTCGCCGTGCGCATGGATGTGCGCGACCCCGAGAGCATCGACGCAGGCGTGGCGAAGGTGGTCGCCGAGTGGGGCCCGGTCGACATCCTCGTGAACAACGCCGCCATCCTCGTTCCCGGCTCCATCGAATCGGTGCAGCCGCGGCATCTCGATCTGATCTGGCAGATCGACCTGCGCGGCCCGCTCCTCCTCCTGAGGGGCTGCGTGCCGCAGATGAAAAAGGCCGGCATCGGCCACATCATCAACGTCTCCTCCAACGCCGGAGTCTTCCCAGGACCGGGTCCGTATACGGAGAAGCGCGCGGGCGGTTCGTTCTACGGGATGGTGAAGGCGGGTCTGGAGCGATACTCGCAGTCGCTGGCGATGGAGCTTCAGGACGATAACATCTCGGTGAACGTGCTCTCGCCACGTGGCCGGATCAAGACGCCGGGAAACCTGTGGGCGGAAAACGATCCCGAGAACCCCTCGCTCGATTTCGAGCCCGCGAACGAGATGGGCAAGGGCTCGGTCTGGATCTGCGAGCAGCCGCCGCAGCAGTTCACCGGCAACATTCTCTTTGACGAAGACCTCTGCCGGGAGCGGGGCCTCTAAAGGCCGTTTCGGAGCTAGTTCGTCAGGTCGGAGATCGTGGGCCCGCCCGAGGTGGCGACGACGCCCGCCGCGCGCAGCGCCTCGACCTCTTCGGCGCCGATGCCTAGCAGTTCCTCCAGAACGCCGGCGGTGTGTTCGCCCATGCTCGGCGGCGGCCCCGCAATCCCTGATTCCGAGCGCGAGAGTCGTACGGGCGAGTTCGCAATCGGGATGGTGCCGGCGGTCGCGTGGGTGACGTCCTGGATCATCTCGCGGTGCTTCACCTGGGGGTCGTTCACGATGTCGGGGATCGTGTTCAGGGGTCCGCAGGGGATGCCTGCCTCGCCGAGCTCCACGAGCCAGTACGCTGTCGACTGCCTTCGGAATGCGTCCTTGAGCGGAGGCTCGAGCGCAGCGTGATTCGCCGTTCGCTTGGGGCCGGTCTCGTAGCGGGGGTCGTCGATGAGATCGACGGTCCCGAGGAGCCCGCAGAGCACCGGCCACTGGCCCTCCTGGAACGCGAGCGCCACCACGAGCCAGCCGTCGGCCGTCGGGAAGGCCTGGAACGGCGTCGCGCTCGGGTGGCGGGTACCGAGCGGCTGGGGCGCTTCGCCGGTCACGCCGTAGCGCATGATCGCGTTCTCCAGAACGCTCACTTGCGCGTCGAGCATGCTGATATCGATCGCCTGGCCCAGCCCGCTGCGCGCGCGTTCGTGGAGCGCCGTGAGGATACCGATCGCGGTATAGAGGCCGGCGACGATGTCGCCGTAGGAGGCGCCGGGGCGCACGGGGTCACCGCCGGGCTCACCCGTGATCGACATGATCCCGCCCATCCCCTGGACGATGACGTCCACAGCGGGGCGGTCCCGGTAGGGACCGGTCTGGCCGAAGCCCGAGGTACTCGCGAAGATCAGCCCGGGGTTCCGCTCTTTGAGCGCTTCGTGGCCCACCCCGAGGCGGTCCATCGTTCCGGGCGTGAAGTTCTCCATCAGTACGTCGACCTTTTCCGCGAGCCGGCGCAAGAGCTCCTTGCCCTCCTCGCGGCTGAGGTCGATCGAGACGGACCGCTTGCCCCGGTTGATGCTGAAGAAGTATCCGCTCCAGCCGTTCTGATACGGCCCCAGCGTACGGGCGACGTCGCCGAACGGTGGACGCTCAACTTTTATGACATCTGCGCCTAAATCACACAGTATCATCGAGGCAAACGGGCCCGATAGGACCCAGGTCAGGTCGAGGATCGTCACATCTTGGAGGGGTCGCGGCATCGCCCCGAGTATACGGCCGCCGGGCGGAGGCGCTGCGCGCGCGCCGGCTGGCAGGCAACGCGCAGGCCGGCCAACGGGCTAGCGCTGGGCCGCGCAGCCCCGGTTCTCCAAGAGGTCCGGGAAGCGGTTCCCGGTGTTCGCAACATCCTCCGCCGTCACGGCGCTGCCCTCGTGGTGGAAGGTGATCGTCACGTTGTCGGGCTGCTCGATCGAGGTGGCCGCGTCGAAGAGGAATTCGTTCGTGGAAACCTTGTAGAGGTGGGTGTGGTTGTAGATGCGGGCGAGGATCTCGTTGGTGTTGATGACCTTCAGGCCGGGATCGATGCCGTCGTCGATTTGGGCCTTGCTCTGGCGGAGTGTGCCACCGCGCACCGGCTCGTCTGCCGCGGCTGTTGGCTCGTCGTCAGGCTCCGCGCCGCCATCGTCGTCGTCACCGCCGCAGCCGACGGCCAGGAGGCTGGCAGACGCTGCGGCGACCGTGGCGCCACCAATAAGGAAGCTGCGCTGCGCCGGCGCCTCCAATACCTACCCCAGTAGCTCCTCTTTTGTGGTCCCTCCAGCCCGTGAACCGGCTCGCTCCGTGGGAGTGCAGTCCAGTTCACTGTTGCCGTCTCCGTGAGAGTGGGCACGTTCACCAAGGGCCCGAACAGGGTGCGGTTCGCCCCCCTCGATGGGCGCCCCGGCTCCGCTATCGTCAGCCTCGCAAGCGTGCTAGAACGTGCGGTATGGCGCCCGAGCCGGCGTAAAGGCAGCCCGTGGCTGAAATCGTATGGCACCGCGTGGCCGCGGCCGATGAGCTTGACGAGGACGACGTCAAGACCGTTCTCGCGGGCCGCAGCGTCATCGCCTTGACCCGGCACGGTGGGCGCTACGGCGCCCTCGATAATCGCTGCCCGCACGAGAACGGGTCGCTCGGCGAGGGGTACATCGAGGCGGGCTGGCTCGTTTGTCCGCTGCACGCTTATCGGTTCGACCCCCACGATGGCTCCCCCCATCGCGACTTCGACGAGGGGCCGCCGCCCTACCCCGTCGAAGTGCGCGACGACGGCGTATACGTCGGCGTGGTCGACCTCGCCGCGAGCTACGAGGACTCCCGGCTCGCGTTTCTGGACGCCGGCCAGTGCGTAACGGACCTGATCGACGCGACTGAGGGGGCAGCCGAGGTTCTGGGCGACTGGCGACGGATCGCGGTGGTGGGCGCCGCGGTGCCGCCCCCGGCCGGACTCCCCTACACGGTTCCGGCCGAGCGTCTGGCGAACGCGTTTGCGATTGCGGAGGCACTCGGTGCGTGGCACGAGGCGTACGAGGCGATGCGGCTCGCGTACAACCGCGTTCCCCGCGAGGAGAAGCCCTCGCTCCAGCGGTTGCCCGAGAAGTACCCGTCGGCGGCTGGGCCCAGCCAGCCTTTCGGGTAGCGGGGTCTAAGGCGGCCGTCCGAGGCTGCCGCCCGCGGGCCGGACATTCGCGGCTCGCTGACCGAGGCGGCTCACGACGCCGCTGAAATCTTCGCCACGGCCTGCGATGTCACGGACCGCGGTGTGGTCTTGGCGGCCGTGGCCGCGGCGGTCGAGCGCTTCGGCCGCCTGGACGCACTCGTGAACAACGCCGGGATCCTCGTTCTCGGAGCGATCGAGGATCTGACAGACGAGGAAATCACGCTGGGTATGGAGACGAACCTCGGCGCGCATATCCGGACCGCGCCAGCGGTTCTGCCACACACGCGCGCTCAGGGCGGGGGCAAGATCGTCAATGTGGGCTCGTCGGCGGGGAAGGTTACGGGGGCCGCTGGGCGGGCTCTACTCGGCCTCGAAACACGCTCTCGAGGCGATCACGGAGGCGTTGTGCTACAGGTCGCGCGCTGGGGCGTACAGGTGATCCTCGTGCAGCCGGGCGAGTTCAAGACGCGATTCCACAATAAGAACCGCATCCTCAGGCAGACCCTCAAAGACGACACGAGCCTCTACCAGGAGCCGGCGATGGCGGGCGCGCAGAACATGATCGATCGCGCGGGGACGCGGCCGGGGCCGCGGACGCTCGCCTCGACCGTTGCGGACATCATCGAGTTGGAGCAGCCCCTGCCCATCCGCTGGCCGGTCGGCTATGACACGCATCGAACGCTGCCGCTGCGTGAGCGGCTCACCGACGCCCAGTGGGAAGAGCTGCGCCTGCGGGCGACCTCGACCCCTTCTTCCGCGGCGGGGATCTTTGAACGATCGGGCAGACGTTTCGCGCTCGGAGGGACTGCAACTAGCGGGCTTGGGGCCGGGTAGCGGCTCTTGGGCCGCTGGGCTGCCGATCGCGGCGCTTGCCGGGCCGCCGAGGCCTATCCCGTGGGCGCTTCGGTAAGCACGAAGTAGCGCCCTGCGGCCTTCTCGGGGTCGGGGCGGTAGATGTAGGTGCTGCCCGGAGCCAGCGCTTCCTCATAGAGCACTTCTTCACGCCCGTTCACCGTCACGGCTACGGCATAGTGGTCGGCGCCGGGGAGGTAGAAGCGCGCGTAGCCGGAGCGGTCGGCTTTGCACCGGCCCAGTCCTGCGACCAGCACCGCGGCGCCCGGGACGGGCCGGCCGTCCTCGTCGAGCACCAGCAGTCTCGCCGTCTGCCTGCGCAGGAAGTGGAGGTAGAAGAACCGCTTGAGCGACCCGGCACGGCCGGGGATCGTGCCGCTGGGCATGTTGTCGAGGACGTCCTTCTCGTAGCCGGCCTGCTTCGGCGTGGCCCAGTCCGCGCCGTACTTCGTGCGGAGGTAGTCCTCCGGTGGGCTCGGAACCAGGTACCGGCCGCCGATGAAATCCACGGGCGCAAGCTCGGCGAAGAGCCCCACGGGGAAGGGGACACCCGGATAGTGCGCGATCGTTCCCTTCACGACGCGGTAGCACTGCCAGTCGATCCTGATCTCGTATCGCATGATCTTGACGTTGGTGTAGAGGCCCTCTTTGTGAACCTCGACGTAGCAACCGCCGGCGCGAAAGGCGGCGACGGTGGGCTCGATCAGGTCCTCGCTGAAGCCGTGCATCCCGATGATCGAGCCGAGATCGAGATCGTCGTCCCAGGGGATGAGGGCGTGGTCGCGCACGGCTCCGAGGCAGGTTCCCTGTCTGAGGAAGAAGACCACGCCCTGCTCGTCGAAGATCTGCTTCGCCTGGCGCAGGAGCTTCTCGGCGTCCGCCGTGTTCATCGCCGGGATCGTCCGCTCGATGTGCTCCAGCAGGGCAGCGTTCTCGGCGTCGCCGGCTTCGGTCATCATCCGGCCTGGTCTTTCTCCGTGTGCCTAATGGACCGGCACTAGCGCAAGGACAGCCTCGAGGGCCTCGACGAGGCGGCAGTTCTCGGCGGGTGTGCGCGACGCGATGCGCAGATAGCGGTCGGCGTCGGGCATGCTCTTCGCTGCGCAGTCCTTGATCAGGATGTTGTGCTCGACGTACAGCCGCCGCGCGAGCTCAGGGCCCGTCGGTGATGGCCCCGTCAGGCGACAAAGCACGAAGTTTGCGTCGGGCTCGACCGGCTCGATCCCGGGCATCGCGCAGAGCTGCCGGTACAGATCCTGGCAGGCCCTCCGCGTCAGCTCGCAGCTCTCCTCGAACTCGCGCCGGTAGCGGCCGACGGTTCGTAGGAACTCCTCAGCGAGGCCATTGATGTTCCAGATCGGGAGCCGGCCGCGGATCTCTCTGATGAACTCGCGGTCCGCGCTGAGCAGATAGCCGAGGCGCAGTCCCGCGATGCCGAAAACCTTGCTCATGCTCTTGAGCACGACGAGGTTCGGGTGCAACGCGACCATCGACTCGATGCTGCCCGCGCAGCCGGCACGGGAGAACTCGATGAACGACTCGTCCACGATCAGCCGGCAGCCGGCGGGCTCCAAGCGGCGCGCTAGCCTGAGTACATCGTCGCGCGACACGGAAACGGCCGTCGGGTTGTTCGGGGTCACCAGTACCGCAAAATCGGATCCCGATGAGATCGCCGACTCCGCGAAGGCTTCGATGTCGACCGCGAAGGCGGGCGGGTCGAGCGGCACGCGGTTGAGCTGGGCCGGAGCGATGACCGCTTCGTATTCGTTGAAGGACGGCGTCGAGATCGTCAGACGGGGTGAGCGCTGACCCAAGACCTTGATCAGCTCGGCGCCGCCGTTCGCGACCGCGAGCTGGTCTGCGGCGCTCCCGGTCCAGCTCGCAACGAGGCGGGCGAGCTCGCTCTGGCCGACTGGGTAGTTCGTGATGATTTCGGGGAGGTTCTCCTGGAAGGACGCGAGCATGGCTGGGGGCGGGAAGTTCATGTTGTAGAGGTACGAGTGATCGACGAAGCCGTAGCGCCAGTACGATCCGTGGAGCTCCGAGATGCGGTCGTACTGCGCGTCGCGGTCGAGGAAGAGGAACTCCGCCGCCTCGAGATCGCGAAGGTCGTCGATCTCGCACCAACGGCTCTCCGAGACATCGACGGCCTTTAGGTCCGTGACGGCCCGCTCGGCCACGCAGTCTCGGAAGACGGTTTCGTAGTACTGCTGGATGTTCCCGGCTTCGACTTCGCGGCAAAGGCGCGGAAGCAGGTGGTCGTTCAGGAGCTCTTTGCGAAGGAGATAGAGATTGACGGTCTTGAACGATTGCGTCACGTCGAAGCGCTCGTCCTGGTCGGCGCCGAGTACGAAGTTCGTGATCCCTCCGCCAGCGTCGCAACAGACGACGGTGCCCGAGAGGCCGCGGCGGTACGGCGCAACCGCAGCACTGCTGCCGGGCTGGGCGAGCAGCGCCGAGATGAGACCTTCATCGAAGACGACGTCCGCCTCGAGCAGGAGGGTGTCCTCTTCGAGGTAGGCGCGCGCGTCCCAGAGCGAGCGGATGTTGTTCGTCGCCGCATAGTCGGGCGCCTCGACGTAACGGATCTCGATTCCGGCGAAGCAGGAGCCGATCCGGTTGCGAATGATCTCGCCCCGGTACCCGATGACGATCACGGCCTCGGCGATCCCCTGGCGGGCGAGCGCGCGTAACGCCCGCTCGAGCATCGGCTGGCCCCCGACCTCGACGAGACACTTGGGCAGGTCCGCGGTGAGGGGATGTAAGCGATCGCCCTTGCCCGCTGCGAGGATCACGGCGCGCGGCGGAGGCGGCGGAGATTCAAGACCGACGCGTTGGCGGGGTTCGCCCCCTTCTGCAGCGGTCATGCGTTCGGCACTCCCGCGGCCCAGCCACGACAACGGGCGGCTCGGCGCTTGCGGTACCGTGCCGGCCTCACTTGCTGGCCTCGTTCGCTCCGGTGAAGTACGCGTGAAGGCGGTCGATACCCTCGTTGTAGCGCGCGTTGCAGAACGCCAGCCGCAGATCTTGTGGCACCCCGAAGTCGGTGCCGGGAACCACCGCCACGTGGACCTTGTCGAGGATGTCCCGCGCCAGCTCCTTCGATGTGGCGAAGTCGTGTTCGGCGTTCCACTGCCCGCAGCGCAGGATGGCGTAGAAGCCGCCTTCCGCGGCGAGGGGCTCGCAGCCCGTGCCCGAAAGGCGCTCGGTGGTGTACTCGGCGCGCGAGCGGTAGATGCTCGTGAGTTCCGCGGGGCTCTCCTCGTCTTCGAGCGCCGTGATCATGCCGTACTGGTAACACGGGTCCGTACAGAGCAACGTGTGCTGCTGAATGACGCGGAGATTGACCTGCAACTCCGTTGGCAGGATGGCGAAGCCGATACGCTTCGTGTACATCCGAAAGCCCTTGGAGAAGCTGTTCGTCACGATCGTCGTGTCTTTGTGGTCGGGCAGGAGTTCCAGGGGTGAACGGAACTCGTCGTAGAACATGGTGTTGTTGTAGATCTCGTCATTGAGGATGTAGGCCTGATCGTTGACGATCTCGTAGATCTCTCGGGTCTCCTCTGGCGTGACAATGTTCCCTACAGGGTTCCCCGGCGAGTTGATCACCACGAGAGACGTGCGCTCGGGTGAGAAGTTCCGGCGGAACGATTCCATGTCGACGCGCTTCGTTTCGAGGTCGATGTCGTAGAACTTGACCGTGGCGCCGGCGAGAGTCGCGCAGTAGAGATAGAGCGCGTAGTACGGTCGCGGGATCATGATCTCGTACTGAGGACCGGAAAGCAGCTGGAAAACGTTGCGGAACAGCGGAGACGTTCCCGTGTTCACGATCACATTTTCGGAAGAGATATCGGCTTTGTAGCGGCGGTTGTAGAACTGCGTAATCGCCTCGCGCAGTTCGGGAAGCCCCTCTGGATAGACTCTGCGGACGAAATCTCGGTCGTGCAGCTTCTCGACCATCCGCTCGAGCACGGCGGGGGGCATGAACAGCTCAGGCACGCCGATTGTGAGCTTGAGTACGTCCGCACCTTGGTCGATCAGGTCATCGGCGAGCTCATCCAGCACGAACATCTGAAATTCGAGATCGTTCGGCATAAGGTCCCTGATAGTGAGCGGCATCCAGCCTCCTTGGGTAATCGATCGCTGACGAGCGCCAGCCGGAGCGCTATGGCGACAGTCCTACCGGCTGATGCCGGGACCTGCGGCCAAAAAGATAGTCATCGGGGCAGCCCGTGCCCAAGACAACGGTCGCCTGCGGTGGGCGACGGTAAAGACGCTCTTGCCCGCACCTTACAGCAATCCGCGGCGCCGTGGGGCCTCGATTTGTCGGTTGGTCGCGCCGCGGGCCGTCTTGCGTGGCGTGGGAGGGGCGCCGATCGGCCCCGATCCGGGCGTCGCGAGGCCTCGACGATTTCGGCCTGAGGCGGAGCTGCTAACGTGGGCGGAGGGCCCCCAGCGGCCCGGGAGGCTGACCGCGAATGCGGATCGGGATCGTTTCGGATACGCATATCCCGGAGGTGGGGTCGGAGCTACCGCCGCAGCTCTTTGAGGTGTTCCGCGACTGCGAGCTGATCCTGCACGGTGGCGATCTGCACGCCATCTCCGTGATCGACCGGCTCGAGCAGATCGCTCCGACGCTCGCCGCGCGCGGCAACGGCGACACCTACGAGCGCGACGGCCTGCGACCGGGTGTGCCGGAGGATGCGAGGATCGCCGACGCTCGCGTTCTGCAGCTTGGCGACTTCGGCGTGGGCCTGACCCACGACCTCGAGCTCGCGGAAAAGATGCCCGACGAAGCCGCCGCGGAGGCGCTCGCGGAGGTCTTCGGGGCCGCCGTGGACATCGCGGTTTGCGGCCACACGCATGTTCCGCTGGCGCGCGGGCTGGCGAACGGGGCCACGCTCCTCAACCCCGGAAGCGCCACGATGCCGTACGGATACACCCACCTGCTGGGAACGGCCGCGCGGCTCGAGCTGGGTGCCGGCCGGTTCGAGTTCACGGTGGTCGACCTGCCCAGCGGGCGCGTCGAGGTTTCGTACGAGGGCCCGGCTGCGGGAACGCTCTGGAGGGGTTCGCGGCCGGCCCCCCGCTAGTCACAGGTTCGAAATTCGGGCACCGCTGAGCAGCGCGAGGGGCGAGCCGGTCACCGGCGTCCGGTCCCGGAATGGGCGCGGCGGCACGTCGCGGTTCCCCAATGGAGGGGGGCCGCCGCCGAGTTGGCGAGCGGCGGTTTCGAGTTCCGCGTGATGACGGCGACGAGGTTCGCTTCATGAGGCAAGCGTTTCGGCCCTGGAGCGCCCACCTCTTGACCGCTGGCTCGCGGCGCCATCGACCCCTGCGTAGACTCGGGGGCAAGGCGCGGCGGTCGCGTCGTGCGTTTTTTGGGGGACGGCATGGTCAGTCTCGAAGGCCGCTCCGCGATCGTGACCGGCGCCGCCGTCGGGATCGGCAACGCTTACGCGCGGGCGCTCGCGCAGGAGGGCGTCAATGTCGCGGTCTGCGACATTCTTCCGGAAATCACGGCCCTCCCGGCGAAGCTCGAAGCGGAGGGTGTCCAGGCCGTGGGCTGGGTGGCAGATGTCTCGGCAGCCCTGGATGTGCGCGCGGTGGTGGATGGCACGATCGAGGCCTTCGGCGGCATCGATATCCTGATCAACAACGCCGGCAAGGCCGCGATCAGCGTCGCCGGCGACGACCTCGACAAGACGCTCAATGACTACGAGGAGATCGTGGGGACGAACCTGAAGGGGGAGTTTCTCTTCGGGCGCGCGGTGATCACGCAGATGCTCGCGCAGGGTCGCGGCGGTGAGATCGTGAACGTGGCAACTGACCACGGTGTGACCTGCGGCGTGCCCAACGAACTCTGTCCCAAACTGCCCACCTGCCCGCCCGCGTGGGCGACGACACGAAGGCCGGTCGCGGGGGGCGGCATGGACCTGTACGACGCCGCGAAGTGGGGCCTGCACGGGCTCGCTTACTCCTGGGCGAAGGCGCTGAGTCCTCACGGGATCCGCGTGAATACGATGTGCATGGGCGCCACAGATTCGCACATGCAACGATCGTGGAACGGCATCGCCGTCGGCCAAGAGGACACCGACCCCGAAGCCAAACGAGAGGTCGACACCTGGATGCGGGCGGAGGATTCGGCCCAGGTGGTGATCGATCTCCTGAAGGAAGGGCCGGCGGGGCGCACTGCGAGCTTCCATAATCTTTGTCTCGGCCGGCCGCCGGAACTCGAGCCCGCGCCGCCGAATCGCTACGTCTATGAAGGCGAGCTGCAGGCCCGCGCTTGAGGGGTCCGTGACCGCAAGAGCGCGCCTCCTCCCCCCCCCCGAGCACGCGCCTCCACTTGGTGATGGGCAACCTCAGCACGCGCAAGCACTCTCGCCTACGAGCGTTCATGACCGCCACAAACATCGATCCCATCTCCACGCCTGCCTCTGCGAGCTGGCTGAACGCCATCCAGTCACACTTTGCTCCGCTCAAGCAGTTCGCCGGCGCCGGCGCCAACGACCCCCGCCACGAATATCGTCGCTTGCGCATCGCGCGCTAACTCACCTGGCTCAACCGCCAGAAAGGCGCCACCGAGGCTGCCCTCGCCAAGTTCTCACGGACTAAGTTGTGGAGGCACTAGCTCCAACTCCCTCAGGAGACCCGAAGAGCCCCGTTACTGGACCACGGGACTGGTAGTCCTCTGGTCATGCGCCGCCCCGGGGTGTTCGTCGAGGGACGAAGGCGGCGCTGATTCCGGCGCACGATTCCCCCTAATGCCCGCGGGCCGGAATCCAGCGCCGCCCGCTTCAGGTCGAAGCTCGATCCATGCATGCCCTGCGTGCGGCCGTGGCCAGGCCGTTTCTCCCGCTGAATCGCGTCGGTTGGAAGCTGATGGCGCCCTTCGTGGTGCTCACGCTGCTCATTGGTGTCGTCGGCTCGTGGCTCGCCACCCGGCATGTCACCGGCTCGTTGGAGGAACGTTTCGAGAACCATCTCCTCGAGTCCGCAAGAGTGGCCTCCGATGCCATTGTGCGGCAGGAGGACGAGCAGCTCGCGCTCAGTCGGACGGTGGCCTTCACGAAGGACACCGGCCGCGCCATCCGGACCGCCGATACGGCCTACCTCGCGGTCGTGGTCGCACCCATCGCGGCGAACGCCGAAAGCGAGCGCGTGGAGATCCTCGGCCTGGACGGAAAGGTGCTGTTCGCCGCGGGCTCGTCCGTCGCGGCGGCACCCGCGGCCGAGCCCGTCGATCGCTCGGGTTGGTTCGCGGTCCAACGCGTCCTTGCAGGCACGAGCGACGGTCTGGGCGACAAGTTCGCGCAGATCGGAGAAACGGATTCGGGGCTGACCCTCCTGACCGTCGCGCCCATCTATGACGGCGACGAGCTCGTGGGCGCCGTTGCAGTCGGCACCTCGGTGCAGACAATCCTCGCCGCTGCGCAACTCGAAGCGCTCGCCGACATCACCGTCTACGACTTCGCGGGCACGGCGCTCACCACGACCTTCGCCGGGGGTGTCGAGGCGAACCCCGCTCTCGGCGCGAGCCTCGATACGGCCTCGCTCGTAGAGAGCGGAAGCCCCGTGGCGCGGGGGCAGATCGCGGGACGCGACTACGCGTTGATGTACGGCCAGTTGGAGGTGCGGGGGGCGGTCGTCGGGCTGTTCTCGGTAGGGCTGGCGGAGGACTTCATCGTCTCAGCGGGGGCCGTCACGCGGCTCCAGATGGGGCTGCTCTTCGGGGCGGCCACGGCCATCGTCCTCGTCACGGGGTGGCTCATTGCGCGGCGTTTCACGCAGCCCATCGAGAGGCTGAGCACGACCGCGCGCGCTGTCTCGGCCGGCGATCTCTCCGCGCGCACGGGTCTCCGCGGCGCCGATGAGATCGGCCAGTTCGCGACCACCTTCGATGCGATGACCGAGCGTGTCGAACGGCAGCACCTGGGCACGATCCGCGCCCTCGCCTCGGCGATCGACGCGCGCGATCCGTACACACTCGGCCACTCGATCCGCGTGGGCCAGCTCGCGGTCGCTCTCGGGCGGGAGCTGCGGGTGCCGGACGCGGTCATCAGGCATCTGGAGGTGGGCGGCTACCTCCACGATATCGGCAAGATCGGAATCCGCGATGCGGTTCTCCTCAAGCCCGGTGCCCTCACCCCGGAGGAGCGCGCGCTGATTGAGGAGCATCCGGTCGTCGGGCTCCAAATTCTGGAGCACGTAGACCTGCCCGGAGGCGTGCTTGAATTCGTCGGGCGACACCACGAGAAGCTTGACGGCACCGGCTACCCGGCGCGGCTCGACGCCGACGAACTCGGCGCCATCCCGCGCATCGCCGCGATCGCCGACATCTATGACGCGCTCACGACGGACCGGCCGTACCGGGCGGGGATGTCGGTCGAAGAAGCGGCCCAACTGCTCAAGCGCGAGGCCTTATCGGGGAAGCTGGACTGGACCGTTGTCCGTGCCTTTGAACGCATCGTCGACGACTGGGAAGCGCGCCTCGTCGCGGACCCGTCGCTGGTACCGTTCACTCCCATCGGCGAGCCGTCCCTCGTCGTGCCACCGCGTGCGCGGCTCCGACCGAACCGCGAAGCGCAGCTCCGCGAGCGGGTGGCGTGAGCTGGCGCTTCGTCGCAGGGGCGCTGGC
>Ga0310121_10003099_pt1 | contig 15330 bp, 16 predicted proteins | sample CB27_Tmax_986_MG_FD_203504 | JGI IMG/M metagenome (GOLD analysis project Ga0310121, IMG submission 203504) | Marine microbial communities from Western Arctic Ocean, Canada - CB27_Tmax_986 | ecosystem: Environmental > Aquatic > Marine > Oceanic | place: Canada: Western Arctic Ocean | collected...
GCACCGCTCCAGCTAATAATCCGAATCCTTAACTTGTGGCACTTGTAGGCGTAATCTTCGACTTCGACGGTGTAATTGCAGACACTGAACCACTTCATATGCGGGCATACCAGGATGTACTAAACCAAACACCCATGGTGCTCACAAAGGGGTCATATCAGCAAAGATATCTTGGGTTCGATGATGTCGGAGTTTTCACATCACTGGCTAGACATCACAAACTTTCACTAACGGCAGATGAACTTGATCGTCTAATCACAATGAAGGGAAGCCGTTACATAGAACTCCTCTGTCAAGGGAATGTGGTTTTCCCAGAGGTGGAGTCCTGTATTGAAAGACTAACGCCTAAACTAATTCTTGGGATTGCTTCCGGTTCGCTACATCACGAAATTGACAACATTCTCGAGACCGCTTGTTTGCGAGGCCACTTTTCAGCAATTGTAGGGGCCGACGATATCAACCATTCAAAACCTGATCCCGAAACCTACACCCGTGCAATCGAACTTCTCTGTTCTGCGCTGCACCGTCCATCTTCAGCAAGCGGCTTTGTAGCCATCGAAGATTCAGCATGGGGAATATCGTCGGCACGTACAGCCGGACTTCCGTGTGTCGCGGTAACTAATACCTACAAGTCTACCGATTTGGCTGATGCAACTAAGATTGTAAGCAGTTTGAGTGATATTGATATACCGATGCTCGAAACGCTTACGATAGATCAATAGCTCGACTCATATCGTTGCTTGTGCAGTAACCTAGTGGACTATTATGTTGACCCCAGAAAATATCCGGCATTTTGTAAACGCTGCAAAAACACCAACACCAGAACTCGCCCCAGCGGCACTACTCGTAGCAACACTTGAATATCCGACACTGGATCTCCGTCTCTACCTCGACCAACTTGAACAGCTTGGTGCTGAAGCTTCTGAAAGAGTGTCATCTCTTAGTGACACAGCCGATCCGCTAGCCAAAGCTACGGCAATTAGCTCATTTTTGTTTAAAGAAAAAGGCTTTCACGGAAATACAGATAGTTACGACGACCCACGGAACAGCTTTCTCAACAAAGTTCTCGACCGGCGAACCGGTATTCCGATAACCCTCGCTGTCGTTTTTATCGAAATCGCTAGGCGGGCTGGCGTGGTGATCAATGGTGTCAACTTTCCTGGGCACTTTCTTCTCAAGGTTCCGTCTCACCCAGACACACCGATGAACGATTACCAACATGTCGTCATGGATCCTTTTCGCGGCGGAAAAGTACTTTCAGAAATAGACTGCCTGAACTTACTACGCAAGCACGCTGGTGAAGGGCAAACATTTGACCAGCGCCTTCTCGCCCCTGCAACTAAACAAGATATTTTGGTTCGCATGTTGGTCAACCTGAAACGTATTTACGTTCGCATGCGATCCTTCCCACAAGCACATACAATCACCAATCTGCTTCTCACGATCAAACCATCAGCTATGACAGAACTCCGAGATCGTGGATTGTTGGCGTACCAGCTCAGTAACTTTCCAGCCGCACTACAAGATTTGGAGTCCTACCTTCGGTTTTCATCTCATACGGAGCCAGCCAGGAGCAAACAAGGAGAAACCGATGGCAACATCAACGAACGTACGGAGCAGGATGAAATTTGGGAACACGTTAAAGCATTACGCCGAAGAGTCGCTAGCTTAAATTAAAAATAAGCAGCAGGACCTGTATGTCTTAGATCGAGTAGGAACCAAAACCTGCACGTGCCACAAATCATCTCAATTGACCTATTTCGTCGTACAAGGCAGCCGTAGCAATTACTCCACCGTGAAAATTAAGTAAATCAAGTTTTTCGTTTGGTGCATGAGCATTTCCGTCGGGAAGGCCGATCCCAAACAGAACCGTTGGCAACCCAAAAATATCCTGAAATGTCGCCACTACCGGGATAGAGAGACCCTCTCTGTTGAAAACTGGTTTTCTCCCAAATCCCACCTCGATGGCACGACCGGCAGCCTGTATAAATCGGTTACTAAAATCGGTCATCCACGGAGAGCCACTGTGCATGCGCGTTAGAGACACCTCAACGGTTTTCGGTGCCACCTTTCTCAGGTAGGCCTCCAGTTGGTCCCCGACGGTTACGGGGTCCTGATCTGGAACCAGTCGCATACTAACCTTCGCCATTGCGACAGCCGGAATTACAGTTTTTGGCCCAGCACCCGTAAAACCAGACTGAAGTCCATTGACTTCAAAGGTCGGTCTTGCCCAGACACGCTCTAAGGTAGTGTACCCGGACTCGCCAAATAATTTCGGGGCACCTAGTTCATTTCGATAACGACGTTCATTGAATGGAAGTTTTAAAAATTCAGCTCGTTCTTCGTCACGCAACGGACGAACATTGTCGTAGAAGCCATCAATCTTGACTCGACCATGCTTGTCCTTCATCTGAGTCAGGATCTGAGCGAGAACGAATGCAGGGTTAGCAACTGCGCCACCAAAAGAACCTGAGTGGAGATCCGACTTCGTACCGCGTAAATCAATTTGGCAGTACATAAGACCTCTAAGACCGTAGCAAATAGACGGCACCCCTCGGTCGAACATAGGCGTGTCTGAGATAACTACGACATCAGCGGCTAAGTCATCCTTTCGTTTCCGAAGAAACTCCTCTAAATTTCGACTACCAATTTCTTCTTCGCCTTCAAGGATGAGTTTGATGTTTATTGGAAGGGTCCCTCTCTTCTGCATATACGCCTCAATGGCCTTAAAATGCATGAAGATCTGCCCCTTATCATCAGCCGCCCCACGCGCATAAATCTCACCCGCTCGAACCGTTGCCTCAAATGGAGGTGACTCCCATTCATCCAACGGGTCGACAGGTTGAACGTCGTAGTGCCCGTAAAAAAGAATCACCGGTGCACCATCAGCGTGCAGCCAATCGCCGTACACTACTGGGTTGCCAGAAGTTTCAATAATGTTGACATTCTCAAGACCAACATGCCTTAGCTCATCAGCTGTCCTGTCAGCACAATCTCTCACGTCACCCAAGTGTTCAGGAAGAGCACTAATACTAGGAATCGAAAGATAGTCTTTCAGTTCATTTATGTATCTATTCCTATTTGCGTTGATAAAATCTGTGACTTGGTCCATTGCCAGCTACTACTTTTGACTATCCCACGTCGCTAAACTTTTGTCGGTATTTCAATAGGAAGGTCTTCTCGATCTCCCCATTCCTTCCACGAACCAACGTAATTACGAACACGCCCATAGCCGAGAAGCCGTAACGCCAAGTAGCTGTGTGCCGCGCGGTATCCGCCCTGGCAGTACGAGATAATTTCTTTTTGCCGAGTGACACCTAGTCCTTCGTACATTCTCCGTAGATCGTTCGCTGATTTAAACGTCCCGTCCTTCTCGAGATTGTTCGTCCACTCAAGATGGACCGCACCAGGGACCGCACCTCCACGTTTCGCTCGAACAGTCGTTCCACAATACTCGCCGTCACTGCGCGTATCCAGTACAACCGTCTCAGGATTTCCGAGCCGAGTATTAACATCGAGCCATGTAGCCACTTTTGTATCATCCTGGACGATTTTCCAATCTTTTTGCATAGGTTTGATCGTTTCAGTGGTAGTGAAATAGCCCGCACGCTCCCATCTACCTACGCCGCCGTCGAGCAATTGAACACTAGGATGGCCAAAGAATTCGAGGAACCAGAATGCGCGGGCCGCACGAATACCAGACACATCATCGTAGACAACAACGCTACGTTCCGTATCGACGCCCCTCGACATTAATAGATGGCCGATCATCCACAAAAACGCCTTGAGCGGAGCCGGGTCTGTATCGATGAGACTTAGCCCAAACAGATCGAGATGCACAGCGCCAGGTATGTGACCGACAGTAAAACGTTCGGCCGCACGCAGGTCAATAATAGCTGGTGACTGTGAATCGCTAGATTTAGCGTTTCGCGAAGCAGACCCCACGGAAACACCAAGTTTCTCGGCGAGACCGTCTGGTGTAATGAGAAGCTCTGGACGATCGTACCCCTTTTCATTGGTAGTCATAGGCAACCCTCCCCTGTCCGGGAGACATTGTAAACGGTGTGACGCGCAGTAATCTATTTCAAGACTGGCTCCACTCAGCGTCACTGCCTTCCTCACACCTGACAACTTTCCCTTCCACTTCAAGCTTAATCAGATGGGCAATTACACTCTCTTCCGCTGCTTGTTTTAACCTGTCATCGAGGCCACTGTATACGTGCGCAACAATGGCCTCTGGGGTCAACGTTTCAGAAACAAGCGCCGCCAGTATGGCATCATCTCGTTGCCTCCTGTGTTCCACGTAGGCATCAATGAGTCCAACAACATCATCTATCTCTGGACCGTGGGCTGGGAGAACTCGGCCAAGATCCAAGTCACGAACAATGGACAGCGACTCCAGGTAGTCAATTAGATTGCCTCCTCGACGGCCTGGAATCACTACCGTTCCATCTTTAATAAGTAGATCGCCACAAAACAACACAGCATCATGCTGGTCATAAAGACATACGTGGTCAGGAGAGTGTCCAGGCGTGTGAATAACCTCAAACATTGTGTCTCCAAGAGCCACTGAATCGCCATTGGCTACCGGATTCCATGTCACGTCGTAATGCGAATCCCAATCCTCATGTGGCATCTTAAAAAATTCGACACTCGGCCAATCCGAAAGGAGCGAAGACACACCAGAAACGTGGTCGGAATGGCCGTGTGTAACCACGACCCTTAACAATTCGCCGGCACCAACAGCCGCTCGAACACCAGAAAGATGCCGGGACTCGCCTGTCGCCGCGTCAATCAGGCCGATAGCGCGACCATTTGAATTGTGTACGACATAGGTGTTGTTGCCAGCACCTGTGTAAGCGCCTGGGTTAAATCCTGGCACCAGCGTGTATTTCACAAGGAAATTGACGCTCCGGTAACTAAGGCTTCGAGTTTGCTACGGATCGTGTCAGGAATTGTTACAGTCTTTTGGGTTTCGTAGTCAAAAATTGCCTGCACAGACTTTCCAAGTGCAACAATCGCTTCATCTTGGACTCGACGCACTTCATAACCTAAAGTAAAACTCGAATGGCCGATGGCCGTTACAGCTACTTCCACGTCAACAACATCGCCGAACTTTAACTGGGCCTTATAGTCGCACGCCCCATGCACTAAAATCAGACTCAGACCAGTTTCTTCGAGTGCGCGACGCATTCCTAGAGTGTCGGCCGCGACAAGTCTAGCCTGCTCAAAATACGTGAAGTAAACCGCGTTATTGACGTGCCCCATCAAGTCACAATCTCGGAATCTGACTTCCATACGGTGGGAAAATGAAGAGGCCACGTCGTATTATATCGTGTGCGTACGGCTGTCTCTGCTCATGAATGTTTCACGCCTGACGAACAGGCCGTACTTGCACCCTACTTCGGCAACGTCGATCTCCCAGTATTCGTACTAACCAACCTCCCTGAAGTTGTGAAAGGAGCACTCTTCGCCCGGTACTCCCGTTCAGCAAAATCTGTTCGACGACTGTTTCTTGATGAATTTTCTGATTCCATTGGAGAAAGTGACACTACCCGAACCGCAAATTCAGGCCTAGGAGAAAAGCGCGCAGACCAGCTGTACAAAAAAGTATTCAGCCAGTACGGTGACGATTCGGTTGCTCAACTCGGAGGAGCACACATCGCCTGTGAAGGTGTTTCGAACGTTTTAACAAAAATTCTTGAGCGTGGGCGGCTGATGTCTTATCTCGAACAGTCGACTCGCTATGTCCCATACACCGCTCGCCCGGATGGAAAATGGAAATATGTGGTTCCCACCGAATTAACAGAGAAAACTGATGTCACTTCATATTCAGAGGTTCTTGATCGTGCTTTTGCAACTTATACTCATTGGATCGAACCACTGCAGCAGTACTTTAGAGAACGATTTCCAAGATCAGAAATAGACAGTGAGACCGCTTACAAAGCGGTGATTCGTGCTAAGGCTCTCGACACTCTGCGTGGCCTACTACCAGCAGCGACCCGGTCAAATGTCGGCCTCTATGGGTCCGGACAGGCTTACGAAATGCTCCTCTTGAGAATGCGTAGCCATCCGCTGGCCGAAACGCGTGAAATAGCTAGTCTCATGCTTCCCGAGCTACGAAGGGTAATCCCAGCTTTTCTGGAGCGAGTTGATCGTTCAGATCGTGGTGTACTGTGGAGCAACTACCTTGCTTCTAGAAACGAAAAGATCCGTAAGCTGAGCGAGTCAATCACTCAAGATGTCACGGACACTGATGGTAATGCAGTAACGCTGACAGATTTCGATCCAGACGGAGAGGTCAAAGTGGTTGCCGCGGCTCTCTATCAGTCGTCACACCTGTCACACAGTCGATTGATTTCCTTAGTTAGAACTATGTCGACCGAAGAACGGCTGAATGTATTGCGAACATACGTAGGCGATCGCCAAAATCGGAGACACAGGCCGAGCCGCGCTTTTGAGCACGCAACTTACAATTTCGATGTGTTATCCGACTACGGAGCTTTTCGTGATTTGCAGCGACATCGAATGCTAACACTTGAATGGCAAGACTTGAGCTCACAACATGGCTACACCCGACCGGTCGCAATTGAAGACGTCGGCGCGCTCAATAATTGGAATCAGGTTATGGACGATTCCGCCAACCTATCGGAATATCTGGGGACGAAATACTCCCCACTTGTCGCGCAATACGCATGTTCTATGGCATATCAAATTCGCTTCTACCTTCGGATGAACGCTCGTGAAGCCATGCACATCATCGAACTAAGAACCGCTCCGCAGGGACACCCAGCCTACCGGAACGTCTGTCAGGAGATGCACCGCCTAATAGCCGACCAAGCCGGCCACAGGGCAATTGCCGAAGCTATGACATATGTGGATCATTCAGATGTCGAACTTGCACGGCTTGAGTCAGAACGAACCAGCGAAAGACGTCGCGGACAGATTCAGTCTGCGGTGCCACGACAAAACGACAGCCAACGTTGAAAACTAGTTCCTTTAGAAACTGTCGCACAACCGTTTGATCGCCAATCGAACTTCACGAACCACCAAGTCCTGCTCTGCTTCAAAAAGAAATGGATGCAGAGGCAAACTCAACACTTCACCAGCAGCTTTCTCAGCAATCGGAAAGTCACCGACCTTACCGAAAGAAGAAAATGCAGGCTGTTGGTGTAAGCAACGAGGATAGTAAACGGCAGTTGGAACACCTACCTCCGCAAGTGCCGCTCGAACCTGATCTCTACGCCGAACACGAATCGTGTACGGAGTGAATACATGTCTGTCACCGCCCGAAAGCGCTGGCACCCTACATACATCGGCGAGGTTCTCCGTATAACGTCTAGCAAGTAATCTGCGACGCTCAAGCTCTTCATCAAAATGGGGGAGCTTAGCCAAAACGATGGCAGCCTGGAGAGTATCCAAGCGTCCGTTGGTACCTACATGCAAACAATTTGAGCCATCCCCACCGTGATTACGTAACTGACGAATCCGAAGGGCAAGGTCGTCGTCACCACAAAACAATGCCCCACCATCTCCAAAACACGACAATGTCTTAGCCGGAAAGAAACTTGTAGCCCCTAAATGACCCGCACCGCCACTCACTTTACCGTCCTGAACAGCACCAAAGCTTTGCGCAGCATCCTCGATCAACGGCACCGATCGACTGTCAGAAATCTTATTTAAACTAGAATACTCCGCCATTTGCCCGAAAAGATTGACCGCAATTACGGCCTTTGTTCTGTTAGTAATTGCCAACTCGACAGCGGCTGGGTCAATGTTGAACGAGTCTTCATTAATATCGACAAATACGGGAGTAGCTCCAACTAGTCGTATCACCTCTGCCGTAGCAACAAAAGTAAACGGAGTCGTAATGACCTCATCACCAATTCCAATATTCAATGACCGTAAGGCAATCTCGAGACTTACCGTCCCACTCGCCGTTGCCACAACGTGTTTGACTCCAACACGAGCGGAAAGGACTTGCTCAAGTTCTTCGATCTCAGGCCCCATGATGAACTGAGTGTGCTCAAGAACGTTTCGTATTCTGGCGTCAATCTCATCCCGATAAGCCGAATACTGGCGACCTAGATCCACAAATTTCATCTCGAACACCGCATGGTCAACTCGCACTACCCTCTTTGTCTCCGTAGCGACTGTATTCGTCTAGGAACGTCAAGCTCTCAAACGAACTCATACGGTCGAGAAATAAAATTCCGTCAAGATGGTCGGTCTCATGCTGTAGCACCCGTGCAGGAAAACCAGAGGCTGTCATCTTCTGCGACTTACCGTGCCGGTCGAGCGAACGAACGCGTATCTCTTCCGACCTAGGAACTTTGCCCCGAACGTCAGGAATACTGAGGCACCCTTCCCAATCCTCATCAACGGCACCACCAATCACTTCGATCTCTGGATTAACCATCACAATTGGCAAAAAGTTCGAGTCCGATTCGTCAACCCCAGCAACAAAAAGACGAACACTATGATGCACTTGCGGAGCGGCAAGGCCAACGCCCTCATACTCACGCATAGTTTCAAACATGTCGTCAATTAGTTTCTGTATTTCCAATCCACTAAGCTCGGCTGGAGAAAGCGGAACTGTTCGCTGGCGAAGCAAAGGATGCCCCATTCGCGCAATTTTTAAAATAGACATCGCCACGAATTATACGTTAGGGTCCCCGCAGCCAGAGACCTTCTTAATAAGACATTGAGCTACTCAAACGACGCGACGTATCGTTTTTGCCCATTGTGTGGCTACGCACTTGTTCAAAAATTGATCAAGAGTGGAGAACCAAAAAGACCTACGTGTGAACGCTGCAACCATATTGTCTACCTAGACCCTAAGGTGGCTGTCGGCACTGTCATCACAAATCAGACCGGATGCTTCGCGTTAGTGAAACGCTCGATAGAACCAGGTTACGGCAAGTGGGTATTTCCAGGCGGATACGTCGACAGAGGTGAGGAACCAATCGTCGCGGCTGTTCGAGAAGCCAAAGAAGAAGCCAACCTCACAATACGCCTCGATGGATTGATAAATATATACGCATATCCAAGTGTCGTACCGATAATTATCGTCTACGCGGCTACAGCGATCGGTGGTGAACTTCGAGCCGATGATGAATCGTCAGATGCCTCCTGGTTTTCGTTTAGCAACATTCCTTGGACCGACCTGGCTTTTCCCAGTACTCTGGATGCCTTGCGCGACTATCAACGAGGCCTCCTATACCCAGAGCTGCTGTGACCCAATACGATGTTCTGTAGTTCTACCCGAAATAATTCACGGAAAAACGAACTCTTTGCTCTCCGCTCGTTCTACCGCCGCATCGACCATACCGGCAATCGGTAAAGCGTCCTCTGCGCTTCGCACGTCCGCCAGCCTCGCCTTCGTTGCTGGATTTTTTGGCATAAACAGCGTGCAACAATCTTGATCGGGAATAATGGAGATTGGGTAGGTTCCGAGTAGACGCGCCTCCCTCGTAATCTCCTCCTTATCTGAACCAATAAGAGGACGAAGTACTGGCATATTCACAACTTCGTTGATAGCCGAAATGTTTTCCAGCGTCTGAGATGCTACTTGTCCAACCGCCTCCCCGGTCACCAGCGCCTGAGCACCACACGCGGTAGCGAAGCGTTCAGATATTCTCATCATCAGTCGACGATAAATCACAATCCTTAGCGCCGGCGGTGCACTCAACACAACTTGCTGCTGGATTTTACCGAATGGAACGAGATGGAACCGTGAACGCAACTGATGACGAGTCAGCAATCCAACAATCTCCTCTGTCTTCTCTTGGGACGCATGAGACAAAATCGGATAAGCATGGAAGTGAATAAAACGAACGCGGCACCCCCGTTTCATTAATCGAAAAGCAGCCACTGGCGAATCAATACCCCCCGATAATAGACACAGCACAGGGCCGCTCGTTCCAGTGGGAAGCCCCCCCTGACCATGCTCTTTCCCCAACGAGTAAAACACGACAGTCGGAAGCACTTCAATACCAACACTAACGTCAGGGTTCGTTAGATCTACGTTCCATCCGGTCGCCTGTTTAACTCGTCCGCCAACCTCACGTTCAATCTCTGGCGAAGTGAGCTTAAAGCTCTTATCAGCTCGTTTTGCTCGCACGCTAAAAGTCTTAATGGTTCGGTCAGAGTTGAGCTGTTGGTGACCGAGGTCGCGCAGTATCGACTTCGAGATTTCATCAACGTCTCGCCCAGTGGACTGTGCCCGCGAAAAATTAGCAATACCGAAAATTCTCTCGACACGGTCCCGCACTGTCTCCCAATTAGCCTCTGGGCCAAGACTTAATTCGATACGTCCCATCAGGGCACGAACCTTCGTAATACCAATGTCGGCAGTCGCATCGCGTAAGTTAGTGACGAGCCGCTCAATGAACCAGGGCCTGTTTTTGCCCTTTAACGCGATCTCTTGGTAGTGGACGATGATGGAATTCATAGAATATCGAATCTCTAGTTGTGTGAATCATCAGACAACCACTCACACGTCGCCGAAGCAGCACGATGCCCGCTCCGTACAGCGCCTTCGATGGTACTCGGCAAGCCAGTATCAATCCAATCACCAGCCAGAAAGAGTCCGTCGATAGCCGTCTTCGTCTCTGGTCGTGTTGGTTGGCCAGGTTCCAGTGAAAATGTCGCCTGCCTTTCACGAATCACCGAGCCATGCTTAACGTGCCACTCATTTAATGAGCTTGCCTGACGCAACTCACCAACAGCCAATCGAATAATTTGATCATTCGATAGATTGACAATTTCATGAGCACCACTTGAAACCAAGGATAAGTGCGACGCCTTGGAGCCAAAAATAGACCGCTTATCGAACACCCACTGCATGGTACGTCCGGCCAAACCGAGAAACGGTTCCGTTAGCAAGGGCCGGTCGACCCACAGGTTAACCGTAACTATTGGACAACCTTTTGTCTCTTCTGCATCAGTAATCACGTTTTTAAGTGCCGTCGGTTGATCTGGAAAAAGTCGGCTCAACGCATACCAGGGAACGGCTGAGACAACGGCTTTAGGTTTGAACAACTTAGGCCCAACTTCAACCCCCGTAAGTCGATCATTTCGACAACGCACCCGCGCAATTGACTGCGTCAGGACCTGCCCCCCACGTGACTCAATAAAATGTTTTGCTGGTGTCGCGTACAGCTGCTCAAGCGGTCGGCGCGGAATGCCAATCGCTGCATCCTTGATGTCAGGTCCACATAGAGCGGCCAGTACGCGAACAAAGCTAACCGCAGAGACGTTGTCCGGATGCTGATTCAGAGCGGCAAGAGCCAGCGGTTCCCACAATAGCCGCTTTATTTGACCACACTGTCCATGACGCGCAAGCCATTCGGTAACTGTTTCCTGTGGCTCAACTCCGCTCAGGCGCGCCCGCCCATCTTTACCGTGTCGAGCATGCAAGATCGGTCTGAGTAGACTGAGGACTCCAAACCGTTCACCTAGTGACAAAACGTCCCATTCCAAAATTCCAGCAATCAAATGAAATGGCGCCGCAAGATATGGACATTCAAGTCGCGTTACGCTCCCGTCAACGTCAACAGTCTCAATCGCCAAAGGCAGTCGGAGTTGAACGTCTGACGCAACGCCCAGTCGACGGAGAAATTGAAAGGTTTCGTGGTAACAGCCAAACAATACGTGCTGTCCGTTGTCGACACAATCACCCGTCTGAGGATCAATATATGAAGTCGCTCGACCACCAAGTTGCGGACGAGCCTCCAAAACCAAAACTTTTATTCCACGATCCGATAGGGCAACGCCAGCACTTAATCCTGCGAATCCGGCTCCGATAACGACTGCATCAACGCTCACCTTACAGACCAACCGAGCATTACTCGAGTCCACACCGAAGTCGCTATCAGTGCACGACGCGACCTGGGCACTCGGACTACTTCAGAAAAAACATCGTAGTGACGACGTTCAATCTGTTTCAAAATAGCGAAATAGATTCCACTCATGATCTCAGCAGCAACCAGTCGACGAGCATCCTCTACAGGCAGGACCTGCTTGGATTTAACATAAAATGATCTAGCGCGATCGCATTGAAAGGCCAAGAGAGCTTCCATTTGGCGGGACGTCCCATTTTTCAAATCATTCTCGGCCACACTAAACCTCTCAAGATCCTCCTGCGGTAAATAAATCCGACTATTTCGAAAATCCGTAGAAACATCGCGAATGATATTAGTAAGTTGTAGCGCGACACCGAGAACAACGGCGTACTCTTTAACGGCTTCGTTTCGATATCCAAAGATCTCTACGCAAATCAGACCAACGGTCGATGCAACCCGCAAACAATACTCATACAGATCATTAAACGTCTCGTATCTTTGATGGATTACATCCATCTCAACGCCTTTAAGGAGATCATCAAATGGCTGCCGCGGTAAATCGAAACGAGCAATGATGGACTTCAGTTGTCGACCTTGTTCGGTTGTCGGTGTCACACCGCTAAAACAACAGTCGAGTTCAGACTTCCATCGTGAAACATTGAACGCTACAGAATCTAGCGAAGCACCTCCGCCAGGTTCGTCAACCGCATCATCAACTGCACGGCAAAAATCCCACACAGCCACAATAGCCCTTCGTTTTTCAGGGGGTAACACCAGAAACGAGTAGTAAAAATTCGTATCTCTACTCACATCCACACAACTGTTTGCCAAATCAACGGCAAGACGTCAGCGAATCCAAGCGTCGGCCGCTGTTCAAATGGATCGTATTGCTTCTCGCTGACTCTATCGAGAATTTCTACGCCGCCGAGCCAAGTCAACCGTAGCTGGAACCGCAATCGACCGGTGACCTCATCACAAATCGGACGCCCACTTACATACAAATCGCGTGTCCTATTGGAACAACTCTCAAACACGGCACGCCATTCAGCAGACATAACACCAGTTTCGAGATCCGACGTACGAGCACCAAATTGCTCTTGTATCTCAATCGGCAAATAGAGACGACCGGAACGCCAGTCACGACCAAAATCTTGCAAGAAGTTAGTTACCTGCAGTGCAGAACAGATAGCATCAGACTGTCGAGCCAATCGTTCACTTCTAAAACCTGACAAATGAAGAACAAGTCGGCCAATCGGATTCGCCGAACGACGACAATAGTCAAGTAGCTCATTCCAAGTGCGATAACGAGTCACTGTCACATCTTGGCAAAATGCACTTAGTAAATCATCGAACAATGCAACTGGTAATTGATGTCGTCTGATAGTGTCCGAGAGCGCGATGAAGATATCATCTTCGTCAGGATGTACTACTACCGCGCTACTCGAACTATCTTCATCGCCAACCTTCGCTAATCTTTCACGCCAATGGTCTAACCGGTCGAGCCGTTCGATAGGTGAGAAATTCCCTTCGTCGGCAAAATCATCTGCTACTCGGGCAAATGCGTAGACGGCAGCTAGATGAAGACGCAATTTACGAGCTAACAATCTAGAAGCTACAGGAAAGTTCTCATAATGCGACTGCGCGAGCCTTAAACACGTTACATAAGCTCGCCGAATGGCTAGATAATCACTCACGTTCTTGGAAAGGATAGCTGCATTAACATTAATAGTGCTTTGGACAACCTACTCAATAACTTGAAACCCGGCGGCCATAAAATTGCTAGTATCACGAATACTAAGCGTTCGGCGCTCACGACCATGTTCCTGTACCTACAAGATACGCGTCTTTTGTTACATTCTGGACGCAGTATCGAAAATGCCGAGACAGAGAACAGCAGATGAGGGACGTTGTTGCGGCGATAGTGGCAGTTCTACTGGTCTTTTTTGCACTTAGACTCGCCACATCCCTAACAAGAGATCAAATCAAGCGACGACGCCTACTAAGTAAGCTAGAAGCTGAAGGACAGTCCGTGCTAGCAGAGATTCCAACTGATACCGGGTTGGTCTTTTTTACAGAAGACGCTGGCGCCTTCCGTTTTGGCGACAGGGTTATCGAAAAACATTTAATTCATTCCGCGCGCGTTTTGATTAACGGAGCGGCAATCGCAGCAACTACGAGAGAAGGCACCCAATCGAGCAACACCGTCGCCAGAGATATTGTTCAAGAACGAGATGAAGGCATATCTCGTGACCGCTGGGATGTCGCCATCGTGACTGAGCATGACACCTTCGTAGTACCGTGTGGTGCGATCCGAGAGCAAATATCTCAAGAAATTGCACGGCGGATATTTGGTGCCGTCAGGCGCACAATCGAAACCTCAAGTTGAAACGATTCATGCCTGATAGTCCGTACGGCATAGTTCACTTAAAGGCTTAAACCGTTTCGTTACCACTCAAGTTCGGCAACCCCTGCGTCTCGATTAGCGCAACGCGCTATTACAAACAGTAGATCTGACAATCGATTAATATAGCGGAGAAGTTCTGGCTGAACATTCTCAACGCCAATCGCGACAATACTCCGCTCCGCACGTCGGCAACCAGCGCGAGCATGATGAAATGCTACACCTGTTCGACACCCGCTTGGCAAAATAAAATTCCTTAGCGGTGGCAGCTCGTTTTCGAGACGGTCAATCCAACCCTCAAGACGTTTCACATCAAAATCACCGAGCGTTGCTTTCGTTACGCGCTCACTAATCCTGCAAGTCGGATCGGCCAACAGGGAACCTAGTGCAAATAGATCCCGCTGTATCGTGACAACAATCTCACTAAGACTATCCGACAACCCCATCGCATGCGCGAGGCCAATAAGAGTGTTTAGCTCATCAACTTCACCGTAGGCCACAACACGTATGTCCGTTTTAGCAACGGTCGTACCATCAAATAGCGCAGTCGTCCCGCGGTCGCCGATGCCGGTGTACAGTGGCATGGATTGGATTATCACACGGTGGCGCAATATTCGACAGCTGAGACCGATTTAACACTGCCAATTTACCCACTGAAACGGCGTTTTCGACGTCGATTGCTTAGCTGGTACGATCGAAATGGTCGTGATCTCCCGTGGCGTAAAACGCGAGATCCTTATCGCATTCTTGTCTCAGAGATCATGCTGCAACAAACCCAAGTTGACCGGGTTATGCCCAAATATGACGAATGGCTAGAACTTTTCCCAACATTTGAAACATTAGCAAACGCACCATTGAGAAAAGCAGTTCAAGTTTGGCGCCCTCTGGGGTACAACATACGACCGCGAAGACTTCATGCCATTGCAAAACACGTGGTCAACCGCTTTGATGGAAGGCTGCCGAGCGACGTCGAAACGCTAAAAAGCTTTAAGGGATTAGGCGATTACACAGCGGGGGCCGTCCAGTGTTTTGCCTTTGAAAAACGTGTTCCGATCGTTGACACCAACATCTCACGAGTTTTGT
>Ga0310121_10003100_pt1 | contig 15328 bp, 7 predicted proteins | sample CB27_Tmax_986_MG_FD_203504 | JGI IMG/M metagenome (GOLD analysis project Ga0310121, IMG submission 203504) | Marine microbial communities from Western Arctic Ocean, Canada - CB27_Tmax_986 | ecosystem: Environmental > Aquatic > Marine > Oceanic | place: Canada: Western Arctic Ocean | collected...
GCAATCACCCAGAACGAAGCGACGCCGTTGCTGACGTAGGCAACATGCGGTCTCCTGTCTCCGCCGGCTTCGCCGCCACCACGGGTGTCGTTGGAGTTCCCGCCAATGGGTGGGGGGGAACACGCGGTGAACAGAGACAACAGCGAAAGGCACAAACCATTTTGGATAGGCAACTTCATTTCACTCGACTTTCCATCAGCGACATTTTGGATACCAATCAAACCGGCCAGTATACCATGGCCCGCCCGAGTGGGGGTAGAGTGCGAACAGCGTCATCCGTATTAGCTGGGCCGAACGCGACTGGATGATGGCACGAAGCGCGAACGCTAAGGGGAGTTGGACCGAGTCGACCGCGGTGTGATCGAGGCGCGCTGTTCGCCATGTCCGCGCTGCCTGGAACGTGAGTGTGTCTTTGCTCGCGTCCAGCTCAATCGGTGTCAGCAATGCGAAAACCCTCCCCTAACCCCTCCCAGCGACCTGGTGAATGGCACCTCAGAGCGGAGTGGTAAGTCCGCGCGACAACGGGTGCCATTCACCAGGCCGCCGGGAGGGGAACAAACGCAAGCGTGCCTTTGCGAAAGACCGAGGTCGTATGCAGTCCCCCTCCCGGCGGCATGATGGACGGCATCAGTCATCGGGTTGACCTTTCATTGCCGCGAACGTGCCGTCCATCATGACGCGGGGAGGGGTTACGGGAGGGCGCGAGGCGCCATCGTGCGGTGATCGAGGCGTAGCACGGAGGCCCCCTTGCTACTTGAGCTGTCCGTGTGATCCGAGCGAGCGTTGGCGTCGTTGCCATGGAGTGGGTGGACCGCTTCAAGTTGCAAACCTGTTTTGGAAGAGGACGATCCGCGAATAAAAATGGGGCGAGTCTGTCCGCTTGGATGCGGAAATTTCGACTAGTTTTCGGGTGGCTCAGTGCACGATGCGGCCAAACCGTTCGAGAGGAGCAAGCGCGGGATGAGGCGACGGAATGCTCTGGTGAAAGGCAGAATCGACTTCTACGCAATCAAGTTCAACCAGGATAGTGTTCAATTCGAAGGGATGGCGCGTCGATGATCCAGCATAATGAGATACCTCGCAGCCTGTTTTCCGTACTGGAGATGCTCTTACAGGCCTATGACTATGCAAGTGACGGGGACCATTGGATGTATGCGGTGGAGATGGACCACCTTCATACGATCGGAGCTACCGTGAACGATTTGCGATGGTTGGCGCAAGTGGGAGTCGTTGAGCACGCACAGGAGGTGACCGCTCCCGGATACGATGGACGCGAATTCTGTAAGACGGGAAACATGACTTTATCTCCCAGGAGCTGTTTCGTTCTCACTGATGACGGGCTCCATTTGGCACGACATCTTCGTTGTAGGATGAAAGATGTCCAATCCGCAGCGCTGACCGCCGAACGGCTGACCGACGTTGCACAGCGATCCGCGATCACCCGCGCCTCAAAGCCTCATTGGGATGCCGCGCAACGACAACTCTGGTTCGCGAGTGCCATTGTCAAGCAATTTCGATGGAAGGCTCAAAATCAAGAGCGTATTCTCTTGGCGTTTCAGGAGGACGGTTGGCCACGGGTCATTGATGATCCGCTCTGTCCAGCACCGGGCCAGGATCCTAAGCGGCGGCTACACGATACGATCAAGGGCTTGAACCGAAACCAGCAAAACCGCCTTGTCAGCTTTCACGGCAATGGTGACGGCCAAACGATTCGCTGGAATCGTACCACCGGCCGTGAAGGGGCTGCGATCGCGCGGTGTACCCGGCCCGATCGCGAGCAGGCCGATGTCCTAGACACCTGTGACCATCGATCGGAGTTGGACTCGCCCCGGTGACGTGCAGTGCCCCGGCGTAATGGCCCCCTTGGCTTCCCCAATGATTCCATATGCAAGGGAGAAGAACATTGCATACTGCTAGTCGCGACCAATTGTAATCCTTCTCAACCGGTCGGGAACCGCTTCCAATGAATCAACTGGTATCCCTGAGTCGCAATCTTCTGCTGGCTTCAGTAATCGCGCTGATATGTGGATGCGGCGAAAAAGCACCGCCAGTGGACGACGCCGTTAGGCGTTATGTCCGTGAACATCCAGGAACGACTCCCCAGGCCGCCGCCGTGGAGGCTGTCGCTGAGTATAAGCTTTTCCCCGAACATGCGGGTGACTATTTCGCTGGTATGGACTTCGGTTATGAGCCTGTTGGACAGGCTGAGGAACCGGCCCGAGCTAAGGTCGCTGGCAGCCCCCATTCCTATACTGAGGATGAGTGGCGGGGACGTAACACCTGGATGATGTGGACGGGTGGGAACCACACGTTTTTGGATTACCTGTCTCGGGATAGCAATGGCCTGGTCGACCTCTTGCGTCTACTGGACGCACGGCACGTTTCACGACGAGACCGTTTTCGACTGATGGGACTGGTCCCTGAGCCGGGGATGAAAGAGTGTGATGGAACGAACGCCCAGCACGGCCTGTGGATCGACGTGTCCAAGACAGGCAGCGATTATGGTGATGGGGACGAACCGAATCCTTATGTGTACGGGAGATCATCCGGCATCCTGGGGTTGCGATTATTTCCCAATCCGGCGTTCGAAGACGGCATCCCGCCTTTGATCCCAGGGTGGTCGAAGGCTGGGATGCAGAGCGGTTCCTCCATGATTCCAACTACTACAAGGATCCCAAACTTCAGCGGCCGTTTCGAGTCGGCATGGCGTGTGCGTTTTGCCATGTGTCGTACAATCCGCTCAGGCCGCCCGAGGATCCCAACGAGCCAAAGTGGGAAAATCTGGCGGCTAACGTCGGAAACCAATATTTTCGTATCAGCCGTATATTCGGCTACGATATGCGCGAAGACAGTCTCGTTTGGCAACTTCTAAACTCCGCCCGCCATGGTACTCTCGACACATCCCTGGTCGCGACCGACGGAAACAACAATCCCAATACGATGAACTCGGTGTTCGGAGTGTTGGACCGAATCGTGGCCTCCTTGAAGGCGAATTCCGCGGTCGAGGAGGTCTCCAAAGAAACAGTAGCGTATTTGGGCACCCTCGATGGATTAGTCATTGACAAGGACGTCGTGGCCCGGTTGGACCCTGGCGATGTTGAACTTCTCACGAAGCGTGAGTTTTTGGAGATCGAAAACGGAGTCGTGACGTTGCGGTTAAATCCAGGCGAAATGCGGCGCACTCCACACATTTTAGCCGTCGGTGAGGACTCGATCGGTACACTCGGCGCACTGTGTCGTGTTTACCTCAATATCGGTGAATATCACCAGCAATGGGTACGGACCCATAACTTGATGTTGGCCTCGATGCTCAGACGCCTTTTCGAGTCAAGACGGCGAGCGAAAACTCAGCCTACTGGAACGCCTCCGAAAAGAGGGCGCGAAATCTCGCCAAGTTCTTCCTCAAGTCGAGTGCGCCCAAACGGTTGGAAGATGCCGACGGGGTGGAGCCGATCATGGACGCCGAAGACTCGAGCCGGTTGGTCGGTTACGCCTGGGAGGGTGAACCAGTGCTGGACTTGGAACAAGCGTCACACGGCGCGACGGTGTTCGCGCGAAAATGCTTCGTTTGTCATTCCAGTAAACAACCGGCTGAATTTGCCACGGCCTTTTGGAGTCAACCAGCGAATCTCAGACGTCGGGTCCATAATGATGAATACGTCGCGGCGGCGATCCAAATGGCTCAGCAGCCTGATTTCCGTAGAAACAACTATTTTTCAACCGACCAGCGTTATCCGGTGTCGGTGATTGGGACTCATTCAGGCCGGTCGCTGGCGGACAATGCACTCTCCGGGCGAGTCTGGGAGGAATTCGCATCCGAAACCTACCGTGAACTCGGAACGTTGCACGGTGTGCCAGGAATCAGGGTGGATCACCCTTATCAGGCTCGCCAGTATGAATGGCGTGTGCCGCGCACGCGACGTGATCCGACGAAACCGAGTGACACGACCACGGAGTTATATGGGCCGGGCTACTATCGTCCGCACACGTTGATTGGGATTTGGGCCACTGCACCGTTTTTGCACAACAATAGCGTGGGGGAGTTTCCCCCAGGCGCTAATCCTCGGAACGACCAACAGGCGGACGTATCCGTATTGGGCCGGCTGGCGGTGTTTGAGGATTCAGCCCGCGGATTGCTCTGGCCGGAACGGCGGGCTGGCCGAGACTCCATCTACCGAACGACGTCCGAGAGTAGCCTGCAAGTTCCATTCTTGCTTTTGAAAAGTGTGGTCAGCAAGATTGCGAAGTACGAACCGGTCCTGCTGTTCCATCGTTGCGTATGGGTGTTCCCGGTAGTGGTGAGTCTGTTCGGGATCGCCGTTTTTCTATGGGGCCGGGACCGTCCACGGGCCGCACTTCGATTGGCTGGGATGACCCTGCTGGCCGTATCCATGTTGCTTTGGTGGGAAGCCAGCTGGCAGTCGGCCTATCCACATTTAGGATCGTACGACGACGGACTGGTCGCGTGGGGCCGACTCGACATTTGGGGTGGGTGGTTGAGATTTGCGATACCGGTCCTCTTTGGCATCGGGTTGCTGTTGTACACGGCCAATCGCCGCACGGCTGTGATCTTGTTGGTTTCCTCATTACTTCTCACCATTTATGTGATCGGATGGGAGTCACGTGTCGCCCGGAACTATGAACTGGATTACGGCAGCAGCTGGGCGGATTGGTGCCGCGTGGTTCTGGTCGGGCTGTTGGGCGTTGGGCTGTTACTGGCAGCTCGGCGACTCGAGTTGGCCATGAAGATTGCAGGGACCATGATCGTCCTATTGGGATTCACCTTGGCGCCCGTCCACTGGTGGATCTCATCCCTTTCGGTCCTCATTGGCATTGGCGTTTTTACCGGCGTCACGGATCTCGCCAGAGCTTTACGGATTGTTGGCACGGCGTTGTTGCTGGCTGGCCTCTTCTTTCTGCTCACCGGCTTCAGCACGGCCTTCTCGCTTTATCCGGTCACGGCGATTGCCATGTGGTTGGGAATCGTGGCGTTGGGCGGGAGTCTTGTCAGTGCGGCCAGACGCCCGACACTGGCGCTGCGAGTTGTTGGGCGAATCATGGTCTTGATTGCGATTACATCGCTGCTGGTGGGACTTCATCTGCGACGAAACGGACTAACGGTGGCGCATATACCTCAAGGGACGCCGATCAATTTGATCGCGAATATTAACGGTCCGGGTCTCTACGAAGACAAAGAACGACTTAAGACAACCGTTAAAGTTGTGGCCGACCTTCTCAAAGTTCAGCGACTGCGGCTTCCCACCCTCGAACATGCCGCGGTACCGAACCTTGTTCCCAATTTATTGAAAATCAACAAGTGTCCTGATTTCGTGATCGACCGTGGCCATACGTTTGGTTCGGATCTCTCGGACGAAGACAAATACGCATTGATCGAGTATTTAAAAACGCTTTAACGTCGTTGGACAAATCCGAATTCCTGCCGCGCGAACTTGTCGAGCCGGTTCATGTCAGACAGTCAGATTAGGCGAGAATACGACTACATCATCGTGGGATCCGGTGCCGGCAGCGCCCCAGTCGCGGCCAATCTTGTGCGGGCGGGCTATCGAGTGTTGGTGTTGGAGGCCGGTGGGAGCCACGCCGACAAACTCGCCACTAAGGTGCCGATATTTCGCGGCAAATCAATCGAAGATCCCGATATCCGCTGGGACTACTGGGTCGATCACTACACCGAACCGGAACGTCAGCGGCGGGACCCCAAATTTCACCCGAATACAGCGGACAGCGGGGATCTCGACAACGAAGCGTACTATCGCGCCGATGAATCGCGTGGCGGGATTCTCTATCCACGCTGTAGCGCGCTTGGCGGGTGTACCGTTCACAACGCGATGATATGTGTCTATCCGCACAACAGTGATTGGGACCGGATTGCCGATATGGTCCATGACGAATCTTGGCGAGGGGATCGAATGCGGCGCTATTATGAGCGCCTGGAGCGTTGCCAATACGGCTTGCGCAACCTGGCCTGGAGCATCCTGCGTGGCTTTTGTTTCTTGTTTTGCCTCCCGCTGAATCCTGGACGCGGGGGATTCGACGGGTGGCTAGCCGTCAGTCGCGTGAACGCTGGTCTGCTCTTCGGTGACCGAAAGTTACAACGCATCGTCAAGGCAGCGGTCCAGCAAACGGTCCGGGAGGATGTCGGTCACTTCGTGACTCGAGTCAAACGCGGATTGGATCCGAATGCATGGTCTACAATTCGTAGCCGCGGCGAAGGGATTGCGATTACGCCGGTCAACATCGACGCACGGAGCGGGAAACGGAGCAGTCCTCGGGAGCTGCTGCTGGCGGTCCAAAAGGAGCACCCCGATCGCTTGGTTATCAAGACCAACACGCTGGCTTGCCGCGTGCTGTTCGACCGAGACCAGGCCATTGGAGTTGAGTATGTCGAGCAGGCGAACCTCTACCGCGCGCATGTCCGCTCGCCTGCGCGCAGTGATGAATCCGTGAGTCATTACCAGCGCCACTCGGCGTACGTGATACGCGAAGTGATTCTGGCAGCGGGTGCGTTCAACACTCCGCAACTACTGATGCTCTCTGGAATCGGCCCCAAGGAAGAATTGGCGAAGGCTGGCTTTGACGTGGGAAGGTCACCCCAATCTGGTGACAAATCGCCAGTCGCCATTCGGCCAGGCGTTGGGAAGAACCTTCAAGACCGATACGAAGTGGGCGTCGTGACTGATATGAACGCCAACTTCGACCTGACCGAAGGGGCGAGGTTCGAGCCCGACGCAGCCGACCCGCATTACCGTGAATGGATGGAGCGGGGAACTGGCGTGTATGCCACGAATGGTTCCGTGGTCGCCATTGTTAAGCGCTCCGTCCCGAGTCGCCCTGACCCCGATCTCTATATGTTCGGGGTCGTGGGGGACTTTCAAGGTTATGAACCAGGTTATTCTCGCAAAGCGTTAGAGCGACGCGATCGATTCACCTGGGTGATTCTCAAGGCCCACACCAACGGCCGGGCCGGAAGTGTCACGCTCCGCTCACCCCACTTCTGGGACACCCCTCTCATCAACTTTCGCTATTTCGATGATGGACTGCCCGATGATCCTCGGCGGCTTGGATGGGAGCAGGATCTGCAATCGATTGTCGAAGGTGTCAAGTTCATTCGCCGAATCAATAATAGCGACGCAATGGAGCGACTCATCGAAGCCGAAATAGCACCCGGTGCTGATCTTGCCAGCGACGATCAGTTGGCCCAGTTCGTCAAGGATCATGCCTGGGGACACCATTGTTCGTGTACCTGCCGCATGGGTCCGGTCGGCGACGATATGGCCGTGTTGGACGGTGATTTTCGCGTCCAAGGAGTGCGGAATCTTCGCGTCGTGGACGCCTTCGTGTTTCCTACCATACCGGGTCTGTTCATCGTGTCGGCGGTTTACATGATTGCCGAAAAAGCGAGCGACGCTATCTTGGCTGATGCAGAGCGGCCCGGCCTCATCCAAGGACCGCTGGTTCCGCAACTGGACGCCGACGTGAGAATCGAAGACGAAGAGGAGACGATTCAACGCATCATTGGACTGCTCAAACAGAAACTGGCGGACGACTATTCAAGCTCCCGATCACTCCGCGATACGCATCCGAAGTCGAACGGACTCTTGCGGGCCGAGTTCATCGTGGCACCGACGCTGCAGGCCAAGTATCGCGTAGGACTGTTTCGGGAACCTCGTACATTCGACGCATTGGTGCGCTATTCCAACGCGGCACCAGAAATAGCGCCCGACAGCGAGGGTGACTTTCGTGGCATTGCCGTCAAGTTGTTTGGGGTCAGCGAGGAGGAGTTCGGTCCCAAGTTCTTGGATGACGAGAAGGAGACACAAGATTTCTTAATGATTGCCATCGACCGGTTTTTTGCGGCTAATCCTCGGGACTTCGCTGACTTTTCCAATGGCCAGCGATTCAATAACGGTGGTGAAGTCAATCTCGCGGGTCCTGGGGTGGCGGTGCTCTCCAGTGTACCGATACCGAGAAGGCGTGCAGGGTTTAACGGCACCAGCATGGCGACTCCGCATGTGGCCGGCTGCGCTGCGCTGATACATCAAGAAACCGGATTGACTGGCGTCGCGCTGTATCGCGAGTTGCGCCGAAGAGCCATGAACCTAGGACGAGGCAGAGATTTTGGGCATGGCCTGGTAAGAGTCTAGTGCTTTGTGAGGTCTAAGTTTTCGGGTTGTGATTTCGTCCAACCTACCTGTTTTTTGCAGAAGGGCGACTTCACAACCCGAAAATCACATGTTGACAAGGCACTAGCCCGCATTTGGGAATGACACCCGAGCGAACTAGGCGATCCATTCATCGATCACGCGCCCTCCGACATCGGTCAGCCGAAAATCACGTCCCTGGAAGCGATGGGTCAATTGGAGATGGTCCAATCCAAATAGATGCAACAGCGTCGCGTGAAAGTCATTGATATGAACCGCTTTCTCCGTGACACCCCAACCGATCTCGTCGGTCTTGCCGTAAACTTGGCCGCCGCGGATGCCACCGCCCGCCATCAAAAGAGAAAATGCAAATGGATGGTGGTCTCTGCCGGTGTTGCTATCACGTTCGCCGCGATTTTCACCCAACGGCGTACGGCCAAATTCGCCAGCACACACGACCAATGTCTCGTCCAGCAGGCCCCGTTGCTTTAGGTCGGCGACCAACGCCGCCATCGGCTGGTCGATGACGGTCGCGTTATAGGTCAATTCCCGGTCGATTTCACTGTGGTGGTCCCACGACGCATAGATCAAGTTGACAAATCGCACGCCCCTTTCGACCATCCGCCGGGCTAATAGACAATTGCGTGCAAAACTCTTATGTGTCTCGCCCTGTTGTCCGCGATTGCCGGTCTCATCTGGCTCCGGTCGTTCGACGCCGTAAGCATCCAGTGTCTGTTGGCTCTCTCCCGTCAAGTCGATCAACTCTGGCGCCGCGCGTTGCATGCGAAACGCCAATTCATAACTAGCGATGCGGCTGGTGATCTCCGGATCGCCCATGACTGCTTGTCGATATTCATTCAAGCGGCGCAATGAATCGAGACCAACCCGTTGGAGCTCGGGAGGCAGTCCCACTGGATTCGTTAGATTCAGCACCGGGTCACCTCGGTCCCGCAACAACACGCCCGCATACGTGGAAGGCAAAAAGCCACTGGTCCAAAGCGTCACCCCGCCGCTGCTGCCACGACCGCTGGTTAACACCACGTAGCCTGGCAGGTTGTTGGACTCGCTGCCCAAACCGTAATTGATCCAAGATCCCATTGCCGGCAGCCCGAAGTCGGGGCGGCCACACTGCATCATGAGCTGGCCAGGATGATGATTAAACTGGTCCGTGTGCATCGACCGCACCATCAAAAGATCGTCCGCAATCTTGCCGGTATTGGGAAGTAGATCGGAGAATTCCATGCCGCACTGGCCGTACTTGGTGAATCGTCGGTTTGAGCCCATCAGGACCGCCGTCTCCTTTTCGATGAAGGCAAAGCGGACGTTGTCGGTCATCGATTTCGGCAGCGGCTGGCCGTGCAGTTCATTGAGTTTCGGCTTCGGATCAAAAAGGTCAACGTGCGACGGCGCACCGGCTTGAAAAAGAAAGATGCAGTTCTTGGCCTTAGGTGCGAACCCCGCCGCCGCAGCCGCCAACGGATTTGTAGCTGGACGGGCCGCCAATGCACGGTCGTCGGCCAGCAGCGAGTTGACCGCTAACGCCCCCAGCCCACTGGCCGATGTCGTTAAGAAGTCCCGGCGAAGTTGATGCTGGTGAGGTATGAGTGGTTCCATGCGACGATTCCCTATTCTCTCTTAGGAACTGGTATGAAATAACTTGTCCGTTTTCTCAAAATCCGAAGCACGAATATCGAAATCCGAAACAAATACGAATAACCGAAATTCGAATGTTCCAAACGTCGAGGACACGGAAGATACTGTGATATTACGGGGTTTTGAACAGCGAGTTTTAAATTTGTTTCGTTTTTCGAGATTTCGTTCCGTTGAAACGGACGAGCTATTCCTTAATACCGCCTTAGGCGAACTATTCACGGGTGATGAACTCATCCAGATTCAACACAATGCGGGACGTGGCGACCCAAGCGGCGACTTCCTCGACCGCCACCCCGTCGGGACGATGTTCGGAGACCATTTGCTCCGCCGCGGAAACATTTTCGAAATAATACGCCCGCGACTGCTCCAATAACGACAAGGCCTCGGCGAGTTCAAGCGGGCTCGGTGGCCGAGCGATGCAAAGACGAATTGCATGGTTCATTCGAGCCGTGTCGTCGGCAAAGTCGGCTTGCAGCAGACCCGCGGCTAGAGCCCGCGCCGACTCGACAAAAACCTCATTGTTCAAGGTCGTCAACGCCGCCAACGGAGTGTTGGATACACGCCGCTGGACATTCGTCGTGTTCGCATCGGGGCAGTCAAAAGTCATCAGATTCGGGTGCGGCGCGGTCCGCTTGAAGAACGTATAGAGTCCTCGGCGATATCGATCGTCCCCTTCACTGACGGTCCACTTGAACTGGCTGGCGTAACTCAATTCCGCAATGCCTGGAGGCAGCGGGGGATAGACACTGGGGCCACCCATTTTAGTCGATAACAAACCGCTCGCGCTAAGAAAGAGATCTCGCACGATCTCAGCCTCGACTCGTAAGCGGTTTTGCCGCGAAAGCCATCGGTTTTCCGGGTCCCTCGCGTGAGATATCACGGAGGACTGCTGGTAAGTCATGGACATGACGATGGTCTTGATCAACGCCTTGCGGCTCCAACCCAACTCTCGGTATTTGACAGCCAACCAGTCCAGGAGCCGTGGATGCGTCGGCGGTTCACCGCGGAGTCCAAAGTCATTGATCGTTCGAACCAAGCCCTGACCGAACAAGGCTGCCCAAACGTCGTTGGCCGCCACCCGTGGCACCAGCGGATTGTCGGGAGAGAACAGCCATTGAGCCAGCTCCAATCGGGTCCTCGGCCGGTCGAATGGTGATTCACCACCCATTGAAAGGACGGCCAATGTCCCGGGAGTAACGGCCTTCCCAGGCTGTTGGAAATCCCCGCGTGCCAGAATATGGGTCGTTCGCGGCGACTCTCGCTGCTCGATCACGCGGACGCTCATCGTCTCGCCACGGCCCAAAGCTTCGTCGATCTCGGCCTCTACCGAACTGACTTGTTTCCTCAGTTGTGTATAGTCGGCGTCGTCGGCCAGCAGATACCCATCCAACTCGTATCTCTGGGATTCACTCCACTCCACGCGAGGCAAATCGACGATCGCCAGGATCGGTGGTGGTACCGTCTCTCGATAGTGAACAAGCTCAATCCGAAAACGCCCAATCGCGTGCTGCTGGCCGTGTTGTTGGTCGAGTTCGATCTGAATGAAACGTGGTTCGCCCCCAACAGTGTCCTGCCAAAGCGGTGCGTCGAATAGAAAAGTCGCCTGGTGATCCTTGTTTGACTGTGGGGCGATTCCCCATCCCGTGCCGTTGTCGCCATCAATCGCAGCGGCCACTGGCCACCCGTCCTGAGAGTGATCCGCCATGGCACTGGCGATCCCGACTTGATCCTCGTCAGTCAATCCTTCGGTCGTGCCCGCGCGGACGCGAATCTCCGTGAGAACAAAGTTTCCATTGGATGCCCGGCCCGGGCCATGCGCGGGAAGCGACGGGTCCGTCAACACGTGGAGCCGCACGCCCGCGACACCGGCGGCCGTCGTCGAACCCGATATGGCGTATTGAATTCTCTCAGGTGGCCCATCACTAACTAGGTAAGAGCCATCTTCCCGCCGAAGCAACCCAGCCGACTGGGTAGATTCGGCGGACAGAATTGTGAGCTCCGGTTGCGAGGCAGACAGACGTTCGACTAACCGCTGCTCCCGTTGACGCACGGGTTCAGCTAGTGCCGCTCGTCGTTCATCCAATCGACGGCGCAGCTCCGTCCGCTGCACCTCCAGCTTCGTTGCTTTTTCCTGGGATAAAAACTGATTCTTCACAACGTCGGAAGCCGCTTCGTCTCCGTTGTTAAAGAACGCGAATAGCTCGTAATACTCCTGTTGGCTGATACGATCATATTTGTGGTTGTGGCACTGGGCACATCCCACCGTCAAACCCAGCCAAACCGTGCCGGTCGTGTTGACGCGATCCACCACCGCCTTGATGCGGAATTCCTCCTGGTCCGTTCCACCTTCCGTATTCGTCAGCGTTTGGCGATGAAACGCGGTCGCCAATCGATCCAATGGCGTGGCGTCCGGCTGCAGATCTCCTGCCAGCTGCTTGATGGTGAATTCGTCGAACGGCAGGTCCGTATTGATCGAGTCAATCACCCAATCACGATATCGCCAGGCATTCAGCCGCGGACTGTCCTTTTCATAACCGTCACTGTCCGCGTATCGAGCCTTGTCCAGCCAGCGACGTCCCCATCGCTCTCCAAAATGTGGCGAATCCAGCAGCTCATCCACTAGCTGTTCATATGCGTCCGCCGATGGGTCCTGGACGAAACGATCCACCGCCGCCGGCGTCGGTGGCAACCCCAGTAGATCATAGTAGAGGCGCTTCGCGAGCGTATACCGATCCGCGCGAGGAGACGGCACGAGATCATTTTGCCGCAGTCCCGAGAGAACGAAGCGGTCAATATCGGTAATTCCCCACTCGCCATGTTCGCTATCGCCATGTTCGCTATCGCCATGTTCGCTATCGGCGGGGACTAATGGGTCGAGTGGGCGATAGGCCCAGTGGACCTGCCATTCGGCACCCTCCACAATCCACTGGCGCAGTTCCGCTACTTCGTGCTGCGCGAGTGGCTCGCGGTCAGGTGGCATACGGATGTCCGGATCCGTGGCCGCCACACGCCGCAACAGTGCGCTCGCCTCGACGTCACCCGCCACGATGGCATAGTCACCCGACGCCAATTCGGCCATGGCGGAATCGCGACGATCCAACCTCAAACCACCTTCTTGTTTGCCCGGGCCATGACAGGTCAAGCATTTCTGGGCCAGTATCCGCTGGACTGCACCGGCCACTTCATCGCTCGATACCGCGCCATAAGCCATACGATCGAGGGGCACCATTGCGCTAAGTAGTATCCAACTGAAGGAAAGAAACCAGCCAACACGAAGGCATCGGTAAATGCTATTACATCGGGTATGCATGAACTCTATTGTTGCCCAGCGCGACGTCGCGTTGCAAGCGGCGAAGCTGCGATTGAGACCCACGGCACAGCCATCGCCAACAACATGCCACTGGCCGGCTCCGGAATTGGCTGCGATACCGATGACGATTGGCCCAAGCCCCAGTTGAATAGCACCGCATTCAATTCGCCGGAACCTACGTCGCTGCCGGCATTGGGCCGCTCGTTGATCCACTCTACCGGGAGCTGCGAGCCATCGGAATTCCAGTTGAATAGCACGAGGTTCAAATCGCCGAACTCCACCGCGCCCGATGCATTGAAATCCCCGTTCAGACTCGATTCGACGGACCCAGTCAGCGACAACACCAACTGAAAAGATTGGGCACCGGGCAGATTCTCCTCGGACAGATTTAACACATACGCTGCCGAAAACTCTCCGACGACGGTCGTGTCCAATGCTGCCATGAATGAATGGCCTTCGCTTCCGCCGAGACCGTTTGAACCGATCAAGGGCGCAAGGTCTGTCGTCAGTCTTCCGCTGTCTCCAGAGGCTAAGATGGAATCGAGTTCCAATAGCGCTGTGAAGTTCGGGATATTGCCGCGATTAAAGAGGTCAAAGTCCCATGTCAGGCCGTTGCTTCCCAAAGGGACGACGCCAAAATCGTGGCTAAGCGCCAACTGTTGTGCCGCCGCCAAGAAAGATGGAGAGGCTCGCTCGAGGACCGTGAGGCTGACGTCAATCACGTCGTTCGCATCATTGGCTCCTCGACCCGTGCCGCCGCCGGTGGTCACGTCCAGGTTGTCGATGGTCACAGTCCCCGCGTACGCGCCGGGGATGGTCGTGTCCGAGGTGAGTCCGACCTCCAGCGTGGTACTATCGCTGCTGCCCATGCGAAACGCGTTGAGCGGCCCCGCGACGGAACTTGTCGCCGAACCAGACGCCTCGACCGAGAAATACAGTCCGTCGTTGCCCGCCTTTGTGATTGTGATGGTTTGTAGGGCGGGCGGATCGGTGTTCTTGAAGATTCTGCCATGGTCCAACGAGAAGGTTGAAGTCCCGTCGGCTCCCGTCGGTGCACCTTGGATCGACAAGCGACTGTCATTTGCCTGGTCCATGAACACCGACCAAGCCCATTCAGGTCGGTCCACAAATGGATTGCGATTGTTTTGGTAATCGTCGAAGATAACATCGTTGCGATTCAGCTCAAAGGCGTCGGGAGGGACAGCAAAGTGCCACTCCATCAGCCTTACCAGGTCTCCCTCCCGCGGGGAATTGGGCGTGCCATTGGCCAACTCCAAGTCGCTCGTTTGTGACTCCCCACCATTGTAGCGCACGGCGGCGTAGAACTGCTGTCGAGCGACCATTCCGGCCTCCAGGTCACCTGGATACCAAACCGTAGCGCCCTTGTCGAAGACTTGGCCAAAACTTTGAGCTCCAAAAGCTCCTCCGAAATGCAGGCTGCCACGGTCCGCGTTGATTTGCGGATCCGACGGACGGAGCAAATGCAAATCGCTGTTATCCGGGCCGTTGCTCTCGACACCGAGTGCCCTGGGCCAGGTATGTTCTCGGTTCCAAGAGGCGCCCGAATCCCATCCAGGTATGCTGCTGCCGATGCCGGAAACGTCCAGCGACGTGCGATCGTAGATCAAGACGATATTGTCGGGATCGTTAGGATCGCCGTCGGTCACCTGCAGCAGGGTCCGCATGTCGTTGTACGAGAAGAACGAATGGCTATCGATGACATTGTGTAGTTGCGATTTAAGCGTCGTACCTGTACCAGTTGCCGATACATAGTAACCAGCCGGTGGATCCCAGGAAGCGGCGTGACTCGTCGTATCAATAATAGCGCAGCACGCCGTTAAACAGATTACTCGGGAAACGGCGGCCCAGGGGCAATATTGACGCATGTAGAATCCTGTTAGTTGGCGTACTTCCTTAGCATAGTCGGAATCGGTGTTTGGGGCGAATTTGGATGGATACGTGTATCGCGTTGCCTTCGATTTGGTTCAGGATCGCGTGTTTTGAAGTTGCGCTAGGTTGGATCTCCTCGGAAAACGGAAACCCGACGCGTAAGTTTTGAAGTTGCGCTCTTTGGTAACCCCAGATATCCTGACATACCCATCGGCTTTTTGTCCTTTTTATCATTCTCCAACAGGGCGGGGTTTGACGAAGAACCGGAGCTTGTGGCTCGTTTCGGGCAGGCTCGGCGACAACTCGTTCAACTGCC
>Ga0310121_10003101_pt1 | contig 15328 bp, 10 predicted proteins | sample CB27_Tmax_986_MG_FD_203504 | JGI IMG/M metagenome (GOLD analysis project Ga0310121, IMG submission 203504) | Marine microbial communities from Western Arctic Ocean, Canada - CB27_Tmax_986 | ecosystem: Environmental > Aquatic > Marine > Oceanic | place: Canada: Western Arctic Ocean | collected...
GTTTTGAACTTAGCAATACGGTTACGCCGACCCCCGTCAACCCACTCGGCGCTAAGGGCGTTGGCGAAGCGGGAACAATCGGTTCGACGCCGTGTATCGTGTCGGCCGCCGTTGACGCGTTAAGTGATTTTGGTGTTACCCATATTGACATGATGTTGAGACCAGAAAAACTTTGGCGCGTGATTCATGGACAGGGAGGTCAGTCGTGATCCCGACAGTATTTCAATACGAGCGAGCAACTTCATTAGAGGATGCGATCGGAAAGCTGAAGGCAGCGAACGGTTCGGGAAAGTTGATTGCGGGTGGTCACAGTTTGGTGCCCCTCATGAAATTACGTTTGAGTGAACCGACTGTGCTCATCGATATCGCGCGGGTGCCTGGTTTGGCGGGGATATCACAGCTCGGTGACGCAATTGAGATAGGTGCGATGACCACGCATCATGACGTGGCTACCTCTGGAGTGTTGCGCGATTGTTGCCCCGTGGTGGCCGAAACAGCGGCGGTCATTGGTGACCCGCAGGTTCGGAATCGGGGCACCTTGGGCGGGAGTTTGGCGCATGCCGATCCGGCGTCCGATTATCCAGCGGTTATTCTTGCCCTTGACGCGAGTATCCACTTGACTGGGCCACAAGGCACGCGGGAAGTCAGGGCGAAAGATTTTTTTCAGGGCGTGTTTACGGTTGATGTTGCGGCAGATGAAATTCTGTCGAAAGTTACATTCAATCCGGTTCGTGGATCTGCGTACGCGAAGCTGCATCAGCGCGCGTCACGGTTTGCCATTGTTGGCGTAGCGGCCACGCTCAAGGTTGATGGTGGCGTCATTAAGGAGACGCGAGTCGCACTCACAGGTGCCGCCTCCTGTCCATCGCGCCTGATAAATGTGGAGGCAGCGCTAAAAGGGCAGCCAGCTTCCTCGGAAGTCATCACTTCTGCCGCTGCCGGAGCGGCCGAGACCGTTGAAGATATTAACGGCGACATTCATGCTAGTGCGGAGTATAGACGGGCGATGATTCCTGTTTTTGTGAAACGGGCTCTTGAATCGGCGGCCAAACGCGCCGCGTGATCGGGTAGCACGGGTTGCACCATCGGGTAATTTACTGGCCGGGTGTCGTCTTTGACGATCGCCGTGTTTAGGCGGACTCGATTCTGATTTCCGATCCGCTCGCTATGCTTGGCAACAGGTCAAGGTTGCCACTCAGTTGCCCGATGACGTTTACGGCACTTGCCGGGCGAATTTCATCGCCGCGGCTTATGGGCGTGGGTCCCCAGAAGAGACAAAGTGCATTACCAGGGGGCCAGTAGGCTACCGCCCCTTTATCTACCGTATCCTGGGCGTCATTCGCTTCCGGTTCGTGTAACGGGATTGAGAAATAAATTTCGTCGCCCCAAGTCTGAACGTGACTGACAATTGGCAATACGCTCCAGAGTTTACTGGCTGTTGCCGATTGATTCAACGTAGCTGTGAGCGTGACGCCATCCGCGTTGACACGTATCTGTTTGCCGCTCATTTTGCTTCGAGCATAACACCATCCGTTCGCTAGGACTGTGCGATGCGTCCAGAGTATGAGACTATGGACCCGTGCGTTACCCGTTGGTGGTTCTCGCCGTGTGCGGCATGGTCGTGTTGGTGGGGTCGTCTCCTCGAGCAGTGGATTGGCCCGAGTGGCGTGGTCACGGTCGTTTGGGGGTTTGGACGGATACCGGCATTGTCGATGAGCTGCCGGAACGTTTGCAGCCGACTTGGAAGGTGCCAATACATGGCGGCTACGCAGGTCCCGCAGTCGCAGAAGGTCGCGTCTTTGTTACGGACGCAGAGCGAGCAGATCCCAACAGTACTGCGGTTACCGAACGGTTGCTCGCGCTGGACGAGCGTACTGGAGATGTCTTGTGGTCGTACGAGTGGGAAACGAATTATGCTGGCCTCCAACTTGCCTATGCGATAGGTCCACGTGCCACACCGACTGTTGACGGGAACCGGGTATATGTGCTCGGAGCAATGGGAAATTTGGCGGTGTTGGATGTCCGTGATGGTCGAGTCCTTTGGCAGAAAGACTATGTTCGAGACTTCAATGCAACGGTTCCGTCCTGGGGAATCGCAGGCGCGCCTTTGGTGGATGGTGATCGTCTTATTTGTTTGGTTGGTGGCGAACCAGACGGCAAGGTCATTGCACTCAACAAAAGTACTGGCGATGAGATGTGGCGCGCGTTGTCGTCGGATTGGGAGCCAGGGTACACGCAACCTATTTTTGTTGAGGCTGGTGGTGCGCGTCAGCTTATCGTGTGGCATCCGCGTGCCATTAGCGCACTGAACCCTGAAACGGGTGCGGTGTATTGGGAAGTGCCTCATATTGTTGATATGGGAATGACGGTTTCCACTGCGGTGCGGAGTGGACCGTTTCTGTTTGTAACGTCACAGTGGGGTGGCGCGCGTCTGCTGCGGTTGGCCGAATCGCATCCTGATGCGACACTCGTGTGGGAAGGTGTCGGCGAGAGCGATCCCGAATATGGTCGAAACTTTGACACGCTTGATTCGGTCATTAGTACCCCGGTAATTCAGGGAGACTACATTTACGGTGTCGACGGTCACGGGATATTACGTTGTCTTGAGCTACGGACGGGTAAGCGAGTTTGGGAGACTGAAGCGTTGATCGGTGGTCGTGCGAATTGGGCTACGGCCTTCTTTGTGCGACATGATGACCGTTATTTCATCAACACGGACCTCGGTGACCTTGTTATCGCAAAATTATCGCCGGAGGGGTATGAGGAGATTAGTCGGACTCAATTAATTACTCCCACAAGTCCGTATGTTCGACGGCGGGATGCAGGGTCTACCGTAAATTGGTCCCATCCCGCCTACGCTAACCAACACATCATTGCTCGTAACGATGAAGAGATTGTTCGTTACTCCTTGGCTCAAAGGCCGTAAACCTTTTCTGGTTCGAGGTCTATGGGGGCCCGTGGTAGGCGGCTTCATGCTGTTACTGTATGCCCATGCTGGAAATGTCATTAGCGCGCGGCTGGCCGTGTCGGCTGCACAGTTGTCCCAACCACGACACATCGTTGTAATCGGAGACCTTCATATGGGGCTTGGGCGAGAACCGAATGGAGCATGGCACTCCACTGAGGATTTTCGTTGGGCGGAAGAATTCCAGCGCTTTCTTGAGGCGCTCAGCGATCGCGCTACGGCTGGAACGGACTTAATTTTGAATGGGGACACCTTTGAACTGTCGTCGCCGACTGTTATGACGTGTAGCTACGGCGATGCGACTGTTGGTTGCGCAGAGGTGGACGCACTGCAAAGGTTGGATCGCGTGCTGGGTGCGCATAGTCGTGAGGTTGATGCACTTGCGGCATTTTCCCGGTCGGAGTTGAACCGTGTTGTTCTCGTGCCTGGAGATGTTGATGCGGCGTTGTTATTTCCTGCTGTTCGTGATCGCGTTGAACAGGCGTTTGATGCGCGGGAGGGTCGTGTCACCGTGGCAACCAGTAGCGGATGGACGTCGGCTGATGGGCAAGTCTACGTCGAACATGGACATCAGATTGGATGGCGTGCTGACCGGTTTCAAGATTGGCCGGAACCATTCGTCGAATACGAGGGCCGTCGACATCTCGGACAGCCATGGGGGGCAGGGGTCATAACGGAACTTTTAGCTGAGCGAGAACAGCGTATGCCAATTATCGATAACTTTGCCGATCTAGGTGCAGGTCTTAGTCATGGACTTCACGAGGATGCAAGTATGGACCTCGGGGATTTGACGGCATGGGTGGTTCGGTACGCACTTTTCCGGATGCCATGGCAGCAGTTTCGAGTTGATCTTGATGCGGGTGAAGTTCAGGCGCCGTCGTGGGATTTGGAGGCCGTGCGTGAGGTAGGCGAAACGTTTCTCGTTGATACGTTTCCTAATGACGATTTGCTCAAACCACTGGTTACGCAGGCAGCTAATACCGGTCGGCTTACGGACCTCATGGACAGCCTGGATGACGCTGAAATTACAGCCGTTTGTGACTACCGTGCGGCGGTTCGCCGGGCGCGGCGGCGTTTTGAGCGTCCATTGACACAGATGGACCCTCAGGGGCCGCCGGTGTCGGAGTGTCCACGCATGGTGGATAGTCGTGGCGGGCAATTCGATTATTTTTGGCGCACCCGTGATCGCATTTATGGCGACCGGCTTACTGCTGTTGAAGCGTCACGGCCAACAAGCGCCAAGCCGATTGCTATTTTTGTGCACGGCCACACTCATTTGGTTGACTGGCGACAGCGGGTTCTAGAGATGACGAGCCTCGGGCGCGACGTCATTGTTGATGGGTTTTCTCCAGTTCGTAATGCCTTGTCGCCGATCGTGGTTAACGGCGGTGCCTGGCAACGGACTATCACGCCGGTTCAGTTTGGCCGGTTGGCAGACGAGCAGGGTCTGTCAGATGGAGAACTGTTACGTGCCCTTCAACCAGAGCACCTTGCACCGTGTTACAGCTTCGTGCAAATTGAGCCGTATGAGGAGACCCCGCAGGCACCCACTGTTCGCTATTGGCGTCGAGATGACCAGGAAGAGTGGGGGGTAGGCCCGTCCTGTGGCCGTCAACCAGTAGCTCCGTAATTCACGCAACAAATCATTAACTGTAGCTTTCCGGCCGATGCAGCGGGTAGCGAGGCATTGTAAACCTTGAATCCCGTGATTGGTCGTTGTTGAGAGCGAGCAACTTGTTTATTGTCAGTTAGTTGCCAGCGCTAGGCCGCGGAGGCCGGTTGTTAACTTTTTTGAGGTCCAGAAGTTTTTTGTTAGTCGTTGACACCCCAAGTGTGACCAGCTACGATGCTTCGATCTGGGGCGTAATGCCCTGTATTTGTGAGACTTGCGGGTGTTAGCGGTCTGTAGGGGAATCACGTTAGAACAGAGAGTATGAGAAAAGGTATTTTTGTAGCCATTGTTGCTGTGGCCGTTTCTGTTGTGGGCTTCCATGGCCTTCGCGCTTTCGAGTCGTCAACTGGTCAAGACGAGACGGCAAATGCCGGACTCGAAGGCCACCGCGAATTGGTGGACCGTTATTGTGTTACATGTCATAACCAAGACATTGCCAGTGGGCGCGACGAAACGTCCTCTCCCCTAGTTGCACAGCTCCGTTTGGTTGGTCTCACGCTAGACACCCTTGACCTTACGGATGTGGCGGGCCACGCGGCGGTGTGGGAAAAGGTTGTACGGAAGTTGCGTGGTGGTGTCATGCCCCCTGCCGGTCGACCAAGGCCGGAAGCCGCTGCGCTGGAACAGTTTACGAAGTGGCTTGAGGACGAGCTGGATCGAACTTGGGCACTCACCAAGGACCCGGGGCGGACAGCAACTTTTCACCGGCTCAATAGGACTGAGTACAGTAATTCCATCCGAGATCTACTTGCGGTTGAGATTAACGAAGACGATTTTCTCCCGGCGGATGATTCGAGTTTTGGCTTCGACAACATTGGCGGTGTGTTGAAGATGTCGCAGTCATTAATGGAGCGTTACTTGGCTTCGGCGAGAACGATTAGTCGACTGGCAGTCGGGAGTCCGCCGCCGGCGACGTTGGCTGATACTTATGAGTCCACCCAGGACGAATCCCAACATAGTCGTGTTGAGCAGTTGCCGTTTGGCACGCGGGGCGGGCTTTATGTTGAGCATCTGTTCCCTCAAGATGCGGAATATGACTTCCGCGTACAACTGACAGGAATGCGTAGTGTTCGGGAAACGCACGATCTTGAGGTCACGATTGATGGTGAGCAAGTAAAACTGGTTACCGTCGGCCCGTTACCAGAGGGTGAACAAGCTAATCCGTATGCGCGCGCGTCGAGTATTGATTTCCGTGTTCCGGTGGCTGGCGGTCCGAGGGAGGTTGGCGTTACGTTTTTCAAAAAGCCATCAGTACTTCTTGAGCAAGTTCGGGAGCCTTTTGCGAATCCACGGGTGATGGGGAATACCGGTGGTTTCGCAGGTGCACAGCCCTATGTGCAAAGCGTTACGGTGGTTGGCCCGCATAACGCGACTGGGGTAGGCAGCACGCCGTCACGAGAGCGTATCTTCTCGTGTCAACCTACAACCGCGGCGGACGAGTCCTCGTGTGCTCACGAGATCCTTTCGTCTTTAGCACGTCGAGCGTACCGACGTCCGGTCACTACGGATGAACTGGAAGTGCTTCTTGATTTTTATCGACAAGGGCAAGCTGGCGATGGAAGTTTTGAAGACGGCATTGAGTTGGCCATTCGCCGCTTGCTAGTAAGTCCAGAGTTTCTGTACCGGATGGAATCCGACCCGGCGGGCGTTGCCACGAACTCGGTGTACCGCGTCGATGATTTTGAGCTCGCGTCAAGACTTTCCTTTTTTCTCTGGAGCAGCGTCCCTGATGATGAGCTTCTTGCCGTGGCCGAGGCCGGTCGTCTATCAGATCCAAATGAACTTGACCGCCAAATTCGTCGCATGGTTGCGGACCCGCGTTCCGAAAGCCTCACAACAAATTTCGCAGCCCAATGGCTGCAGTTGCGGAATTTGGAGACTATTGTTCGTCCGGGCGATCCATTTTCTATCGCATTTGATGAGTCGTTACGGCAAGGCATGTTGCGGGAGACGGAACTGTTCTTCGATAGTGTCGTTCGTGGCAACCGGAGCATGGTCGAATTGCTTACGGCAAACTATACGTTTCTCAACGAACGGTTAGCGGAACACTATGGCATCCCGTCTGTAACGGGCAGTCATTTTAGGAAGGTTGAGTTTCCAGCGGATAACCCGCGGTCTGGTATCTTGGGGCATGGCAGCGTCCTTACGCTTACGTCGCACGCCATTCGGACCTCACCCGTCCTGCGTGGCAAGTGGATCTTAGACAACATCCTTGGTACACCGCCACCAGACCCACCGCCGAATATACCGGCACTGAACGACCAAAAGACTCAGGCCAAGCGGCCAACGTTGCGAGAGCGGATGGAGGCGCATCGGGACAACCCGGCTTGTTCATCGTGTCATACGATGATCGACCCGACGGGTTTCGCCTTGGAACACTTTGACGCTATTGGTCGGTGGCGAGACGTCGATGAATCCTTTAACACGATCGACGCGTCAGGGGTGTTACCTGATGGACGTTCGTTTGATGGGCTTGCGGAAATGCGGACTGCCTTAACTGAGGACCCAACACAATTTGTCACCACGGTGACTGAGAAGTTAATGACCTACGCGCTTGGGCGCGGCCTTGATTATTACGATATGCCGACGTTGCGACGCATCGTACGCGAAGCAGCTGAGGACGACTACCGGTTTCAGGCGGTTATTCGTGGCATTGTTACGAGTGATGCGTTTCTGATGAGGAGATCCCAGTCATGATTGTCATGAAAAAATCCCTTTCTCGGCGAACAGTGCTTCGCGGTCTTGGAGCAACAGTTGCACTGCCGTTGCTTGATTCGATGGTGCCGGCTCTATCAGCGACCGCCCAAACGGCTGCTGCACCCGTTCCGAGGCTGGCGTTCTTCTACGTCCCGAATGGAACATTCCCTAAGAGTTTTCACCCGACCGGGAACGGCGGTTCAGACTTTGACCTCACACCTGTGTTGCAGCCGTTGGCCGATTTCCGGGATCAGTTAACCGTCGTAACGGGACTGAGCAACTCGGGTGTTTTGAGCCCGAACGAGGGTGGTGGCGTTCACACGAGGGCCCATGGTGGATGGTTGAACGGCGTCCTTCCGAAACGAACGGAAGGGGCAGACATCCAAGCTGGAAAAACGATTGACCAATATGCCGCGGACAAACTTGGGGCTGATACCTCGCTGCGTTCGTTGGAACTCACGACGGAATCGAACTATGCAGTAGGTAACTGCGAGAACGGTTACAGCTGTGCCTATCGCAATTCGACATCATGGTTAACCCCAACAACGCCGCTACCACATGAACGCGATCCGCGCGTCGTGTTTCAGCGGTTGTTTGGAGACGGAGGAAGTGTTGAGGCGCGTATTAACCAAATGAAGACAGACCGGAGCATTCTTGATTCGGTCACTCAGAGTATTCAACGTCTGGAGGGTCAAATCGGAGCGCAGGATCGTGCGACGGTTGATGAGTATCTGCACTCTGTGCGTGAAATTGAACGTCGGATTCAGCGAACGGAAGAAAATAATTCAACAACGCCGCTTCCACAGGTTGATCAGCCGATGGGAGTGCCAGATGATTATGACGAGCATGTGGGTCTATTACAGGACATGCTCGTACTGGCGTTCCAAGCTGATGTTACCCGTGTTAGTTGTATGCAGATGGCGCGGGAGACCAGTGGGCGAACGTATCCGAACATTGGTGTGCCTGAGGCGCACCATACTGTGTCCCATCATCAGCAGGATCCACACAACATTGCCCAATACACGAAGATTAGCCAGCACCAGATGGGCCTCTTCGCGAAGCTTGTTGAGAAGATGCGGAATGCACCCGATGGAGATGGCACGCTTTTGGATCACGTCATCTTGCTACACGGTGCCGGGATGGGAGACGGCGACCACCACACGCCGTTCAACTTGCCGATTACGTTGATGGGCGGAGGTTGTGGCCAATTAGCTGGCAATCGACATCTTACGTATGAGTTGCATACGCCGTTTATGAATCTCGGCCTGACACTACTGGAGAAGGTCGGTGTCAAGGTAGAGAGTATCGCTGACAGTACTGGACCTCTCACAGGTGTCTAGACTAGCGCTGTGTGACCTGCGAGATAACCAGCAGGGGAGGAACATGAGACGGAAGTTACGAGTGTTTGTTTCTGTGGTAGCTGTTGCCGTTTCCGGTGTGGTGTCGTCTGTCCAGGTGAACGGGGTTGCGGTGGAGTCCGACATGTTGTTGGTCACAGCAGCACGTGCGTCGGACGTCACGGAGGTCCGCAGGTTAATCGAACAAGGTGTTGATGTTAACCAAGCCGAGTCCGATGGGGCGACGGCCTTGCACTGGGCTTCGCATCAGAACGATCCGGAAGTAGTCAAACTTTTACTTAATGCGGGTGCTGCTGTGGCGGCGATGAACCGGTATGGTGTCCAGCCGCTATCGCTAGCGGCCGAAAATGGTAACGCCGTGATTTTGGAACTACTCCTTGAAGCCGGTGCCGACCCGAATGCATCGTTATCGGAAGGTGAGACTGCCCTCATGACAGCGGCTCGCACCGGCGATGCAGATTCAATCCGTGTCTTACTGGTCTATGGGGCCGATCCGAATGCCCGTGATAGCTATCGGGGACAAACGGCATTAATGTGGGCTTCGGCTAGAAATCACGCAGCTGCGATCCATACGCTTGCAGAACTTGGTGCGGATATTCATGCGACGACCAATACTGAAGCGGCTTCGCCAAATGGTCCTCGTATGTTTTACGCATCGAATCCGACCGGATTTACGGCCCTGACGTTTGCGGCGCGCGCAGGGAGCATCGACGCGCTACGCGTGTTGTTAGAGGCTGGCGCCAATATTAATGACCAGCTGTCTGACGGGCAGAGCGCCTTGATTGTGGCGGTCGCAAATGCCAATTGGACTTTGGCTGATTACATGCTTGACCGGGGTGCTGACCCAAATCTGGCCGGTGCAGGATGGAATGCGATCCATCAATTGGTGCGGACGCGTCGGATGAATACGGGGTTTGGTTTTCCTGGTCCTATTCCGACCGGACATACGGACAGCGTCGATGTGCTTAAAAAGATGATTGCTGTTGGTGGTGATGTTAATGCCCGTATGACCGTTAATGGCATGAAAGACGGTCAGCGGAATCGTTTAAACCGTTTGGGGGCGACGCCGTTTTTTCTGGCGGCTAAGGTGACTGACACAGAGGCGATGCAGGTGCTAGTTACTGCCGGGGCCGACGCGACGATACCAAGCGCTGACGGCACGACTCCGCTGATGGTTGCGGCCGGGGTCGCGATTTGGAATCCAGGTGAAGACGGCGGTTCCTTGCCTGGCCAAGAAGACGAAGTGCTTGAGGCTGTAAGAATGTGCGTGGAACTCGGTAATGTGGTGAACGTAGGCAATTATCGGGGCGAGACGCCCCTCCATGGAGCCGCATTTCGGGGTACCAATAATGTTGTTGAGTATCTCGTTGCGCAGGGAGCCGACTTGGATGCACGCACGGTGGACGGTTATTCGCCGCTTGCTATCGCCGACGGGTTCAGCTATTCCGATTTTTATAAAGCGCAAAAACATACGGCAGCACAGTTACGCGAACTCATGACCGCTCGTGGGATTTCGACGGATGGCGAGGGCCACGTTGTTCCAGGTTCAGTCTGCTACGACTGTTTACAGACTCGGCGAGATCAGATCGAGTTATGGACGAAATGGGAAGAAGAGTTGGCGTCTGAGTACAAGAGAAAAAATAGTGGCGAGCAGGAGCAGTAATCCATACAAGTTCGGAAGGACTGACAGATGACAAGATTTCCTATCGTCGGTTTCATCGCTGGTAGTGTGGCGATGTCAATGTTGCTCGTTCCTGGTCAGTCGGTGGCGCAAACCACCGGTCATTCTAGCGAGACACCGACGTTTTCCAAGGACGTTGCGCCTATCCTGCAGCGTAGCTGTCAAAGATGCCACAGGCCTAACTCGTTGGCACCGATGTCTCTTATCAGTTATGAGGAGGTCCGTCCGTGGGCTCGCTCTATTAAGAACCGGACGAGTCTTCGCGACCGACCAGGCGTGATGCCACCTTGGTATATCGAGAAAAACGTTGGTATTCAGCAGTTCAAGGATGATTTGTCTTTAACTGATGCTGAGATTGCGACGATTGCCAGGTGGGCGGATAACGGGGCTCCACAAGGAGACCCAGCAGATATGCCTGCTCCTCCAGCATTTATTGATGTTGATCAGTGGGAAATTGGACAGCCGGATCTTGTTTTGTCTACGGATTCCTTTGAGGTCAAAGGTGAAGCTCCGGACTGGTGGGGAAGCCTTGGCGTGGTGGAAACCGGTTTGCTGGAAGACCGGTACGTTGCTGCCATGGAGTACAAAGAACGCAACGACCTTCCGCGTGGGGTGAAGTCTGATACCGTCGGTGGATTGTTCGTTGTCCATCACTCGTCACTGTTGACGATCAATGCTGATGATGATCCTGCCAGTATGAAGCAATGGCCGGTTCATGAAGTCGGGCGCAATGCTGACGTTTTTGACGAAGAGGCCGGTCGGTTAGTTGAGGCTGGTAGCAAGCTTGTTTTTCCAACAACGCATCTCCATTCAAACGGCACTGACACCACGGCCCGCCTTGAGGTCGGGTTTAAGTTCCATCCGAAAGACTACGAACCGACGAAGAATACGGAGTTCCTCTTTTTTGGGAATGGGCCGGACTTAGATATACGTCCGATGGAAGCGGATCAGACCGCGGACGCCTACTTTACGTTACCTCGGAACGCAAAGATCAGCGTGTTTGAACCGCATATGCACGCACCTGGTGTGAGGATGTGTTTAGACGCGGTTTGGGGCACAACCGTACAGACACTCAATTGTGCTGGTTATGACCACAATTGGGTTCGAGTCTACAAGTACGCGGATGATGCGGCACCGCTGCTACCGAAGGGGACCATTCTGCATCTGACGGGTTATTTCAATAACTCACCGAGTAATCCCAATGTGGTTGACCCGAGAAATTGGTCGGGTTCAGGGCACCGTTCTGTGGACAACATGTTTATTAATTTGATGCAAGCGGTGTATTTGGATGATGAAGAGTTTGCCGCAGCGGTTGCTGAGCGTGAAGCAAAGCGTGAAGAACAAGGTGGCCCTGATGTTGGCTGTCTGCTATGCGGGGTTGATGCAGAGACGGCGAACGAGGAATAGCGGGTTGGCTGCTGTATCGCGTATCGTTTACTGCCTTGTTATCTTCTGGTTCGCGGTCCTTTCTGACCCGGTTTATGCGCAGCAGGCATACATGACGGGGCAGACCATTGCACCGGCGTATGAGGGCTGGGAACAGAATAGTGACGGTTCTTATACCCTAGTGTTTGGCTATATGAATCGGAACTGGGACGAAGAGATTAATGTGCCTAGCGGCCCTGGCAACAGCATTGAACCTGGTGGCCCAGACCAAGGACAACCAACACGTTTCTATCCGAGACGAAATCGCTTCACCTTCCGTATTCAGGTGCCGGCCGATTTTGGTGAGAAAGAGCTTGTGTGGACGCTCACGACGAACGGCAAGACAGAATACGCCTATGCTTCATTGAAGCGTGACTATTTCATCGATGATCTCGTCGTTCAGGCGAATTACGGCGCTGGTGGTGCTGCCGCGACGACGCCCGAGTTAGCAGGGAATGAAGCTCCGACGCTGTCGATCGAGGGGGCCACGGAACTTCGGGCTAACGTTAGCGATCCTATTACCTTAGTCGCTGTCTCAACTGATGACGGCAAACCGCGCGCACGTTCGATGCTTGCGTCAAGCCCGAGTCGTCCGGGTCGCATCACTACTGACACGGCAACCGGTCACCGGTTTTCTTGGTTCGTCTACCGCGGTTCAGGAGAGGTTGGCTTTGATCCTCCTCAAACGAAGGTGTGGGAAGATACCCGTGACAATGGTAATTCTCCCTGGTCACCAGGTTGGAAGACGCCAGACGTTCCAGAAGACGGACGATGGGTCACAGATGTAACGTTTAATGAACCTGGTCGATATGTGCTTCGTGCCATTGCGCACGATGGCGGGTTGGCGACGACCAGAGATGTGACTGTGACGGTTACGCGTTAGATTTGCGGCGACATCATTTACCTGAGGAAATACTTATGAACCGCTCGTGTGTGCATCTTCTCCGAGTTGGCCTCGTTGGTCTCTCGCTGATCTTTTTGGTCGACATGGGAGTGTCGGCCCAAGAAACAGAACGCTTTAACCGTGTCATCGAGCAAATAGAACAAGATGCACCGGCGATTGTCGGCGAGCATTGGCAGTTCATCGATATGGAGCATGGGCCATATCTGCTTGGCCGATTAGAGGAGCGGCTGGCAAGTCTTAAACAGCAAGCGACGACTCGTCTCCCTATTACACCATTTGTTCGGCTACCGATGGAGGGGGATGAAACAGCCCGCTATGCTGTCAAACAGGTACTCGACTTAGGTGTGTTTGGCGTGATTTTTCCACGCGTTGAGACGAAAGCGCAGGCGGAACGCGCCGTGAGTGCAATGCGGTACCCACCACAGCGCGGTGAGACTACACCAACCCCAGTCGGTCTGCGTGGCTGGGGTCCTGGGCGGGCTGCTCGGTTGTGGAACCTCCCCGTCGCAGAGTATGTGCAGAGAGCCGATCTTTGGCCTCTTGATTCCGCCGGCGAACTGCTTGCCGTCATAATGATCGAATCTGCTGAGGGCGTTGCCAATGTGGAAGAGATCGCCTCTGTTGCGGGAGTTGGAGCTCTGTTTATTGGACCTGTCGACCTCGCTATGTCGCTTGGTGTTGGGCCACCAGGTCCCACGCTAGCGCCGGAAACGGAAACAGCCATCCAAACGGTGCTGCGTGCGTGTAAAAACTCAGGTGTTGTGTGTGGAATGGCCGATTCGAAAACGAGAAGTCAGCAGCGGATCTCAGAAGGGTTCCGCCTGTTGTTACCGTTCTAGCACCTTAAGGTTCATGGTAACGCGAGCGCGACGAGTTCAGCCGGATGGTCTCGTGCCCCGACGGCGACGACTATGAACTGTCGCCCATCCTGTAGATAGGTCATCGGTAGCCCCGTTTGGTGCGCGGGCAATTCAAATTCAGCGACGACTTCGCCCGTGAGTTTGTCGTGAGCTCGAAACATCGGACCACCGGTGTCCCTGGGGGCCGCGAAAAGACCAGAACCCTCGCCAGCGAAGACAAGTGTTTTCGTAACAAGGAGGCCGCCCCGTTCTGCTTTACCAGTCGGTGCGAGTTCAAGTCCTTCAAGTGCCGGATGATTTTTGACACAATTGGGTGTGTCGCCATTGGGTACCATCCAGAGGTGGTCACCAGTGTTGAGGTCGATGGCGGTGATACGCCCCCACGGCGGTTTTATAAGTGGGAGTCCGAGTGGCCCCATCATGTTGCAGCCGGCCGGACCGGCGGGGGCTCCTCTTGCACGCGCGGCGCGCGCCATGGCAGAAAAATCTGGTAGTGACCCTGTGGGTGGTCTAGCCGCCCCCCGCATCGGGTTTGAGATTGAAGAGACGTAGAGGATGCCGGTTTCGGCGTCTACGGCGCCTCCTTGCCAATTGGCTCCACCGGTCAACCCAGGCACCATGAGCGTTCCCCGCACGCTGGCGTCAGTTGGGGACGAAGGAGGAGTAAAAATTGGACCCATTCGATATTCGGAAGCAATTCGTAATGCCTCCGCTCTGATTTCAGGTGTGAAGTCAATAAGGTCTCCCGCAGTGATTCCTTGTCTGTCGAACGGGTCAGGTTTAGTTGGAAACGGCTGCGTCGGTGAATACCATTCGCCAGGAACGTCGCCAATTGGTACAGGCCGTTCTTCGATTGGCCAAACGGGTTCACCAGTGACGCGATCGAATACGTATGTCCATGCTTGTTTCGTTACCTGAGCGATGGCCTTAATGGTCCGCCCGTCTACGGTGATGTCGATGAGCATCGGCGCGGTGGGTATATCCCAATCCCAGATGCCGTGGTGTATAAATTGAAAATGCCACACACGTTCTCCGGTCGTTGCGTCAAGGGCGACAAGGCTCTCCGCAAATAGGTTGTCACCCGGGCGGTCACCGCCATAGAGGTCGTTCGTCGGCGTTTCCAACGGAAGATAAACATAGCCAAGTTCTTGGTCTGCGGCCATTGGTGCCCATGCACCTGTGTTACCGGTGTACTGCCACGAATCGTTTTCCCATGTGTCGTTGCCGTATTCGCCGGGTTGAGGGATTGTGTGAAAAATCCAGCGACGTTCGCCCGTCCGTATGTCGTAGCCACGCACGAACCCTGCGATGTTGTCCCTCGTTCTTGCGAAAGCGCTCATGGCTGATCCCACAACCGCAATGTCACCGACGATCATTGGTGGCGAACTTGCTCCGACGCGTCCTATCTCCGGACGTGGCCGATCGAGACCATCAAACAAATCGACAATACCTTCGTCTCCGAAGGTCGGGTCGGGTCTCCCGTTATTGGCGTCAAGAGAAATGAGTCGATAGCCGGCGGTGATGTACAGGATGCGTTCACTGGTTCCGTCCGTCCAGTAAGCGACGCCACGATGATTTTTCCGCGGCGCGCGGTCGGCTCTTTCTCCGCCATCGTACCGCCACATCCAGAGGGTCTCACCAGTCGTGGCATCGATCGCCACCACGTCTCGAGCTGTGCCTGCGGTGACATATAGGACGCCGTTAACCATCAGCGGCGTGGCTTGGTAGTTGTACTCCGGCCGAGGGCCGTAGCTCGCGGCTTTCCA
>Ga0310121_10003103_pt1 | contig 15315 bp, 16 predicted proteins | sample CB27_Tmax_986_MG_FD_203504 | JGI IMG/M metagenome (GOLD analysis project Ga0310121, IMG submission 203504) | Marine microbial communities from Western Arctic Ocean, Canada - CB27_Tmax_986 | ecosystem: Environmental > Aquatic > Marine > Oceanic | place: Canada: Western Arctic Ocean | collected...
TGTATTTGCGGGTGTGGGAGGATCTGGTACTATTGGTGATGTGATTTCATCAATTCTATCAAAAAATGACATTCATGTTAATGTTGTAAAGGGATATCTTCTTCCAAAAACTGTTGATTCTAACACACTGATAATCACAACCAGTGTTTCAGGAAATTCTAAAGAGGCTCTAACAGTTTTACAAAATGCAAAAAAATCTAAATGTAAACTTCTAGCATTCTCTTCTGGCGGTAAAATGAAAAAATATTCAATTAAAAACAAAATACCTTACTATGAAATTCCTGAAATTCATTCACCACGTGCATCTTTTTCTTGCTATCTATATTCAATCTTAAATGTACTGGAAGATGTAATCCCAGTTAAAAAACAGGATGTTAAAGAATCAATCTCTCTGTTAATGAAAACAAGGAAAAAAATCTCTTCAACTAACCTAACAAATTCAAATCCTGCCTTATCAATGGCTAAATGGATTTCTGGTTTTCCAATTATTTATTATCCCTGGGGATTACATTCTGCCGCTATAAGATTCAAAAATTCGTTGCAAGAAAATGCAAAAACACATGTATTCGCTGAGGACATAATAGAATCTTCTCACAATGGCATTGTTGCGTGGGAAAAGAGATCAAAAATTAAACCGATATTGATCATGGGTAAGGATGATTATATTAAAACGAAAGAAAGATGGAAAGTGGTAAAGGAGTTTTTTAAGATAAATAAAATACAATACAAAGAAGTTCTGTCTTCAAATGGTAGTATTCTAACAAAGCTTGTAAATCTAATTTATCTTTTAGATTACAGCAGTATCTATTTGGCAATCTTATCCAAAACTGATCCAACACCAGTTAACCCTATAGAATTCATTAAAAATAGAATTTAGTCATACTGAATTATCAATATTGATTTTTTCTAGTAAACTAATGATGTCTTGTTTGTTTACTTGCTTTGGATTGTTGTCTAAATGCTTTCTATCAGTTAAAATCAAATCAGCTGCTTCACCTAAATTCTGTTTTAAATTAATCTTGGAAAAATTCAGTTTTTTTACTAGATTTGAAAATCTGTGATAAAATTTTGAATTGTTGAATCTATGGGCATATAGTGTTGTAAATGAAAGTGCATGTCCATGAGAATACCCCTCATTAGAAAATACGTATGATAAAGCGTGACCCAAAGTAGTAGAACAATTTCCAAATCCTAAACCAGATATCAGTGAACCTAAGACAATTTTTTCCTTATCCATTTTCATAATTCCTTCCTCTAGCAATTCAAATGCTTGATTACAAAGGAATTTTGTTAGTGGATTTCCATTTTTACTATCATATCCTTCTGAACACTGTGCGGTTGCATCTATCGCAGAATTTCTTATAATTTCAAGGGGCGAATCTTCAATGAAATGTGAATCCACAATTGCTACGTTTGCTATTTGACTATCATCATGAAAACTTTTTTTCTTTCCATTGACTTTTAGCACCGAAATCCTTGTAACCTCACTTCCACTACCAAATGTTGTTGGAATCAAAATTTTGAATTTTTTCATCTTATTTGCTACAAATTTTGCAACATCCATCGAGCTACCACCACCCAAACCAATAATGCTCGAAAAATTTGAATTTCTAAATTCAGAAATTATTCCTTCAGCTGTCTCAATGGATGGATTTGGCTCTATTTTATCAAATATGTGATAATTGTTTAGTTTCAAATATTCTAACCATCCCCTAGAAATTGCGCCTTTACTTGTAATTACTAGACACCTTTGTGGAAAAGAATAATCCTTAACACAGTGCTTACCAAATATGATCACCGGTGGTTGAGTAATTTGAAACATACAATGTAATTAAAAGTAGGATATTTTTTATAACTTGATATAAAATTGAAAAATATCATGACTAAATCTGAAATATTACGCAAAGATCTCGAATCAAAATCCATACTAAAAGTTGGTGGGGCATTTGATGCAATGTCAGCAAAATTAGTGGAGATTAATGGATTTGATGCAGTGTGGGCAGGTGGCTTTGCAATTTCTGCTACTCATGCTTTACCGGATGCTAGTATTCTCACCATGACAGAATTTCTTAATGTAGCCTCTAACATGGAGGAAGCTTGTAACATTCCAATTATCGCAGACTGCGATACAGGATTTGGAGGTCCAACTAATGTAAGTCATATGGTAAAAAAATATGAAAAAGCTGGAATAGCTGCCGTATGTATTGAAGATAAAACATTTCCAAAGCAAAACAGTCTTCTTGAAAATAGCAAACAGGAATTATTAGGCGAAAAAGATTTTGTTGCAAAAATAATTGCAGCTAATCACGCCAAAGAAAATCCTAATTTTATAATAATAGCAAGAACTGAAGCATTAATTTCAGGAATGGGAATGAAAGAAGCAATCAAGCGAGCAAATGCGTATGAAAAAGCTGGAGCGGATGCAATTTTGATACATTCTAAACAGGATACGCCAAACGAAATTTTTGAGTTTTCAGAATCTTGGGGAGGCACATTACCGTTGGTAGTTGTTCCAACTTCTTATCCCACAGTTAAACTTGATGAATTGATTTCTCATAATATAAAAATGATAATTTATGCAAATCAAACATTACGTGTGACCCACGCGTCAATTTCAAAAATACTGAAACAGTTAAAAAATTCTACTAGTATCAGTGATATATCTGAAGATTTGTCGTCTGTGGAAGAAATCTTTCAGTTACAAGAAATGTATAATATCAAAAAACAAGAAGAAGAAATTGAAAAAAATTTAAAAAAAATGGGATATATTAATTGAAACCGAATATACAAAAAAGGATCTTTGATTATTTAATTAAAAATAAGATTCAAAATTTTTTAGGTGTCCCGGATTCTACTTTAAAATATTTTATTGAACAAGGTTTAAAAAAAAATAAAATTTTGATTACCACAAGGGAGGAAGAAGCCATTGGAATTGCTGTTGGGATGGCTCTTTCTCAAAGTCCTAGTTTAGTATTCATGCAAAATGCGGGTTTCGCTAATTCAATTAGTACAATAACCTCACTAGTTCAATTATATGAAATTCCATTAATTTTTTTAATTGGATGGAGAGGTTATCTGAAAAATGATGCACCGGAACATGTGAAAATTGGAAAAGTTCAACCAAAATTGATAGAAATTCTTGACTTGGATTATAAAATAATTACTGAAAAAAACTGGAAGGTAAGTTGTAACTGGGCTTTGAAGAAAATTCAAAACCAAAAACCATGTGCGTTAATTGTCAAAAGGGATTTTGTTGATTAGAAAAGAAGCCATAAAAATAGTGGCAGAAAAAATTTCTGATAATCCAATTATTGCAGCTAACGGTTACCTTAGTAGAGATCTTTACGAAGTATGCGATAAACCATCAAATTTCTATATGATTGGCTCCATGGGACTTGCATCTTCAATTGGTTTAGGCTTAGCCTTAAAAAATAGAAAAAAAACATTCTATATTTTTGATGGTGATGGTAATTTACTAATGAATCTGGGTTCTCTTATCACAATTGGAGTTCATAAACCCAAAAATTTGATCCATATAGTTTTTGATAACAGCTCGCACGAATCAACTGGAGGGCAACCCACAGAATCTAAAAATATACAATTAGATAGTGTGGCAAGATCTGCAAAAATTAAGACGTTCAAAGTTGGAACAAAAAGTGATCTTATAAAAAAATTGGAAAAAACAAAAAAGCTTACTGGACCTATTCTAATTTTAGTAAAAATCTCAAAAAGTAAGAAAACAAGTAAACGAGTAAATATTGAACCAACTAAAATCAAATTACGTTTTATGGAATCATTACGTAACTGAAATGAAAGCCATAATAATTGCAGCTGGAACCGGAACGAGATTAGGAAAGAATGAATCTAAACTTCCAAAGGCTCTTTTGGAAGTAAACGCTCAAACTATTTTATCACGACAAATTGCAATTTTGAAAAAGATGGGAATTGAAGAGATTATAGTAATAACAGGTCCATACGCTGAAAAATTTCCTTCCATAGATGTTACGTATGTAAACGATCGTGATCATGATGAACACGATATTTTAGGAAGTCTTATTGTTGCTAAGGATTACATCGAAGGTGATACTGTAATAACATATTCTGATATCTTGTTTGATGCAATTACATTAGAACAAATAATTCAACAAGAATGTGATATTGGAATAGCCATTGACATGGATTGGAAGAAAGCATATGAGGGAAGGACGTTACATCCATCAACCGAGGCTGAGAATGTATTACTTGACGATGACAAAAATATCTTGAAAGTTCAAAAAAATATCAAATCACGCGAAGAAAATGTTGGAGAATTTTTGGGTATAATTAAACTGTCATCACATGGTTCTAAGATTCTAACTGACAAGTTTGAATATTTATTTGCTAATAATTTAGGAACTTTCCATAATAATGCTTTATTAAAAAAAGCGTATATGACAGATTTTATTCAAGAACTTGTAAATTCGAAAATTAATGTCACACCAATTTTCATTTCAGGCAAATGGTGTGAGATAGATACTTATCAAGACTTGGAAAGAGCACAAAAAATGTTTTTGTAATCAATTAGACACTTTCTCTAATTTCTGTAATTTTTCCCGTAGGAAAGATTCTATTTTCTCTCCTCTGCCAAATAGATTTTTTTCTTCATTTGGATCAAGTTCTAAATTATACAGTTCCTTCGAATCATCGTATCGATTTAATATCAACTTCCATTTTGATGTACGGACTGATTTTGTGTTAGGCTCCTTTGGTGGTTCTTTTTTATCCAAAGGATTCCCAGTCTCAGAATAAGCAATTTGTTCAGGCATAGATTTACCATAAATTAATGGCATAAGAGATACGCCATCTGGTTTTTCATAATTATTATCAAATGCTATCTGCAAGTAATCTAAGATTGTTGGCATAAAATCAACTGTTCTAATTTGTTGGGTAATTTCACTCGAAGTAAATTCTTCGGAAAGAAAGTAAGTAAATGTTCTTAGCGTATAATCATAACAAAATGCACCATATGCACGCTCACCAAATTTTTCCCCTGTACTAATTCCATGATCGGACATTACTAGAATCAACGAATTTTTTTCAAGTTCTAAATTATTAATTTCGTCTAAAACAGATTGGAGATAAATTTCGGCATTTTTAAAAAGTGTGGCATATCTTTGTTCATTTTTTGTTCTATTGTCAAAAAATTCTTTACTCTTATTATTATAGACCCTCAGAACTTCGTTCATAATGCCTGTGTGAATTTTACTATAATGTAGGTATAAGAAGAAATTCTTATCCTTTTGTTCTAGTACTGACACTTTTTTTAGAAGTTCTTTATGTCTTTTGGCTAAATCGTCATTTAATTCGTCGTGAATTATAAAATTATCAAATCCTTGTTTTGGTACAACTAATTGGTTAATTAAATCGGCATGAGTGTAATAATTATTTTCGTGTAGATATTCTGTTAAAGTTTTGAATTTATCTTTTTTAAATTTGAATGTAGACCAATAGCTATTTGTTCCAGATCTTGTTCCATAAGTACCACTAAAAACTGCATGCATAGCAGCTATGGTATGAGGACTATAAGTGATAGTTTGAGAGAAAAATGCCGATTTTGATTTCAGAGTATTAAAAATTTTTGAGTTTTGTGCAGAATCTAGCCTACCGCCATCAATCATAATAATTATTACATTTTTTTTGTTCATATTACTTGTAAAATTTAGGCATCAATTCAGTGTTGGTTAGTCTCTCGATTTGGGAGCGAACCATTGCATTGTTTCGTTGATTGCTCGTTTAGCATTTTTTTTTCCTATAATCGATAATTCTCTTTGAGAATCCCCAGCAATTTTTCCCCCAACTCTAAGTACTAGAATTTTTCCTTTTCCAGAAAAATTATGGTTTATGAATGGTTTAAGATAAGCCGAATCACCTGGTTTGATAGTTTGTTGATGTGATTCTCCATGAAATTCCCAATTTAAGGAAATATGGTGTTCGCCAATATTATAGACAAATTGATGTAGACCTACTCTAAGATTATAGATGGATGGCTCACTATTTTGAACATGAATTTCAAATGCCTTAGAATATGGCATGGTAGAAGTTGAAGCAAGTTCTACAAATTCATAAACCATCGATCCTTCTGGATAAAACCATCTTTTACATTCATTTTGGAATTTAACTATAACTTTCTGTTCAGTTTTATCATTTGGCATCAGGTCTCTCTTGCTAACATTTAATGAATGTGAGATAGCAGTTAATTCCTTCTCAGTTGGTATTAAAATTGCGTTTTCAAAATCCTGAAGTTTTTCTACCGAAATTTCTGATCTTTTAGATAATTCTTGATATGTTAAACTAGAAATATTTCTATGATATTTGAGAAGTGACGCAGATGCATGTTCAATGTCAGTAAAATTTAAGGCGAACTCTTGTCCAAGATTTGAAAGTGCGGATAATTCTTGTTGAACATCACCAGTAATTTTGCTGCCATATGTTAATGCTAAAATTAAACCATTTTGTTTTGCGCCACTTCTTGAAGCAAATGAATGTGAAACAAATGGTGTAATATACATTGAATCGCCTGTTTTCATTACTGACATTGTTTTTTTTCCATCAGAATCTTGGTAGTAAAAGTTGACATCACCAACAAAATATGTAAATTGGTGCATGAAATGTCCATTATTCCATTGGACAGAAAGATTTTGAGGATCGTTGTTATCTACATAACATAATTCCTTTATCCATTCAGGTCTAAAAGGAGCAACTTTACTCATAGCTGTATCTCTGTATTCATAATAGGGATTTCCTGCTCGTTCCATAATCCTGGAACTTTTTTCTGATTCTTCTGATGTCATTATTTTTACTCCAAGTGAGCAATCATCATAGATTACATGAAAATCTCTTGCATTTACAGGCCAAATTTTTGTTGCTTTTTCAATAATTTCTTGGGAAAGGATTTTTTTTCCGTCAATTATTTGAGTTATTTCCTCAAGACTTGTGCCAAGTTCCCTAGCCGCGTCTTCTGGACGTCTTTTAATATCATTTAGAATACCAAGAAAATTTACACCGATTTTTTTTAAATGATTAGATCTTTCTTTCGATTGTGATTCTAGCATATACATCTAAAAAAATTAATAGTAATTATCATTTTGTACTAATTTCACCTTACAAAATCAGATATGGCACAAAAAAATATTCGAATAATATTAACTAATTTTGGTTCTTTTAAGAAAATCATCTGTAGCTAAATAAGCAGCCTGTAGAGTTGAAGATAAAACAAATGCCACTGCTACTCCAATGATTCCGTAAATTAATCCTAAAAATAAAATAGCAGTTAGGAATGATGTTACACTAATGATTCTACCAATAATTAGTGTTTTACTTTTTTCCAAACCTAATAATTTCGAAGAGTAAATCTGTCCAACAGTAGCAGGAATTACACAAATACTCATAATCTGAATTGCATCTACTGTTCCTGTATATTTGGGGAAGAACTCAGGAATTATTAATGGTAATATCGTAATTCCAAAAATTGCAATTACGATTGAACTAAAAAAAGCAAATAGTTTTAATTTTTTATTTGGATTACCACTGGCATCGTGGGTAAGTATGTATCTGAAAATTATATTAGAGAGTAGTATTAAAACTGCCCAAATTTGAAGAGCCAAAGCATAATTCCCTAAAAGCGTAAGACCAAGTATAGGAACGATTATAATTTTATCTAAATTACTTCTGAAACTTCCAAATAAACTTAGAGAATAGTTGGTTATGATAAACCTTGATCGTGGAGGCAATAGCGAAAAATCAATTTTTGATTCTCTAGAACCTTTAAAAATAAAGATTACAAAATGAATGTAAGATAATGCAAGAGCAAAAATTATTCCCTCGACTCCAAAAATGTAGTAAAAGCCAAGACCAAGAACTAATGTAAGAATTTTTTGTGTTAAAATATATTTTGCGTAAGAATTAAACAGTTTTTGACCGAGTATATACCCAATAGCCAAATCATTAATGATAAAAGCTAAAACAAGAAATGCAGCGTCTATTCTATAAAAAATACCGAAAATTACAGTTACCGTTACTGTGCCTATACCTAGAGATAATAAGAAAAGTACAGGTGCAATCTTAATTTTTTTGGAAACATAAACTGTGATAACATCACGGGTACCAATCATAGAAATAATATATGCAAAACCTGCAATTGCTATAAAATAATGTAGTTCCCCATATGTTTCAACATCTAAGAGTGTAGCTAAGTAAAACCAAAAAAATGCAACAATGCCAGTGCCTATTATGTCTGAAATTCCTATCGCTGATAAACTTTTGAGACTGTTAGTTTTCTTGGAATTTGTCATAGATTCAAACCTGAATTATTCTACCTATTATAAAATTCACTAACAAAAACATAATATTACTTTTCAAATTTTATTTACATAATCAAATTTTCAGTTATTAATCTTGAGTATCAATGATTAGTGATTTATAATCCTTGTTTGGTTTATCTCATCTGCCCATAGTCTTTCACCGAACTATTATTATGTTATACATTAATCTGAGTCTGTTTCGTAAGAGGTAACATCCAACCTCATACGGTTCTTAATCGATCTACGTTTTTCATCCCTACTTAATTTTTTTGTACTTTCTGAAAGTGCACTATTAGTGAATCCCACAAGAATTTTTTCCATATTTTTAACTATATCAGGATTACTGTTTGCTATGTTATTTTTTTCATCTGGATCATTAATTAAATCGAATAAGGTAACATTTTCTTTTAGATTTTTTCTTGCACGATAATATTTGTATGTAGACATTCTTACTCCAATTGTATTCCCTTGGGATTGTTCAATTGAAGAAACATTTTCAATATAGGCAGGCAATTCATCTATTTTTTCATTATTAAAATGAGGAAGTAAACTGTTCCCATCTACTTCCCCCAAAGGCAAATTAAGTAAATCCATAATAGTTGGAAAAATATCAATATGTCTAACTTGTTGTGGAATTATCTTATGTGATGTAATGCCATACCCTGAAAAAATTAATGGTACACGCAATACTTCATCATATAATGTTCCTTCACCCCTCTGGATTAATGTACGCATCTCATCCTCATTCAACTCTTGTCTATATCTACGCATTCTAATTTTACTTGCCATTGTTCTTATTGCAACAAACAGTTTCAAACCTATAGGGGAAAGAAAATCTGGTACAAATCGTGCTCCATTCTTAAATATTTTATGTACAGATGGAATGTATTCTGGGTGCATAACTAAATCATGTATATGCTCACCATGATCAGCAGTTAAAACAATCAAGGTTTTTTCTTTATCAATTTTTTCTAAAATTTTACCAATCCAAGCATCAAGTGAAGACAGTCTTCTTTCATAGTCATCACTGCCATAATGTTCATCGTTAAATTCTTTTTGGGGTAATTCATTTCCATGTAAATCCATAGCATGAATAAAATAAATCCAAGGCTCTTTGATAGTATTTGATATTCGTTGTACAATCATTTCACCTGCACCTTGGTATAAATTGAGATATGGTTTACCATCTGTAATGTCCTTATCATCAAAATTGGTTGTTAAATTTGAAAAGAATGGCATATTGGGAACGGTTGCGTATGTATGATAACCATTATTTTTTAGAAAATCAAAAAATTTTGTTGCTTTTGAGTGATTATGAAACCAAGAAATGTGAGTTTTAAATGGTAACAGTGAAGTAAGAATACTACCCAAAGAAGTGAATGTGCCGTCAGTTGCACTAATGGCTTGATTAAAGTAAACACCTTGTTGTATCAACGAATCAATATTAGGAATAATTGAAGATTTTTTATCACCATGACATTTATTGGCTCTAAGAGAGTCAATTAGTAGAAATAGTATATTTGGTTTCATGTTAAATATATCCCATTTTTTTCAGTTCGTCCTTTATTTTTAAATTCATTTTTTCATCATCAGAATAGCCTTCAAAATCATATTCATTTTTTCTGTGCTTGACGAGTAAATCTTCCATCTGTTGAACAACATTTGGTTTTTCAGTAACAATGTTGTTTTTTTCATGTGGATCCTCTTTTAAATCAAAAAGGCGAGATTTATTTTTTTTATCAGAACGATCTCTAAAATATTTATAATTTGAAGTTCGTACTCCTATAACAATGTCATTATCATGTGGATCAAGTACCTGGTTTTCAATTAGTGCTGGTTCCTCATTCATTTTTTCGCCATTAATTGCTGGAAGAAGGCTTTTTCCCTCAATCTGTTCCTTAATTTCAGGTAAACCTGCAATTGAAACTATAGAGGGGAAGATATCAATTTGTCTGACTTGTTGATTAATAATTCTAGAATGTTTTATGCCATAACCAGAAAATAATAATGGAGTTATAACTACTTCATCATAAAGTTCCCAGCCAGTTTTAGCACCACGAACATTTAAGGTCCGCATCTCTTCTTCAGACAATTTTATTTTAAGAAAGGATTTTCTTATAGGAACTACGGCATCACGAATTTTAACGAAGATGGATTCTCCAAGCGAATGAAAATGTTTTGGAGTGAATTTTTTAATTTTTTGACCGGCTTTAACCAGAGATGGAATGTAAGTTATTTCATGATCTATACCTGAAATTGGGATAAAATCACCATGATCTGAAGTGATAACTATCAAAGTTTTAGTCAAGTCAATTTTTTCTAGAATCTTACCAATCCAATGGTCTATGCCTGATACCATTTTTTCATAACTATTCATTCCAAATTTTTCGTTTTGAAAATTCTCGGGGAGCGGAAAATTGACGCTTCTATGCAAATCCATTATATGAACATAATATATCCATGGTTGAAAATCACTGACATATTCTAATCGTTTTAGAATTTTTTTGCCTGTTCCTCCAAACAAGTATTCATATGGTTCAAGCGGTGGCAAACGTTTTGTAATAAGATCTTTTCCATCAAAATTTTTCGTAAGAGTTTGCCAAAAATCTACATCTGGCGTAGTAGCAAAAAGAGAATAACCTTGCCTTTTTAGATGATCGAAATATAATGTTGATTTTTGGTGGTTGAAAAATGTGTTAAGACCAGTTCTAAATGGATAATCAGCCGTTAAAATAGAACCTACACACGTTCTAGTAGCATCAGAACTACTAATTACATGATCAAAATAAACACCATTGGATATTAATGAATCAATATTGGGAGAAAGTGATGTTTTGTTTTTTCCATAGAATTTATCTGATCTAAAGCCATCAATTAGAATAAAAAGAATATTTGGTTTCAATAAAACTATGCCCTTTTGTTAGTTTTATTTTTTAGATTTCTTTCTACTTGTTCACAAATTATATGATAGATAACTCGGTGTGCTTCCTGAATTTCAGGAGTTAAATTAGAATTAACACATAACGCAATATCTACAACATTTCTAATTGTCCCTTTTTTTCCAAGCAATCCAATTGTTTTTGCTCCTAATCTTTTTGAAACTATTAAACCCCTCTTAACATTATATGAATCTCCACTAGTGGAGATTCCAATCACAACATCATTTTTAACAACTAGACCTTCACACTGACGACTAAAAACCAAATCATAAGAGTAGTCATTTGAGATTGCAGTAAGTGAAGAAGAATTACTTGTTAGTGCCAAAGCAGGAAAACTTCTTCTATTGTGTTTAAATCTACCAATAAGCTCAGCTGCAATATGTTCTGCATCAGCTGCACTTCCACCATTTCCAAATAAAATAATCTTATTTCCACGCATTAAACATTTGATAATTACATTTATTGCTCCTTCTATCTCAGGAATGATTGAAGTTAAATTTTCAATATTATCTGAACTGCTTTGCAGTTTTTTTTGTATCTTGTTAATTTTTTTATTGCTCATGAAGTTCACAGTTTAGGAATAAATCCTTAATTTTTTCATTACGGAAATCTCTGATGGCCATACATGTTTTTTACCATCACCTATAATATCCTCTATTCTCCTTACATCCCGAACAACTCTTTGTAAACCGGCAGGTTCTAAAGATGCAGCTTGGTCAGATCCATAGGCACTTCTATCCAAAGTAATATGTCGTTCGATAGATGCTGCCCCAAGAATAACTGCACAAACACAAACAAGATATCCAGCTGTTTCATGCCCACTATATCCAACTTTACAATTGAATTCTTTTTGTAATGTTTGAATACATGCTAAATTTGCTTCTTTTTCATTCATAGGATATGAACTATTAGAGTGTTGCAACTCAAATACACAATCATGTTTTCTAAAAATATCAACAGCTTGTTTAATTTCATCTAAAGTACTCATACCAGTTGAGATAAATGTAGGGGTTTTTTCTTCAGCTATTACATGTAATAATTTTTTATTAGTTAACATGGGTGCTGCTACTTTGTTATGTTTCAAGTTGTATTTTCGTAAAAATAATTGGCTGTCTATATCCCAAGAGGAAGCATACCATTCTATGTTCTTAGTTTTACAATATTTATCAATAATATCATACTCATTTTTACCAAATTCCAATCCTAGTTTTTGATCTCGTGTTGTAGTGCCCCATGGACTTTCTCGTGGTGAATTTAGTATTTGTTCAGAATAGACTTTTTCAACTGTACGTTTTTGAAACTTTACAGCATCACAACCAGCATTTTTAGCAACATCAATCAATTTTTTAGCTAATTCTATATCTCCATTATGATTTATGCCAATTTCGGCAGTGAAAAATATCATAATATAAAATTATAATTTTTGAATATATGTATTCAGTATAATTTCTTAGAACCAAATTTTGCAAGAATTATCAAATCTGTAATTTCTCTAAGTACTCCTTTTCCTCCGTCTGTTCTGCATTGGTAGTCTGCCAATTTGATACATTCCTTTGTACCGTCATGAGGAGTTGCTGCAAAACCTACTTTTTTCATTAATTCTAAATCATTAATGTCATCTCCAATGAATACAATCTCATCAGATTTGATCTTAAATTTTTTACAAATTTTTTCCAATACATTTTCTTTTTTCAAAACTCCATCAAAAACCTGTTCAACGTTCATTTTTGATGCCCATTTTTTTACTATGCTTGTTTTCTCTTTTGTTACTATGATTGTTGGTATTTTGTGTCTTCTAAGAACATTAACGCCCATACCATCTCTTGCATTAAATTTTTTTAAAAAATCGCCATTACTAGAATAATACATTCCTCCATCAGTCAATACGCCATCAACATCAGTCAGCAGAATTTTAATTTTTTTACATTTTTCCAGAATTTTTTTCAATTTAATCCAAAAATTTTACAAAACTATTTTTTTTATCAACTAAAATATTTTTTGCTTTAATTGGTTTTTCTGACAATTTAAATCCCATAACAATAATCTCTTCTCCTTGTTTTATTAAATGAGCTGCAGCACCATTCATACAAATTATTCCGCTATGTCTTTTCCCAACTATTACATAAGTTTCTAATCTTACACCAGATGTATTACTTACTACGAGAACTTTCTCGCCAGGAAATAAATCTACTTTGTCTAATAGTTCTTCATCAATAGTTATACTTCCAACATAATCTAAATCTGCCTCAGTGACCACTGCTTTGTGAATTTTTGAATTCAAAAAGAATCGCATATTACAGGCAAATTTGAAATGCTAATTAAAAGTAACGTATTTTTCATTAATTTATCATAATATACAAAAAACTTTCATTATAGTAAAATTCTCTTAAAATAATGAAAAATCTAAGTTTGGAATCTGAGTTAAGATTACGTGTTAGTTCAAAAAATGCCCATTATGCTGGAGGACTTGTTGATGGTGCATATATTCTTAATTTATTTGGCGATGTTGCAACCGAATTAACAATTCGTATTGATGGTGATGAGGGACTATTGCGTTCATATGATAATGTAGAATTTCTTTCACCCGTATATGCTGGTGATTTTCTTTTGATCAAAGGCAAAGTTGTTAAAATTGGTAACACAAGTAGAAAAATTATTTTTGAAGCGTACAAAATTATTGAGCCGATAAAAAACAGTAAATTTGACAGTAACTGCAAAGTCTTGGATCCACCACTTCTTGTCGCTAAGGCATCTGGTACAAGTGTTGTACTTAAAGAAAAACAAAAAAAATAGAAAAATATTTTTTGCGGAAATGATTAGAAGGAAAGTTTTTTGGCAACCATACCACCGTAGTTATTTTTGCTATCGTCAATCGTATGATGATATTGATTACGTGTTAAATTACATAAATGAATCACTTAAAGCAATTTTAAGAAGTTAAAAAGTAAATCTAGAAAATGCATACAAATTCATTTAATTAAGAAACATTGCCTACTCAATGTGGTGAAAAATCATTTCAATAAAATTAATAAAAATATCCCCTAAGCACTACAAATTTTTATACGATTTATTAACAGAAAGAAAACCATTTGAAAACATTTCTCATAAAAAACTTCCCAGCTATAATAACCATGTAAAATTTATTAAATCTATACCATACTCAAAATGGCTTTTAATCGAATACAGAGATAAAATGATTGGTTCTGTTTATTTATCAAAAAATATGGAAATTGCCATTTGGATAAAAAAAAGTATAAAAGATTACAAAATGGAAATACAGAAAAAAGTTCTTGAAGAAGTAATAACAAAATTTACAAGAAAAAAATACTTTGTAAACCTAAATCCTAGAAATAAGAAAATGATTAACTTCTATAAAAAAAATGGATTTAAATTAATTTATTTTACGTTTGAACTTGAAGGCAAAAAAGATGAAAACTCAGAACCACGTGATAAAAGGAAAATTGAGTTTTATAAAAAAAATGGATACGTGCTTGTTCAACATATTTACATGTTTGAAAAAAAAACTAAAAATGAATAAAACCTGATTTAATTCAGTAATACTGCATTTTTTATTATTGTTTTGTTGATTTACATATGTACAAAGAAATTATTCTAAATACATATTTAGCAAAAAAATTGATTTGTTCTATGACAAATAAAGTAATTTTTTGGTTAGATGCTGATATTACCAATTTTTCTATATCATATTATTTACAGAAAATTAGTGGTGCTGAATTTTATGCTATAATAGATATAACAGACAAACCAAAAAAATTCTTTCAGGAACAAAAGCTAGTTAAATTTAAGAAAATTTGGTTTTATCACGATTTTATGAATCAGAAAATAAAATCAGAACCAAATTATCTAAAATTATTTGAAGAAAAATATGATATTGATTTATGGCAACTAGCTAAAAACGACAGAATTTTTATTCATGGTTATAACGATTATTACAAATTCTCGGAACATGAGATTTCTGAAATTATGGAAAAGGAATGTAAACTATTTGAAGAGGTTTTGGATCAAGTTAAACCGGA
>Ga0310121_10003104_pt1 | contig 15312 bp, 18 predicted proteins | sample CB27_Tmax_986_MG_FD_203504 | JGI IMG/M metagenome (GOLD analysis project Ga0310121, IMG submission 203504) | Marine microbial communities from Western Arctic Ocean, Canada - CB27_Tmax_986 | ecosystem: Environmental > Aquatic > Marine > Oceanic | place: Canada: Western Arctic Ocean | collected...
ACAGGTTGTGGTAAAACTGAAACTGCAAGACAATTAGCAAAAACATTAGGTGTTGAACTGTTAAGATTTGATATGTCAGAATATCAAGAAAAACATTCTATATCTAAATTAATAGGATCACCTCCGGGTTATGTAGGATATGAAGATACTACAATGGGTGGTGGTATGTTTATTAATGAAGTAGAAAAAAATCCACACGCAGTTGTATTATTCGATGAAGTAGAAAAAGCTCATAGAGATGTTTCAAATATGTTATTACAAGTTATGGATTATGGAAACGTAACAGGTTCTAACGGTAAGAAAGCAGATTGTAGAAACATTACACTTATTATGACTTCAAATCTAGGTGCAGAAGAAATGGAAAGAGCAAACATAGGATTTGGACCAAGTGAACGAGTAGGTGAAGACGAAACTGCAATGAAAAAATTCTTTCCACCAGAATTTAGAAACAGATTAGATGCAGTAGTCAAGTTTGACAAACTAGGACACACTACAATGAAATTAATTGTTAAAAAATTCTTAGCAGAACTTAATGCAATGACAGTAGAGAAAAATGTAGAAGTTAATGCTAGTGAAGAAGCACTTGAATGGTTAATTAAAAAAGGATTTAATCAAAAAATGGGTGCAAGACCATTGCAACGTGTAATTGACGAAGAAATTAAAAAGCCATTATCTCGTATGATACTATTTGGTGACCTAACAGGAGGTGGTAGAGTTGACGTAGGATTAAGTAAAGACGTTATACCAAAATTAACTGTTGAATTTAAAGCACCGATAATAATTGATACATTTAAACCAAAAGTTAAAGTAAAAGATGCGAAAACATCATAATAAATTATACTATTCTAAATATAGGTTTAAAACTATATTTAAACTACCTGGTAGTTTATGTTTTTATCCAACAACTGATCATTACTTACAAAATTTAATTGAAATGAATTTTGACAAGCCAGACATGGTTCGATTAGCAAGGTTTATATTAAGGAACAGAACTTCAATGAAATTTAGAATACAAGACAAAATACAAATTTTTTATTCAGATAAAAATTTAGCACATGAATTAATAGAAAAATTTTGGGATTATTGGTATGGTTCTGAAAGTGTCGATCCTAAATTTAACAAATTAGGAAAAAATAGTGTAGGTTGTAAAAGGTTACCGCATGGTAGATTTCAATATCAAGTACATCTTAAAAAAGATGTGCATAAACTTCTAAAAACTCATGAAAGAGAAACCCTTTGGGCATATTTAGAAAGAAATAAAGAAAATTGTTTAGTCACAAACAAATACGTATTAGATTACTTAATTGGCAAATATCCTCATTGTTACCATGGATATTTTTATGTAAGTGAGCAAAAAATGTTAACCCCTATCTATATGATAGCACAAAAAGGAATTGACAAAGTAATGAGATTTGTCACAATAAAAAATGGACGCAATAAAAAAACTAAAAGAACATAAAATATTTAAACCAAACTCTATTGTACAAACTACAATAACAAAAGACTGGTACGGTTCTCCTGTGGAAGTAGAAGCACAACTTATTGTTAAACACTTAGGACCACACGAGTGTATTTGTGAAGAATATAGAGAAGCAGACGGCAAAGCATATAAAATTAAGTACCTTGATATTACAACTATTGATGGGCAAGAACCAAACGAATTGGCCGCTGTATATGGATTAGGTCCAAAAACAGAAAGATTTAACAAACGTAGAAACTAATAAATATTGGTATATGGCATATACCAATTTTTTAAAACCTAATTCGGTTACACAAAATACTGGAGCAACTGAGATAACTTGGGATTTAGATCCCTCACCTTATAATACTGATACTGGCAGTGGATCACAATCAGCATTATCATCTTTTGAATCTAAAAGTACAGGATTATTAATTTATTCTGGTTGGAACACAACAGTTGTTCCACCCAATAATAATGAAGATGCAACTTTTGTAGATGCTTTTAGTGTAAATTCTCAAGAAACTTTAGCTCAGGGTTTAGCATTTAATAATGATGGGACAAAGATGTTTGTTACAGGCGTGACTGGAGATGATGTTAATGAATATGCACTAACAACAGGTTTTGACGTTTCAACGGCCACTTGGACTAACTTGTTCAGCGTAAGTGCTCAAGATGCAAAACCAAAGGCCATAGCATTTAATACTGATGGAACAAAGATGTTTATTTTAGGAGAATCCGGTGATGATGTTAATGAATATACAGTAAGTACAGGTTTTGATCTTACTTCCACAGTCACTTTTATAGATAGTTTTGGTGTTACTTCCACAGATGATGGTGCAGAAGACAAACCAACGGGATTAACATTTAATAATGACGGTACTAAGATGTTTGTTTGTGGTTGGAGGCGAGATGATGTAGCTGAATTTACATTAACAACAGGTTTTGATGTTTCCACTGCATCTTTTGTAGATAGTTTTAGTGTAAGTGCTCAAGACGGCGACACAAGAGATGTGAAGTTTAACACGGATGGAACTGTAATGTTTGTTGTGGGTAGAGCAGGTGGAGGACAGAGTTCTGTTTATCGATACACATTAACAACAGGTTTTGATGTTTCGACAGCAACTTTTGAAGATTCTTATAGTGTTAAAGATCAAGAGACATCCGCAAATAGTGTAGAATTTAGTACTGATGGGATGAAGATGTTTGTTATGGGTCCAAGTAGTGATGCTGTAAATGAATATACATTACACGTAGCTTTTGACTTCTCTCCATTAACAACAATTATTAATGGAATTGAAGTAAAAGTTTTTTCTAATAAAGATGCAAGAATTAAGGACAGCATCATACAATTAGCACAAAGTGGATCAGTAATTGGGTCAAACAAAGCAAATGCAGATGCTGGTGAAATTTATACATATGGTAATAGCACAAACCTTTGGGGAGCAACATTAACATATTCTAATTTAAGCACATTACAAGTAGCACTAAAGTACAAATCAGGTTCTATACCGCATATGGATACGAGTCATGTATACTCTGTACAACTTAAAGTTCACTATACATAATTCAATAAATAACAGTAATGGCACAGACAAGCACAACATTAATAGCAAGTCAAGATCATATATCGAGTATTACCGGTACGGATATTACTTTTTCTGCACTAGGTTCTGAATATACAATTAAGGCTGACACTACTAGTCTTGGTAATATTGACCCATATGACTTAATTACAGTCACAGGTACTTCACTTAATAATTCAACCTTTACTGTAAAAAGTCGTGCATCAGATAATTTTTCAATAATAGTTGAGGAAATTGTTGCAAATGAAACAAAAGGTGCTTCATTTACATTAGACCACACAGGTTTTGTAAGTGCTAAAGTAAAAGGCGATGGATATTATTCACAAGTAGATGGTGTACATACTGTGGCTTATCAAGTTACAAATGTATTAACAGGTTCTATTAAAATGCAAGGTTCACTTGCTTCTACTCCAACAGAAAGTGACTGGTTTGATATTGCTGGAACAACATTTACAACAGATCAAAGTACCTTAATTTCAAGTGCCAATTTTACAGGCAATTTTGTTTGGGTTAGAGCAAAAGCAACATCTGTTACTGACGGTGCAATTTCATCAATTCTATTAAATTCATAAAACTATCCATAATTTTCCAATAATACTAACATAAGTCATTGATAATACTAGGTCTTTATAAGACCTACTTGGTTGACATTTTCCACCATTATGTTATACTACTATTAATGAACGATAATGAGTTAGAAAAAATTCAAACAGTCGATATTAGAGTGACAGCAGAGTCATTAGACGCCCATGTAATTTGTTTAAGACAAAATGGGTATTCCGTACAAAAAGCATATTACAGATTCACACAATTAACAATAGCATTTTTATTAGGCGCATTTATAATAGGCACTATATTACAATGAAAAATCCATTTAAAAAAGTATTAATGGCAACTGCCCTTTGCACAACCTTAGCTGGTTGTGGTGGTGGAGGCGGAGCAGGTGGAGCCGTTGGACAAGTAGAAAATTGGGTTAATAATGATTTATCAACATTATCTGGTGCAAGTTCAAACATAAGCACATGGAATTCTATTTTACAAAGTTTTTATGCTTCAACTAGTGCATCAAGTTCTAGTATTCTTACAGAACCATCAACAGAAGACCAAGCAACAGCAAATTCACTTTTAGAACTATTAACACAGGCTAATAATGCTTGGGAGGCTTCAAATGCTATTATAAATGATTTAGAAGATAATGAAAAATACAATGCACTAAACGATGCAGATTATAAAGCGGCATATAGAGCAATACAATTTTTAAATAATAATGTTAAACCGCTAATTCAAAAAGTTGCAAATGGTAATGCACTTACCGAAACAGAATTTGATACAATGGATTCTGAAACTAAAGCAACAACAATGATGAATAATTATGATGCTGATTCATTTGTAGCAGAAAAAAGTATTAAAACATTTGAAGAAGATGTTGCAGTAAATGGTCCAGACCATGGTACATCTGCAGAATATGAAGATACAGATTTAGCAACTACTTCAAATTCAGATAATCCACCAACAGATTGGGCAACTATAAATTTAAAAGGTGGACAACAATCACGAACAGTATATAAAGTTACACCAATTTATAAAAATATTACAACTCAAGTATGTAAATTTGATAGAACAACAAAATTAAATGGTGACGTAGTAGATAGTACTCAAGTATGTCCTGCACCAGTTGTAGTAAAAGAGTTTGTAAGAAACGACATAACAGAAATTACAGAATACAGAGATGGAGATAATCCAGTATTAGATGGATATCCATTAAAAGTTGGTGATTGGGAAACTAAAGAAGAAGTAATAGCTTTAGATCCTTCAGAAAGAGTTACACATGGTGGACAACAAACTGGTACTGAAGAACTAGTTCAAACTGATGTTGGTACTCAACAATATGACGATTCGTCAACTACAATTGTAGATAATGGAAACGGTACTTCAACTGAAACTAAAAAGACTTGGAAATATACAATTACTACTAAACATTGGAAAAAACAAGATTTTGAATGGGTTACTACAGAAGAAAAGAAGAAAGAAAAATTTAGAACAATTAAAGAAAGAACACAAACTTGGACATACAAATATTTAGATAATTCTGAAGAAGTAATTGAACAAGCAAAAGAAACTGAATATCCAAATGGTCCTAATTTTGATCCAAGAACAGTTGGAGATTACGAACTAGTTGGAGAACCAGTTAAAAGTGAACCAACTGAATGGTTAACTACTTGGACAACAACACACAAAGTAGACGTAGACGGTAGCATACAGACAGCAGAGCAAACTTATCCTAATGATGATAATCCACACTTAGGTACAAAGACTGCAAATATGTCTACGATAGTAAACGATCATAAAACAACTGAATACAATAATAGTACTGGATTGAATATGATAAATGCCGCTGATGCTTATGCAAAAGGGTGGACAGGTAAAGGTTCAGTATTAGGAGTAATTGATACATGGCAACAAACTGATCATCCAGAGTTAGATGGCAAATACAAATTTTATAATGATTATACTATAAACGACAGCATAGTACCTAATGGGGGTAATACACAGGTTCATGGTACTCACGTTGCAGGTATTATAGCAGGTAAAAGAGATGGCACAGGTACGCACGGTGTAGCCTTTGATGCAGAACTAGTTGGTGCCAATGTTGACATCGCTGGATCGGGTAATATTCATATGGGTGTGGCACAAAACGCCTTACACGATTTTGCAAAATTAAAAGATCCAAATGGCGAAAACATGAACATCGTCGCAGTTAATATGAGTTTTAACAACGAAGTTAGATGGCATACTAAGAAAAAAGAAAATGGTTTTGGCTATACAGGAATTTATAATGTAACAGAACTTTCAGATGGTACTTATAAAGCACCTAATGTTATTGAATACATTACTGACCAAGGTCGAGGACAAGCAACTTATTGGAAAATTGCAACAGACAACGATATTATTTTAGTAAACTCTGCAGGTAATTCACAATACATTGGTAGTTATGTACCAGCTGATCCAGGAATTTGGGCAGTAGAAACAGATGCAAGTGGAAACCTAATATTAGGTGGCAAGATGATTATTGTAGGAAATTGGACAGGCTCAGGAATTACAGGAAATCAAGCAGGTCACATATGTTTAGATATTAATACTGCCAACAATACTTGTAATGATACAAACAAAATTTCAGACTTTTATATACTAGCACCAGGTATGAATATTAATAGTTCAGTACCTACAACTTTAAGCGGTACTGGATATTCGAATATGTCTGGTACATCAATGTCGGCACCCCACGTTACTGGAGCATTTGGTATAATAAATCAAATGTGGCCACACATGAAAGGTAAAGAGTTAGTTAAACTTATATTACAAACTGCAGATAAAAACTTACTAGATGGTAACAATAATCTTGTATATGATGTTAATATACACGGACAAGGTTTACTAGATTTAAATGAAGCAACAAAACCACAAGGTGCAGTTGGACTTAATTTAACTGGTAGAACAAATGGTCCACTTATTAATGTTGGCGGAACTTACTTTTCAACAGGTACAGCTCTACCAAGTAATTTAGCAAATTTAAAAATAATGGTATTAGATGGTTATGAAAGAGATTATTATATGAATCTAGGATCAAGTTTTACAGTCAAAGATAACAGAAAAGTTTCTGACATTGATGTAATGATGAACGGACATACATATCTTCCAATACAATCTATGTACGGTAGTTTTGCACAAGGTGGAAACTACGATTTAGGATATATGAACTTTGGTATATACTCAGGTGAGGATGGAAGTGGAGACTTCTCAACAAACATAGGTAAGAATTTTATGTTAAGTGATAAGTTTAAATTCAAAACATCAATAGGACAAATGAATGAACAAGACAACTGGTTAGGTAACTCTTCAGATGGTGTACTAGCAGTTGGTGATAATAACATTACAAACTTTGGACAGTTTGGTATTGAATATCAATTAGGTAACAATGTATTAAGTTTTGATTACTCAAAAGGTTTTACAGATATTAATACAACCGACAATAGTTTAATTACAGGATTTGATAACATTGAAACAGAATCAATGAAACTAGCATATGAAGTACACAGAGATCAAAATAATACTTGGGGATTCGCATTATCAACACCAAGTCATATTACAAATGGTACAATGAATTTAACGGTTCCTGAATCTAGAACGATAGACGGACAAGTAAATTATACAAATATACAATCTGATATGAGTTCAAATAAAATTGAAAAAGATATTGGATTCTTTTATAATCACACACCAACAAATGATATGGGTGCTTCATTTAACTTTAAAGCAGAATACAGACAAGATATTGCTGGCGTTGACGGACAAGATGGTGTTAGTTTAGGATTTAACTATGTTAAAAAATTGCACACAAATTGTAAATTTTTATGGATGAAAAATCCAAAATGTTATGAAAGAGATGGCAAAACTTTAAGAGCAAATTTATACGGTGATAGCAGAAACAATAATTCAATAGCATTAACACACGGATTAGTTTACGATTTAAAAACTGATATGTTTGTGCCAATCAAAAAGAAATAATGGATATTATTAATATTACTTGCATAGACAATGGCAAAGTAAAAGAAGCCGAGGTCTTGGCTCGCAGTGACAAGTATTTAAAAGTAGTTTTTGTAGGTACTCAAATAACAATTGAACTTGGTAGAAATGATGTAAATAAACCATATATAGGAAATAAATCAGGATTAGAATTTGCATGGAACGAGAAAAATTAAAATTTAAAATCAGACTCTACTCTACATATTGGGACAAACCACCTATAGCCGAAATAAAAATTAATAAAACAAACAAAGTAATTACTGACGTTGATAAAAAGAACTTATTTGATTATGAATCAAATAAACCTATACTTAATACTGAAAATTCATATTTTAAAGAAGAAATTACTAATTTAGAAGACGAACCAATTATAATTACATTTGAACACGAACTCGATCACGATGTTTCATATGATTTTGTTATAAAAAGAACCAACAAAACTCCTAAACAAACCTTAGTCGAAGATGGAAAAATTATTAAAGATCAATCATTACATATTAAATCTATAGAAATTGACGAAATAGACATTGGAGCATTAGTTTATGAGGGTGTATATCGACCTGAATATCCCGAACCTTGGGCTTCACAACAAGCAAAAGCAGGCAACAAACTACCAGAAACTCTTAAAAATGTAACTGAAATGGGTCATAACGGTACATGGACACTCACATTTAACTCACCTTTTTATATGTGGCTATTAGAAAATCTTTACTAATAAAATAAATATGCTTATATGAGAGCAAATCAGTTCATAATAGAAGCACCAGATTCAGACGCAGTAAACGAGCTAGACTCGTACATAATGAATAACGAAGATTTATATCGTAGACGTTTTATGCCTATTATAGAAAATCTTAAAAGAAAGATGAAACGTGGCATTTATGACGATAAACTAGCAATCAAATTATGGATGTATCTTATAGATGATGCCGCAAGAGAATATGTAAAAGAATTTGGTACTCCAGATCAAGATGTTAAAGATATGTTTCCTAAGGAAACTAGATTAAAGGTTGCGGAAGTAATTTCATTAAGAGAAAAAGAAAATATAGAACAAGGCGAATACGATGTATCTAAAGGAATTGTTTCTTAAGGAGGACGACAGGTCCACAGCAGTTTTTGCCATTGGCCGTTTTAACCCTCCCACAATAGGACACCAAAAGTTAATACAAAAAGTACAGTTAATGGCTAAACAAGTCAATGGCAAGGGATTCATTTTTTTAACACATACACAAAACAATAAAAAAGATCCATTATCATTTCAAGAAAAACTAGCCTACATTACAAATCAAATAAATGATCCTAATTTACAAATTGGAGATCCAAGTGTAAAAACAGTTATTCAAGCACTACAAAAAATACAAGCACAAGGCAGAACAAGAGTAATAATGATTGCTGGTGATGATCGGGTAATGGAATTCCAAAAATTTTTAAATCAATACAATGGTAATCCAGACAAACAAGGTATCATTCCATACAAGTTTGATGATGTTCAAGTAGTAAGTGCTGGACAAAGAGATCCAGATGCAGACGATATTACAGGTGCCTCGGCATCTAAGGCAAGAGACTTGGCACTAAAAGGACAGTGGCATGAATTTTCTAAAATTGCAATGGGTGGAGATCAAAGTAAATCGATTTACAATAGAATACAAGATGCTCTTGGAGTTCAGGTTGCGGAAAACAACAAGAAACTGTATAATGAAAATATGGCCGATGGTAAACCGACTGTATATATAGATATGGATGGAGTTTTAGCAGACTTCTTTGGTGGTGTGGAAAAACTATACGGCGTACAACACTGGAAAGATTTAAGCCAAGATAACAAACTAGATTTAAAACAAGAAGTTATTAACAGAATTCAAGGCACAGATTTTTTTGCAACACTTCCTAAATTTCAATCTGCAGATAATTTAATTACAATGGTTAAGAAATTTACTGGTGGTACATTTTCAATTAATACATCTCCGTTAAGAGGAGATAATGAAAATTCGGGCAAATATAAAAAACTTTGGATTACACAAAATATTGAACAACCTGAACAAACTATTATTACCGGACGAAAAGAATCATATGCAAAAGACAAAGCATCAGGTACACCAAATATACTAATTGACGACAGACCAGTTAATATTCAACGTTGGCAGGGAGCGGGAGGTTACGGAATTTTATACCAAGCAAATAGAGATCCATTAAGTAAAGTACAACAAGCACTTGACAACTATGGAAAAAATAATCAATAAGCATTTTTGCGTTCAACCTTTTATAAACGTAACCACAAGAATTACAGGATATCACAATGTCTGTTGTAATACTTCATTTAAAGATAGCAATATAAAAAAACATACATCATACGATTTTTTTAATTCCGATAAAGTTAAAAAAATGAGAAATGATTTGTTAAATGGTAAAAGATTGGCTGATTGCCGTGTATGTCAATATCAAGAAAAAATTGGACATCACAGTCATCGACAAAAATATAATGAATATTATTATATTAAAAACGAGCAATCCTCTGATTATTATAAAAATATTGTAGAAAAATTACACATTAATACTTTACAAAGACCTTTATATGTTGATATACACATTGGTAATTTATGCAATTTAAAATGTTTAACTTGCAATGAAAAAGATAGCAGTATGTTTCATGCTGAAAACAAAATATTAGGTATTAGTGAGGCTCCTAATACAGATTATACAAAATTTGTAATAGATACTGCTGATGCAATTAAAGAAATAATACATCCAAAATTATTATTTTTAGATGTACGAGGTGGAGAAACTTTAATGGTTCCAGAAATAAAAAAAGTTTTATCAACTATTCCTAATGATATTGCAAAAAATATTACTTTAAAAATACAAACAAATGGAACAACCTTCCCTGATAAAACCTGGGTATCAATATTCAAAAAATTTAAAAATACCAAAGTAAATGTAAGCATGGATGCATACGAAAATGATAACACTTATATAAGATATCCTTCCAATTGGCAAAAAATATTAAACACAATAGAATATTTAGAACAACAAAATATTAAATTTATTATAAACACAGTAGTATCTAATCTTAATATATTAAAATTAGACAAATTGCTCAACTGGATAAAAGAAAAAAAATATTTAAATTACTTCTATATGCTAGATACTCCATCACATTATAGACCTACAAATTTACCAAAACAAGTCTTAGAATTAGCAGGTAAACGATTATCTAATATAAGCAAAGACTTTGCCAATAAAGATATGGCTAAAGCAATTGACCAATTAATAGATATATGTTATAACACAAATGATTTTAATATTAAAAATTGGCAAATATTTTGTAAAGAAATACGTATGAGAGACAAACATAGAAAAAATAATATAATAAACATTTTACCAGAACTAGAAAGGTTTTTAATTAAATAAAACGATGGGAAAGTTTGAAGGTATCAATCGTAATTATAGTACAAGTAAAGAAAGCTCTAAGACCCCAGAAGAGAAACAAAGAGAACTTGACAAAGCAATGAAAGAGTTTTTTGCTAAAGGTGGCAAAGTTCAAAAAATACCTGCTAATATAACAAAACAAACGTTAGAAAAGGGTAAGTTTTAAAAAGCATATACCCTAGTTCAATCTAAAAAATAAATACTCACATAATGAGAGCAAAAGAATTTTTAGAAGGTCCATACGATCCTTATCGACATAAAGCAATATTTTTTGCTGGTTCTCCTGGCTCAGGAAAAACATATGTAGCTAGAAAATTAGCTGGTGCATTCCAAGGATTGAAACAAGTGAATATGGATATTTGGTTTAAGCATCTCATGACAAAGAATAAGTTATCATGGAAAATGCCACCAGAAGAAGAACCAGAACGTGAAATACAAAGACAAAGATCAAAGGAATTAGTTGCTAAACAACAACAATCACACACTAAGGGTGGGTTGGGTTTGCTAATAGATTCTACAGGTAGAATTTATGATACCATTGTAAGGATTAAACAAGAATTAGAAAATGAAGGATACGAAACAACAATGATATTTGTAAACACAGATTTACAAACTGCTTTACGTAGAAATAAAGAAAGAGAACGTCAATTACCAGACACACTTATACATAATAATTTTGCAGTTATAGAACAAAATTTAGGAAAATTTCAACGTTTATTTAATGACGTACACATTATTAATAATTCTGCTTCTGCACAAGACACAATGCCTGAACAAATAGTAAGAGTTGAAAAAGATATAAGAAAATTTTTACAATGAAAAAGCTATTATTAACTTTATTTTTTATATTATTTGCGTTTCCAGTATACGCATTAGAATTATTAATGGCACATAATCCAAATTGTAATATTTGTCAAAACTTTGTAAAAGAAGTAGCAGTAGACTACAATGATTCTGAAATAGCTAAAAAACTACCATTAATAATTATTAATGTGTATAATCAACCTGAATGGTTTAAAGAAGCCTATAGGATAGGAAAAATTAAACCTATTAGAGGAACACCAACGTTTATAGTATGGAATGGTAGCCACGACGGTGGAGGAGAAATAGCTAGACTTGTAGGGTACGAAAGTAAACAAAAATTTTATAGCAGATTAAAGGAGATGTTCCAAATTGTATATTAATGAAATTATAGGTGAATGGGTAATAATGCCTCAATCAATTAAACCTATGGGTTTGATACATAAACCAGGTACAGGTCCGAACAATAGATTTGATTTTAAAAATAAAGGCAATAATAGAGCAAACGAAAAAGCACCTCCAGGTAGAGAAAAACAAGTTAAAGCATTAAAAGGCAAAGTTGATAATCCATACGCAGTTGCTTGGGCAAGTTATAATAAAAGTAAAAAAGAAGATGCCGCTGGTGTTGGTATAGTTACCAAACAAAACACTACTAAAGATGTTAACGGTGGTACTTTAAATAAAATGTTAAGAAATTTTCACCTAATCAAATAGTCAAATAATTACACATATGCGATATATTTTGTGTGTAAGTCTCAGACATAAACCTTATAAAAAAACTTGTAGTATACAAATATTTTCAAATAATTGTATGTTAGATGATTTTGAATTGCAAAATAAAAAAATACATCTAAGATATATCGAACTAGACGAAAATGCAATTGGTAACGAAATACTTTTTAAAATTTATAACAATGACAACAACTATTCAAATGGTTTTATGACTAAATGGGCTAAAGTAAAAGTACACAATATTGTATTACTACCTAAAGCTCTTTTCAATGTAAATATAATGAAATCAATTAAAAATAGATTTAGAGACAAATGGCGTAAAATTTTGGGAGAAGAAAGGTTTAGAAAAGAAAGTTGGGAAAAAGAGTTAGAATATAAGTTCTTTGCGTCTTCTGGAATGGCTCCAAAAACAACTCTATCTCATAAGGGAAAAATATTTTGGCCTGGTTGTAGATATATTTCTATTAAAAGTAAAGCATTTACTGGAGAATTGGAGAACTATTATAATCAATGGACTGGTGAATCCTGCGAAATTACAATGAAAGTAATAAAAAAACATAATTTGCTTGTTTTTGTTCCACCATTAACAACACATTTAAAAGGCTATATTTCTATTGCTAGTCTATTAGGCATCACTCCATACATAAATATATATAATGAAGATAAACGAAGTCATCGTGCGTGAGTATGCTAGTGCAGGCGCTACATCTAGTGGTAATATAGCATCAGTTGTAAGCCCACATATTGCAATAGGCAAAGACCGTGGCAATAAAGCATACACGGGTACACCAGGACATTCAGGTACTAAAGCACCAAGACTACCTAAAATAGTACAACCCAAAAATCCAGATGGTACAGCCAAAGGTGCACAAACAGGAAGGTTAAGTAAAGATGTTAGTTTATTCGGAGGACCATTAAGAAGATGAGAGCACAAGAATTTGTAAAAGAAGGTATGGGATTTCATGCCGCAACATTTGATAAAGAAAAAAATCAATGGGATATGACTTTAGACTCTGGTGACAGATACGAAAAAGATTTTTATAACAGAAGAGACTGGCCATATGATAAAGATCCAAAAGATAATCCAGAGTATAAACCACAATGGGATATACATTTATCAAATCATAATGCTAGAGAAGTAATGGCAGAATTAGGATACCCAACAGATTTAGAAGACCAAAGTCCATTTCCAATAGATGAATTTATAGCAAAAAGCACACAATGGTTACAAAAAGCAATAGGTAAACCATCACCAGAAGAACCAACAACAGTTGACAGATCTGGGGGCGGAGCAACTATGTACTCCGGAGGTAAACCAGAAGGATATTACAATAGAGTCATCAAGATGATGAATCAAATGGCACGTGATGGGAAAAAACATGGTGCCACTCATGTATACATGGCATAATGAAATATAACGAAATAAACAACCCAGTAAAAGAAAGAGGAATGCCTTCTTCAATTATCAAGCACAAACAAAAACTTGCTATGATGACTGATAAAGAATTAGCAGACAGATTCAAAGATGCAGATGAAGATAAATTGCGTAGAATGGCTTGGGGACACGGATATGGTAAAATGAGTTCACATTATTGGGATAGAGTTCAAAATGCTAGAACAACTGGAGGCTTTAGAGAAGAAGATCCCAAACCTATAATGCGTGATCCTTTAGATTCTGAACAAGCAAAAGATATGCAAAGAGATAAAGATAGAATGATATTTCATGGCAAAGAAATAGATCAAAATAGCATACAGTATGAAATGCAGGATTATAGTGATATGATTTTCGAACTACATATGGCAAACTATATTGATGGTACAGAATTAGATGAGAAAGAATTAGAAGAATTAGAAGGTACTGACGAACTTCAAGAATGGGTTCGTATTGATTACGTATCAGAAGACAAAGTACAAGAAGACGAAATTCCAAGTAATATGCCAGGTTCAATTGGAGACTATGCTAGAGAAGTAGCAACAGGTAAACTTGTTAGAGTTGTTGATTACACCGATGATGACGAAGGCATTTACACAATATCATATGGTGAAGGTAAAGGTGAAACAGATGTAATGGCAAAAGATTTAAAATTTATAGATCCAACTATACATCAAGACTTAGAATCAGCTCAAGAAGGATTTATAGGAAAGAAAATGGAATACACTGACTTTTTACAAAACAAATTAGATACTGCTATACAAGAATACGATACACCAGAAAAGAAAGCAGAACGTGATGCATTAATGAAACAGTATCTTAACAAAGGTGGTTCAGTTGAAAAAGTACCAGCTGGACAAACTGCATACAAAGGCAAAGAATTAAAACCAGCATTTAAAAAAAATCCAGGAACACCTCATACAAGTCCAACTGATTGGGCTACTGGTGATGAATCAGTAGAAGAACAAAATATTTACATTAACGGTATGACAACTAGAAAAGATGTTATACAAAACATTCTTGATAATATTAATAATGGTGATGTAGATTCAGCAGTAGATGATTTAGCACAATATTTAGAAATTGCTGAAAAAGATGATGCAGGAATATCAGAACAAGATGTGCCAAAAGATCACGAATATGGTCCTTCAAGTGATAAAGCCCCTGCAGGCAAACGTGGATACCAATCATCGCCCGGTGCCAGAACAGCACATTTAAAAACAGTTAAAACATTGGCAAGGAAAAGACGTAGACAAATGGATAAAACAGCAACTACCGAAACTACTCCTGCTCCA
>Ga0310121_10003105_pt1 | contig 15311 bp, 11 predicted proteins | sample CB27_Tmax_986_MG_FD_203504 | JGI IMG/M metagenome (GOLD analysis project Ga0310121, IMG submission 203504) | Marine microbial communities from Western Arctic Ocean, Canada - CB27_Tmax_986 | ecosystem: Environmental > Aquatic > Marine > Oceanic | place: Canada: Western Arctic Ocean | collected...
CTCCGCTTCCCGCAACATCCGAATAATCTGCTCCTCTTGGTGATGCTTCGTCTTCATGTCGAACCTCCTGGTTGACCAGAGATTCTAACATTTTACATGGACCAGTTTTTGGGGAGCAGGTCACTATCTTGGACAACATTGCCGGTTATACTGCACTCAGAAACAAACAGTTCTCCGCCTGTTACATCCAACCCGCCGCCGAAATCCACATCCCTATTGTTCCTGATTACACAGCCATTAACCCGGGACGAATTAGATAGACCTCCTGACAAACCTGCTTTAATGCCTCCTCCATCCCCAAACCCGAAGGAATCACCGTGCGTTCTATTCTCTTCGATAATGCAGTTCTCGACAGTTACCCCATCAATGGCTAGACCGCCCCCTCGATCAGCGATATTTCCGCGTATCGTGCAGTCGCGGATGACCCCTGGGCATTTAGAGAGGATACCACCCCCCTGTCCGAGAGGAGTATCCTCCGCCGTATTGGATTCAATCAGACAACGCTCCACAAGGATCGTGGACGACGTTGGAGATACGCAATTGATACCTCCTCCCCCGTGGTCAGCGATATTGTGACTAATAGTGGTGTCAATGATCGAGGCCGAGGCGCCAACAAATACGTACACCCCACCTCCTTCGCCTGCACGATTCGATTCGATTACGGAGTTCCTGATGGTTACCGAGCCGTCTGAACATCGAACTCCCCCCCCATGTACGACCAGATTCTTTTCAATTATACAATTCCTAATCTCAGCAGAGCCTGATGTTATTTCCACTCCTCCTCCGTCGCGCGTGTTCGCATTCTGGAGGTGTATGCCGTCAAGAATGACCCCTTCCACTCCAGCAATATCAATCACCGACTCACCGGTTCCCACTGCGTCGAGTACGCTGGGCTGTGTCTTCCAGTCTCGAAGACTAAACTCGTTATCTTCCTCTGTCCCGGCGAAACCCCCAGAGAGAGACAATCGCTTCGTGATATCGATGCTCTCAAAGTATATCCCCTCACGAATCCAGATATCGTCTCCATTCGACGCGTTGGATACGGCTGTGCTGACCGTGGTATAGGCTGTCTCCCAAGTCTCTCCGTTGCTGTTATCTCCTTCTGGTGAAACTCGTACGATTGCGCCCGGAGAGGTCGAGACACAGAGGATGAGGGTAACTGCTGCGAGAAGGCGAATACGTGGTAGAGGCATGATTGGTAAACCCAGTTTAGCACAGTAAGACAAATGTAGATGATTGGGTGGGTGGCTGGGGCGACAATACACTTGTTCTTGGGCTAATTCTTACGATAGATCTCTTTCCGGTGCCCAATCCTTACAACGAGGATTACCAGGACATCGTCATGGACCTCGTACAGGATCCTATAAGCGCCGACACGCACCCGGTATGTTAATTCTTCACCTACAAGTTTCTCCGCACCCGGCGGTCTCGGGTTATCTGCCAAGGAGAGAATTCGATCGTCCACTCGCTTCAGTATTTCAGGCGGCAGCTTCTTCAGCGACCGCCGCGCCCCTGGACTGATTTCAACCTTGTAAGTCACCGAAGGCCCAGCTCCTCCCGGACCTCCTCATAGGGAATCGTACCTCTTTTCTGAATTTCCTTTCGAGCTTGCTGAATTTCATTCCTGTCGAATTGGTCCTCCAATTCTTGAAGGAGCGCGGCATCCTCCAAAGGAATGATGACTGCCACATCTTTATTCCGGCGATGGAGGAGAATTCGTTCCCCCTGGTAGCAAACCTGGTTGAGGTATTCAGCCGTATCCTGGCGGAATTCGCTTGCGGATAATCGTCTCATGGTTGATCTTGTCCTTCTTGTACTTAAAGTATGAATCATCCTTATTGTACTATTTGAACAGGCCGTTGGTCAATAAGATTCGGTCCAGCAAAGTTCTGTTAGAACAGTTAATATCCGGCTGTAGCGCCCACTTATCAGAACCCGGCGCGTGAGCAAGGGGATTTTGCACCGGCGTCAGGTCCTCTTGCTCACGCGCGGGGTTCTATTTTGGAGTTCGCTTTCACACCGAATATAAAGTAATTGTCCACAAATGTAATGTTTCGAGGGGGATTTGCTCAGTCATTTTCACCCACTCAGTTAGAATACCAGATCGAAGTGACCCAAAACTCAAGAAAGTCAACTCGGGAGCCGATGAATTTAACCAGTGGGAGGCTGACTGGGTCTTTATCTTTCCTTGCCGGAAAGTTCGAGACAGGTCGCCACTAGGGGAATATCGCTCAACAGTCACACGCACCATGCCTCCGCATCGGCTCCATGCGGATCAAGGCGGATTCCCCTACCCAAGTCGAAATGGGACACCAGGTCCAATGAGGGGGGAAAGGGTTGTCTACTACATGAACCTCTACATCATCCTGTCTCAACCGATCAATAGCGATACGGAAGAAAAGGTCGAGGATTGCATCCTTGAATTCTTTCATGAGTATAAAAGCCCCCTCGGGTTAGTCGGTGTATTTCCTTACGACCCGATTCTTCGTGAAATGTCGATGGACATCGGCGATCAACCGATTGAGAATGTTGAGGAATCCCTGGAAAAATGGATCGAAACCCGGCTTGGGTTCACCCCTGAAGGGTATCTGATTACCGACCATTCGGGGATCGAGGAACTTTCCGAGGCGGAACGTGTTGATCATGTCCGCCATAAACTGCTTTACCTGCTCGGCTCTATTCGGAGACTGAACCACTCCTTGGACAGCGACAAACTCCGGCAGGTTGAGTTTCTGCTTGCAGGTGTCGCCACGGAAACCTCCGACCTCTTGCCAACCGAGGCCACCTTGGCCACGGACCATTCGATGGAAGAGGCATGGTCCGACCAAATCGACGATTTCTGGGAAAATTTGTAACTTTCGCGATTGCTTTCCTGAGGTGCGCAGCGTGCGCTATTGAAGCAGGCAACATCCGGATGTAGCGCCCCCCCATCAGAACCCCGCGCGTGAGCAAGGGGATTTTGCACCAGCGTCAGGTCCCCTTGCTCACGCGCGGGGTTCTGATACTCGGTCACCGCTACAAGTAACTGTGAAATACTCCAACGCATCATTCACCTAATTCTTGCCAAAATAAGCGAGGATGTTTTTGACGATCTTCTCCGGTTCGTCTTCGGTAGCGAAATGACCGCAGTCCTTGATCTGGACGAACTCGGCGCGTGGGATGCTCGAAGCGAGTCGTTTGCTGTAGTTGAGGTGTTGGAAGGGATCGAATGTGCTCGCGATGACCAGCGTCGGGATACGGATGCGCGAGAGCTCTCCCTCGATACGTTGAGTATCGCGGTTGTCCAACGCCTTTGCTGAGAAAACCAAATCCCTGCGACCCTCTGGTCCATCCCAGGGGCGAAAATAGTTGTTGACCACACCCTCAGCAAGAAGAACCTGGTGAAAGACCCCTTGTTTCATGTAACCCTTAAACCCGGCCCGGTGTCCGGTCAACGGACTGGTGAATCCTCCCCAGCCCGGTTCGGCAAGCAGCTTGGCGTATTCACTCGGCCAGGAATCGAAACAGGCCGAATTGATTAAACACAACCCGCGAACATGTTCAGGGTAGTTTACCGCCAGCAGTTGCGCGATGGCCCCGCCTGTCCCCTGCCCGACTACAATCGCCCGCCCAATTCCCAGTTCATCGATCATCTCCGCGACATAAGACGCTTGGTCTCCCACAGTACGGCCTTCGCCGGGAGAGAGTTTCGATTCTCCATACCCCACCAGATCGGGGGCAAATACACGGTAATTACGGGACAGTCTCGGGATCACATGCCGCCACACATACGAGTGGGTTGGCCAACCGTGGAGGAGAACGACGGGGGTCCCGTCGCCCTGTTCCCAATAGAAAATATCCTTTCCCCGAATCGAGATTGACCTCGATTTAGCCTCGAGGGGCGGGGATTCATAACGCCGCAGTTGGCGTAGTTCGTCCCTGGTCAAAGGCGCCCCGACGCACCCAATTAAGAGGCAAAGGGCGAGGAAAACCGGGCCAATTGGAAGGTTTTTCCAGTTTCGCATCAGTTAAGATTGAGAGAGAGCGGCGGTTTAGTCAATGTGGGACCGTCGATTGGGCCCGACCCGGCTGAAATAGATTACCCGTCTACTTCTCTTTTAGCCGGTGAGACCGCTAGGGAGAGGCCTCCTCATACCAACAACGCGCGAAGAAAAGGAACGCCTTCGATCCCGCGGACGGGGACTCCATCAACCGGATGAGGTCCAATGCATCAATGCTACGGTCACCGTTCCGATCACAGGAAGCGATACTTCCCCCAATGGTATTAGTGATCGTGGGCGAAGGCCCCTGGGTGGGTGTATCACTTCGGGTCGGAGAGGGTCCCTGTGTTGAGGTGTTTGTTGGAGCGGGTGACAACGTCGACGTTGACACGCCGGTGTGCGTTTGAGTCGGGGAAGCGGATGGCGCGCCTGTACTTGTTTGAGTCGACGTGGAGGTAATCGTCCCTGTCACTGCTCCTGTGTTTGTGATGGTGGGTGTTCGTGTAAAAGTTGGTGGAGCTGTAGCGGTTGCAGTTAGTACCCCAGTTTCCGTCTGTGTTGGAGATTCCGTAATGGCTGGAGGAAGAGTATTGGTTGCGGTTGCTGCGCCCGTTTCTGTTCGAGTTGGGGTCTGAGTAAGCGTCGGAGATTCAGTAGCAGTGGGTGTCGGCCCGAGAGGCTGAAACTCGTAGGCGCCGAAATCCACGGTGTCGGTCATGTCCCCATCGCCGTCGACAATCCGGGGGTTGCCGTCCAGGTCTGTGGGAACATCACCGATGGTATTCGTGCCGGCACCACCGGCGTCCAGGTCGGCGTCGTTGTTTCCGGCATCGACTGCGGGTGAGTTGGAAGCCAGACGCAGGTCGTCATCCAATGTTCCCGAAATACCGTCCATCCCGAGATCGTCCACGAACAGCGGATCGGTATCGATCACATTGGTGCATGTTGTTTGTCCATCGGGACATCCCCCTTCAACCAGGCTGTCCATGATCGTTGGGGTGCTGTCGACATCAATATTGAAGATCTGGTTTGCCGCCCCACCTGCCTCGTTGCCCCAGAATAGAGAGTTCTGGATGGTTGGATCGCAATTGCTAGTGTTGAATATCCCGCCGCCATCGAAGTCTGCCGTATTCCGCGAAAAGGAAACGTTGGTTAAGGTCGGGGAACAGTTGTTGAAGTTGTACATCCCACCGCCGTTATTGCCCGTTGTGTTGCCGGTGAAGATCACGTTGGTCAGGGTTGGTAATGCACCATTAGAGTTGTACATCCCACCGCCGCCGTCATTCGCAGCCGAGTTGCCGGAAAAGATGGCGTTTGTCAGCGTCGGAGAACTGCCTCCTCCGTTTAACATTCCACCACCTATGCTGCTCGCCGAGTTACCGGTGAAGGTCACGTTCGTCATCGTCGGGGAGATAACGGCGAGGTTACACATCCCGCCGCCGAAATCTGCCGAGTTGCCGGAAATGCTCAGGTTGGTCAACGTAGGGCTGCCGCTGTCGTTCTCGATCCCACCGCCCCTGTCGCAGGGGGCCACTCCCCTCGCGTGGCCTGCGGTAATGGTGAAACCATCGAGCACGGCGGTCCCATCTGTTGCGCTGCTCGTCACCACATGCAAAACATTGTTACCAACGATATCAGCGGAAGTCTCGGCTATGTCGTTCCCGTCAGTGTTGGTGTCATCCCCATCGATGTCCCCACTTAGAATGGTAAGGTAGGACCCGGGATCACGCGGACCGAATTCGCCTTCTGTCCCGGGCTGACCTTCAAACCCACCGTAAATTTCCACTTGGTTTTTGAGTTGAAAGGTATCATTATTTGAAAATCCAGGAACGTAGACACCTCCGCCCACCCATATTTGGATGCCGGAAACCGCCGATACAAGCGCATCCTGCAAATTGTTGAAAGCATCCTGCCAGTTCAATCCGTTGTTTAAGCCAGCCGCATCATCGTTTACATAAAGGATCGCAGGAGGCGTTTCGAACGCGCCCAGATCCACTGTACCTGTGCCATTACCATCCGCATCGATTATGCGGGGAAGGACCCCCAGGTCGGTGGGGATATCACTAATTGTATCCGTGCTGGGGCCGCCACCGTCCAAATCAGCATTGTTGTTTCCTGCATCGAGGGCGGGAGAGCTGAATCCAACACGGAGGTTGTCATCGGCAGTTCCCGTTTCTTGATCTGGACCATCGACATCTACAAACATCGGATCGGCATCGATCACGTTGGTGCATGTTGTTTGTCCATCAGGACACCCCCCTTCAATCAGGCAATCAGTGATGGTAGGGGTGCTGTCGACATCAACGTTGAAAACCTGATCGCCACTCCCGGCGGCGCTGTTCTCCCACAAGATACTGTTTTGGATGGTTGGATCACTGTCGGCGTTATTGGCCATCCCACCACCGTTATTGAGGGCCGAGTTGCCGTAAAGAGTTACATTTGTTAGCGTCGGAGAGCTCCCAACATTGGAAATGGCGCCTCCATCGTTTGAGGAGTTGCCGGAAAACATGACATTGATCAGGATCGGATCGCTGCTATCAAAATTATCCATCCCGCCGCCACGTCCGCCGGATTCGTTACCGACGAAAATGATGTTGGTCAAAAGGGGATCACTACCGCCGAAATTGTGGATCCCACCGCCTCCCACGACCGCGCTGTTCCCAGAGAAGATCAGATTTGAAAGGGTGGAGCTCCCTGGCGAGTTGTTCATCCCACCACCATTGTCGTCAAAAGCGCCGCCATCCGCCTGCCCGGCTGTGATGGTGAAACCATCGAGGACGGCAGTGCCGTCGGTTCCGCCACCTGTTACGACATGGTCGCTGTTGTCGCCAGAAATGTTGGCGGGGTCGGTCACAACCGCCTTCGAGGATGTGATATCGTTGTTTTCGATGTCCCCACTTAGGATAGTGAGAAAGGATTCCGGGTCTCGGACGCTGAAGTCTCCCTCGGTACCGGGTGTCCCCTGGAAACCGCCGTAGATTTCGACGCCGTTTTTAAGCTGGAAGGTGTCGTTCTCCACAGAACCGGGAACATACAACCCTTCAGCCGCCCAGATCTGATCACCGACTGTGAATGCTGCGGACAGACCGGCTTGCAGGTCCGTGTAAGCATTCGTCCAATCGCTGCCGTCATCCAGACCGGTAGCACTATCGTCCACATAGATTGTACCCGGTTGGCTTTCCAGCGCCCCAATGTCCACCGTGTTGTTGAAAATGCGCTGGCGGCCGTCCAGGTCGAGGGGAATCGGTTCGAGGGTGTCGTTGTCACCGTCCAGGTCGGGAGTGTCGGGCGGCAGGAGGCTATCGTCTCCCGTGTTGATGGCGGGGGAACCCGAGCGGAGACGGAGGTCATCGTCGAGTGTACCCGCCATGTTGTCAGCACCGTCCCCATCTCCCAAAAGCGGGTCGGTATCGATATTGCCCCCCAGATCAGCCCCCAGAACCGTGGCCCAACCAGCGCCGCTTCCCCCGGAACCCTGGACCAGGCTGCTCGCAGTGGTGACGGTAACGGTACCAAGGCCAATGAAGCTTTGCGCCAATGCGCCGTTCCCAGAACTGTCGGTATTGCCCCAAAAGATACTGTTTTCAATCGTTATATTCGTATTATCAGATGCGTTGAACTGCCCCCCTCCGTCATTAGTTGCCGAGTTTCCGAAGACGGTAACGTTGGTAAGTGTCAGATTACTGCTAAAGGTGTTGGACATCGCACCGCCGCGGACGGCCGAATTCCCTGAAAAGATGACATTCGTCAGCGTGGCATCGCTGTCGGCGTTAACAACCGCGCCGCCGTTACCGCCTCCGGAGTTTCCAAGAAACCTCACGTTAGTAAGCATCGAATCATTGGAAGAATTGAACATCCCACCACCGTTGGAGCTAGCCGTGTTACCTAAGAATGTGACATCCGTGAAGGTTGAGTCGCCACCGCCGGAATAGATTCCAGCTCCTTGCTTCGCAAAGTTGCCGGAAAAATTCAGACGGTCCATAGTCAGGTTTCCAAACAAACTGTAGAAGATCCCGCCGCCATCTTCGGATGCCAAGTTACCGGAAAAATTCAGGCGAGAAAGAGTTGGGCTTCCATTGTCGCTGATCATCCCGCCGCCGTTGTCATCGGGGGAGACTCCGTCTGCCTGCCCCGCGGTAATTGTGAACCCATCGAGCACGGCTGTCCCATCAGTTCCGCTGCCGGTTACAACATGATCGCTATTGGCGCCAACAATATCATTTGTGGTCTCGGCGATGTTGTTGCCGTCCGTGTTCGTGTCATTGCCGTCGATGTCACCGGACAGGATCGTGATGAACATGTCAGGATCCCGCATACCAAACGAGTTTTCCGTTCCGGGAACAGCAAAAAACCCTCCATAAACTTCGACACCCGTCTTTAATTGAAACGTTTCGCTCTCAACAGTTCCGGGCATGTACACTCCCTGGGCCACCCAAATCTCATCACCAGCGTCGGCGCCCGCGAGAGCGACTTCCAGTCCCTTGAAAGCATTGATCCAGGAGTTACCGATTGGAAAACCGGGGGCGTTGTCGTTGACATAGATGGTGGCGGCTTGGGTGGTGACCGCAGTTAGTGCGATTAAGGCAAGGGAAATTGCTATGGAGGCGCGGGGAGCAGTCATCCGTATTCAGTTCCAATTATATAGGGACAATCGACGGTCGCGATCTGAATTCTGAGCAAGATAACAGCTATCAGATCTGTGGAGTAGAGCCTTCAAGCAGGTGCCGCGGATACAGATTTGGCGGATTACCCAATCACCTAACCCACCCTACCTTTCAAGCCAGGGCCAACGGTCCATCAGGATACGCGAGACTTTTTTCCAGGATCGTGTTTCGTTCTTTTTCTCTCCGGCATTGAACATACGGTCCAGCGCCAGTTCGAGTGAGCCTAACTCGAACTGAGTTTGGATCTTGCCTTCGGCAAACAGTAAGCGGTTATCGCCCGCATGAACCGGGTTCGCGGCCCACTCCCTGAGGTGTTTTGTTGTCTCGCGGTAAGACCAATCTGTACGGACAAACTCCTCGGCTTTCTGTGTCATGATTTTAAGGCTCTCACGGTCTCTCGAAGCTGCGAAGATCGCGTTGGCTGCGCCTGCGGCATTTCCAGGAGGGAGGCCGATGGCCATGCCCTCACTAACAAGCATTGTGGCAGGCTCGGGAATCGGAGTCGTCGCGATGGCCACTCCCCGCGCCATCCAGGATCGGAACCGCGAACGGTCGCCGTAATTACTCTCCGGAACATCCAGGTCGCAGTTTATCCCGATGTCCGCCTCCCCTTCGTATTCGATCACATGGTCCTGAGGAACCCAGCCCAACAAGTGACAGCGGTCACGTACCGCGCTGGCCTCGATCCTGTTTTTGAAGTCGAGGTAACCCTTGTCATGGTGGCCGCCGATTCCACCGCCGATGCACACGAAGTGTGCGGTAGAATCTTTGGTTAGAACCTGCTCGACGGTTCCGAAGAACATCCCGGTGTCTTGCCAGGTATTAAATCCGCCAGAGGAGAAGAGAACAAGATCGTCCCGGCCACACAACTTGCCGCGAATCCTTCCATTACCTGGAGATCGACTCGGGCTATGGGGAGGAAGTCCGCAAGGTAATACGGTTACCAGTCTGTCGTTTAGAGTGGCTGGATTCAGGCGTCCCACCATTCCCAACTCGCCCATCACCATGTCCGCCTGCCGCTGGGTAACTGCGCTGAAACGGTCTCCGCGCAGGAGGGCTGTTTTGTAGATGGAGAACGTTTCAAAAGTTGCCTCGGCATCCGGTGCATCCATCCGCAGCTGAAGCTCTGAAAGAAACGCCCCCTTCAGATCATACCAAAGCGGAAGTTTGTGCTTCAGTTGCGTGGTTATCCAGGATGCGATCACTGAACCTACGCTGATAACCGCATCCGGTTGGAAAGCAGCCAGGGACATCTGTACCTGGCGGGCAATCTTGAATCGGTTCTCACCAATCGGTTCCGGGTAGGCTTGATGTTCCAGATTCGGGGACACCTCCTTCGGGGGGGTGAGATATTCGATTTCCAGCGGTAACTGTTGTCCGAACTCCAAGGTCACCGCACGAACCTGGTGGCCATCCTCGAGCAAAGGCTGCACGATTTGCCAGGTTCCTTCGGATAGGGCGAAGGCTGGCTGGGAAGACCGGTAAAAGGGAAGAGGTCCGATTCCTATGACGAATAGCTTCATAAAGGCTGATTTCCTTCCGATTATCCTGAGTGGACGTGATTTTGAGCAATTGGAGCTTTTTTCCAAGGGTGGTTGACTTTCTTTCCTAGGGAGTGCTAGGATTCAGGCTGTTCTTGCTACAGGGCTTAGAAACGGGTGAAACAAGTTTAAGTGGACATGCTTGACAGGGGTTATCTGATCCATTTCAATCGTTATTTCTTAAGCAGCCATTTTGCCTAATGTAGTTACGGGGGGGGATTGGACCCGAGGGACAATCAATTTGTCCTCGAGGGTCAATAATAGGGTTAAGTTTGGATGCTCTCTCAGATCAGATTCGGGTCTTGGAGCAGGAATAAGGGCTCATTTGGCAGCGTGATAATTGGGTGCCTAAACCCAGAGGAGGAGTGCAAGAGATGAGTAATGGGAATAGTTATGTGAGGTTGTTCCTCGTAACATTGGTGATTGCAGTAGTATGGAGTGGTCCACTGGGGGCCGAAACACCGCAGACATATTCGGACTGGCCGGATGCCGATTTCGCCCCGGTGCAGTCGTCAGATGTGTCTAGTTCAGAATTGACGCAGCTTGCGCCACCGCCAGACACAGCGATGTGGCTGGCAGAGGGAGAAGGCGAGCACCCCGACCACCCCGCGGCCGCAGTTCCAGCCCCTTTGTCGGCAGCTCCAGCCGGGTGTGGTTCCAGTGTAGGTTGGTTGGACGTCACAGTCGATGGAACCTGGACTTCCAAATACATGTATCGGGGGTTCGATATTCTGGACGACAGTAGCGCGTACCAGCCGAGCGTCGACATCCAGTTGGGCGACACCGGTTTGGCTTTCAACATCTGGACATCTTATGCCAGCCACGATCGTGACCATGACCTTGGTGGATCCGACCGAGGGGATTGGGATGAATACGACTACACACTTTACTATAGTAATTCACTCTGCGATTGTGTGGATATCGAGACGGGTGTAACTTATTACGATTTCCCCGATTGGCATACCAGCACATACGACAATATTGACTGGTGGGAATGGTACGGTACGGCGACACTATCGAGTTGCCCGCTTTCACCGTACCTCACGGCCTACTACGGTTGGCCGGACGCTCATGACGATGGTGGTGCTGATTTGAGCGGTTGGATGCTTACCTCGGGTGTAAGCCACTCGGTCCCGTTGTGTGGACTGAATATTGATCTTTATAGTGATATTTGGTACATCAACGGCGAGTACGGTTTTGATCCCGGTTGGAGCCACTGCACATTCGGCGCCAGCACTGACATCGACCTGTGCGGCGGATTGACCTTCACCCCTGGAATCCATTACCAAGTGATGATCGAGGACGATGTGGACGATGACGCAGTCAACGAAGACGACGAGTTGTGGACGACTTTGTCACTTGCCTATAACTTCTAGCCGATCTTGATATACAAGCGCTCAAAAGGGCCTTCCTTTCAAAAGGAAGGCCCTTTTTCTTTGTTGGAAACGAATTTATCATTCCGCTCCCTGTGTCGTCATTCCCTTGAAAAAGGGACTCCACGCACATGCTACACAGATCCGTGAAATGCTCTAAGATGCCAATAGAAAATGCCAATCCTGATCTCAACCCTTTTCAAAATCCAGTTGTCCAGACATACGCATAGATATTCCTTGCACCTTTTTGTTTCTCCCTGTTTTCTTTCTCTCCTCATCCTTCCCCTCTGCACGGGTCCAGCGACGGGCGAAACCGATTTTGCCGGCAACCTGAAAAAGGCAGAACGGCTCTTTACCACGGGCCGTGGCCGCGAAGCGCTCACTCTCTATAGAAAGTTGGTCACGAATCTGGATGCGGTCGAGGAAGATGCTCCAAAAGCCTTCGAGGGCGCTCTCCGGGCAGCGATCCAGTTCGGGGAACATGAGTTGGCTGAGGAGGCAAGCAAGCTGGTTCTGGAGCATTACGCCGAAAACCCAACCCTTTTGAATCTCTGCGGCCGTTATGTGGCCTACCGTGGCCGTCTGGCGGAGGCCAAGGAATGCTGGACTTCCGCGCTGCGCGCCGATCCGGAAAACCTGGAAGCGCGTCACTATCTCATCGAGTTGGATTCCGTGGTGGAAGCAACCTCCGAAGCGCGCGAACAGTCACAATGGATTCTCGACTACTACAATTCGCAGGAGAAAATTTCTCCACTCGATCTCGAGTGGGTCGGCAGAGCCTGTGTCAGGCTGGAGAAATACGAATGGGAGGGAGCGCAGAAGGCTTATGGGGAGGCGCTGGATGCCTCGCCCGAACTGGTCCCGCTCCTGATCGCGAAGGGTGACCTGTGGTTGGACCGTTACGATGAGGCGGCGGCACTGAAAGTTTACCATCAAGCCGCGAGGGCGGCAACCGAATCACTCCAGGCTCAATTGGGAAACGCCCTGGCTTTTCGGGAATCGGTCAACCTGGGCGCATGCAAGCGGGCGCTGGATCAATTGCTCTTCATCAACCCCAATCACCCGCTGGCGCTCGCGGTCCTGGCCGACCTCTACTTTTACGATCACATGGAGGAGGACGCGCGGCGCTGTCTGGAACGCGGGTATGCGACGAACCCTGTTGAAATCGGACTTCTTGCCATTGAAGCGGCCTACGCTATCCGGGCCAAGGATGAAGACAGATTAACTTCTGTGCTTGATCGTGTTAGCAAAACTTACGGGAATCCCGCTTCTTTCCATTTTGAAGTCGCCCGGTGTCTGGAGAGGAATTACCTTTTTTGTGAAGCCGACGAGCACCTTGCCAAATGCCTGCAACACCAGCCCGACCACAAACGCGCCCTGGCGGCGAGAGCGATGCTCGCCTCGCGCGTGTGTCCGGCCTCAGCGGAGACGGCACTCGCTCTTCTGCGGGAAGCCTTCGACAACGATAGGTTCCATGTTCGCTTGTTTAACATGCGAAACCTTTTCGAGAAGCGTGAAGGTTTCGCGCGAATTGAATCGGAACACTTTCTCGTGCGTCTGCCTCAAACAGGGGCAAAAGTTTATGGCGACTTGGCGCTGGAAATACTGGAGACAAACTTTACCGAATTCTCGGAGCGATTTCCGTATCATCCTGATGGAAAGATCTTAATTGAATTCTATGATGACCCCGGGGATTTTTCGTTGCGATTGGCGGGTCTTTGGAGTTCGGGGCTGGCAGGGGTCTGCTTTGGAGATATTGTTATCATTCAGGCGCCTCGTAGAGCGCGGTTCTCCGGTATCAATTGGGGGAACGTTCTCCGCCATGAGCTTGTCCATGTGTTTACCCTGGGACTGTCCCAGGCGCGTTGCCCCAGGTGGTACACCGAAGGGATGTCTGTCCTGGAGGAATGGGACCCAGGCATTCAATCGGACAAGATTCTAGCGAAACACCAGAACGAGGGCGATCTTGTCCGAGTCGAGGACCTCGACAGCGCGTTCCACCGCCCCAAGAACGCGATGGCCTTCTCATTGGTTTACGCTTTATCCGGGGAAATCGTTCGCTTTCTGAACGGGCGGTTAGGACCTTCGATTCATCTCGACCTTATGAAAGGATTCTCAACAGGACGGCCCGTTCTTGACACTCTCTCTTCAGTCACTGGATTGGCATTCGATGAAATCGACACTGGAGTGGCGAGGCAGGTTGAGAAGCGGACCAAAGGGATGTCACTCTCGGGGATTTCGGAACTTCCTGCACTGTTTGTGGAGGAGGCCAGTTCGACATTCAGAAAAAGAAGCCGTGAGGAATCTCTCTACCAGCTCTCTGAAGCCTTGAACTTGCACAAATGGCAGGAAGCCGTCGAGGTCGCTGACTCGCGGCTTAAGCGGCGCCGTCGTGACCTCCCTTTTATGGAAGCGAAGGCGCTTGCGAAGTACCACCTGGGCGCGAAACGTGACGCGCGCAAAAGCGCCGAGGCGATCCTGGAAGTAACACCGGAGAATTACAGTGCCTTTCGGGTCCTGGGCTGGTTGGACCGGGACAACAAGCGGTGGGAACGAGCCGTAGAACGTCTCATGGCAGCCCACAAACTCCGGCCTCGACAGACCGGTCCGAATTCTCCCATCCAAATCGCCGAGGAAATACTTAGCAAAAGGAAAATGAAAGACCGCCTGGCCGAAGTTCTCGAGAAGCGCCTGGCCCTCCAGCCGACGGATGAAAAGGGATTCCGGGACCTGGCCGAATTGCTGCTTGCGCGAGGGGAGACAGATCAAGCCATGGAGGCTGTCCGCCAAGCGGTTTATTGTGCGCCCTATGAGTCCAAGGGACAGATACTGCTCGGCCAGGCTCTTCTTGCGAAGGGAGACGCAATAGAGGCGCTCAAACGATTCGAAGTGGCGTCCGAGTTGGACAAGAAAAGCGGAAAACCGAGTTTGGGTATGGCTCGCGCCTACCTGGCTGCCGGTTCGCCTGAGGCAGCCCTGGTAGCCTCAAACCACGCCCTGGAACTTGATCCCACCCTCGAGGAAGCCCGTCTCCTCGCAGAGGAGATTGATGGAACCCGTACTGCAAACCAGGAGGAACCGGAATGATCGAAACCTATCTACGCCATACAACACTCTGTCTCGTGGTTGCAATCGGTGTGATCACATACCCGGCGGACGCGCGAGGTGAAGGAGAGGCTGAAACTTCCCGCGAGATCGAATCCGCGACCGCGTTCTGGACTGCGGCGCAAGGGCTCTACGACAAGGCCCTTCAGGAGGGCGAATCCGCGGTTCGGGACTTTTATGATTGGGCGGCGAACGAGTTTGAAAGGCTTGATCTCCTGGATGAATCCGATCGCTACTGGAAGGATGTCCAGGAACTCTACGAAAAAGCTTACGAGTCGGGGGAGACTACAGCCGCGAATGCTTATGAATGGTTGAAGGAAGATGTCAAGAACATTGGCGACTGGGAATACAAGGTAGAGCGAGTTTCAACCTTGGATCCGATCGCGTTGGAGGAACGACTCGACGGCCTGGGGAAGGACAGATGGAATTGTTTCCAGGTTGTGGCAACCGGTGAAGGGGTCCTGCTTTTCATGAAGCGTCCCAAACGCAGCTATGTGCGGCTCGTCCCCTTCTGGAATCTCTTGAAGACACTGCCAAGTGGAGATTCGGCCGGTCCGAGTTCCACCGATTAGAGCAGTTCTCATTTATTCGTAGCGGTGACCGCGTATCAGAACCCCGCGCGTGAGCAAGGGGACCCGACGCTGGTGC
>Ga0310121_10003106_pt1 | contig 15310 bp, 14 predicted proteins | sample CB27_Tmax_986_MG_FD_203504 | JGI IMG/M metagenome (GOLD analysis project Ga0310121, IMG submission 203504) | Marine microbial communities from Western Arctic Ocean, Canada - CB27_Tmax_986 | ecosystem: Environmental > Aquatic > Marine > Oceanic | place: Canada: Western Arctic Ocean | collected...
AGGCGATCAAAGACGATGTATCTCCTTCAATGGGTCGAACTCCAGCGCGCAACTCGCGCGTAAAGAAGTCATCCATTGTCTCGTAATCCGTAACGGGACGAGCGTATTCGGACATGTCGATTTCATAATGTGCGATGTATCGGCGGATGAGGGTTCGCAGCACGGGCCGAGGTAAACGGGCGTGCGTAAATCGTCCGTAGATTCGGCTCAGGACGGGCCAGGAGAGAGCGTCCAGGGCAAGCTTGGTCGGTGTTGGCATAGTTATCCGTTCGTCCGTTTCGTAATCACTCGCCGGGTGGAACCACGTTTGTGATCTGGGTGCCAATGAAGGAGGCCACAAAACGCCAGGCATCGTTTTCACCGTCATCATCCAGATCAAGATTTGGCGCCACCTGGGCTATTTCCAGGAACTTTCCGAAGTTGATAGAGGGCCCCATCAATCCAGTGGCCTCAAGACAGTCCGCTACATGGGTTGGGAGGACTCCTGTCAATGTCCCAGCGGCAAGGCTCGACAGGTCGGTATTAATGGTCGCATCAAGTAGAATCTGTCCGACACGGATCCCTTCGACATCACTACATTCTTCGCTATCCGTTACGGAGACATTGGCGGAATGGATCAGAACATAGGATTCTTCGGTGCTTGTGAGCTGACAACCATCCATCTGCATAGGAAATTCCGATGCGTTGCCCTCCGCAAAATAATATTCTGTGCCTTCACCCGTGTAGGCAGCATCGCTCGATTGATTACCGTCGGAGTCTCGCGCGAAAGCGCCGCCCCCCAGGAAGCTCAAGGTCATGGCTTCATCGTCATGACTTCCCAGGACGAAGACCAGGTTCAGCAGATCATTCTCAATGTCGGCTACCCACAGAGCGTTGAGGAGATTCTTGATGACTCCATCTTCGTCGGTGGGCTCGGACACTTCGAAGGTTGTAAACCGAAAGGATAAGTCTGCAAAATCGGAGGGCAGGGTGTCCGGGCTACAGGTCGGGGGAGCCTGGCTATCCTCCGATGTGGATGTATCCGATATGTCCTGTGGTGGAGCCGTGTCGGTGGATTCACCGTTCTCTCCCGAAGCACAGGCCAGGATGACGGAGCAAGCCAGGAGGAGTGTCGGGAAGAGATGTTTCATAGGGTCACCTTGGCGGGATTTGGAAAGTCAGAAGGAAAGGTTCTCGATGGAGGTCAGAGTTCGCAGAGCATCGAAACGTTCGATGATCAGGTCTCGTTTTGCAGATTGTAGGCCGGCCAATGAGAAATCCTCGACCGCAAAACTGGCCATAACCGTCCCAACGGCGGCGGCTCGTCGCAGGTTCGCGGTGCGCGCGTCTCGTGTTTCGGCCAGATAGCCCATAAAACCACCAGCAAAGCTATCACCAGCTCCAGTGGGGTCTTTCACCGATTCGAGCGGGAAAGCCGGGCAATAGAAGATGTCCTGGTTGGAGAACATTATAGCGCCATGCTCGCCCCGTTTAATCACGACCGTATCAGGGCCCATGGCCTGTAGATCCCGTGCCGCTTTGCACACATTCTGGTGGCCGGTAAGCAGTTGGGACTCTTCATCGTTGATAAATACGGCGTCGACCCGTCGAAGAACTTTATTGAGGGCATCCCGGCTGCCGTTGATCCAGAAGTCCATGGTGTCCAGGCCAATGAATGAGGCTCCACTGACCTGCTCAAGAACAGAGAGTTGCAGTTCTGGAGCGATATTGGCCAGGAAAAGGTAGGGAGTATTGACGTAGGTGTCGGGTATGTGCGGACGGAAATCAGCGAAAACACCGAGGTCGGTGGCTAGACTCGTTCGAGACATCAGATCGGCATCGTATCGACCACGCCAGAAGAAGGTCTCTCCCGGCTCATGTTGGAGTCCCGTCAGATCGACTCCTGCATCCCGAAGAAGAGCCTCGTGGGCCGGGTCGAAATCATCACCCACAACGGCCACGACCCCGGGTTTACAGAAGTAGGACGCGGCCACACTGAAAAAGCTGCCGGAACCCCCAAGAATTCGCTCGGCGGTAGCAAGCGGAGTTTCGACCGTATCGTAGGCTACGGAGCCAACAACCAGAAGATCGGTACTCGTTGTATTCATGTCACTACCTCAGTTCTTTGAAATCCGCTCCAGTAGTAGGCCAAGCTTGGCCTTACTCTGGTCGCTTAGATGTCCGGGATGTGTCATGACCGCACCATCCAGCGCTCGCTGGCAGGGGCAATCGGAGGAGGGGTCGAGCGCCGACAGGGTGCGGGCCAGAACCCGTTGGGCGTTCCGTACATTACTTCGCACCGTTTGGACCACCGCTTCTGCCGACACATCCTCTTCCGCTTCATGCCAGCAGTCGTAGTCGGTGACAAGAGCAAGAGTGGCGTAGCAGATCTCCGCCTCTCGTGCTAAGCGGGCCTCGGTGAGATTGGTCATACCGATGACCGACGCGCCAAAGGAGCGATACATATTTGATTCCGCTCGGGTGGAGAACTGGGGCCCTTCCATACAGACGTAGGTCCCACCGTCTTGAATTATCAAGTTCTCGGCTCGTGCCGATTGGACAAGCAGCTGTTGTTGTTGTTTACAGATTGGGTCGGCCAGGCTTACATGAGCGACGCAGCCGTCACCAAAGAATGAATCGTCGCGATGCCGAGTGCGGTCAATGAATTGCTCCACTGCGACCATATGTCCTGGTGGAAGTCCCTCTTTTAAGGATCCTACGGCACTTACAGCCAGGATTCTCCGTACACCAAGCTGTTTCATTGCATAGATATTGGCTCGATAGGGGACATGGCTCGGGTCGATACGATGTCCTTGCCCATGGCGTGCGATAAAGATCACGCGGCGTCCATTCCAAATCCCTTCGATCGGTGCGTCACTCGGATTTCCGAAGGGGGTCTCTACGTCATGGGTGCGAAGGTCCTCGATGTCGGGAATGTCGTAGAGTCCCGATCCCCCCAGGATCCCAATGGCTGGCTTGTCGTACATCTCTACCTCAACAGGTGATTTTCTCGGATAGGCGGTTTGGGGTTGCCCGGATTAAAGCGAGTCGCTCATTAAATCGAGGACTTGTTGATAACGTCGTGTTCGAAGGAGGTCGTCCTTGTTCTGGGCCGGTCGAATGCCCCACACTTCGCCGTCAAAGACAGCAAAATAATTTTCTGGTAATCCGCGTGCAAAGCTCCAGTTCTGGTCTCTCGACCAAATGCATAGGGCCTCATAATTCTCGAATTTTGTACGCTCGAAATTCCCACAATGGGGACAGAATATGATGGGGTCATCTTCAATGGTGTAGTAGGCGTTGCCACAAACGTAACAGGACATATCCAGGAGGTTGTCCACCGCCTCCCCTCGAGGGCCGAAATACTGGCCGCCCTCATACCGGAGTTCAAAGTTCTGTGTCCGCCCAATTGCGGTAAGTTCAATCCCTCGGATCATTGTCTTTCCCGGTGGTTAATACTCTTCTACGCGTTTCTTGAATCGTTTAAGCATGGCAGGCAGAGAAGCGGCGGTAAGGGAACTTTGTAGACTTGGAGGGACAAAGCCACGAATGACGATGTCCAGGGTATAGTTGGCGCGGGTTTGCCCGTCCGGGAGCTCCGTGAGTTCCCAGGATCCGCTATTGGTGGTGAGCAGTCCCTCCTCGGAGATGAGATGCCAACGAAGCTCTTTGTATGGGACGCCGGTCAGTTCCACAGTGTATACGAGCTTTTTTATCACACGAATCGTCTGGGTGGCCTGCCAATGATCGTCACCAAGGCATTGCGCTTCCACGGCTTCCACTTCGGGTAGAAACTCGGGGTACTCCTCGAATTGGGTGATCACCTTATAGACGCGCTCGGGCGATGCATCGATGACGATGGATTCCTGGACTGCGGTCATAACGCTGATCTCCGCGAATTTGGTTCCGAGAGCGATTACCAGATGACTGGTAGTGGGGCAAGCTCCAACTGGCTACTGCCCTGGTATCAGCCCCGGTTCAGCTGTCATCGGAAGACGTGCTCTCGGGCGGCTGTTCCTTGGAATCTAACGGGGCGTTGGTTTCTTCCCCATCCAGTGGAAATAAGGGGATCCCGTTCGCAAAATCTCGTTCATCCAACCAATAGGCGATGGGGTCGGTCCGTACGCCGACTTGTTGGGAAGGGTCGACATTCGATGGCGTTCGAGCCTCCATCAGAGGCGCGTTGATTTCAGACAGGCTGGTGTTGGCATGGCCCCAGCTGTAGTCTCCGTCCGAGGGTATCACCGAAAACATAGCCACGATCAGCCACGCCACGCTGACAAGTCCGTATGGCCATCCCAGGTAAAACAGGGCCAATACGGTGGTAATTGCTGTGCCCCACAGAACCCCATGATGAAATCGCAGCTCATCCAGGCCCATGGCATCCGTCCTTGGATTCGTAAACTGCCCGGCCAGAATCCCAACACCGCCACAATGCCAACTCTTGAAATGCCGACATCGGCTACATCGGTCACGACAGGTAGTTGCCAGTAGAATAAAGAGAAGCAGCATATAGGCTGGTTGTACCCACCAGGCGATTTCGTACATCGCCCAGAGTGAGTATCCTGCCACCACAACACCACCGTAGATCGTCCAGACCCGGAAAAACAAGGGGTGCAGAATCCACGCGATATATGCACGCTGTTGCGTACCCTCAGTGGGTTCCTGCTCGGTTGTCATCGTGGACTAAGCCGCGCTACTGAATAGGAGCTTCGTAGTTGTCGATGATCTTGAAGCCATCAACCGGCCCGGTCACAGGCCTGGCTTCGATCATCGTCCAATCGATTTCAGCCGCTTCCCACATCTGGAGAGGTAGCATGTCCGGTCCGACAATCTCCAGGAGCAGAGCCGTGAAAACGTAGACCCGGATTGTGGGTATGGACAGGCCATAGCCGTGGTCATTGAAATAGTGAACTCCAACCCGGTACAAGACATCTTCCGGTTCGGCCAGGTTCAGATTCTCCGGTCCCGCGCCGTCAGTATCATCACGATCGAGACCAGGGTTATCGTCTATATTGGGATCGATGCTATTCCAGTCCGGATGTGGATTGAACCAGGCACAATCGTAGATGGGATCAAACCAGGGATCGGGGAGGCCGTCGAAGTCTTTGTCGGGCCCGCCACCTGCGTAGGGGTGGATGAAATGGAGGTCAATATCCGAACCGGACTCGGGGCCTTCATCGGATTGATTGATATCGTTGGGCGTATTCCACAACAGTTCTACGTGAATCGCCTCATCCGGTATGACCGTCAAGGTGTACTCTGCCGTTTCACAGCTGATGGTGTTGTCCTGGTCATAGACGTCCAGGAAGAACCGATACTGGCCGGCTACGTTGGTCTGGAATGTGGGGTTGGGCCATGTGGGAGAGGGGACAAAGACAGATTGGCTACCCACGGGCTGATCGACGTCCCAATAGACCTCGACTACGTCGCCAGCAGGAGCATAGGAGTTGTCACTCTTAAGGTGTAGGGTCGTCTGGGGAATCACCTGTTCACCCTCAAGGATCTCAATAACCGCGGTTGGGCAAAGCTCGGTGACACCAAATCCCTGGACATCCAGTGTGATCTCCTCCTCAAAGGAGTTGTTTTCTACTGCGAGAGTGCCCGTATCGTAGATGAAGTCTCCGTTGATGGGATCAATCGGGTTCTCTTCATCCGGAATGTACTGCACGTAGAATGTTTCCGAGTCGTTGACCTCGATGAGCAGTGGAATGTCGGAATTGGGAGCCAGGCCGGTGGACAGTTCGGAGAAGTCGAAGGCGAAGTCGCCACTGGCACCTTCCAGAAACGAAACACCCGTAATGGCTACGTCCGCGTTCCCGCAGTTACTCAGGATGACCGGAAGCTGCGCGATATGACCAATGAGCCGCCCATTGAAGTTAATCTCGTTCTTGGGAGTGACCTCCAGACAGGGCATGTTGGTATTTCCGCTCATGAAGATCTCTTTTCCCGAGAGCAGGGTCGGATCGTTGGTCATTACCACCATACGTCCAGTGGCCTCTTCCCGACCGAGGGGTGAGAATTCGACCTTTACCTGGGTCGATTCGCCGTTTGGAACGGTAATGGGTGGATCAAAATCAAGGGTCTCGTTGGAGCTTACTGAGACACCATCCTTTGAGACCCGGAATGCTTCATGACCCAGCACGAGAATCTGGTTAATGCGCAGATCGATCGAACCCTTATTCAGGAAAGTGACTGTCTGTGACGTCACCTCGTCTTTCTTCACATCGTCAAAAACAACTTCGGCGGGGATGACATCGAGGACGGGCTTACCCTCAAGCACATCGATAGCGATCTCTTTATTCGGATCCAAACGGTCATTGGAGTGGATGACCAGGGTAGCGGTGCGACTGAGACCATCGTCATAATGGGTGTAATGCAGCTCAAAGTTGAATTCACCCGAGGCCCCAGATGTCTCTACGTGGATCGGGAAATCGGATCCCAACAGGTCCAGCTGAAATGCGTCCCCGTCCTCCAATTCAGTCGGGCTCTGGCCGCTGTAAATGAGTTCGATGTCAGAGATGTTCAGCGTGGCTTCACCAGTATTCGTGATGCGAATTGTTTCCACTATGAGCTCACCACCCTCTAGAGCGATGAATGTGAGAGAATCACCAGGCTCAGTTTCCATATTGGGTTTGTCTTCGATCTTGAATGGATCGCCGTCGCCACCGCAGCCAAACAGCAGTGTGAGGACCAAGAAGATGGATGCCAATCCCGTGAAGGTTCGAGCCCGTGTATTGGTGTTCATTGGTATGCTCTCTCTGGAAAGCGAGAAATGCTCGCAATAATTATAGCAGCGGTATTCTAGATAACCCCCTATCGGGCGTCAACGGTTTCGCTGCTTATGCCTACGATTCGGGTCTATATCCGTACAGGCACCAACTTGGTACCTTGTCAGAAATTGATCATCAACGCGCCGTTATTGTCTTTGGTAAGCCCATTTGTGCCGTCCCCTCCGGCCGTCAACAGAAGCGTTGTTACAACCCCTCCGGTGATGACAGCGGCCGCTCCCGCCCAGAACCACCATTTCTTGAGGACCCCGCCACCGGCTACCTGTTGACTGCCTCGGCCGAGTTCGGACGCTGGAACCGTCAATAATAGATTAGCCAGGCGCGAGCCTGCCCGGGGTCCGGCCCTGCTGCCAAAGACACCGCGAGCGGTTCGTACACGAGCACCCGATACGAGATTGAACAGGGCGGCTTGTATCTCGGTACCCGTGGCTGTCTTATTGCCACGGATCAAGACCACGTATTCGCTGAAAACAATGCCCTTCAAATCGCGCGTGGATCGTGCCTGGTCGTTAGTGCTCATCAAGTCGGCTCGGAGGCCGTCGAGCAGGTCGGCGAGGACATCTCCCTTATGGGAGGGTTCAAGCTCAATTGTCAGATTAGTGATTCGACTCGGTCGTACCGTGGCCCGCCTTTGTCCGACTGTACTCGATTGATCGAGTACCCGGACCATATGGGCTCCAGCGGGCAGATTGGGAATCGTCACCGGCGTCACCCCGCGGTAGAGGCCGTTGATATACGCCATAGCGGGTAGTCCGGATTCTGTATCGACCCGGATGGTGCCTGTGGGCAGGTCTCTGATCTTGTTGATCTCGTCGGTGACAAGGACGTTGAACTCATCACTGAAACGGCCCTTGGCGTAGAAGAGATTCGGAAACTGGATAATAAGCTGTTTCAAGATGGCCCGAATGTCTGCTTCCGTTGCGTCGATCTCCTCACCTTCTTCAAGGGCCTGCCACTGGCTGGCTGCAAAGTAGAGCATACTATCTTTGTACAAGGTTGGAGACGGTAGATGACCGTAGGATGCACTCAAGAACTGAACGGCCGTTTCAAGGCTCTGAATGGCATCCTGGAAATCGCCCAACTTGAATGCTTTTCGACCCGTTTCGAAGGACGTTTTCGCCGATACCAGGTTTGCGTAATGGCGATCATCCGCACCCGCCTGGAGCATCGCCTGCAGATCCTTGTATTGAACGTCGGGGTGTTCTTGCAGGGCCTCAATGAGTAGAGCCACCCCGTCCAGGACTTCGGGCGATGGCTCTGCCGTGACATTCACCAGGGTCAATACATAATGCGACTGGGGAGCGCTCTGGGCCGTTAGAGGGAACAAACCGAAACATGCTGTAAATAGCAGTGCGCAAATTCGATTTGGGAACTGTGAGCCGAGCATAATCTCTCTCGGTGGATAGTAAGCTGAGTCTATCCCCGCTCTGCCGGGTGGTCAAAGACGAAGGTAATTTTTCTGACGCAAGTTGTTCTGTTGAAGGGAACGTGGGATGGTGAGCCCGATTCTTCTATGAGGAACGATGACGGATATTGGCTTGATTTTACCCTTTGAAGGGCAGACTCCGGACCTGGAGCCGACCGCGCGAGTGATGCCGACGGCGACGGTTATCGGACAGGTCCGTATGGGGGCGTCGTCCTGTCTCTGGTTTGGTACTGTGGTGAGAGGAGATGTGCATAGCATCGAGATCGGCGACCGGACCAATATTCAGGACAATTCAGTGATTCATGTGACCGACGGTCGTTTTGGGACTCGTCTTGGTGACGATGTGACCGTTGGACACCGGGTGATGCTTCACGGCTGTACCGTTGGTAGTGGCAGTCTGGTGGGTATGGGTAGTACGATTCTGGACGGTGCAGTATTAGAGGAGCGCGTCTATCTCGGTGCCGGCAGTCTCGTCACACCCGGCACGGTGCTTCCGTCAGGTATGCTCTGTTATGGTCGCCCTGCGCGTCCGGTACGGCCCCTCGACGACGAACTCGCGGACTGGATGAAATATAGTAGTGCCCACTATGTGGCTTTGATGCGCCGGTATGGCAAAATGGGTGTCTGGACCGAAGATACGACCGAGCTCAAGTGAATTCCACGAGAGACCGAATCAATTTCTGATAGAGGGCACCTTTGCAGGTTGCCCGCTGTTTTCTATGATAACTTGATTCCTGAACTGGACGGATACGATCCCCGAACATGTTGGCCCGTACACATATTGCCGCTTTCTTGCTGGCGCTGTTTGTATCAGCCGTGTTGACGCCCCTGGTTCGGCGACTGGCGCATAAGTACACCTTGTACGATATGCCCGGGAGCCGGAAAATCCACCTACGTCCTATTCCCCGCCTGGGAGGTATCGCCATCGCATTTGCCTTCTTTGCGCCGGTCGCCGCATTGCTTCTGTATTTGAACAAACCGGGCCGGCTGCTACTGGTGCACCAGCAACAGTTCATCTGGGCTCTTTTCGGTGGCGGAGGCTTGATCCTGGCTCTGGGCGTCTACGATGACATTCAGGGTGCGAACCATCGACTCAAGTTCTCCGTTCAATTCCTGGTGGCGACTCTGGTATTTCTGGTCGGGCTGCGCATCGAACATCTGGGCGTACCGGGTGCGGGGCGTGTAGTCCTTGGGCCGTTGGCGTTCCCGATTACGGTGCTTTGGATCGTCGGGGTTATCAACGCGGTGAATTTGATCGATGGACTCGATGGTCTGGCTTCCGGGGTCAGTTTTTTTGCCGTTGTGACCCTCTTTATCTCAGGTCTTCTTGATGGGCCCAACGGTGCCCTCGTATGTTTGATTACCGCCTGTATGGCAGGTGCGATCGTGGGTTTCTTGTTCTACAACTTCAACCCCGCGACGATCTTTATGGGGGATTCTGGGAGTATGTTCGTCGGCTTTGTATTGGCGACGATGAGTATTGCGGCTGCATCCAAGGGAACGACGATCGTAGCCCTGGCTGTACCGTTGCTGGCTCTGGGGCTGCCCCTTTTCGACACGCTCTTTGCGGTGGCGCGGCGTTTCCGAACCGGACGCCCGGTATTTTCCGCTGATCAGGGCCATGTACATCATCGCTTGATGGACCTGGGCTTGAGTCAACGCCAGACGGTCCTGGTGCTATACTCCATTTGCATGCTGCTCACCGTGACCGCCCTGGTATTGCGCGCGACACGAGATTTTCTGGCGGGGGGAGCCCTGTTCCTGGCGGGCACCCTGGTTTTCGTAATGGTTCATCTGCTCCGCTTTCGGGATGTTGTGGCCCTACGGATGACGGAACGCATCGGAGAACTGGAGCGACGTGTATTTGATGAGGGCCTGGACCGTCTGCGGCAACAGGGCCGTTCAATCCGAGGCGCGCAGAACTGGGATGGTGCCTGGCGGGGACTGAAGGAATGCGCCAAATGCCTTGGAGTCACACGTATGGATCTGAAACTCCATGTCCGACCGAATAAAGAAGAAAATCTGGAACACGAACTGCGCTATGTATCGGTTCGTACGGATATTGAAACCCGCTGTACTCGATTGGTCGTTCCTCTCATGGATGATCGGTTCATCTATGGTGAGCTGCGGTTTGTATTCCCAACCGTGCCTTCCGTGGACGATCAACGGCGTGCGTTCATGTATCTTATGGGTGAATACGTAGTTGAGTTCTTTGAGATCAGTTATAGCAGCCGTGCAGAGCAGATCTTCGTGGTACAGCGCCATCCGACCTCGGCCCTCCATAGTGGTAAACCGAATCCTGGTTCTGTGGATTGATGACGACTCTCCAGACAAGACGCCAGATCTTCGACCTGTGTCGGGCAGCGATCGAGCTGGGACCGGTGCCGGACGTTTCCGATGAATCCCTGAGCGTAGTCGCCAGACTGGCCTTCGAGCATGGCCTGGGACCCCTTGTCTGTCAGGGTCTTCAACTCGGTAGACCCACGGCCCAGATCCCCGATTCTCTCAAGCGTGCCCGAGAACGAGCGATTTCCTACGAGCTGGAACAGAGCCTGGCTCTAAACGAGGTAATTACCGGATTTGCCGAGGCGCTCGCACGGCGGAATATGCAGCATCCCTGTCTTGTACTGAAGGGGATGCATCTGCGTCAGACAGTCTACGGTCAAGCGCCTTACCTTCGGCCAATGAATGATCTGGACCTGCTGGTTCATGATGCGGACCTGGAACCAGCCCGTGCTCTCCTAAGTCGCCTCGGGTACCAGCGGTTGGCGGGGCCTGGCCCTGGATTCCATCAGCGCCTCGGCCATGCGGAGACCTGGGTACGCACGGTTCGACCGGGTTTTATCTCCATGGTGGATCTGCACCGGCGGCTGATCCATCGTATGAGGGGGACGGCGCCCGTGCCGCTTCTCTTCGCCCAGGCACAGAAACTCGAGTCGGGTATGTGGGGCTTGTCGAATGCACATCTTGCGGCGCATCTTGCCGTTCATCTGGCGCACGAGTTTTTTCGTGGCCGATTGCGCGGCCTGGTCGATTTAGACCTCCATCTCTTGCGGCATCCGGAGATCGATTTCGAGTCCCAGATGACCGATCCGATCATCCGTATGGCGCGCAACGCGGTATATCTTTGCCATGTACTCAGCAAGCGTATGGCAGAGATCAACTGGACGCCCCCGGCCCCGGCTCCTGGCTGTGGCTGGATGTTGAATCAGCTATTTCAAGACGAGCGTATCTTTGATGGCCGTAAAGGTGGTCTCCAGTCTCCGGAGAACCTTATTCGTGCCATGGTGCTCATGGATAGTCCCGCGCTTCGAATGGGCTATCCCGGCTATGTGACCGCTGCTCAACTTGGCGGGCTGTTCTCCCGTCGATCGATCATGGGCAACCCAGCCGTCTACGGGTCCCCGGCCGATTGAGATCGAGGACCAGGTTGACGGTCGTCTTTCGAGCCCCCGGAATGGCCAGGTCAAATCCAACCGAGGGAACGGGGACGTGGGCCGGCCAACGAAGCAGGACCCGCCGCTTTCCGGCCCGGACGGCTAGCCGTAGAAGTTCATTATCGAAGGGGAAGGGCGTAGTCAGGCGGTGCATGACCTCCATATCCCGGGACCCATGGACGGGTCTGGGAAACATCGGGTCGAGTAGTACATAGTCGTAGATCGGGCGAAGTAGCCCCGCCATGAGACGGAAACTGTCTCCACGGATCACCGAGATGCGCGGCACGGCCTTTCGGAATCGTTTTATTCGGGTCAAGGACTGCAGACCAAGATGCGTTAGCACGGCTATCGCCGGGTGTTTTTCGACACCGAGGACTTTGTTGTCGGTACGGTCGGCCATGACGAGGGCATCCCTTCCCAGCCCCATAGTGGTGTCCAGGGTTCGAGCACCCCAGACGGGACGGAGAGCGGCGATGAAGGGGGTTATTGTCCCAACCCCCACACGATATACGGCGATGCCGGGATGATGATAGAAATCGCCGCCATTCCACTGAATACGTATTTTTTCTCGACCTACGACGACGGCGTAGTCGGCCTCGTTATTTTCTCGTAGCTTCTGAATAGACCCCCGATATCGATCGTAGGGGGCGTCGATATGAGCCGCGATCCCACGGGCCAGCGCCTCACGTGCCAACGACGGTTTCCTTGTGGTGGTTACCACGGCCTGAGAAAAGGCCGGATATGGGGTGGGATCGACCATAGGATAGGGGCATTGGTCCTCTAGTTGGGACCTGGGGTCAAGGCCAAAGCGTCATTCCCCCGCCGTTATGCGGGCCGGAAGCACAGGGTTTGACATCGCCGCATGCCTCAGAAAGCATGCGGTTCATGCGATGGTCTTGTCTCGTTTCGGCTTTATTCTGGCTGTTCTGCACCACCTCATCTGTGGCTGGTCCGCGGGCCATATTCTTTGATCTGGGTGGTGGGGCCGCCTTTCCGTCGACCGGGACAACCTATGCAACCCAGGGGAGTGTGGGCCTTCAGATGGACGACACATTTGTCCTCCATCTGCAGGCACAGGTACAGGGCCCGGGCGAAGACTACGATCTGGTGGCTGGAGCGACCGTGTCGGTTCTCTACCAGCTGGATGTGACCCGCATCATTCCGTATTTTCGGGTCGGGGCGGGATTGACGGCTGTCATCGGTGGATCCACACGTGGTCTGGCCCATGGAGATTTTGGGCTTGGGGTTCGTTGGCTTATGAGCCGCGTCCTGACCATTGGTCTGGAAGCCGCCGTCCTGAGTCCTCTGACGGAAAGATTTGGGCCCGGTGTAAGCCCCCGGTTGGGACTCACCTTTGGTTACCGTATGGAGCGATAACTGTCCTCGGCCTTTTCCAGCGCCGTGGTTTCGAGCGGGACTGTTTTGTCCGTCCTCGCAGCCTGATTGGCGGGAGATGCTGTAAGGGAGATATCCGCTGCGGCCCGTTTACTCATGGCCTGGTAACGGGCTGGCGCCAGACCGGAGTGAATCAGTAATCCAGAGGTGAAAAGCAATGCCACATGGGCTGCACCACTGCGGATCACACGTACGGGTTCGTACTCTGCATACATATACATACGAACGATGGGTCGCAGATAATAATAGGCAGAAACGGCGCTCCCAAAGACCGCCACGATGACCAGCCATAGCAATTCGGGCTCATTGACCAGGACGGCCCGGAAGAGGCTGAACTTGGCAAAGAAACCCGCGAGCGGTGGGATCCCCCCCAGACTGAGGAGGCTGATCGCCAGGACGAGGGATATGACCGGGTGTTTACGGGCCGCACCACTGAGTACAAAATTATCGATGTCCTCCCGATTTCGGGCACCGAAGAGCGACAACGCACCAAAGGCGACCAGATTGGCCGCACCGTACACCAATAGATAATAGAGGATGGCACCGGTAAGTTCCGTGGCCTCCTGGGGTGTAGCGTCCGGACGTTTCATATGAATGCCCAGGGCGGCGACAGCCATAAGAATATAGCCGGCGTGGGCGATAGAGCTGTAGGCCAGCATTCGCTTGACGTTGCTTTGCCCGATAGCCGCCAGATTCCCGAAGATGATGGTTGCACAGGCAAGGTAGGCCACAATACGGGGCCAGTCGAGGTCGGTCTGCAGGTCGCCAAAGGCCGTGATGAAAACACGAAGAAAGGCTACGACTGCGGCCGTTTTTACGCCGGTCGCCATAAGGCCGGTTATCGGTGTGGGGGCTCCTTCGTAGGCATCGGGGGTCCAGGCATGGAAGGGTACCGCCGCTACCTTGAACGCGAAGCCGGTAAGCAAAAGTATAAGGCTCAGGGAGCCATATAATTGGCGCGGTGCGTCCAGATCCCCTTCCCGTAATACCAGGCCCAGATCGGATATCCCGGTCGTGCCTGTGGTTCCGTATGCGAAGGCTATCCCGAGTAGCATAATACCCGAGGCCAGAGAGCCCAGGATGAAGTATTTGATAGCGGATTCGGCCGAGAAGACGCTCGATCGCTTAAAGCCACATAGGACGTAGATAGCCATGGACATGATTTCCAGGCCAATGAATAGAGTGAAGAACTCGCGGGCCGCGACCATGACCATCATCCCAATCAGGGAAAAGGCCAATAGGGCGTAATATTCGCCATGGTCCATCTTTTGTGCCGGTAGGTGGTCGGCCGAGATAAGGGCGATAGCGAAGCCAATCAGGAGGATCAGTGCCCAGCTGAATTGGGTGGCCGGGCCGATGGTCAGGGCCACTGAAAAGGAATGGCTTTTCAGGTGAAGGCCTGTGTCGGTCCACATAAAGGCCGTGGCGATAAAGGCCAGAACACAGCCGAGGGCGAGGACGCGTCCCATGAACGCCCGGGTTCCCTTCACCGGCACAACGCAGGCCATCAGAAGAATGATGGACATCACGATCATAATATCGATCGGGGCCAGTAGCATCAGATCATGGAGCATGGTTCGAATCTCCATAAACTGTGGCCGGGTTGGGGGATTGCGCTACTGTATGTACGTCTGTACCGGGTTGGGTCGACAAGGTCGAAGAGGCCTGGTTGTCCTTTATATAGAAGAGTGCTTTTCGAGTCGGATCCCGTATTTTGGCGACCCGGGGTCGATATTCTTTGAGATAGGCCTGCACATTCTTTTCGTATTTATCGGTCAACAAGCCGGGCTGTAATCCGATGACAAAGATACTTGCGATCAGGGGCATCAAGATGGCCCATTCTCGTAGACTGAGATCCTTGAGCTTCTCGTTCGCGGGGTTATTCAAGGGGCCGAAGAAAACGCGGCGTACAAGAGTGAGCATATAGACCGCCCCGAGAATTATGCCTGTCGCCGCCAGAATCACGCATGCGTTCGAGAGCAAGGCCCAGGAATCAAACGAATGACGGCCTGCGATGGCTTCTTTCAAGGTTCCTTCCAGGATGAGGAACTCCCCGACGAAGCCGTTGGTTCCCGGCAGCCCGATGCTCGAAAGGGTTACGATGATAAAACAGACCGCGAAGGCCGGCATGATCTTGGCGATCCCTCCATAATCACTAATGGCACGGGTATGCCGCCGTTCGTAGATCATTCCTACCAGCAGGAACAGGGCGCCGGTAGAGATACCATGGTTGATCATCTGAAGAATCGAACCCGTCACAGCGGTCGGGGTCATTGCGATGA
>Ga0310121_10003108_pt1 | contig 15309 bp, 20 predicted proteins | sample CB27_Tmax_986_MG_FD_203504 | JGI IMG/M metagenome (GOLD analysis project Ga0310121, IMG submission 203504) | Marine microbial communities from Western Arctic Ocean, Canada - CB27_Tmax_986 | ecosystem: Environmental > Aquatic > Marine > Oceanic | place: Canada: Western Arctic Ocean | collected...
TTAAACAATTTATTACTTTTGTTGGTTCAAAAAAAGTGGATTTCCATTTTTCTGATTGTTGTTTACTCATTGGCCAATCATGATTTATTTGATAATTCATTGATCCTGAATCCATCGTTGGATCAAAAAAATCACCTAACTCTACCAAATGCTTCTTATTCGATATCTTTGGTTTATTCATTATGCAAAATTAGACATATCTACTTCATCAATATAATCTGATGGTGGTTGTGGTACTGGACAAGAACATCCAGTTAATTGTAAACCTATAATTATAATTAATAAAAATAACATAACACCTAAAACCTTACAACTTATTTCTTCAAATTGCGTCATATACTATCTTATATTTTTTATAAAGTTTATTACAAAGTTTCATATCACCTGGAAGTAATCTTTTCTGAATATTACAATCCAACTCCAATTGTTCTATTATTTCAAAATCTTCTTCAAGTTCTTCTGTCCAAGCTCCTGGCATAGATTTCTCATCTACATATTGTATAAATGTTGTTCTCAAATGTTTAATCTTTTTTAAATGTGGGTTTATTTTCCCCATTTTCCATTCTTTACAATTGTTGCCATTATTCCATAGTTGGAAACATCCAGAAATGCATCTTCTAATGGTTCATCATTAACCACAGATTCTCTACCACCCATCAACAAAGTTTTTAATCGTTGTATTTTATCGTTCATTCTGAACCATAACCCTGTAAGTGATAGCTTAACTTCCTCAGGTGTTTGTAATTGTGTTCCAACACTAATATTGCCAGGGCCGTAATCGTGTTGCTTATGTAAAAACAATTCATATTGTTCTTGTTGAATCTTCTTGAACTCAGTAGTCATCTGAGGCCAATCATGTTCCATCAATGCTACAACATCACCACTGTCGCCTGTTAAATACGAATTTATTTCTTTTTTTGTGCTAGATTCTTTAATAACTTCTACCATTCTTTGTTCCCTTAAATAACTCACTAACTTCTGTAATATGTTTACACTTTCGTCTATAAGTATAACCTAAACAGTTACAACTATAAAAATCTTTATTAAAAATAACTGTATAATCTTTTACTTTCCAACTCATAGGTTTAGATTTTTTAATCTTTGGTTTAGTATCTACCCAATTTAAATCTTTTAAAGTAGTTCCTTCTGGAACAGATTTCCAATTAGAACCACTTACTGCAAAAGTACCAGAAGTAGTATTAACTACTGTTGGATTCATAGAACCTTTAATTGTAATCATTACCTTTTTATTTAGAATGCCAAGATTCCTTTTTACTTAAAGTACCCTTTTCAATTCTTTTTGTAAATTGTTTATACATCTTATTTAAAGCTTTTCTCTGCTTAATAGTTAAACTACCCCTTTTATGAACTTGTTTTTCAATAGATTCCAAGAAGTATTCTGTACTAGATTCATATGATGGTGTATATTTACACTCATGTAATTTCCGTTTAATCATATTCAATTTAGCTATAGTATTCTCAGTATAATCTAACTTACTTTTTCTATTCTCAGGATTTGAAATTTTAGCGTATGATTTAACAACCTTAGTAATAGCTGATTCCATCTTAGGTGTAATCTTTCTACCACTTATTAAAGCTTTATACATAGAAACTACAAACTCACGATATCCACCATCAGTTAAATAATTATTATCCGTTAATATATGGTCAAGTTGTTTTATCCTCTTACCATACTTAACTTTATTTTCTTCAACCTGTTTCTCCATTTTGGGTAGAACAACTTTTGTTTTGTTTTTCGTAACCTTCAAATTTTCAACGTATGGATTCATTTCAAATAATTAGGACCTGTCCAAGCAAACCAATCAGTATTATTATCAAAAATATTACCTCTAACGTGTTTAGCTGCTGATGCCCAACCAGCTGGTTTAAAAACATCACCAGCTTTCATTGGTAATCCTTTATGTTCACCATCTTTCTTAGCAATAAATCCCCAAACACTATTATCCTCAATAACTTTAATAAATTTTCTACCACTAACAAGTATAGGTTTACATTCTCTATAAGAATCTGGCATCCAATTATTAAATTTTATAATAATATTATTTAAGAGATTATCAACTGCTTTATCAAAATCTCCCATAAGCGGTAAAGGTTTTATTCCATTAATCATATATTTCTCTCATTTACTACCTAAATATACACATAAAATGCAATACAAGTCAAGGTTTATTTTAATTATTTTTCTTCCGATTCTCATTCAAACCAATATACTTATGGTTCTCCCTTACAACAGGCTTAATAACCTTCTCAGACACGAATTTACCATTATCTATACAGACTACCTTCTCACCATTAGCGTTCTCTTTAACCCAAACATCGCCTCTCATTATGCTAATTCCAACATTGCAAATGGAACTCTATATATTCTACCCCTCATATCAACGAGAGCCTTCTTAACCATCATTTTAGTGATAACACCAGAAGTTTTTTTAGTTTTCTGAACTACATTTACCTTAGATCCAACACTTAGTGCTGATTTACCCAACATAGTTTTACAATCATTAATGAATGATGATAACTCATTCAATTCTGAAAGACTACTTAGATTTCTGAGTTCTTTTTTTAAGTTTATTAAGTTTAACATTTATTACCTTTTCTTTATACCTAAATATACACATAAAATGCAACACGAGTCAAGCCTTTTTTTAACTTTTTTTAACACAATACCAAGTACAATATTTACCACCTTTATACTCGATTACTGCTTTATGTTTTTTACATTTATCACATTTCATACCTAAATATAAGGATAAAGGACCATACAAGTCAAGCCTTTTTTTATTTTTTTTGAGCGGGTGGACGGAATCGAACCGACAGCATCAGCTTGGAAGGCTGAGGTATTGCCATTATACGACACCCGCAGAGCCAGAGATTGGATTCGAACCAACGACCTGAGGTTTACAAAACCCCTGCTCTACCAACTGAGCTACCCTGGCGTAGCCCCCAGCAGAATCGAACTGCTGTTCCCAGGATGAAAACCTGATGTCCTAACCACTAGACGAGGGGGCCTTGTAAATATATTATTACTCTGATATTTCTTCTACAACAAAACCTATTTCACAAACATCATTATTGCAAAATTTATCTATCTGTGCTTCTTCACCTTCAACACCAACAAAACTTAAATAACCAAGCTTCTTAACTTGTTTATTATATTCTTTCTCATCAATTGCTTCATAAGGCATCTGTTTATAAGCACCACCATTTGTTCTTGGTAATAAAGATATACCTTTTAATCTGTATTGAAAATAGTTTAAAACGTGTGGTAGTTCATCTGATTCTGTTTCAGGGTTGAATGTGGCTGTACAGCTAACTTGATTATCTGCCCAATGTCGTTGAAGAAATGCAGCTAAACTGAACTGTTCCCATATTGATAATTCAGCCGCAGTTCTTATACCCTCACCCACATCTACAGGCACCTCTACCACCAACGTAGAATCTTCTGAACCAAATGCGGGTTCTAATTTGTAACCTGCTTTCTTTAATGGTCCTATTAACTCTGAATGTTTTGATAACCTCATTCTTCTTATATAAAATCTTGACTCTGGATAGTGCATTCCAGGAGTTGCTCCTACTAAAAGTGAAACCGTACCACTTGGTTTAACTGATGTGGTTTTAATTGATTTTGGTATGGCAAACCAATCAGAATACATGCAATCCCATTCTTGAATAATATCATATCCTTTTTCTAACCATTTTCTTAATTCTTCCATTCCGTGTTTCGTAATAAACTGAGCAACACCACTAACACTACAACCGATCCGTCTATTTCTTAACATAACTCTATTGGTATCTGACCAATGAGTTTTTCCAAGTGTTACCGTCTTAGCATACAGATAGGCATATTTAAGTGTTCTAAGATAATCCTCTAATGATTCATGATTGTTTGGAAAAGTTTCTACTAAACAACATAACTCATATGATTCTAATGATTGTTCCAAACATGGATTACCACCAGCAACTCTATGGTCTTTATTGTCTTTACCATTTTTCATTCGTGAATAACTTCTCATATTTTCTAACCAAGCAAAACCAGGTTCACCATTATCCACGATTCGTTTACATACATCAGTATAATCCATACCAAGTTCAGCATATACTGAGTTATTAGAAGTCCACCCATAAGTTTCCCTATGTTTATTCACTTCATAATTTTTTAAATCTAAATACTCTTCATCAAAAGGATCACCAAATACAATTTCTGCAGTTCTACGAACATTACCTGCCACAACACATTTTCCTATAAGATTCATAATATCAACGATTGTAGTAGTAGTAATTGGTTCTCCTATATTTTTACCTAATACTCTTCTAATCTCCTGATGAATGTCTTGTAATGGTTTATAACCACTTGATACTCCACCAAAACCTTTTATTGGTTCTCCTTCATCTCTAATCATAACATAATCAAAATAAACAACACTTGTAGCATGAAAGTATGATTCTAAAAGTAACTTAACAGATTCTACCCATCCTTCTCTTGTATCAGGTATCTCAAACCGTTCGCTTTTTCTATCTTTATTGGGTTCTTTTATAAGAATTTGACCACTACCCTTAGTATCAAATCCAACACCAACACCTAACATTGACGCGTCCATTAGAAATGTAAATGGTTTTGAATAATCTTCTTTGATTGTTGATGTAGATACGAATGCACAATTGTTTAGTGCTGCATATAATCCTCGCTCTTCAGTTATAGGTGTACCCATAGCCCACAGACCACGACCTGGAGGTAAAAATTTCATGTAAAAAATTCTATCATACATTTCTTGAGCTGACCTTTGAGCTTGCCATGCATTCCAACCTAATTGATATGATTCAATATGATTTTTTTGCATAGAATAAGTTCCCTCTACAACCCTCTTAACCGTTTCCCACCATCTTTCATTTTTACCATCTTCTTTGATACGAGAATAGGTTCTCATATAAACTAATTCACCTAAACCGTTAAATCCAAATGGAGGTCTCTTTCTTTTATATTTATTTATAAAATTTTCAGATAAACGAAACTCATTCATTTATAACTAACTCCTAACTATTATAATCTTTTAAAATAACATTGGACACATAACTAAATATAATATATACTCAAGATTATTCAAAACCTTCTACTGGTTTATTCATATCTTTGTATTTATTTGCTAGAGTTTTTCTTAAATACTCTTCTGAATTATCCATCTTTGATTGTTGTTGTTTTCCACTCTTAGAACTAGCCTCAAATACTTCTATTTTACCTATATTAGTATTTATCATCGCTGGGTAGGTTATTCCATCAATACCAAATCTATTCTTTATAACATGAAATCTACCCGTATTTGCTATTTTATCTTCTACTTTCCTACTTAGAGAAACTACAAAATCAGCAATCATTACTTTACTATATGCCTCTGCAACTTTTGATGCATCAATTATATCTTCTTCTAATGAAGAACGATTTGCTTGTGAAGCAGTCCATATTGGAATATTAAACTCACCAGCTAATCCTCTCAAGTCTTCATATATTGATTCTAATATATGCCTTTTCTCTCTACCAGTCCCCATTAATAAATCTGCATAATCAACAAAAGCTAAATCTGCTTTAATTCCCTGTATTTCTAGCTGTTTTAAATGAGCAGATAAAGATTGAACTGAAATAGATTTTGTTGGATAATATTTTATAATTAATCTACCATCTAATTGGGAAATCCTTTTTTCTACATCTTCTCTATAAAATTTTATATTTGCAGTAGTAACACCACTAAAAATAGAATCGTACCGTAACCCAACATAATTTTCATTTAATTCTAATGTATAATGTATAACTGTTTTACCATTTTTAATTGAAGAAGCACCCATCGCTTGTAAACACCAAGATTTACCAATACCTGCTGGAGCAACCATAACTCCTAACTCTCCACCAGCTAATCCACCATCCATTATTTCATCTATAACAGACCATCCAGTTGAAACTGTATCTCTTGTTGATTTAGAAAGCCTTTCTTCAATTCCAGTAATATAATCATGACCTATGTCCTTAGCAGTACCAGCTTTCATAGCTTCATCAATAATAGATTTAATATCTTCATACTTACCATGTTGTAATAAATCTACAGATTTAATAATAGCGCTCTTCAAAGTTTGATTCCTACAAAAATCTAAAGTTTTTTCCTCTACAAACTTCAAATCTGTAGATTCTATATTTCTCCACGCCAATTTTAATTTATCAATTACTGCCGATTTTAATATATCATCATCTAATTCTTCTACTTTAATTTTTAACACTTCAAGAGTTGGTGCTGTTTTATATTCATAGAAATATGCAATAGTAGTTCCTACAAGCCATTTATTAGAATCTGAATCAAAGAATTTAGGTTTTAATATATCAGATATAGTTTGGATAAACGATTTTTTTGTTAAAAGTAAGGCAATAATCTTTGATTGAAAAGCATTCCCAAATTTTAATAATGTAGAATCATCGTTCACCGTATAACCCTTTTTTTCTATCATTATTTAATTTCTCTTTTTTCTTTTTATAATATCTTTCTTTTGATTTTTCACGAAGTTTTTCTCTATTTCTTTCATAATGCTCCATCTGCCATTTCTTTTGAGCTTCCTTCTTTTCTTTTTCCGTGAAATATTTACGATTTCTCCCCATAAGATTTCTCTGCCATTTGATTTAATCTATTAAAAGTTGTCATTAACCAGCTATTTAAATTTGGTAACGCAGAATATAATTTATCTTCTAAAAACATTTTCTGAAATTTCATTTTTATAAGCCTTTGTATAGGTTTATTAACATTATTAAGAATTTTCATTTTAGTTGAAGCTGAGATATCAACATCTGATAATTGCATTAATTTAAAATTTCTTTCTATAATACCTTTAGATTCTGGTAATTCTGTAATAACCTCATCAATATTAACTATACGATTCTCACTCAAAAACGGTAATTTTTTTTGAATTGTTTTTAAACCTAAACCTCTTACACCAGGTATGTTATCTGATTTATCACCATCTAATACCCTATACCAAATAAGGTTATGAGATGATATACCATACTCACTTAGTACAGCGTCTTCATCATACATCTTCTTTTTGGTTGGACTCCATACTCTTATTCTACTATTTGCCAACTGAAGAAAATCTTTATCAGTAGACATAATAGTAATTTCAGAATCAGTAAGTACTTGTCTACTTAAATAACCAATCGTATCATCTGCTTCAATGTTATCATATGACATTACAGTTACGGGAAGAGCATTTAAGTATTCAACACACCGTTGAAGTTGCATAATCATATTCTGCCGTTCATCTTCAACTGAGGCAAAATCATTAGAACGATTTAATCTATACTTAGTTCTTTTCCTATTCTTATATTCAGGATATACTTTACGGCGGCGGGTAGACCCACCTTTACCATCAAATACTATAATGGTTCTGGTGGGTCTAAAGGTTTTAATCACGTAACCAACTGATTTTAAAAAACCAACTATTCCCCCAACGTGAATCCCATCATCATTGAGAGTTGGTATAACACTAAATACTCTTATAAAAGTATTTAAGCCATCTATTATCAGTACTTTATCATTAGGTTTACCATCGTCAGTCTTACCGCCACTTTTTTTTATTTGATTAAGAATAGAAAGATATCTACCATTACTCATCTTTTATTTCTTCTGTTATTACATCATCTATACCGAAATTCTTATCATATTTAAGAATTACTTTTTCACAAATCATATTATAACAATATTCTTTGAATTCTGGATCTTCAAGTTTTTCAGACCACTCTTTAGATTGAAATTTGATTACCTCATCTCTATATTTCAAGGTATACCAAGCACCTCCTTGTTTTACAAGATTATGATCTTTCATGACGTGTAACCAACTTCCATCATCATCTATACCAGTTTCAAAATATAATTCAAAATCCGCATGTCTCATTGGAGGGCCAAGTCTATTCTTAATAACTTGAGCTCTCATTTTCATACCAATAGTATTCTTTTTACTATCTTTAATTTGTCCAATATTTTTTAATCTGATACGAGTTGAAGAATGAAAAGGCAATGCTTTACCACCACTTGTAGTCCAAGGGTCTCCAAACATTACACCAAGTTTCTGTCTAAGCTGATTAGTAAATACTAAAGCTATTTTCTGTCTACCAATCATTTGCGTAATCTTTCTCATAGCTTTTGATATAATAATAGCTTTAGAAGTTGCCCAACCGTCTTTCTCGAAATCGGCTTCCATTTCTACTTTAGTTGATGCGCCCGCTAGGGAATCTACAAGAATAGTAACTAGCCTATCTTTATCTGATTCTCGAACTTTAGCAACAATTTCTTCAATAGCCTGGAATATATCCTCAACTGTTTCCAAATGAAGATACAACATATTATCTACATTAATACCTATAGCACCAAGAAACTCAGTACTTACAGATGTTTCAGTATCTATATAAATACCTACTCCACCTTGTTTTTGAGTTTCAGCGATAATATGCGCACCAAGTAAAGATTTTCCACTTGATTCTAATCCATTGATTTCTGTAATTCTACCTACAGCAATTCCACCATTAGGTTTATTGGCAATTGCCAAGTCCAACATTGTTGAACCTGTAGATACAAAATCTTTTATATCTGTGGGTGTAGTATCAGTACCATCTAAGAAATATGCTACCTTCATATCCTTAAATTTATTGTTCAAGTTCTTAGCTAATGAACTAGCTAAATCATCACGAACTGACATTTAAGAACTCCTTAACTATTAAATAATTCATCGAAAGCCGCTGTTGAATCAGTAGTTGGTGCAACAGTTTTTTTCGTTTCCTTAGATACAGTTTCCTTTTTTTCTGTTGAAGAGTTTTGTCCTGAATCTTCAGTTGGAGTTAACCATTCATTAAGAATATCAGTTAACTCATCATAAGACATTTCATTATAAATTTCACGAATATCTTTCTGAGTTTCTTTGATTTTCTTTAATACAGCAGTATCATCTGTTACTGATGTTTGATTTGGTTTTACTCTAATTGAAGTAGAAGGAAATGATGCGCCAGTTTCTTCAGCTGTTTTGAATTCAACTGTTACATCACGACCATTTACAGGATCAGTGATATCACCATAATCAGGATCTGCTATAATTGACAGAAGTTCTTGATATACGGTTTTACCAAAACCCCAATACTTTACACCTTCATTCTCTTCACCACGAACTATTACGGGAGTAAAAGTTCTCATCTTTGCTTCCACTTTCTTACCAAGACGATAATCTTCTTTATTACCACTTGTTTTTAGTTTCTGCGCAAATTCCTCAATTGGGTCTGGACGACCAAATGAAATTGGGGAAAGATAAGATTTACCACCTAAGTCATAGTGAAAAAATAATTCAATAAATGGTGAATCTGGATTGTATTTGTAAGGTACGATTCGGATTTGAGATCTTCCTGGTTGAGGTTTCCACAAATTAGATGTTCTAGTGTTTGTGGCCTGTAACTGAGTTAGTCTCTTCTTTATTGCATTAATATCCATTTTTTAATCTCCTATTTTTTAATTTAAATTTAAGTTGTCAATTTTCAATATAGTAATATATATAAGGTTGTTTTCGGAAAAACAATTTTTTTTATTTGTTATCTATTATATTTTCCCAAGTGTTTATATCAACTATAGTATAAATTCTAGTTGGTATAATATTCAACCCACTTTCATTTGTCAATAATAATTTGTTTTGGTAATTTTCCCAAGGTACGGGAAATGACTTATCTAACTTACCTTCATTTAAACTTCTAATAGTTTCATTTAGTGCATTAATAGTATAAAGAGTATTTGTTTGCTTTTTTCTATGTAAAGAAATAGTATCCTGAATACCTTCCATAAAATCTTCATCATACTCTACATTATAAGTACATATTAATTGGTGGCGATCGTTTTCATTCTGAAATACATAGATTTTATCATATAAAATATCATTACATTCTATAATAATATCAACAGTCCTATTTAAGTTTGACCGTTTTACGAATGTGCATAGTAGTTGAGTTTTCATTATACTTCTTCTAGTGGTTTATTATGAAATCTACCAGCTCCTGGATTTTGACTTCTACCTTCAATAGACCAACCAACATTAAACTCAAATGATGGAATAGCCAATGTACTCACTCCATCCGATGAATCTATTTCAATTTCACCCTTTTCAGCTAAACCCTTTGTTTGTGATTTTATACTATCATTAGAAAAAAGTTGCATTTTTAAATTATCCTCATATGCTTTATGTGATATATAACCATACATATAATAATTTTCTATTCTAAGTTTAAGTTTTTCCATTGTATCATCATCTACAGGTAAACCTTTTTTCTTTCTTTCACTATATAGACCAGATTTACCATCTTTACCATACAAAGCGCTCATTATTTTTTTGTGTCCAATAGCACCTTCTTCTAATTCAGCTTCCAAATTAGATAAATATTCTTCACTAACACCCACACGCGTAGCAGCTTTTTTCATATTATCTCTATTATCTTTTTGAAGTTTTTGATGTTCCTCTAAAGGTTTATCCAATCCCTTAGCATAAATCTTATCATGCGATTTTGATATTCCTACTATAATTTCCTTTTTCTTTCCATCGGGATCATCTTTCATCGTACTCTTTTCAACTTTAGCTGTCAATGCACTAGCACCACCAACTCCTTTCTTAACACTTCTACCATCCAATGTAACTATTTTTCTATCACCTTCACCTCTACTACCTATAGAAATAATATCTACAGTTTCTAATGTAGAACTTTCAGGTAATAAAGCGCAACCACCATTTTCTGTACCATTACCATTGTCATGCATATCTACTATAGCATCATAAATTTCAGCATAATTAGCCCAACCCTCACTAAGACTTGGAACACCGTTGTGATTAGCTATAGCAGACATAGTAGATTTAAAATCTGCAAACCATTGTTCAGGATCTTCATTAGGATCTCTCTCAGAAAAAGATTTCAACCCACTAATTATACTTCTAGTTTCATCATCAACACCACCTGCTTGCTCTGCTAATTCAGCATATCTGTCAGCCATTCCACCTATAGCATCTTTAATAACTGTTACTCTGTTTTCAGGTGTGTCTGGAACAACTCCTTTATTCATATCAATAAAATCTAAATCACCTTTTTCTATAGCTTCAGAATACTCTTCCATATTTCTATTATTTCTATCTCTTAAAACTTTTTCTTTATCTGATATACCTGGTTCGTTTACATCTAATCTTTTAATTTCTAAACTACCTACTTTAACGGATTCGATTTTACCACTACTACTTTTCTTTACAGAAGCTACCGGCTTACCATCAGATTTTTTTATAACTTTAGGTTTTCCCTTTTCATCAACAAATGTTTGATTTGGAGCAGTTTTTTTACCACCCCAAGTAGAGGTTTTTATTTCAGAAATACCTTGTGACTTTAAATAATTTTTAAGTATAGCAGTATTAGAATTACTCACACCCTTACCACCTACATATATTCTATCAGCCTTATCAGACCCCTGCCTTTTCCAATTATTTGGTGATTGTGCTATATAAAATTTAACTGATTCTGGTGAACCTTGTGGTGATTCGGTTATTCTTAAATATGGTTTTAACTTTTCTTTATCTTGCTCTGACAGTTCTTCTCCACCAAACATTTTACCCATAATTCCTTTTACTTCTTCATGGTCTTTTCTATGTGGATTACTTTCATCATTTATTTTGTTATCTAAACTATCATTTATAGCTTGGATTGAAGCTTTAACTTGTTCTCTATTTTTTAATGATCTTTTATCAGTTCCCATAGAATCTATAACATCACTGACCTTCCTACCTTCACCCTCAGGTTCTTTACCTTTTTCTTCCGCTGATTTAATATCTTCTTCATCATAACCTTCATCATCCAAATATTGTTTCGCAGCACCATATCCAGCTTTTTGAGATGGTGTTTTACCACCTTTATAACCTAATCCAGTACTAACAAGTATTTGCCTACCTGTTTTAGGATTTTTAATCTTCTTTTTTAATACATTATCAGGAATAGCTTCTTCTAAACTTGAAATGTATTCATAAACAAAAACTGGATCATATTTCATTTCAATTAAAAGTTGACCTAATTTAATAAGATGCGCAGTATTTGTAGGATCTGGCATCCCATCATTTACTAAATAAGACCACTCTTTTACAACCTTTGGAATATCTAAGATCATTTTAGTCCTCACTCTTTAGTATCCTAAATGTAGTAGCTTTTCTTCCGTTAATAGTTGGCATTCCATGCTTATCTTTACCTATAGATTTTACAACCATTTTTTTATTTTTAAATCTACCAACAAGAATTGTATCTCCGATTTTAACTGGTAATATTATATCTTCTAATAAATCTTTTAGTTTAATCAACAAACTTCTCCGTTATGTCTTTCATATCGTGGTAACTATTTCCCCAACCAACTTTTACAGGATATTTGCCATTCTGTTCAATTACACTTTTAACTTTTTTCAAGTAATCTAAACCATCATCTATATTAAAATCAAACAAAAAAGAATCATAACTATATAAAATCAGTTTAGATTCATATCCATCTAATTGTGGAATTAAAGAAGTTAACATTTTCATATTATTCTCGGTTTCCATCAACTGAATAAAATAATTAAATAATTTATTCTTATTCATATCAGATAGATTCTTCTTATATATCTTCTTATTATAAATATTAGAAATTATAAAATCCTTCTCTTTATAAACCTTCCAAAAATGTTCTATAAAATCATACACCTTTGAAAAAAATGGATTTAATTGAACCACTTCCATAGGTATTCCACCATACAGATATTTAAATGATTTCTGTTTTGATTCTCCATAATCACAACCATAAAATTTAGCCATATATTCATGAACCGATCCTTCTGGAAATTCATATCCAACTTTATCAGCAATCAATCGTAAATGATACCCATCATAGTCCATCTCAACCAAAACACCATCTTCAAATCTACTTACAAATGGTTTCCTACTACCATCCTTTTTGTTGAGAGCCGCAAAATTAATTCCGCCAAATCTATTAGATGGACGACCAGTAGATGTGTAAGGATTATATTCACTATACACCATACCATCTAGTGTTTGTAACCCATTTGATTCAATATATTGTAAGTTTTCTAATACCTTATCATTGTATGACAAATTGACACAATCGGATAGAATTTCATTTTTTTCTTTAAATAGCTTGGTTAGTTTATGACAGGATTCCAAATGCTTCATTATAGGAATAATAGTATTTATATTATCTTGATTATAAAATTTAGAATAAAAAAACCTATGAGCTGCAGTAGTTATATCTTCAATATAAAGCGGCTCATTCTTATTCATATAATAATTTAAATTTAAATCAATTATATTTTTCCAATTTACAAAATGTAATAATTTCTTTTTATCATATGTATATTTTTTATTTGATGATTTTATTTTATTAAGATACTCTTTAGGAAGATTTAAAGATTCGGAATGATTAAATGGCAAAATAAACTCTTTATCTTTTATATTCACATATAATAAACTCAACTTTGTATCACAAGGATGTTTATTATCATCACATTGTATTGGTATTACAATGGAATCGTTTTCTTCAAATTCCGTTATAAACTCTTTCCAATCTATATCATTCTCTATTATCTTCACTATAACCTATTTTATGTTTTACATAAGTAACTATATCTTCTGCAATATTTGTTTTAGTAAATTTATCCATTCCTTCAAAACCAGGAGATGAATTTACTTCACATATTCTGTATCCACCATTATCAAATAATAAATCGACTCCTGCTATATCTAAATTTAATAGTCTAGCTGATTCACCACCCAGCCATTCTATATCAGCATCAACTTGATACGGAATACCGTTACCACCTCTTGTAATGTTAGCTCTAAAATCATCATCGGTTGCTTGCCTCATCATACAACCAATAACCTTACCATTCAAAACAAACACTCTAATATCTTTTCCCCACGAATCTTTTACAAACTCTTGAACTATAATGTTATAACTTGGCTTTGTTATTTCTGCCATTTTAAGAAGTTGTTCAAATTGTTTTTTAGTTTCTGCTAAAAACACTCCAGCACCAAATGAACCACTTAATGTTTTTATAATTACTGGAAAATTTAAATTCTTTTCTACCCAATCTAAATTAATTGGATGTCTTACTAAAAGTGTTTTGGGTACTGGTAAATTTGATTCACCTAAGATTTGTTGTGTATATAACTTATCCTTAACTGTATCTATGGATGCACTACCATTGATTAATATAACTCCGAGACGTTCTAGATGTCGTAAAATTGCTTTTATATAATATGTAGTTCCACTACCAGTTCTTGGTATTACAAAGTCAGGGAGTGCTCTTGCCTTACCATCAACCAATATACTTTTTCTATCATCTCTATCTACGAAAATATCTACATCGTCTGGATTGACTACACGGATCTTAATTCCTTGTTTCTCAAATTCCTCTACAAGTTTTTGAGTTTCCCAAGATTCGTCTATAGGATTTTTATATAATATCCAACCATTCATATCTATAACCTCTATTTAGTAATATATATTAACTTTAGTCAGTAAAATACATATTAATATCCATCTGATCCACCACTTGTATTAGTAGTAGTTGTTTCTGTAGTACCTATTGAAACTTTGTACTCTTTTTGTAATTGTGAAAAGATATACTCTTTAGATTCTTTAGCTGGTTTTAAAAATTGTATGGGATTTAAAATTTTACTAATTCTTGGCAATACTCTACTAGCTCTACCAATCTGACCTTCATTATGTTTTTTTACTACATTATAAGGTCCAACCAACATCCAATCTAAAGAAACCGTTTTATAAAATGGTACTTCTAATCCAAAATCATTACTACTTACTTCAAATACTTCACCATTTTCATCATTTCCTTGGCGCGCAAAATATCTAATTACTTTTCCTTTCTTATAATCCTCCTTTGTTATTCTCAAAACATAAGGATCTATATACACTTCTCTTCTTAATTTATTTTTCTTAGATTTTTTATATTTAGCAAAATTAGTATTTGGAATTAATTTAAAAATAAGTTCTGATTTACTACTATGAACTGCTCCAGTCATATAATACTCTTTTTTATCTTTAGTATAATGTATATGATATGGTATCCCTGGCTTTACTGCTACACCGCTACCATCAATAAATTCATATGGAAGCGAAATTCCAGCTGCAGTTTTAACAAAATCTGTTTTTTCATGTATTTGTTCTATTGCCGACATTTAATTTCTCCTATTTAATG
>Ga0310121_10003109_pt1 | contig 15309 bp, 6 predicted proteins | sample CB27_Tmax_986_MG_FD_203504 | JGI IMG/M metagenome (GOLD analysis project Ga0310121, IMG submission 203504) | Marine microbial communities from Western Arctic Ocean, Canada - CB27_Tmax_986 | ecosystem: Environmental > Aquatic > Marine > Oceanic | place: Canada: Western Arctic Ocean | collected...
GGCTGCTGCGGAGAAAGCTGACGAAGAAGCAAAGAAGAAGGCTGCTGCGGAGAAAGCCGCTGCGGAGAAAGCTGCTGCGGAGAAGGCGTCTACAGAGGAGGCCACCGCAGAGAAGGCCGCTGCAGACAAGGCTGACGAAGAAGCCAAGAAGAAAGCCGCTGCGGAAGCCAAAAAGAAAGCCGCTGCGGAAGCCAAAAAGAAAGCCGCCGCAGACAAGGCTGACGCAGACAAGGCCGCCGCCAAGCGGGCTGCGGCGCAGAAACGAGCCGACGAACGGGCACGGCAGAAAACCGAACGCGCCGCGAAACGAAAAGCAGCGGCCGAGGCCAAGAGACAAGCCCGTGCCGACCGCATCGCGGCTCGTGAAGAGACCCGGAGACAGCGGGCTGAAGAGCGTGCGCGCACGGCAGCAGAGGCCCACGCCACGGCTGTGTCCAACGCCAGCAACATCGTCCTCCAGACGCTGCAACCCATCTCCGATGCGCTCATCCTCAAGCAGCTGGTCAAGACGCGCAAACACATCGCATTGGAAGCACTGCACAACACCCTTCAACACGAAGATGAGCGGGTCCGACGAATGGCCGCTACGGCCCTGAACACCATCCGCGATCCCTCGTCAATCCCCTTGTTGATCAAGCGCCTCAGCGACAGCGATCCCCGCGTTGTCATCACGAGCGCTCATACGCTCGGCGCCGTACTCGGCGAAAGAGCGGTCATTCTCCTGGCCAACCTGAGTGGACATTACAGCGTACACGTCCGATGCGAAGCCATGGAGGCCCTGGCGAACACCGGTTCGGCGAAAGCTCGGAGAGCCCTGAACGAGTGGCGGGATGTGGAGCTCGCGGCCGAGGAACGAAGCTGTGTGCTCGGTGCGTTGATGACCATGGGCGAGACGAACACCTTGGACGAAGCCATTGACTTGCTGGTGCAGCCCGGAGGGGCAGACTTCGCCACCCATGTCCTCGCGCGAGGTGGGGTCGCCTCTCTTCACGCTCTCGGAGCCCGTTTGAAGCAGAAGGCGCCGGTTGCGTTGGTGGACCTCTCGCTCTCCATTGCAGCAATGAACGGGAGAGCCGGCATTCAATGGGTCGCCGCGCTGGTGTCGTATCCGCAACAGCATGTTCGCCGCTCTGCCCTCCACTGGCTCTTGGAGCGAGCCGCAGAACGTGCGGTCGTCCCACTGCTCCTGAAGACCACTCGAAAAGCAGACAAGGCGTCGCGTTCGCGGATTATTCGGGAGTTGGCCCATCGCAAGGTTACGGGGCTCTTGCCCTTGGCTCGTCGGTGGTTAGACGACCCCGATCCAAACATCCGCGCGGCGTGTGCGCTGGCCTTTCGGGAGATGCCGAAGCGTACAGACCGGGATCGATTGATTCGCCAACTGCAAACCGAACGCATGAACGTCAGTGTCGAGAACCTGGACGTTCGTCGGACAATCTTGGAAGCCATGACGCGGCATGAAGATTCGGATTTGGTGCCCGTGTTCGTCAACGCTGTGGGGTACAAGGGCGAAGAAGAGATCGCTGTGAACGGTCTGGTGGCCCTGGGAAAACCCGCGCTGCGAACCTTGCTCTTGGCGCTGAAAATCGGAGACGAGCTTCGAACACCCTACGTGGCCGAGGCCATGGCGCGCATTGGAGAGGGGATCGGTCCCACGGTCGCGGAGCTCCTTCGACACAAACGCGAAGCGATTCGCATCCTCGCTCGAGAGCTCTTGACCGCTTCCGGTGACCCAGCGGCTATCCGCCATTTGGTCAAACAGCTCAGGGACAAGCGTTTCAAAGAACCCTTCGTCATCATTGAAGCCTTGTCTTATTTTTCCAGTCCGGAAGCGACGGACGCGCTGATCGAGACGACCCTGCACGACGACAGTGACATTCGTGTCGCCGCCATCCAGGCGCTCGGAAAGACCCATGACCGACGGTCCAGCACCATCGCCGCGTTGGTACGCATTGTGGAAGAAGACGCCGAATCGAACGTACGGTCCGAAGCCGTCAAGACCCTCTTTCAGTTGGGGGCAAAAGGGTTGGTCAGGCTCCTGGGCCGGTTGATTCAGTATGACGATCCCGACGTACGGACCATGGCGTATCACGCCTTTGCCAACATGGGCGATCCTCACGCCATCAAGCCCTTGGCCAATCAACTCTCGACGGTGCGTGGCAAAGAACGCACCGCTGTCCTCCGTGCATTGCGCCGCATCACTCGGGATCGCAGGTTGCGGTCCAGAGGAGATTATCTGGCTTGGTATTCCCTCTGGAAGGAAACCCAGACCAACGCCCACAAGGGATTTCGAAAGGGCACGTTCAAAGCGAATGGCAAAAAGATGAGCTATCGTATCGCAGGCCAAGGTCCTACGGTGATCGCCCTGTCCAGCCGTCGCGGCGGCGCTATCTGGGGCGCCACACTACGCCATTTGGCGGCCTCGCATCGGGTTGTCACGTACGATGCCCCCGGTCGCGGCGCCTCCAAGAGTCGTGCCGGTGGATTCACGCTGGCCTCGGAGTTGGCGGTGATCGACGCGCTTCGCAAACACGTTCGGGCCCAAAAGGTCGTGATCATCGCAGACGAAGTTGGCGCACTGCTGGCAGCTCAATACGCCATCACCCATCCGAAGCAAGTGCGGTCCTTGGTCCTGATCACACCCACTCTGACGGGCTCTCGTGGTACTCGGGACCACATCGCAGCCCAAAAACTGAACAAGACCGCGCTCAAGCAATTGGGGAGATTGGACGAACAATATGGCTGGTTTCACCCCGCCGCCTGGACCCTGTATCGAAACGCCGTGTTGAACCTAGGCTATGTGCGCAAGAAAACGCTCGCCTCACGTCTCGAAGCGTTTCCCATCACAGCCTACACGGACCAACGATTGGCACGCATGATGAGAGGGTTGAAACTGGCGGATCAATTGAGGCGAGTACGAGCCAAGGTGCTTATCGTGCGCGGGGAACACGACGCGTTGTCGACGCAAGAGGCGCATGCGCTGTCTCGCATCGCCCGGCAGCACAACCACGTTTCTATCCAACGTATCAAGGGCGTGGGACACTATCCACAGCTCGAGTCTCCGCAGAAGCTGGCGCGCACGATTCGCCCCTTCTTGGCGAAGAAACACGTTCAGTAGCGATCAAACAGACGCCAACCGTCGGTGCACCCATTGGACACTCAGGAAGACGTTTCCCGGGAGCGAGCCCCCGATGTAGAGCGCCGTCCTAGAAGCGTCCGAACGCGGTGATTGCAGCACCGTTGGGCATCGGGCTCATTCCCAGCAGAATCGAAAAATCGACTGGCTCGGGATCCGGATCTTCAACGGCATCGATGTAGCCGTAAAGAATGCCGCCGGTCACAAAGAGGGCTCCACCAAGTCCGCCTACCGCAAAGTTTGTCGTGTCCACCCATTCCGCGGACTGATCAACCACAAGCTCCATGGTGACCGCCACAGCAACCAGGCCCAAGCCTACACTGGACGTGATGAGAGCCCACAAGCGATGTTCGGTGTGCTCTGGGATCTTGCCGAAGTCGTTGGTAATGGTGATGCGTTGGCCCGCCTGAACCGAGAGTAATCCTTGGATCGGCACGTAGCCTGGACGACGTGCGACAAGGGTGTATTTCCCTGTGTCCAAGGTCAAACTAGCGCCCTTGGGGGCCTTATCGGCTTCGGACAGCACCTCAAGAGAAGCATCGCCATATTTGGAGAGTATTTGGGCATATCGTAAATACGTCAGATCGGCTCTCTCAGCGGCGCGAATGCTCACATTGGCTTGGTGAACACTCTTGCGAGCCTTGTTGAAGAAAATGGCCGTCTTCTGGCCGGCAGAGACGGCGCCGACGTCATTGGCTCCCTTGGTCAACGCCACGGTCTTACCGTCAATCTCCAACGTCAGATCATCTTGATCCACCGTGACCGTGAGGGAGCCTGGGCCACCGGTAAATTGATGCGTCAGGATGTTTTCCTTCCCGGGTTCTACAAAAATGGACGTATTGACGACTTTGTACCCTCTGAGGAAGAGACGGACCGAGTGGAGCCCCAAAGACAGTTCTTTGTTGAAGGGCGTCATCCCCTTGACCAACTCGTTATCAAACCAGACTTGCGCACCCGCTGGAATGGTGGTGACCGACACGCCTTGTTTGGGCAGCTTGGCGGCTATCCTTGTGAGGTGCTTTCGGGCCACCACTTGTTGTTGCCCGGTCACAATGAACTCCACTCGTCGGTTCTGCTGACGCCCCTGGTCCGTGTCGTTTCCTACAACCGGCCGGCGCATACCCCATCCCTTCGTGATGATCTTGGCTGCGTCTACCCCCGCGGACACAAGAAAGACTTGAACGGCCTCTGCACGTTCACGGGACAGGGACAAATTGTACGTGTCCCCTCCCACATTGTCGGTATGTCCATCCACACGGATCTGCACTTGCTTGCCTTTGATCTGTGACAGGACCCGATTGAGCTGCTCCTCCGCCTCAGGACGGAGAGTGGACTTGTTGTACTCAAAGAGGACCTTGGCGGCGATCTCAAACCGCTCTTCTTTCTCCAAGACCCCTCGAATCTCTCCAATGAGCGAGAAAGCCTCGGACACTTGGCCCAAACCGACCAAACTCTCGGCCTTGCACACCCGCGCCATCAGTGGGAGGTCGCCTTGAAAAGAACGGTCGATCCATTTCAGTGCCGTGGAGAATTCCCCCGCTTTGTTGAGCTCAATCGCTTTGTTGATCGCGGCTTCCTGCGTCGGATTATCCCAGGACAATGCCGTCGAAGAAGCGGCGGCAACACCAAGAAAAAGCACTAAGCTTACAATACCGCGTCGTGTCATTAATCTACCTCGGAATGGGTTGTGTTGAGGCCTGTACTCTAGCAAGAACCTTTGGTGAATGACAAGAACGGCTCCAACGGGCCACTCAGTCCCTTACCACTGCAGTTCCAGGGCTGCGTGTTGGACCGCTTACGAACGTCCGTCAGTCATGTTGCGAAACAAGATGAGACCCAACAACGTGGCGAGCAAGATCAACGACGCTTCCACTATGCCACCGGCGGACAACCCCATGATACAGCCACCGGATGAGGCTTTGGGGGCGGGCTCCGGAGCCGGCGGGGGCTCGATGACGTCCCCTGTGCCCAAGTCGTCACTTCCCGTATCGGGCACAACTTCAACACAGTCGCCTTCCACGCACGCCTTGATACCGCAGTTCTTGGCACCGGACCATTGAAAGCAACCGTTCAAGTCCACACACGATTGGGCCTTGTTTCCGGACACGCACTTGGCGCTCCCCGCCTCGCAGACATCAATGCAATCGCTGCATCCCGCCGGGCCGCATTGTTGTCCCAGCAGCTCGCAGTTGGTTTGAACGACCTGACCGTTCACGCATTGCTTGAACACGGTGCCGTGACAGATGCCGTGGGTTGGGATCACACCGCACACATCCACACTGCTTTGAACGACACACGTGTGCGTGGTGGACTCGTCGCAAATTTCGTCGGCCTCACAGGCCACGAATGTTCGAACCGTACACCCACCTTCGCCCACCGAACACGTCCATTCGTGGGTGTTCTCGAGGGAACATCCAAACAAGCCCGTGTCGTTGCATTCATTAAAGCATTCGCCGAGTGCCGGACACGCCTCCAGACAGTTGTATTTTTGCCCTGTCCAGCCACAACAAGACGCACAGGGCTCCGTGACCACATCGGCTCCGTTGCAATACACCCGTGTCGCACCATCGCAATATCCTTCGATGGCCACCTCGCCACAGGGGCCCGAAGCGAACGCACAAGGCGTCCACAACAGGATGAGACACGCTGCGATGATCATTGAGTTTCGCACAATTCCTCCCGACCCACTTGGCCACGATCATTGTGTTTTGTACGGAAATCAGCAAGAAGATTCTAGCGACGCCCACCCATCGGACTAGGGTTGGGGCGGTGGCATATCGTCTGTAACGACGGTTCGAAACGCCTCTGGGGCATTGGCCAGAACACCCACCAAATGCGGTTGAATGGCCTGAAAGATGTCGAGATCGGGGTCGAGCGATTTGCCCAAGCCTTCCATCACAATCATTGCAATATTGATGGTTGTGAACGACGCGTCGGCTCGCAGTCGGTTCTTTCGAAGAATCTCGAAGATGGTCCCGATCAAGACACTCATCTCCAACTCATCCAACGATTTGCCTTGGGTTTTCGCGACCAATGCACAGACCTGGGCCTCGTACTCGGCATAGTTGCGCACATCCTGCCGGGGTGATCCTTCGTACAAGAAGCGGGCAACCGTACGCCCGTCGTTTCGGGCCAACGCCAAAATCGTAGCCGCCAAACCATTTCGGCGGCGTTCATCCGCGCGCCCCACCATGCCCAAATCGATCATATACACCTGATGATCCGATTGAAAAAGGATGTTTCCCGGATGCAGATCCGCGTGCACAAAGCCGTGGCTGAACACCATGTTGAGCACCGCTCGAACCCCGATGGCCGCCAATCGCTTCCGATCCAGCCCCAACCCATCGATCGCGTCGTCTTTGACGCCTTCCACAAACTGCATCACCAGCACGGCCTCGCTACAATACTGCTCATACAACGTCGGGAAATGAATGTCGGGATCGCCATCGAAGTTGGCTTGAAATTCCCGATTGTTGTCGGCCTCGTTTCGAAAATCCATCTGCTGGCGCACGGCATAGCAAAACTCGCGCACGGTCTCCACGGGCGCCAACACATCGACGCTGGGAAGCACCTTAAAGAGGCGGGCACCAAAAACCATGATGGCCTCGTCGAACCCCGCCTGGCGCACCAGATTGGGACGGCGAATCTTCACAGCCACGACGGTCCCATCCTTGAGCTGTGCCTTGTGGACTTGTGCCACCGAAGCAGACGCGATTGGCGTATTGTCAAACGCGGTGAAAACCGCCTCGATGTCGGTACCCAAGTCGTCTTGAAGAACGCGACGAATTACACGGGTTGAGCACGGAGGGACATGGTCTTGGAGCAGTCGAAGTTCTCGAATGGCATACGCGGGCAGAATGTCCGGGCGCGTGGAGAGGATTTGACCGACTTTAATGAACGTTGCCCCCAAGTTTTGAAGACACACTCGAAATACTTTTGCCGCATGTCGTTTGCACGCGAGCCCTCTTCCCTCTCCCCCGGGCCCAACGACAACCAGCCAAGGCAACCACAGCACATAATGCAAGAAGGCCGTCAGTGACCAGAAGCCAATACGAAACACACGAACGATGAGTCCCAATACCCACACAACTCAAATCTGTAACACAGCATCGCGCTCAGGGCGACTCCTACGGTGAACACAGCGTACCGTTCACACTTTCCGCACCCCCGCGGCCACGCTTCGCCATGATTCGATGCAGACGACCGGCACCAATGCCGTGCTGCGTGGCATTTTATGACCAAATTTCAAGGGCTGATTTCTCGCTTAGAGCGGGGGTTCATGCTACATGCGAAGGTGGATGACTGTAGATCTTCGCCCGTTCTTATTGTTGATTGTCGGCCTGATCGGGACCTGGCTTCTCGTGCGTTGGCTGGCCCGTCGGAGTGTGGACGCTACCGGACTGGAAGCGGCTGTAGTCGGTGTGTTGGCGGGCCCCTTTGCCCAGGATCTCGTGTCCGCATCCATGCTACGTGAATTAAGTCCGGTCATTAGCTTTGCCATCGGTGCCTTGGGTTTGCGTGTGGGACTGCGCCTGCGGGTTGACACCATCCGTAATCGCCCCGACGACACCTTTCGAATCACGTTAATCATCGCGATGGTCACCGCCCTTCTCGTGGGAAGTGCGGTGTACGGCCTGCTCTATTGGAATTTTGACGCCGGCAATGTGGGCGCAGCCACAGGCATCCTCACGGCCGCCGCGCTCTTGGCCGCGCCTTCCATCGTGGAAGAGTTGGCCAAGCGTCACGGGGCGTCCGGACAAATCACATCGTTGGTTCACCAAGTGGCCATCCTGAGCGAAGTCCTCGCGATCCTTGCCCTTGGCGTGGTGCTCTCCGTATTTCATGTCGGGCCCGATTCCATCGGTACCAGCCGGCCCTTGGTCGCCGTGGAATGGCTCGCTCTGGCCATCGCCGTGGGTGTCCTGACTGGACTGCTCTTCGCCTGGTTTCTCGGTACCGCAGAGCGGGCAGAGAACCCCCTGGTCGTCACCCTCTTTGCCATGGTCCTCGTGGCCACCGGCATCGCCTACACCCTCTCACTCTCCCCCCTGTTTGTCTGCCTCGTATGCGGCATCACCGTGGCCAACTCCTCGCCTGTGTCACCGCTCATTGAAGACGTGGCGGTGGGCATGTGGAAGCCACTGCTGGCGATTCTGGTCTTTGTGGCGGCCTGTGCGTGGCGGCCGCCCCCCTTCGTGACCTGGGTTCTCATTCCAACCGTCATCATCATGCGGCTCGGTGGTCGCTGGATCGGTGGCGTGTGCGCCCGCATCGCATGCAGCTCCGAACGGGATCGACCCACGGAACGCATCGGAGTCAGCCTTCTCGGACAAGGCGGCATCGTCATCGCCATGGCGGTCAGCACCTGGCAAGTCTACAACGATGCCATCAGCTCAACCGTGCTCACCTGTCTTCTATTGGTGGGCCTCCTCAATGAATTACCCAGTGTGTGGGTCATCGAAACCACGCTCATCGACGTCGGCGACTATCCCGCCGAACCACCCAAATCCGACACCGTGGAGGGGTCAACATGAACGTCGTCATCGCCGGACTCGGAGACATCGGATTGCATGTCGCCAGTCAACTCGCTGCGGACGGTCATCAACTCACGGTGATCGACAACGATCCGGGTGCGATTGCACGCGCTGAGGAGTCTCTGGATGCGCTCACCCTGCTCGGCCCAGCGGATGCACCGGCTGTGCTCAAAGAAGCTCAGGTCGAATCGGCCGACCTCTTCGCCGGACTAACCGGCATGGGCCCGGTGAATCTGATCGCCGGATTGCGCGCCAAGGAGTTGGGCGCGGGTCGAACCATCGCGCGGGTCCGAGAGCGCCATTACTTCGACGATCAACGAGGACTCTATCCAGGGTATATGGGACTGGATTTGGTGGTGAACGACCAGTTGATTGTCGCATCCGAGCTCCGTCGTCTCGTTCGCGCCCATGGGGCCACCTCGGTCAACAGCCTCGCCCATCAATTTGTGGAAGTCGTCCAGCTGCAGGTGGACGAGGATGGCCCCGGTGTCAACAAACCCATCGGCGAACTCTCGCTACCGGACGGACTGCAAATTGCGGCGATTCAACGTCGTGAGACCGTGTTGTTGCCCCACAGCGCCGACATGATCCAAGTGGGCGATGAGGTGGTTGCCGCCGGAAGGCCGGCATCCATTCAAGCGTTGGAGCGTTTGTTCGCCCCTTCGCAACACCGGGACAGTCAACGCACCTATATCGTGGGCGGTGGCGGTGTTGGACAGGCGTTGGCGAAGGCGCTGCTTGCCCATGGATCACAAGTGGTCATCATTGAGCGCGATGCGGAACGCTGTGAGGTCCTGAGTCAGCAGTTGGAACGTGCACAAGTCCTTCATGGAGACGGGACCGACGTGCATCTCTTGGAAGAGTGCGGCGCGGCCAGCGCCGATGTATTCTGCGCGGTGAGCGGACTGGATGAGGTCAATCTCATGGCGGGTTTGCTGGCACGAGACTTGGGCGCACCCCGGTGCATCACGTTGGTGCATAAGCCCGACTACGTTCACGTCTGCCGTCGACTGGGTTTGGAGATCAACGTGAGTCCCCGTCGTTTGGTCAGCCGGGAGCTCACCAAACGCTTGCAAGAAGGCGCGCTTCTCGATGCCGTGGACGTCCTCGACGGAAAAGGCGCCGTGCTGGAGCTTCAAGTGGCCGAGTCCTCCAAGGTCGCCGGACGCAGTGTGGGTGACATCGCTATCCCCCGGGGAGCCACATTGTGCGCGCTTCTCTCATCGGGACGGGTCGTGAACCCCACCGATGACATGATGGTGAACCCGGGAGATCGATTGATCTTGTTTACTCAAACGGACGTTCGGCAAAGCGTTGAACGTCTGTTTAAACGCCCCTTGTTGGGACGGTAAGCCAACGCCGTGAATCCACGCATCGCCATCCGACTGCTCGGTCGCCTTGTCCTCTTCATCGGCCTCGCCATGCTGGGGCCGGCCGGGGTCTCCCTCGGCTATGGAGAACGGGAGACAGCGTTGGTGTTTGTGGTTAGCGCCTTGGTGACGAGCTTGTTCGGATTCATCTTGTCACGCATCCACACTGAGGACAGCGACACCGTTCACCGACGGGATGCGTTTCTGTTTGTCACGGGTGGCTGGATATTGGCCGGCGCTTTTGGCGCCCTGCCTTTCTTGTTGGATGGGACGGTCTCCAACTTCACGGACGCCTATTTTGAAGCCGTCAGTGGATTCACAACCACCGGATCCACCATCCTGACCGACATAGAAGCCACCAGCCAAGGGTGCCTGATGTGGCGTTCCCTCATGCATTGGTTGGGGGGCATGGGTATTGTTGTCCTCTTCGTCGCCATCTTTCCGCAGCTGGGAGTCGGTGGAAAATTTCTTTTTCAGAGTGAAGGCTCGGGAAACACCATCACCGAAGGCCTCAAACCACGCATCAAAGAGACCTCAGCCATCTTGTGGCGTATTTACGTGGGACTGACCGCTGTCAACGCCTTGGCCTTGTACTTGTGCGGGATGAATTTGTTCGACGCGGTGAATCACGCCATGTCCACCATGGCCAGCGGTGGCTTTTCCACCAAAAATGCATCCATCGGCGCATACGACAACGTGGGCATCGATGCGGTGACCACGGTCTTCATGGTCTTGGCGGGCATCAATTTTTCCCTCTATTTCCTGATCTCCCGCGGTCGTTGGCGACGCGCCTTCTCCAATCGAGAGCTTTGGACCTATTTGGCCGTCGCTGTGCTGGCGACCCTATTCGTCACCATCAGCATCATCAACAAGCATGGCGGACTCTTCACAGCATTCCGCTACGCCGTCTTTCAAACGGTCTCCATCATCACCGGTACCGGATTCGGTACGGACAATTTCGACGTCTACCCCCCAGCCTCTCAGTTGCTCTTGGTGATTCTCATGTTCGTAGGCGGTTGCGCCGGAAGCACGACGGGCGGCATTAAGATCTATCGCATGATCGTCATGGTCAAAGCGTGCAACCGAGAATTGATTCGTGCATTCCGCCCCCAATTGGTCCAAGCCGTTCGTGTCGGCCGGGCCGTGGTGCCCGAAGAGACCGTTCGAGCCATCTTTGCGTGCTTCGCCCTGTTCATGGCGATCTTTCTTTTGATGTCGCTCTGCATCGCGGCCATGGGCATCGACATTGTCACAGCGACGACCTCCGTCGCTGCGACGTTGAGCAACATCGGTCCCGGCCTGGCTCGCGTTGGATCGGTGGAAAATTACGCGTTTTTGCCCGCAGCCGGCAAATGGCTCTTGAGCGTGTGCATGATCATGGGCCGTTTGGAAGTGGTCACCGTGGCCGCCTTACTCACCCCAACCTTCTGGAGGCGATAAGTGCGCGCGCGAATCACTGTCGTCGTCTTGTTGTTTGGGGTCCTCATTGCCATGCCGTGGTTGGCACCCGCGCTGGCGGACAATGCATCGGCACACGGCACGCTTCGTCTGATCTCACTGGGGTTGATCTTGCTGACCGCCACCGTCGCGGGCGACCTCTTTGAACGCATCGGCATCCCCCGCATCTCCGCATACCTCATTACAGGGCTCGCCTTTGGGGGACACTCCCTGGAGGTGCTCAACCTGGAAACCCTGGGTGTACTCGCCGCCAACGACAGCACGCAATCGGTGTCGCTGCTCACCATCACCGCACTGAGCCTGATCGCCTTTCGGACCGGGACCGCGGTGCGCTTCGAGATGTTGCGATCCCAACTGCGCCCCACGTTGACTTTGGTCGGAAGCCAGCTCGCCATGCTCACGGTGGTGATCACGATCGCCGTGGTGGTTCTGGGCACCTTCGCAGGCGTTGTGCCCGGTGGGGACAGCGCGAGCACGGCGACCTTGATCGCGCTGGGGTTGACGCTGAGCGTGCTGAGCTTCGGGGCCGGACCGGTCAGCACCGTGGCCGTCCGGGACGAATGCGGTTCGCGCGGCCCATTGGGTCACATTCTGGTCAGCACCTCGGTGTTGCGAGAAATGCTCTTGCCCATGTTATTGGCCCTATTACTCCCATTCGCGTGGTCGCTGGACGGCGGCTGGAATGTGGCGTGGTCTCAAGTCTTATTTGAAGTATTTCTCTCCATCGGGGTCGGCTTTGCGTGTGGAGGGCTCTTGCTTCTCATCCGACGGGTCACCAAGCACGAGACCCCCCTGCTGACGCTGACCATTATCTTCACGGTGTCCGTCCTTTGTCTGAAGATGGGACCACACGGCGCGATAATTCTCTTCTTGGTCGCAGGCGTAACCCTGCGCAACGCGTCGCCTCAGATGGGGATGGCCGTCATGACCTCGTTGGAACCACTGGCCACGCCGGTCTACGTCATCTTTTTCGTGGCCGCCGGCGCGTCCTATCCCATGGTCGCGGCTGCAGGCGCCCTCCCCTTGGCCATTGCGCTGGCCATGGCCCGTTGCCTCGCCCTGGGATTGAGTGGTCCCGTGGCCCACTGGTTCTCGGACGACCCACCCAAGTCGTTTCGACTCCTCGGGTTGGGATCCATGCCGCATCTCGGTGTCACGCTGGGCATGAGCATTCTCGTGGGCATGGTCATCCCGATCTGGGGACCCATCATTCGTGACGCGATCTTTGGCTCGATCTTGATCACAGAGGTCATCGGTCCCTTCTTGGTTCGCTCCGTGCTTATCCGCTCCAGCGAAGCCCCCGATCGGTGGTTTCGCCAGGATCAAGACGCGGACACTCCGGAAGTCACCCCATTCGAGCGGATCGTCGAGACGGGACCCGACCTGCCCGTGGTGCCGGACACGCTGCCGGCGGAGATAGCCCAGCCCCTTGCCGCACTCCGGAGCGAGCTTCAAAATGAAATTGGCCAATTTGCCGACACCGTAGCAGAAGCGCTCGCCTCCGGTCCCTTCTCGTACGTCCAAGCCCTCACCGCCGCCTGTGAGGAAGACGGTGAACAGGAGCGCCCCGACATTCTGCGCAAGTGGGCTCGCCTGACCATGTCGAGTACCTCTCAAGACAAGACCACGGACACGTTGGGCGCTGGTGTCACAGCCATCATGAAGGGTCTGGACGCCATCGCGTCCAAGGTGCGCCCCACGTCAACACCGGAGACGCCGGCTTCACGAAGCCCGCTGCCCAGCGATGGACGCATCGTGCGCCTTCAAAAGTGGTGGCTTCGACTGCTCGTGAAACTCGGCCTGCGCCGGAAACCACGACGCATTGTTCGTTTGGACCGCTTGGTTCGCTACCACCTGACCATGCCCTTGCCCAAACACTTGGTGCCGCTGAGCAACATGACCCTCCGTGCGCCCATCTTGGCCATTGAAGATGCGGGGCGACTCTTGTCCGGTGAGGACGGCAATCTCCGCCCCTCAGACACCATCGTCGAGAACCTTCAGCGCCTCGGCGATGATGTATTGGCCCGTGCCATGCTGATTTTTTCCGACGCCATGGAAACCATCTACAAAGATGCGGCGCTCGCAGGCACCCCCAGCCTGCCCGAACGCCGTTACAACCCATCGCGACGATTTCAAGAAAACCGAAGCGCCCGCGAAGGGCTCGACCGTGACATGGAGCATTGGTCCTTGCTCACCACGGCGCTCGGGTCGTTCCTCATTCTTCGCATTGAAGTCGAGCTTGTGGAGCCTCGAATTGTCGGCGCCTTTGAGCAAGGTCTGACCAGCACTCGATCCACTGTTGAACAATATATCCAACTCCCTCTGCAACGGATCGGCGTCCTCGCGAAAGAGGCCCACAGTCGGATGACCGATACGCTGAACGAGGCGGATGAACCCACCGCCATACGAGCCATCGAAGAAATCCGTGACCAACTGCTCTCCCATATCGAAAGCATGGAGCGCGACTTGGACATTCGCCGCGACCGCGGGCAACTCACGGGCTTCCTGCGGCTGCTGTGGGGAACCCTTAGCCGGGTGTGTGGCGACTTGCCGGATCAACTCACTGTGCCCTCGACGGATCGGGTCGTCCCCCCGGAAGGGCTGGCACCTGCACCGTCGGAATATGCCACGTCCGAATTGCGCGTGCGTGAGGTCGCCAAAGCCGCTGTCGTGGACCATTGCATGCTCAACCTGGTCGAAATGGAGGGGAAACTCAACGACTTGGTCTCGTTGGCGCGGGCGGAGCTGACGCAAGCAGCGCAGATCCTGCGCTTTCACTTGGAGGCGGCCACCACGGAGCTGGCCAACAAAGACTCGAAAGACCCCAAGGGATTGGCGCGCGAGTTCTCATTGGATGGCCTCGACCGAGTGATGGAACACAGCGCCGAAGTGCTCTCCGTCTTGGAAGAACGTCGGGAAGAGTTGGTCTCTCGCATGGAAGAGGAACGCGATGCATCCATCGACCGACTTCGGGCCCTTCTCACGGTAGAACCGCCCGACAAAGCCATGCTCTACCTGGCGCAATACCGACGGCGCGAACGACCCGCCGCGCGGACGTCCGAAGCGCCCGTAGAGGAGCCAACCGGGTTTAAAACCTCGCTCACCAAACGCATGGGCGCGTTGGCCCCATGGCGAGTCGAAGAACCCGGCGACGCCATCGTGGTCGCCGAACGCTTCCCCTTTGACACCGCGTCCAATGCAACGCTGGCGCACGCCGCTGACCTGGGCGTTCCCCAAACGTATCTGCGTCTCTTTGGCTTTGATCCCGTGGGACTGGGCGACTTTTTCACGGGCCGGCAAGCCGAAGGCACCTCGCTCTGGCACGCCTTCGAGCGGTGGAAGAGTGGCGGAAGCACCTCGATCCTCGTCACGGGCAAACGCGGAGACGGGTGTACTTCTCTGGTCGAACAGTTCCTGCGGCAAATGCCCACCGAGCACTTGGACAAGACGGTGCGTATTCGTCTCTCACGACGCATCTCCACCAGTCGGGCGTTGGTTCGAGAGATCTCCACAGCACTCGGGCTGCGACGAGTGGGCTCCGTCGCTCGGCTCATCGAGCACTTGAGCAATTGGCCTCACCCCATCTTGTTCTTCTTAGAGCCCTTGGGTCGCTTGCACATTCGTCACCGGGGTGGCGTAGGGGCCCTCAGTGCTTTGCGCCGTATCATCGGGGAGACCGCTCATCGCGTGCTTTGGGTTGTGTGCACCCACACGAACACGCTGAAGGCCATCAACACGCTGGTGCCCATTGAAGACGCCTTTACCCACCACATTCAGTTGGCCCCAATGGGGGCGACTGAATTGCAGGCGC
>Ga0310121_10003110_pt1 | contig 15302 bp, 11 predicted proteins | sample CB27_Tmax_986_MG_FD_203504 | JGI IMG/M metagenome (GOLD analysis project Ga0310121, IMG submission 203504) | Marine microbial communities from Western Arctic Ocean, Canada - CB27_Tmax_986 | ecosystem: Environmental > Aquatic > Marine > Oceanic | place: Canada: Western Arctic Ocean | collected...
TCAATGTTCCGAACCAGCATGTCTCGCTTGTCTGTTTCCCCGACCTTGTGAAGTGTGATTGCAAACATCGACTTCGCATACACCGCGAGGCGGTTACGGTCGCGATAGAGGTACTCCATCATCTCCCTACTGACGATATCTTCGTCCACAAGAACCATGAGGACGAAGGCGTCAAGATTGTCTGCCCGGGTTTTGCCCCGTTTGTCAGCCTTGATATCCGCGATCTCGCCCTCCTGGTACTTCTTCAACCAGTTCACGCTTCGCGATAATGTGTCGGGCACGATCGCGACGCCGTTCTCCCGGGCAAGTTGAAGGCCGTGTACCACATGCGCGGTGGTGTGTGGCCACGACTGTTCGCGCCACCCGCTGAACCAGCCCCAGCCGCCGTCAGACAGTTGCATGTCGTTGAGGGCCTTGAGGCCTTCTTTCACCATCCGGATCATTTCCTGTTCATCGAACACCGGGTTTCGGTCGAATCGTTCCCATTGATGCGCCCGCTCGACGGCGTCCCCGATTTCCTGCGCGTTTAGATTGGTCCGCTTGTTTTTGATGGCTTCGAGGTCGATGCCCATATCCAGAAGGATCTTCTGGGTCAGCACCGTGGGGAGGAAGCGGTTTAGAGTCTGCTCGGTGCATCCGTACGGATAGTCCGCGAGGTAGGGCAGGGCGTCTACCATGGCGCCCGCGAGGGTCGGGGAAAAGCGCACTTCGAGGCGTGAGTCTTCGGGCCGCATTTCCTCTGGAATCGTAAGGTGTATCTGGCCCTGCGCATTATCCGGCCGCACCACGCCACTGAAGGACTCGGTTTTCAGCATGCCGTGCACATACACCGGGAATGACCGCTGCATGGCGTCGGACTCTTCATCGGTCAGGGCTTTCATGCGAACGGCGATTTTGCCTTCCTTTACGACCTTGACGCGCCAATCCACCCGGGCTTCCCCGTTGGAGTCGACCGTGACATCCACCGTGGCCTCCGACAGGAGTTCCACGGTGTCGCCATCGAGTTCGATGACCGCGCGCACCCGCTTTTCGGTATCCAGGTAATTGTGAATGTTTGCCGAGAGAACCACTTCGTCCTTTTGGACGAAAAACCGGGGCGCCTGCAACCGGAGGAGCAACTTCTTGGTCGTGACCGCTTCGGCTGTGCCTTCGCCGACTCGTGTCCCATGGCCCAACCCCCAGGCGCGAATTTTCCAGCCGGTCAGATTTTCGGGCATGTTGAAGGTGATAGTGGCAAAACCGCTTTCATCGGTTTCGAGGCCCGCGTTCCAATAGGCCGTATCGGCGAATTCCGTCCGGACCTTCGGTTCCACCGTTTCCGGCAACGCTTGAGGGCTCTCCTCGTATTCGTCCTTGGATTCCAGCGCGGGACTCATTGCGGCCATGCGAACGTTTCCGGCAAACCCCTTCGTTCCGTTCTCTTCCCTGTACCTTCCGCCGCCGATGCCCGCTGCAAGTTCATCGATCTCACTGGCAACGGAATGACCGAAAACTCCGAGTGCGGTCATTGATTTCTCACCGCCGGGCACCTGGTTGGTTTCCCGGCGTTTTGCGTTGTCGTCCGTGCTCGGATGGTGAGATCGCCGCCACTTCCAGAAGAATTCCTTGATCTCCGGCACATTCGTTCCGCCGGATATGTACTCTACAGATTTGTCATAAATCGTCATCACCGTGGAGCCGTGAAATGGCTTTCCCGCGTGATCCGTGAGGCGAACCTCCACCGACGCGTTCTCACCCGGCTTGTATTCCGTTTGCGAAGGGACCACGTCGACGTTGAGCACCCGCTTTTCCGGAGGCACCACGATCTCCTTCAACTCCGTATACACGTTGCCGCCAGTCACTGTGAATGCCTCGACGAAGAAGTTCGGCATGTCTTTCCCGGATACCTCGATCGGGACGACCGTAGACTTCCCGTTCAAGCGCAGAACCTTGGGCTTGAGATAGATGCCGTTGGCGGGGCGAATGAAGAGAACGACGGTGCCGCGCGGCTGGTCGGTATTGATCACCAGGTTCACCGTCTCCCCGGACCGGTAGGATTGTTTGTCCGGAACGAGTTCCAGTTGACTGAACCGAAATTCCCGGCCGTCGAATCCTTCGCCGCGAATGACAAAGACATGCCCGCCTTCGATCCTGTGGCCCTGCGCATCCGTCAGCTCATAGGATACGCGGTACTGGCCGTGGGCGGAGGCGGTGATTTGCTGCCGGGCCGCGCCTTCTGCGTTGGTATCCAGGTCCCACTCCTGCACCCGGGTCTCCACTGGCATCCTCTCCTTGTCATACGTTACCTGGTAGAGGGTGAGCCGTCCTTTCCCTTCCACCGGTCTTCCGTCGAGCGCCCGCGCCGTGAACGAAGCACTGACGATATCGCCGACCCGGTAATAGCCGCGGTCGACCCACGCATAGATCTTAAACGGTTCGCGGGCAACCAGCACTTCTCCGGTTCCCACAATCGTTCGCCGGGATGCGTCACGGACCTCGGCGGAGATGGTATACTGGTGGTCCTGATCCCCATGAATTTCCTTTGCCAGCGAGGTGTCGATGCGCAGGGCGACGGTGCCGTCTTCGCCAACCGGTACTTCCGCCTCGGCGACGATTTCCGGCGGGTCCGGCTGTACCGGCCACCATCCCGGCCACGGGCGCCTGCATCCCCATCCATACCATCCCGGCCACCACTCGTAGTCATACCCGAACCACCAGTAGCCAGGCCCGTAAAACCAGTCCCACGGCGCCGGCGGATACCACTGTGCGGAGTGGGCCGTCCGCGTGACCTTGTATTTCACCGTGGCCTCGGTCACCGGCGCACCGAAGTAATAGTTGGCCCGAATCGTCGCGGCGATGGTTTCGCCCAGCATGACCGGTTCGGTTGGATTGTCCACCACGACTTCGAATTCGGGCTTCTTATACTCCTCGATCCGGAAAGTCGAAGAACCGTAGCCCACAACTTCGAGCGAATAAATGCCCAGCGGGGCGTCGTCGGGGATTTCGTAGGTGCCCTCGATACCGCCGAAGGCATCCGACTGCACCGCCGCTTCGTGAACGATGTCCCTCTTCGGATTTCGAATATGCACATTGAAACTGTCATTCGCGTAGTTGGAGGTGCTGTTCTCGTCGTACTTTGCGTTCCGAATCCAGAACTTGAACTGTACCGATTGGTTGGGTCGGTATACCGGACGATCGGTGATGCCGTAGGCTTTCGTCTGATTGTATTCGTGATCGTAGTAATCCTGCATCCAGACCGACGAAAAGCCGAGATGTGAGAACCTGCCCTCCGGCGTGGTTGCCGTCACGATCCAGCTCGCGTTGCGGTTTTTGTCAGGAATCAGATCATCACGGTCCGGAATTACCTGTCCGAGTTCGTCCGTATATTCCGCGAAAGTGGATGTACGAACCACGTAGCGGGGATTCCCTTTCGTCGTCTTGATCGACTCCTGCCAGTATCCGTAGAATTCGACATTCGCTTTTTCAACCGGAACTCCGGTCCGCGCGTCCGCAACGAAATAGTAGGCGGGTCCATCGGCGGGGTGATTCTTGATATTTGTCGCGAGCGGCTTCTTGACGATGATCGTGTCGTTTACCCAGAGTACGATCTTGCAGGTATTTCCGTCGTCCATGCTGGCGGTTACGAGGTAGGCGCCGGCTTCCTGCAGCGGGGTCGTGACGGTGATGCGCCGGTCGTAGTGGCGCGGCGCTGGATCCAGCTTCAAGCTCCAGGATGCCACTTCCGACCCGACATACTTTGCGCTCTTGTTGTGCACCAGGCGGTACCCGAGATTTCCGATTTGAAGCCGGTTCCAGTCCACCTGGTTTCCCGGGTTTTTTCGAAGATAGGTTTTGACGTCGTCGAGCAACGCTTTGACGTCAATGCGGTGGGCGGTGAAACGGGCCTTACTTCCGTTTCGGTATTTGTAGTCCACGGTGGCGCCTGTCCCGGCGGGTTGCGTCATAACGGGCTCGAATTGCCCCCACGGGCTGCGAATCTGGCTGACTTTTTCGCGCTTCCAGCCTTTGTTCCCGGGTCCGTGAAACTCGATGCTCCGGTCCCAATAGGTGGCTGATTCGGGATACTGCCTGCGGTTGCTGAAAATCTCAGCGAGTTTGTTCAGCGCGGATTCGCGGTAGCCGCTCTGTGGATCGTCCGCAAACGCCTGGTAAATCCGCATGAAGTCGAATTCTTCGGGCAGAAAGAACCGTTTTATTCCGGTCGCCAGCTTGGCGATCGTTTCGTCGCGATCCAGTGTGTGCAGTTGGTAGGTGCCACTCGAATCTTTTCCCGAGTCGGCCTGCTGTGCCCGGGAGCCATAAAAGAACCAGCCGTGCTCCGCCATCGTCTGCACACCGAACTGCTGGTGAAGAAACTCGGCAAATACCCAGTCCGCATTTCTCGCAAATCCCTCGTTCAGCGTTTTTGCGCGTTCCAGAAGCCAGCGCCATCGTTCGCCGTCGGATTGCGCGGATGCGAACGAGTCGGGCACTCGGGGAAAGACGGGATCCCCATTTTCATCAACGGGTGCGCCGGGCGTTCCGCCGCTGTGGTGCCACCCGTAGTAGTATCCGTTCTCGAAGTCGGGAAGTTTGCTCGTGTCGCTGAGCGCATTGAGTTTCCATGCGCCGTATTGCCCCCGGCCGGTGAGCACCTGCGATGCGAATGTCAGGTAGAAGGATGCGGCCTGGCCAGGGCTAGCCTGCTGTTCGACCAGGGCCGTCGCCTGTTCCATCAGTTGCAGCGCTCGGATTCGGTCCCTTTCGAAGCTGTTTGCATACTCGCCGCCGCCCCGGTGATGTCCGCGCTTGTACTCGCCGGCCACAATATTGCCATGATGATTGGCCCCCCGGTAGCTGTCTGCGACCGCCTGCAGCAGGCGAAACTTTCCAGGGTGTGCGGCGGCAAATTTCTCGCGCAGCACGTCGGCCTCTCTGTCCAGGTTGAGTTGGACCAGGCACTGCACCATGATATTAAAGTCGTTAACTACCGAGTCGGTGTGAACTTCGGGTTCGAAAACGAATTTCTGGAACAGGTCGTAGGCATCTTGATAATTGCCCTCGTTGTTCTCCTTGTGAGCGCGATCCCGGAGATCTTGATAGGGACGTTCCGCGGACGTAGCGGAGAAGGTTTGGGCGGTGAGGACGTGCAGCGTGCAGAGCCCCAGCAGGCAGGCGATGAAAAAGCGTTTCATAATTTCTTCTTTCCAACGAGATTATCGATGTGATTGCAATTCAAGAGTGAGACGCTTCTGATTGGCTCGTCGTTTGTAAAAATTATGTAAAAGCCGTGTCCGTAGTTATTTTCTAGCAAAATTCCGCGTTCTTGAACCAGGACTCCTATGTCTTACGATCATGTAATCATTGGCTCCGGCCTCGCGGGCAGCCTGCTTGCCCGCGAATTGATACATCACGGAAAGGACGTGCTGGTGGTCCACGATCCCGGCAATCCCGGCGCGTCACGAATTGCCGCGGGATTACTCAATCCCATCACCGGTCGACGTTATGCCCCCGCATGGCAACTCTCACGGTTCCTTCCTTCTGCCCGTCAATCATACCGCATCTTGGAGCGCGAGTTTAGTACGGCATTCTTTCAGGATGAGCCTATTTTCCGTTTCTTTGAGGATGAACCGGACCGGGCAGGGTGGCAACAGCGGATGCATGACCCCGCCGTTCAACCTTATCGGCAGGAGACGGCGGAGAATGTAGGGGATCGATTTCCCGTTCACGGTTCGTTTGGCGCGGTCATGATTACCGGCGGAGGGTTTCTGAGACCGAGCTTGCTGCTGGATCGGCTCCATGCGCTGATTCGCGAACGGGCTACGCTGGTCGAAGGGCGGTGTGAGCGGGGCGTACTACACGTTACCGGGAGGGTTCCGCGCCCTGTCTCCAATCTTTCTCCGTCGATCTCGTATTGCGAAGGGTACGCGGTGCTGGACAACCCGGTCTTCGCATCGCTTCCCTTCGAGTTCTCCCAAGGCGATATACTTTCGATTCGGGCACTTGGGTTTCCGAACGCATGTGCCGTTTGCCGGGGAATCTACCTGGTGCCGGTAGGAGAAGGGATTTTCCTGGCAGGCGCTTCGTACGACTGGTCGTCGCGCGATCCGTCGCCGACCAGTGCCGGGCGCACCTGGATCGAATCGCGACTGCGGCGATTCTTGAAAGTCCCCTTCGAAGTGATAGACCATGCTGCCGGGGTCCGACTTACCACACGCCGCAGGCATCCGGTCGTTGGACGCCACCCCGATCATCCCGCCACCTCGATTCTCAATGGACTTGGATCAAAAGGAGTCTTGTACGCGCCCGATTGCGCCCGGCAATTGGCGGAATTGCTCGCGCACGGCAAACCCGTGGATGAGGCACTGGATCCGAAGACGCACGGAATTTGAATTTGGGGATTCCGTAATTTGGCCGCGGTGGAAGTTGTGATGTTCCAGTACAAATTCGAAATCCAAAATTCAAAATCGGACTTTTCGCTCGCTTCACCCCAACGCTGCGATCGCCTCGCGGGTTGCCGCGAACGATTCGAATCGGTCGGCAGGTTGCTGGGCGGTCATTCGGTCGATGAATTCCAGGGTCCGTTCGGAGATGTCCTGGGGCACGTAGGACCGGCGGCCCAACCGGAGAGACGAAACGTGCTTATTCGCCATCTTGGTGATAGACCCGCCTTTCATGATTGCCGCGCCGGTCATCATAAACGTGGCCAGATGTCCCAGGCTGTAAGTCGTGCTACGCTCATCTTCCCCGCACCCAACCAGTCTTTCGGGAGGAAGGTACTCCGGCGTGCCGAACACTTCCTTCATGTCCACCACGGGAGCATCCGCCTCGTCACTCGGCATCGCCAGGCCGAAGTCGAGCAGGATGGCATTTTTATCTGACGGTAGAATGATGTTTGCGGCGTTCACATCACGGTAGAGATATCCGTTCGCAGCGATGTGTTCGACCGCGGAGAGCACTTGGTCGAGGATGAGAAGCGCGTGGTTTTCCTGCAGCCTGCCTCGCTGCTCCACCAGGCGGAGTAGTTTTTCGCCGGTTACGAAATTCATTGCGTAGAAATAGAGGTCGTTGTCGTACCCGCTTTCGATGAAGTGGACGAGATGCGGGTGGTCCGGCACCTGGCTGTGAATCTCAGCCTCGTTAAGAAAATCCCGAACCACTTTTTCGTCATCCCGAAATTCGTTCTTTAGAATCTTTACGGCGCAGCACTCGTTTCCCCGTTCACGGTGATACGCCTTATACACGCTGGCCATCCCTCCGGCGCCGGCAGGCTCAAACAACATAAAATCCGAGACCAGAAGTGGAACGAACAGAGATTTCCCGCAGGCGGGGCAGGGGACAAACTCCAGGGGGGGGAGTCCCGAGGGCGCAATAGACTTGCGGCATTCCCCGCAAATCACGGCATCCAGGTCGAAGAAAGTGTCCCGGAAGCTCTTTGCACCCATTAAGTTCCGTATTAGCTTCTTTACCGGCATGAGCGCGTAGGGGCGAACTGATTCGAAGCACGGCCTCTTTTCAACTATGATACAACAAATTCAGCAGTCTGTGTACCGATTATGAAAACGATCAGCAAGAAAACTGTTTTTGAGAATGAGGACGGGGACCGGCTTGCGGCGCGACTGGATTTTCTCCACATTCGTTCTGGCGGATTCGTCAAATTCTTCCAGCATCTTGAAAAGCGTTTTCGTATCCCCGTTTTGCGAACACGCGTGGTGGAAATTTCTGAGGGAGCGTAGACGCCTCTGGTCCCACCACTTGTTGGGCGGGGGGGGGCAGTTGGTCGGGCGGCGGGTTTGGAAAATCGGTATTGGTCGTCCTCGAACCGCGGCGCCAGACGGGGAGGTGGTTTCGACATACGGCTGAAATCAGGAGAATCCCTTTTCGAAGTGTGATGTGCCGAGCAGCAGACAGGCCGCCTGCGGAATGATATTGATGATCTTTTTGTAATGAATCGAATCAGTGTGCTCTCTGGTCCAGGCGTCCAATTCCACCACCAGTTCTCGAATTGCTTCATTCGCGTCGGCCTGGACGAGGGGCCTGAGAAAGTTGACCTTCCTGTCTATGTGGTCATCGGCGTTTTCGCGCGCACCAGATCCAGTGCGATGGCTTTCAACTCGTTCATCCCACCGCTCCTGAACAGCCGGTCCCGATAGTGGAACAGGTAATACCAGGTGTTCGCGAAATCGTTCGCCCGCATGTAGTCAATGTGAACTTTTCACGTGTCCAGTTCACTTTCCTCGGATTGAGCGCCAAACCGATTTGGGAAGCCTTTGCTACCGTAAAAACCGTCGTGAAACCCGCGGTAAGGGCCTCCTCCCAACTCACTGACCCAGACCAGGAAGGTGCGTGCAAGGTGATCCCCTGGATTCGACTCCAGAATCTCGCTCGCAATCTGCGATGCCGGGTCATCCTCGTTCACAAGGTAGCAGAGCTTCAAGCGTTCGTGAGGGCCGGTAAATGTTTCCCCTGGAGTTTCGGCCGCGATCTCAATGATCTCATTCAGGTCTTTCCCTAAACTGTGCAGAATAGCGTACAACTCCAAGCGTTGCATCCCGGGCGTCTAAGGTCCACGGCCGAGGGGCCACGCCACTACAGAATGCTCGGCCATACTCCTCGCCAAGCCCGCCTGAGGGAGGTTTTCCATGGCGTTGAATTTTACATCTTTCTTCGCTGCTCCTCATCCTACTCGTAATTCCAAATCGAGCGACTTTGATTAAGATTACGAAAAAGCACTCGAGGCACTAATGATACTCTCAACACACACTACCAATCAGGGACGGAGGACGGTGTTGTCGATGAGTCGGGCCTTTTCGAAAAAGACCGCGATGGCGACGAGGGTCGGCTCCTCAATCCTGGAAACCGGCTGAAAGTTTTGGACAGCCACGATCTCGATGTAATCAATTCTCGCGGTGGCGGCTTTGTGGATCACCACTTCAAGTTCCCGCCGGTATACTTCCGCCCAACGTTCCCCCCGGTCAAAAAGATCCTCTGCCCGCTGGAGGGCGCGGTTGATCTGTACGGCGTCCTCCCGCTCTTGTGGCGACAGATACTGGTTGCGCGTGCTCATGGCGAGACCGTCCTTTTCACGGACGATGGGACCCGCAATGATTTCAATGGGAAAATTCAGATCGCGCGCCATCTGCTGAATCAGGCGAAACTGCTGTGCGTCTTTCTGACCGAACACCGCGAGGTCGGGCTGCACGACGTTAAACAGCTTTGCCACTACCGTGAGCACGCCCCGGAAATGTATGGGGCGGGTCTCTCCGCACAATCCCGATGAAAGATAGTCCTCCACCACGTACACGGTATGGTCCCGGGCATACATTTCCGGGGGAGTGGGATAAAAAATGATGTCTACGCCGACCTTTTTGCACACCTGCCGGTCGTGATCGGGATCCCGTGGATACTCGTTGAAGTCTTCACTGGGTCCGAACTGGGTGGGATTCACGAAAATGCTGGTGACGAGAACATCGCATTGCTCCCGCGCGATTCGCATGAGGGAGAGATGCCCATCGTGGAGGTATCCCATGGTCGGGACAAATCCAATCCGTTTCCCGTCGCGCTTTAACGTCCGCGCCGCGGTTTGCATTGCCTCCGGCTTGTCTATTATTTTCATTCTTCTTTGAATCGGGGCGGAAATCAATAACAGTGTTCCGGACCGGGAAAATCTCCGCGCTGCACGTCTGCAGCGTATGCTTCGACCGCGCCCTTGATTGCATCTCCCACCTCGGCGTACCGCTTCACGAATTTCGGCGAAATATCGTCAAACATTCCCAGCAGGTCCTGGATCACGAGCACCTGTCCGTCGCATTGCGGGCCCGCGCCGATGCCGACCGTTGGAATGGCTATCGAGTTCGTAATCTCTCCGGCAAGTTCCGCGGGAATTCCTTCCAGGACGATGCTGAAACATCCGGCTTCTTCCAGCGCTTTTGAGCCCTCTTTCAGCTTGTTCGCGTCCCGCGGGTGTTTGCCCTGGACGCGGTAGCCGCCGAATTCCTTTACGCTCTGCGGCGTTAATCCGATGTGTCCCATGACCGGAATTCCGTTCTCGACCAGCATTTCAACAGTTTCCTTGCGGATGGCGCCGCCTTCGAGCTTCACCGCGTCCGCACGCCCTTTTTTCAGAATCCGGCCCGCATTCTCCACTGCCTGGGATACGGAGGCCTGGTAGGAAAGAAACGGCATGTCCGTGACGACGAGCGCGCGATCGACGCCGCGGACCACCGCACGGGTGTGATGAATCATGTCTTCCATGGTAACCGGGATCGTGGACTCGTGCCCAAGCATGGTCATGCTCAAAGAATCCCCCACCATGATGAGATGGACCCCGGCCTCATCGACAAGCTTGGCAGTCGAATAGTCGTAGGCTGTAAGACAGACGATTTTCTCTTTGCCTTTCAAGGCGCGAAGCTTCGTCGTCGTCCACGCGGTTTTTTTCTTCATGGCGCTCATGGGGGGAAATCCTACCCGATTCGCTTCCATCAGGCTACACCCGTCGTCCACTATGACATGGATTACCAGTCCTTGGAGAGGAGGCGGCAAGATTCGCCCCCTTTTAACCCCGCCAGTACTTCACCCACTGTTTTCGATGTGCCGGGCAATACCAGTTCGGGCCGGACTTCAGCGAGGGGTTCCACCACGAAGCGCCGCTTTATCCAGCGCGGATGCGGAACGACCAACCCTGCGCCCTCGAGCGTGGAATCTCCCGCATACAGGATATCAACATCAATGGTTCGGGGCGCGAACCGGTCCTCGCTCCGTTCCCGTCCCAGGTTCGTTTCGATGATCCTGAGTATCTCAAGCCACGACTCCGCCGGCAGATCGCTCTCGATCACCAGCACGGAGTTGAGATACATGAGATCCTTGAACTTCGACTTCACGCCCACCGGCTCGGTTTCGTAGAGGGAGGATTGCGCAGTAAATCGGGCGCTTGGATCATCAAGAATACCATTTTTTGCGCTGGAAAGATATCCGGCGCGGTCCCCAAGATTCGATCCGAGGCTGAAACCGATTTCTGTGGTCGTATCCGTCACTACAGCGCCAATACATCCCGCATCGAATACATTCCGGGCGGTTGGCCGATCACCCACGCGGCGGCGCGGAGAGCTCCGATCGCAAATGTGTCCCGGCTGGTGGCGCGGTGGGACAATTCGACAATTTCGCCGGATGTCGCGAACAGCACGGTGTGATCTCCGACGATGTCGCCGCCCCGCGTTGCATGAAAGCCGATCTCATCGTCCGTTCGTTCTCCCACCATCCCTTCGCGGCCGTGAATGGCGACGTTCTCAAGGTTTACCCCGAGTCCTTTCGCGACAGCTTCTCCCAGACCAAGAGCAGTGCCGCTGGGCGCGTCCTTCTTCAGCCGGTGATGTCGTTCCTCGATCTCAATATCGTAGCCCCGGTCTTTCAACGCCGTGGCCGCGGCCTCCGCGAGGCAGAAGAGAAGATTGACGCCGAGGCTCATGTTCGGCGCCATGACAATCGGAACGGATGTCGCCGCCTGGTGCACATCCGAAAGCTCCTTCCCGGTGAGTCCGGTGGTTCCAATGACCAGCGGCTTGCCCGCTTCCGCCATCTGCGTCGCGTGCGCGGCGGTCGCTTCGTGAAACGAGAAATCGATGCCCACCGCGGCGTCTGCCGATGCTAGAGAAAAATCCCCGGCGATGAGAGTCGAGCAGGGAGAAGCCCCCGCCATCAGTCCCGCGTCTTGTCCCACGCCCGGATGGGATTCCGATTCCATCGCTCCCGACAGGACAAGCTCTTCGACGGACCCTTCCAGCAAAAGTCTTACGATGGTCCGGCCCATGCGGCCGGCCGCGCCCAGCACCAATACGCCCTGGCTCATCGCAGCACCCCGTAATCCCGCAACGATGTCTCCAGCGCGGCGCGATTGGCCGCGGTCATTTCGCACAGGGGTAGCCGAAAGATTTCTTCGACCTTTCCCATCATCGCAAGCGAGGTTTTTACCGGAACTGGATTCGTTTCAAGAAAAAGATCGCAGAACAACTTGTGCATTCGTCCGTGGAAATCGCGAGCCGTCTCCCAGTCTCCGCCAAGTGCCGCATGTACCATTTTCGATACGTCAGCGGGAATAATGTTGGATGCAACGCTAATTACGCCCTTCGCGCCGACCACCATCATGGGCAGGGTGAGCATGTCGTCTCCGGAGAGAATGGTCAGATCGCACGTTCGTACCAGGAGGCTTACCTGATCGACGCTTCCAGCGGCCTCCTTGACCGCGACGATGTTTGGATGCCCCGCGAGCTCCGCTATTGTATCCAACTCGATGGGAATCCCGGTGCGACCCGGTATGTTGTAGAGCACAACCGGAAGCCCGATATCCGCGATAGCGCTGAAGTGCCGGATCAGCCCTTGCTGGCTGGGCTTGTTGTAATAGGGCGTAACCTGAAGAGTGCCGTCCGCGCCACGGTCCTTCGCGTGCCGGGTCAGCTCAAGGGCTTCCTCCGTCGAGTTTCCACCCGTCCCCGCGATGACCTGTACCCGGCCCTTGCAGACGTCGATCGCCCGTTCGATGACTTCATGGTGCTCTTCAAAATTCAGCGTGGGCGACTCCCCGGTCGTGCCGACGGGCACCACGCCGTCCACGCCGCCGTCGATCTGCGCCTCAAGCAATGCGCAAAACGTTTGATCGTCCACCGCGCCGTCCGGCGTGAACGGGGTTACGATCGCCGTATAAACTCCTTCAAACATGTAGCCTCCTATCGAGAGATAATTCGTGTTTATCGTTTTTACGTTTCTTGATTATGGAATTAGGTTTCAAATTTCGGTGTTCAGTGTTCAGGTTTCAAAAAGAATGTCGAATATCGAATACTCAATGCTCAATATCGAAAGTAGTCACTTGGAGCATTCGATATTGGACATTGAGAAAACCCTTTCTGAGTAGAACTCAGTCACCCATGAAAACTCCGGCCAGCGAACTCGATATCCGAATACCGACAACCGCGGCAGGAGGCCGCACTGAAACCTGAATCCCGACTCTCATCATTTATCCAGCCGGTTCCGCCCCGCCTGCACCCTCAGTCTCAGCGCATTCAGGCGGATGAAGCCGCTTGCGTCCTTCTGGTCATACACGGAATCCTCTTCAAATGTCGCGAGGTTCTCGTCATAGAGGGACTGGTCCGATTTTCGGCCGGTCACCGTGCAGCTTCCTTTGTAAAGGCGGACTCTTGCTGTCCCGGTCACGCAGGATGCCGCATGATCCATCGCGGCCTGGAGCATGGTTCGCTCCGGGGCAAACCAGAACCCGTTATAGACGAGCTTCGCGTACTCGGGCACGAGGGAATTCCGCAGGTGGAGGACTTCCCGATCCATGGTGATCTGTTCGACGGCTTCCCGGGCCCGATGCAGGATGGTGCCGCCGGGCGTCTCGTATACGCCGCGGCTTTTCATGCCCACGAACCGGTTTTCCACCAGATCCAATCGGCCGACTCCGTGCTTTCCCGCTATTACGTTCAACGTCTGCATGACGCCGAGCGGTTCGAGAGTTGTGCCGTTGACCGATATTGCGTTGCCCTGGTCGAATCCGATGACGACGTCCTCCGGCTCGTCGGGTGCGTCCACAGGGTCCGTCGTGAGAAGATACATGTCTCTGGGCGGCGCGCTCCACGGGTCTTCGAGAATCCCACCCTCGAAACTGAGGTGCAGTAGATTCCGGTCCATGCTGTAGGGCTTCTCCGCGGTGACCGGCACGGGAATGTCGTACTTCTTCGCATACTCGATCAGATCGCTCCGCGACTTAAACTCCCACTCCCTCCAAGGTGCGATGATGCGGATTCCCGGCTGTAGTGCGTAGCAGGTAAGTTCGAAGCGGACCTGGTCGTTGCCCTTCCCGGTGGCGCCGTGCGAGACGGCCTCGGCCCCGTTCTCGGCCGCGATCTCCGCCATGCGTTTTGCGATCAGGGGCCTCGCGATCGAGGTGCCGAGCAGGTAGCCCGACTCGTAGACCGCTCCCGCGCGCAGAATCGGGTACACAAAATCCTCTGCGAACTCTGCGCGCAGATCGTCGATATAGATCTTCTTCGCGCCGGTACTCATTGCTTTCTCTTCGAGGCCGTCGAGTTCCTCTTCCTGCCCGATGTCGGCGCAGAAGGCGATCACCTCCGCGTCATACTCTTCGATCAACCACCGCATGATGACCGAGGTGTCGAGTCCTCCTGAATAGGCCAAAACAATTTTCATACTTTTGATTCCTCACTCACTTCCTGAAATGCAGCACAGCCGTCATGAATCCTGGACACGGCCTCGTCGATCTCCTGCTCCGATACCGTCATCGGAGGAACGAGGCGGATCACCGTATTGGTGGTGGCCAGGCTTAGCAATCCTTTTTCCTCGAGGATCTTCTGCAACGGCAAGGCGTCCTTTGAAAGCTCCAGTCCAACGATGAAACCTACACCTCTCACACCCACGACCCACTCGTAGGTGTCGGAGAGCGACGCCAGTCCCTGCGCCAGCCTTGCGCCCAGAAACCGGGCCCGTTCCAGGAGGTTCTCTTCCTCAATGACCTTGAACACGGCCAGCCCCGCGGCACAGGCCAGCGGCGTGCCCCCAAACGTGGTTGCGTGCGAGCCGAGTGTCAGGACATCCGATAGTTCCGGAGTTGCGGAAACCGCGCCGATGGGGAAACCCCCGCCCAAGCCTTTCGCGAGCGCAACGGCGTCGGGCCGGATGCCGGCTTCCTCATAACCAAACCAGTTCCCGGTCCTGCCCATGCCGCACTGCACTTCGTCGCACATCAACAATATGCCAGCCTCGTCGCATAGCGCTCGAAGGCTCCGGAGAAACTCGTGGTTTGCGATCCGGATGCCGCCTTCGCATTGAATGGCCTCGATCAGCACCGCGGCGGTTTTCCCGTTCACGAGATTACGCACCGACTCGATGTCGTTGAACTCGGCCTGCCGGAACCCGGGAGGCAGGGGATCGAACCCCTTCTTCACCTTGTCCTGCCCGGTGGCGGTCAACGTAGCCAACGTCCTTCCGTGAAAGGAATTTCCAAAGGAAATCACTTCGTGACGTCCCGCATCGTGGCCCCACCGGCGCGCGAGCTTGATCAGGCCCTCGTTCGCCTCGGCGCCGGAATTGCAGAAGAAACTCTTTCCTCCCAGTGCCCGCTTCGAGATGGCCCGCGCAAGTTTCGGTTGCTGTTCGTTGTAGAACAGGTTTGAAACGTGCATCAGTCTGCCCGCCTGTTCCCGGATGGCCTGCACCAGCACCGGATGGCAATGCCCGAGGCTCACCACGGCGATCCCGGCGATGAAATCCAGGTATTCGTGGCCTTCCGCGTCCCACACGCGGCAACCGTCACC
>Ga0310121_10003112_pt1 | contig 15290 bp, 11 predicted proteins | sample CB27_Tmax_986_MG_FD_203504 | JGI IMG/M metagenome (GOLD analysis project Ga0310121, IMG submission 203504) | Marine microbial communities from Western Arctic Ocean, Canada - CB27_Tmax_986 | ecosystem: Environmental > Aquatic > Marine > Oceanic | place: Canada: Western Arctic Ocean | collected...
GCGAAGCGCAACACGCGAACAGGCGGCCGTGACGGTCGAACATCAGACCGTTGGCCATTTTGCTATCGACAGTGTGGACAGTGACCTGGCCATTGTAGGGATTAAATTTCATGATTCGCGCCGGCCGCGCATCAAACGGCTGTGCAAAGTCACTAAAGTAGACCAGGCCGTCCGGAGCGACTGCCGCACCCTCGGTGAAACCACCTTCCTCCCAAAGCGTTTCCAAGTGGGTATTGTTCGGTATGATTTCTGGATCGCCGGAAATTTGCGCTGCCTCGGCCGCTACATTGACTCCGGCAGTACAAAACCAAAAGTAGAACAACAGGCGGATTCGAGTATTGGCTCGATTAACAATCATCACACATTCACCTCCAGAAACGTTCCCAGGACAAACGGTTTCTAGCATAATGGGGTAGATAATCTGGTCAAGTCGTACGGGCGACCTGTGCGACCCCGATTACTGACGGGTACCGAAGGTTTAGGAACTTCCTGCCGAAACGTTGTTCCCGGAAAAAAATTCCGCCACATCTGGAAAACCTGGCTCCGGGGAGTCGAGTATTTGAGGGCCGCTGCCAAAACCTGGCTGACCGCAAGCCCGTGGCGGTATCGGCACTTGCGGGAACTCACCATGTTCACCGTGGTGGACGAACGAAGCAGACAAGCTGCAACTGCCCATGGGGAAATTGCGTTGTGACATCCTCTGCCAGAATGATTTGTTATCCCGTGAGCTTTTCCAACAAACCGGTTTTCTGCATGACCGTTAAGACACCAAGCATGAAGAAAAACAAGCCGGCCAGGGACATCGCGATCCTCACAAACCAACCGGGTCGGAGCGGTTTGGGAAGCAATGTCAAGTTGATTGTCAGCGTGTGCCAGCAACTAAAACCCAACGCGATATTGAAGAACATGGTTGCGTACTGGATCAGTGCACCAGGATTGAGAGACAACATCACCAGGCCGAAAATCATGTAACCTACGAGAACCCGGAAGTAGACTTGTTTGATTGCCTTGGGTTCCATCTTTCTCAGCAGCCCGCTGCTGGTCCAGAACACATCGACCCAGCGGCGGATAACGCCATCCGCAGAGACGGACATGGTCGGACCCAGCACGAGGAAACCGCAGAAAAGTGTCATGAACCAGCAAAAATTTCCGAGCCCCGCGCCGGATGTCTCGGTCACCGTGTCTTGTACACCTTCGGCCGTCATGACGGCCATCGACCAGTCGTCTATTTTGGTGCCAGGCTCCAGGAACTGCACGGATAACATGGTGGGCAGGGCCAACCCGATGAAACAGGCTGGCAGCCACACCGCCAACTGATCTCGGGCCACATGCTTGTACCAGCGGCCCCATCGTGACAGCGATTCCTTGTCGGGATCAAAAACACAACCGACATGTGACAACTCCAGGTCGTGTCCCCCCACGACGCTCGGAATGGCGCCGACGTGATGGCCCATACCCCAACCTTGGTCACGTGTGTAGTTGCTGATCGGGGTGTTGGACAGGCCGCCCGATCCGGCAATCGCGGCCAGGGCCGCGATAAATCCCATCATCGTAAAATCGATTTCAGGAAATCCCCGGCCTTGGAAATACGAAACAAAGATGTTGTCGATATTTTGTCCGCGTACAAGTTCCTCTCCAGGTGGAAGTTCCACCGCAATGGGAACGCTACCGAACTTCACAAACCCGGTGAGGATCTCTTTCCATGTTGTGGACGTGGAAAAGAAGAAAGCGAGAAACAGCAAGAATCCGAAAACAATGATCAGCTTGAAAGTCATGACGACTTTCAACGACCTGTAGATTTTTCCACCGAACAACAAGGGGATCAGCGCACCGATGAAGATCGCATAGCCCAGTCCCTTCATCAGGTACCAGTCACTGGCCGATGTTTCCGGGGAGGGTACAACACCACCCTTGATGAGCATGGCGACCGGTGTTGCAGCACTAGCGGCCAAATAAGGAAAGACCGATCCAAAGTCGAACAACAAATAAGCGATCAGCCAGAAGTGTGGACCCGGTATCGTGCGAAACTTACCAGTAAAGATCGGTTCGCCGGAATACAACGTGTAGCGGCTGATCTCGATGTTGTAGACTACCTGGCACAAGATGCTCACCGTGGCCAGCCACAGCAAGGATCCGCCGTAAAAGGCAGTCACTTTCGGACCGACAAGCCATTCGCCGCCTCCGATGGCTGCACCACCGACGATCAGTCCCGGACCCAGCAGCGCAAACCAGTTTTTTTTTGTGAACACGGGCGCTTCAATTAGTTCGCCCGCAGTCCAGCGCGGCATCTTCTGTGAGCCTGGATAAGGTGTCTCGAATTTTCCAGCCGAGGTGGGGGGAGTACCACTGTCCGCCTGCTGGGAATCACTCATCGATGGACCATCGCTTTCGGTTTCATGAGGTAATTTGCAGTATCGTAACCGTTCCGATCAGGACGGTTCCCGAAACTTCCGCAGGCTGATAAAGATTCGACCGCAGGCTGGTAAACCTACTCTTTCTTCCTGCGTCGTACAATCAGGGCACAGGCTTCGAATCTCGTGAAATGCAGGACGGGTATTCGCTAACGCAAACTGTGCGGGTGGATGGCATATCGGCGACGGAAGCGGGTATTCAGGCGGGCTGCGGAATGAGCAAACGCGGGGTGAGATGTGGATCACACCCTAGGTGGTGGTTGGTGCCGGGGTGAGTGGACACAGGTTGTACCGCAGAAACTTGTACAGCATCTTGAGTGACATTCGCAGGCGGGTGTCCTGTGAGACATGTGCACCCACCGGCCGGTGTTTTTGGTGATTGACGACAGCCACCGGTAGTCGTAGTCTGGTCTGCTGGGTTGAAGATTTCTATTTGCTCTGGTGGGTCCCGGAATTTTCTCTTCCATTGGAGTTTGTATCCCGACAATTTTTCGGAGTGAACAACGCCATGCAAACGACTCGAGTTGCCGCCGTCAGTATGAATAGCGAATTGGGACAGTACGAACCTACCATGAATTGCCTTGCAGATTTCTGTGAGCAGGCCGCTGCGAAAGAAGTCGATTTGGTGCTTTTCCCGGAATTGGTCATTCATGGACACTGCAATCCGGATACCTGGAAGCTGGCGGAAGCCGTCCCTGACGGGCCCAGTGTTCAGCGACTTGTGGAATTGGCTCAACAATTTCAAGTCCATGTGTGTGCCGGCATCAGCGAAAAGGAAAATGATGTGGTGTTCAACACCCAACTGCTTGTGGGGCCGGAGGGATACATTGGTAAACAGCGGAAACTACACACGTCGCGTGACGAGTCATTTTTTTACAAGGGAGGACGAGAAATCAATGTCTTCGACATTGGTAAATGCAAGGTGGGAATGGTGATCTGCTATGACAATCAGTTTCCGGAAGTCGTACGAATCGTCGCGTTAAAAGGCGCTGATGTGATTCTCATGCCCCATGCGGCCCGCCAGGGACAATGGGATGAATCGGCGGAGTCCGAGACGCGGGTCCGCAGCAAGATGTTTGACCATGTTGCCAGTAGCTATCGCATGCGGGCACGCGAGAATGCTTGTTTCTGCATCTATGCCGACCAGGCGGGGCGAGCCGGCTATGTTGATTCGCTGCCGCCGGATCATCACAACCAGCCACATCATCCGGGGGGTGCCATGATTATTGATCCGCAAGGCGGCATCTTGACTCACGCCCAGACGGAACAAATTTGCAACGAGATGATCGTGCACGACCTGGATGCCGAAATTTTGGCAAGTTCGCGTGCCCACCCCAACTACGCACTTCGTAACCGACGCCCCGAACTGTTCGGGGAATTGGTGCGTGAACAGGTTACCTGTTGATTCAGCGGAACTGGACAGTGGCTGCGGACTAAGCCTGTCGCCCGGATGGAAAAAGCAGGCTCGCCAGGTAACCGGTCACCAGATTGACCATGATCGCCAATCCGGAAACCCACATCCAGTTAATCCAGCTCAGTATCGGATCGAAAAGACCGGGGAAGCCATTGAACGTGATCGCGAACGTGGTCCCGGCAACAGCACCGACCAGGACCCCTGGTGTGTTGCTGCGTGCTGACGCGATGCCCAGCAAAAAGAAGCAAATCAGTGGCGAGGCGAAGACGTTCATCAGTTTCGCAACTTTTTCCAAAGCATTGTCGCCGTGTGGGTCAAATTGCCAGAGTGCAAACAGGAAGATGAGCAAACCGATCAACAGGGTGAGAACCTTTCCGGCTCGCACTAAGTGTTTCTCAGCGGCCTTCGGAAAGAACGTCGATAAAGATCGTTGATCATTACGTTGCTCATGGAGTTCAGAGAAGAATCCAGCGTCGACATCAGTGCGGCGAGTACCCCCGCTATGATCAGGCTGCGGAAGACTGTTGGCAGGTGCTGCATGGTGAAGTCGGGTAAAACCTGATCGGGATGCATGAGGCCAGCCTTCATTTCAGGATGCTGTGCGTAGAAAGCGACCAGGCCCCATGCCACGGGTACCGAGAGTAGTGCCACGCCGAATTCACAGAGTCGACTGCTGTAGATCGACTTTAACATGTCCCTTCGTGATCGAGTGGCATGTAGGCGTTGCACCATGTACTGGCTGGCGCCAAATTCCAACACGAGCCGAAGTTGTACAAGCAGTACCACCCAGATGGTCGCTTCGGTCTTCAGGTCGAATTCAAACGAGATCAGCTTGGTGTGAGGATAACCCGTTTCAGCAGAGATGGTGTTCGACGCGATCTGGTAAGCGTCTAAAGGTCGCCAGTCGAAAAGGTAAAGCAGAGTCAAGAGCGTTGCGGCATATCCCACCACGAGAACCAGGAACTGTGCCACGTCGGTCCAGATGACTGCTCGCATGCCGCCAATCATGGTGTACAGGGTGCCAAGCAAGGTGATGATCGTCAGGCACCAACGCCCGTCGAATCCAGTGACGTGTTGGAATCCGATGGAAGCGGCCACTAAAGCGGTGCCGACCTAGCACAGGGTGCTCAGCAAAAATTGCCGGGCTCCGAGCGTACGGACCAGGGGATGGAAGCGTGTTTCAAGGTACTCGTAGATCGTCATCGTTCGTATGCGGCTCCACAACGGCAGCCAGATGACTGCCGTCAGCGGTACCAGCGCGATGCCGATGAGCGGGTAGCTGAACGAGGTTCGACTGTCTTTCAGGAAGATCCATCCCGGGATAGCCAGGTAACTGATCGGACTGAGCTGGGTGGCGATCATCGAGATCCCCACGGCCCACCAGGGGAAACTTGAGCTGGCGTGATAGTATTCCTTGAGCGACGTTTGACGCTTGGAAAAATCAGTCCCAGGATCACCACTCCAATCAGGTAAGTAGCGACGACGGCGTAATCAAGGGGACTGAATCTGGTCATGCTGTGGAGCGAGTGAATAACGGTGTTGGTCTCTTTGCCCGATACGGCAACCTGCGGTTCATAGAAGTCGCAATTTAATTTCAGCAGTATGTCAGTGTCAAGGAAAGGCTTTGCGGTTTCCAAGACGGTTGGTTAACATGCAACACCGGACTTGTGGGGCTGCGGTGGTGCGGCGGGCGCATGTGGGCAAGGAGCATGTCGCCAGAGGAACTGGTGGGGGTCTTGGGGAAAAAGTGCTTTGGGCGTTGCAGTGCCATTTGCCAGCAGAGTCCTTGCAACACGATTAGGTTTTGTTAGAACTCCAGGGACTTATGCGCAACGACCATTCGCAGAGGTATTTTCCATGTCGTAGCCAACGCCCGAGTTGAATCGGTGCTAGTTAACTGCTGCGACTCGGGTCACAAATAACCGCGCGAGATTGAAAAACATCCGATATGACGACCCGGGATCACACTTCTGAAATACCCCTGGCGCTCACGGAATTGGACCGACAGATTTTCGAGCAGGAAATCGATCCGGTTCTTCCGCAGAGACTCTTTGATATCCACACCCATGTCTACCTCAACCAGCATATTGGACCGGACAGTCCCGAGCGTTTGACGATTTCGTTTGGCCGGTTATATCCCGACGCAGGTTGGGAGGATCTGAACGCCGCGGACAACTTATTGCTGCCGGGTCGCACCGTCCACCGCGTGGCGTTCGGATTTCCTTTCCGGGACGTCGACTTTTCAGCAATCAATCAATTCACCGTTGCCCAGAGTCGTAAAGACCCCGAATCAGGGGCTTTCCTGCTTGTCCAGCCATCCATGTCGGCAGAGTTTGTCGAGCAACAGGTGGTAGAAGAAGGATTTCTCGGATTAAAACCATATCGACTCTACACCAGTTCAGGCGACCCTGCCGAAAGCCGGATTACGGATTTTCTGCCGGAACATCAGTTGCAGGTGGCGGACCGTTTCGGATTGGGCATCGTCTTGCAACTTAGTAAGGCGAAAGGCGTAGCTGACGAAGACAACATTTGCGATCTGGAGAGACTGACGGACAGATTTCCGCGTGTTCAATGGATCATGGCTCACTGTGCCCGGGGCTTCTATCCGCAGCCGCTTGATCGAGTCGGCGAGCGTTTGGCGCGACTAAACAACGTCTATTTTGATACGGCGGCGGTTTGCGAATATGCCAGCTACGACTTGTTGCTGGATCTGGTTGGACCCGGTCGCTTGCTCTACGGCAGCGACGATCTGCCCGCTTGTGTCGACCGCGGCAAGTACGTGACCTGGGGAGAGGGCTGGATGCATGGTAACGAAGAGACTCTGATCCGCAGCGGGCTGAACTACTGTGACACCACGATGACGTTCATTCGTTACGAAGTGTTGCGCGCATTGGCCAGGGCGGTCCGGCGCCACGGTTTTTCGACTAAGGAGATTGAGGCCATCTTTCATGATAACGCCGCATCGTTAGTTGCAGGATTCCGTCGCGGAGTTCAAGCGGTTGTGAAATCCTGATCCGTTAAAGGGTTGAAAAGTGCTGACGGTAACAGGATGCCTGATAATGGTTGCCAGGTTGCCGTAACAGGAAGAAGGTGCGAAGTGTCCATACAGCACGGCGGCAAAAGAAAAACAGGAAATGTTATCGGCAAGCTTGGCTTGCTACTGGCAGGACTGGTGGTTGCCGAAGCGTCCCTGCAGGTGCTTGTTTACCTGGCACCTCTGAAGTTCAGAACGGTCTTGACCGAAGCGACCTCGTATGATTTCAGAGACGAAAACATCGGGTGGCAAAGAAGGTTTCTGGCCAGATATGGGAAACTCGACCAGCAGTCCATTCCCATGAGCCAAAACGAATACGTGACACATCCGGTCCTGGGCTGGATGCCCAAACCGAACCTTTCCATCAAGAACGCTATCGGGCAAACCTACACGACCAACAGTAGGGGGTTTCGTAGTCCCCACGAGTTTGAACGGCGCCCCGACAAATATACTGTTCTGATTGTTGGGGACTCCTTCACTTATGGTAGTTGGGCGGACGACACGGAGGTCTGGCCCACGCTTTTGGAGGGTCTGGACCCGGAGATCAATCTACTGAACTTCGGGGTTGCTGGATTCGGTATCGATCAGATGTCGCTGATGCTGGAAATGCAGATTGAGGAATTTGCACCCGATCTGGTGATTGCCGCTTTTATCTCCGATGACTTGCACAGGTCGACACTCTGTTTTCGAGATTACTGGAAACCAATGTACGTGATCCGGGACAATGATCTCCTGTTGACCAATACTCCCGTTCCCGAGTTGGCAGAGGGTGTCAGTTTAGCGCGGGAGAATGTGCGCCAAATGCATCGCATGACCAGGTTGAACTGGTTTAAAGTCACAGGTTTGGCCACGAACATGGTATCAAGGCTGCGCCAACCGCCGCGGTCTGATATCAATCAGGTGGGGCGACAATTGAACAAGCGAATCTTTGAAAAAATGGTTGCCTTGTCTCGGAGTCACGATGCACAGCTGCTCCTGCTCTATTTACCAGAGGGAAAGGAGTTAGTGGATGGGTCGTTCGAGACACGAGGAGGGCGATTCCTGGCAGACTTTGCTGCAACCCACAAAGTAGAGTCTTTGAACCCACGATCCCACTTTCTCGCCAAGAAACAACCTTACAGCGGGGGGCACTATCGGTATCCGGGAGCCATGGTCGTTGCCGAGGCCGTGTTTGACTCCATTCGCGGATTGCCCTCCTACCGAAATTGGCTCAGCGAAGCTCGCCGTCTCCAATGAATTTTCCTTCTCAGCACGTTGCGGCCTGTTGAAGCCCGTGTTTTCCAAAAGGTTCGCCAGGCACTGGAACGTCAAAGACTGGTCTTACAGATGTCCTGCGGTTCGTCAGGCGTCCATCACGTTGTGAGAGGACTCCTTGCCTATACCACTAACTGCGGCGACCAGCCCAAAGGCGATGAACCCACAGGCGGCGACGCCAATCGCCTGATAGCTCGAAAGTACCGCGATGGTCATTGGGCCAAACTTGCATAACCGCGCAAGGAAGAAGTTGCGGAAACATCGACCAAGCGTGACAACGGGGATTTCGGAATGAATTCGAGCCATTGCAGACGCGTTGGCTGTGTCGCGAGCGGTGGTTTGCTTCCCGCCGTGGAAAACCTGTTACCAAAATGCCAATGACAGCCAGCACGCCGCCGACGAGTTGGACCAAAGAACGCACGCTGCTTAAGCAGCGTGGGTGACGAAGAAAGAGCCATCCGGCGAAACAGTAAAGAAATGGATCTATGGTGAAGTGCGGTATGCGCATTTTCGTGAAAGATGTTCTTTCCGTGTTTAGGCTACTGAAGATGGTGTGGACGCGAGGGCGTTGGAAGATAAATACAAAAACACGCTTGAGCCAGCGCTGAATCCAGCCAGAAGTCGCAGCAGTCCGAGTTAAGCGATGCTGATTCAACGGGTTTACGAAGCCGCCCCGAGGCAGCATGTTTGTTCTTCACCGTGAACTTTATAACCTGTTCAGCACACTGGAGCGTGCTTTCCCGTTAGTGTCTTTTTCAGTTCTGGCCTCATGGCATTCTCCACAATCTAGCAATTGAAAAGAAACGGAACGTCAAACGCAGCAGCCAGTGCCAACAGCTTCTGATTATGGCGGAACGCGAAATTTGTCGACTGTGAAACGCGCGCCAAGCACCGGAAACGCCGTGACGTAGATCACCTCTCGATCCCGTTCCGCCAACCAGCCTTAGCGTGATCTGAAGACGACGACCTATCTAATGCCCAGAAACATCATGAGCAGGACAGTGATCGCCACTTGGACCACCCAGCCGATCAGGCAGACGGTAATTGCCCTTCCTGTGCCGTGATAGTCTAGCGCCTGCCGGACGGCAATGACCATGGCGACCAGCATCCAGACGGCGCATCCCAGAAACACGATTCCCGTGAGTCCCGGGAGGATGCCCAATATTCGCAACAGTCCAGGCGAGCTCGAGAATCCGGTAGTCCGGAGCAACTGCCCCACATCCGCTTCGGTCTGCGATTCGGGCAGGAGCCTTGTCCCGATGAAGTAAGTGAGAAACGCCCAGATGTACCAGGATGCCAACGCGGTTAGCGCCCCCAAGAGTAACCCTTTCAGCCCCGCACCGCCCATGCTGCCGATCCCGGCTGCTACGCTCGAAAGCACTACGACGAGCATGGCCTGTCCGGTGGCGCCGGTGTCGGCCTCCACTTCCTCATACAGGCCAACGTCCAATTTCGCCGCGCGGATCATACGACCGACCAGACTTGCCATGGCAGCTCTCCTTTGGCTGGTGGAGAATCTTAGTTGCTTGAAACTTTTGCAATCTCAAGATATCGTCTTCCCGAGATTTTTTGCAAGCCGAATATACGAACTGCCGTTCAGTGGCGTTGGGTGGGTGACCCGTTTAACTGAGGAAGAAAGAGATCAGGACGCCTTAATTAGGCCATGACATCCAATTCTATGACCCGATAGTGAAATTTCCCAGGTCGGACGCATAGTTGTCGCAGCGTACGAGCACGTCCGCCTGGCCATAGACGTCGTCTCCGAGAAACCACAGTGTTGCGCCGTGGATAACAGTTTCACCGCACAGCATGGCCTGAATCGTTTCTTTTAAGGCCGGATTTTCCTCGGCACTTGCGAAGCATGCAACGAGGCCGCATTTTTATCCTTTACCGTGAACTTTATAACCTGTTCAGCACACTGGAGTGATGCTCGACCGGATCTCTGTGGGATCCATCTTCCGGGTTGCACTCTGCGGGTAGTAGAACACCTGCAGGTAGTCCAGCCGGTCCGTGGTGTGGGTTTGCCGGTACAGGAGTCGCTGGCTGGTCGACGACACCCGGCCCTGCTTCAGTTGTTCCAGGGCTTGCTCAAGGTCTGCTGCAGTGAGGGCGCCTTGTTTGAGCTTTCCGAGCCACTGCGAGATTTGGGCCACATCCAGCATTGGTTTCTCTCCCTGTGGGGCCGAACACCAGCACTCTACCGGAAGACATCTGGCGCGACAATTGACCATGAAAAAACGGGCCGGGGACTTCCCCGACCCGTGCCGCACACAGGACGCTTTGTTTCCCGGTTACGATTACAAGTACCAGTGCCTTTCGCCACGGGCAAAGAGTTGCCTGAGAACATGCCCCTCCGAACGGGGTTGATCCTGGCAAGGCTGCGCCTCTGCCTCCTCCGGTGCATCGATTGTTTCCGCCCCGGGACTTTGGCCAGTTACGAAACGGGTGGAATGCCCGTGCGGTGACGCGCTGTTTTCGACACTCCGTGGGGTGCGCAGTCCGCTGCCAGATGACTGGTGCTGCAGGATCTGGATCTTTTCTGCCACCTGCTTGGTACCCACCGTTTTGTAGGTAACGCGCACTCGCAGGCCTTCGGTCTCGTCGATCGAGACCTTGTTCCCCTGAGCATCTGTAACCTGGGTCTTGTCGTTGTACTGGAACGTCTCCCATTCGCCGCGGGAATTTTCGACGCGGATCTGTCCGTCTTCTTCAATCTGTTGGACCCTACCGACAAAAGTTTCAGAAGCCGTCGCTGCCTGGGTGCCCGACCCGCTGGGTGTCAGGCTACTTTCCGAGCCCCAGAGCGCCTGCGGCCCGGTGGCCGAGAACTGGTGTCGCAGCACTTCGATCTTGTCTGCCACCTGACTGGTGCCAACCGTTTGATAGGTGACCCGCACGCGCAGGCCGGCTGTCTCGTCGATGGGAATCGAATTGCCCTGGGCGTCGACCACCTTGGTGTTTTTGGTGTAATCGAATGTTTCCCATTCGCCACGGGAGTTTTCGACCCGCACCTGACCATCCTTTTCCACCTGCCGCACACGGCCCACGTAGGTGTCTGCGGCCTGCTGATTGGTGGTTGCTGAGTCGCCAACCGTGGCGAAAGCGGTCTCCAACTGTGCAGCCGCCCAAGGTGCGGACAGCGCAGCGACCGGCTCGCCGTCGCCCAACTCGGACTCCGCCAAGCCGGGCATGCAGTCCGCGGCAAGCAGCACCCGGCTCTCCAGGGACTCTGCTTGTAAACGCTTCTTAACGTCATGATGGGAAGTTTGTCTCTCCAAAAACCGTGAAAAATTTAACCATTTCATCGTCTCCCGTCCTTTCTGCCGCCAGGCTTTGTTGTGGTCTCTTAAGGAGTGAATCCGGGTTTTTTTTCCAACTACTCACCTGCGGAGGAAATTTTTCATTTTTTTCGGGCTGCCGGTTGCCAGTTGGGGTTTATGCAGGCAGTGGCCCGGATTGCGCGCCTGCTCAGCAGCGGCCGTGGCCAGTGGGAGCGATCACTTGAATGATTTGACGGAAAGACTGCTGGAAACCAATTTCCTTGCTGGAGAGGACCTGATTGACAGAGTCCCGCTCTCGATCGGGCGCTATCGGATTGCGCGGGTGCTGGGCGAGGGGGCCAGTGGCCGCGTCTACCTGGCCCATGATCCGCGCATTGGGCGCCAGGTTGCGATCAAGGTCCTGCAGCCGGGCGTGGCCCGCGATCCTGACAAATTCGAGCGGCAGATTCGTCTTGAGGCATCTTTGCAACACGAAAACATTGTTTCGATTTACGACGCCGGCTGCGTTGAAGGCAGGCCCTATTTCGTGATGCAGTACGTCGGTGAACGATCGCTCGCAGATGCGAGTCTTGACCTTCCAGGGGCAGTTGCCGTTCTTTGTTCGGTTGCACGCGCCTGCGGTGCGGCGCACGCGCATGGAATCATCCATCGAGATCTTAAGCCTGCAAATATCGTGCTGGCCGATGAGCAGCCAGCAGCCACTGCGAAGCGAGAAAACCCCGTCTCACGGGCTGTGGTGGCCGACTTCGGTCTGGCACGGCTGTTGGACGCGAGTGCAACCCAAAGTGGACGGATTGCGGGCACGCCCGCCTACATGGCGCCGGAACAGGCTTTGCACGGCACGGCCAGTCCGCAGACCGATATCTATGCGCTGGGAGTGATGCTTTACGAGCAACTCACAGGTCGCCTCCCTTTTCATGGGGAGTCACTTGCCGAAATGATAGAGAACCTTCTGGAGACAGATCCACCTCTGCCCCGTACCATTTGCCCTGAAATCCCGGAGCGGCTTGAACAGATAACGTTGCGGGCAATGGCCCGTGATCCGCAGGACCGCTACGAGTCGGCGGATGAACTGGCCCGTGATCTCGAATCGTGGCTCGGCGCGCAAGATGGTTCGGTCCCAGCAAGTCACCACGACGAAAATTTCAGGTGGTCGCGTTTGACAGCCAGCAGAAAAGCAGCCGCCGCGACGGCACTGTTGACCGTGATGGTGCTCTTGACTGCATGGTTTTTGACACAAGAGCGGCGCACAGCCGCCGTGGGCGCTGTCAGCTCTGGCGTCAGGGCGTCAGAGTTGACCGGCCAGTATCAAAAACAGCAGGCGATCGTTTTAGGTGCCGCTGTGAAACTGGCCAACTGGCGGCGGGAGCTTTACCAGCCAGAGGGTGCAATCTCCACCACGCGATTGGTCGAGGTCCTCTCGGAACTTGAGCCGCTAAGTGAAGAAACGGACCTGCCCGGCCCGTTGCGGCAACAGACCCTGTTCACGACAGCCGAGGCCCGTTCGCTTTCGGGCGATGTACCAGGGGCCTTAGCCGACCTCTCGGCAGCGGTTAGGACGGTCGGAGATCCGCAGCAGCAGGCCGCCTGTTATTACCAACGCGCACTGCTCCATTGGGACGCGATGCTGCAGTCGGCGGGAATGGACCACGAGACAAAGCGGGTAGAGCTGCACGCAGCTGCCGTGGAAGAATTTCGGCAGGCCGTCCGCCTGGGCCTCTCCGACCCCTGGCAGGACCGGTTGGCCCGTGCGCTGATCCTGACCGCAGAATCCAAAGTGAACTGGCGGCAGACGTTATTGACGCTCGCTGAACTGGAAGCAAGTCCCGAGAAGCCGACTGAGCACGCGGCTCGCATTGCGGGTGACCTGCTGTTGCTTGCCGGGCGGCACCAGCAGGCCATCGAAAAATATCAAACGGCGATCCGCCGCTGTGGATCCTACGTGCAGGCCTATGGTGGGTTGGCTCTGGCCTGTCACGCTCAGAACGATCTTGCCAGCGCCCTGCACTATGCGGTCCGTGCCGTCGAGATTAATCCCCGCTACCAACCGGCCTACGCGGTATTTGATTTATTGGCCGGTCGTCTCATCCGCCAGGCACCCGCCGATTTCCGCTCCATGCATTTTACGGACCGAGCGTTGCTCGATCGCTGTCTGTCAATCCTCGATGGAAGTCGGGAAAAACTTCCTGGTAGTTCCCGGCTGCTGGCCGCCTGTGGCAGTCTCCACTTGATGCGGGCTTGCCAGTTGATGCAAGTCGGCGACCGGCAGGCTGGTGCGGAGAGTCAACGAGCCAAATCCCGCTTTGCAGAGGCGGTCGCAGTGGACTCCGGTAATGCAACGGCTCGGCTGCTTGCGGGCATGACCTGTTTGTTCGTAGGCCGTTATCACAGCCACCTGCAGGCCGACCTGGACGCTGCCTGTCACCATTTTCAACAGGCACTGGCAATGAAAACGGATCGTGCCCACACATTTCGCTGGCTGGGTTACGCCGAGTTGGCGGCCCAGCGACCGACCGAGGCCATTGCCAACTGGAAAAAGTCGCAGCATCTTGAACCGAGTCTCCATGGAGAACTTGAGCCGCGGATCGTACGGACCTCGGCGGGCGTGCAACTCGCAAATAGACAGGACAGGAAAACGGTCACCAATTTCGGTAGCTAAAATGAGCCAATTTCAAAGCACTCTTTGGACTCTCATTAGTCAGGCCCGCCAGGGCGAGGAGCGGGCGGTGACCGACTTTGGGAACCGCTACCAGCCGGCGGTGGTTGCCTACTGTCGACGGCTGGGTCTCAACACCGAGGAGGCGGAGGACGCAGCACAGGAAGTGCTCTTGCGATTTTTCTGTCGAGGCATCCTCCAGCGGGTTCATCGCCGTCATGGACGGTTCCGCAGCCTGCTTTGCGCCGTTGCCCGCAACGTGGTGCACCGTCACTGGGAACGGCAGTCGGCCCAGAAACGTGCTCACGTGACTCGGTCGCTTTCCGAGCTGGACGTGCCGGAAAAGGTTCCTGACAAGACGTTTGACCACGAGTGGATCCGGCACCTGATCGATCTTGCCCTGTTGCGTCTGGGCCGCGCCCACCAGCAGTACCACCAGGTGCTCTCCCGCTTTTTGTTGGAGGATTCCTCGTATGCTGAAATTGGGCGGGCACTGGGGATTACCGAGACGACAGTCAAGAATCGCGTCTATCGAGGTAAACAAAAGTTAATTCAGCTGCTCCGCGACGAAGTCCGTGACTACTCGCTCTCCTGGGACCAATATGCCCAGGAGCTTGAATACCTGGCAGCCGCACTAGGCAGTGGGCGGCAGGACCTGCAGGAGGCTGCGACGGTTGCGCTGGGCTCGTAAGTGCCGATGACGAACGGATGATGAGGTTGCCGGTACTCCAGGCCCCCGTTTCCGGGTCCTGGAACGTCGATAGCCCATGGTTTGCGGCAGGCCGATCCATTGCATGTCCTGGGCCTGCTCTCTTCTCCTGCTATCTTGTTGCTCCAGTTATTCTCCGGCCGCTATCGGATTGTCGGAAGATATTTTCACCTGGTCCCAGCCACCCTTCATCTCTCCACCCGTTACCTGACACTGGTGGGGAAAATCCAGGTTGCAGTCGGTGACCGGTTTGCGCAGCTCAGGATCCATGAGCTGGTGGATGTCCAGTTGCATGCCTTCCCTCGTGAAGGACGCCAGGTCGAGAATTCCCGTGTCCATTCGAATCGCATCCTCGGGACAGACTTCAACGCAGTATCCACAGTAGACGCAGATGCCCAGGTCGATGTCAAAGCGAACGGGATATTTCTCGACGTGGGGGTCGGGGTGTTCGCCGGGCACGATGGTGATGCACTTGGCCGGGCAGACCGTTTCACAGAGCATGCATCCCACGCATCGAGGGGTATTGTCCTC
>Ga0310121_10003114_pt1 | contig 15285 bp, 14 predicted proteins | sample CB27_Tmax_986_MG_FD_203504 | JGI IMG/M metagenome (GOLD analysis project Ga0310121, IMG submission 203504) | Marine microbial communities from Western Arctic Ocean, Canada - CB27_Tmax_986 | ecosystem: Environmental > Aquatic > Marine > Oceanic | place: Canada: Western Arctic Ocean | collected...
CTTCATGGATAGCTTCGATGGGACGCTTAAGAAGAATGCCAGAGATCGTGGCTATATCATTGCTTCGGTAAATGGACGTGGTCCGTACGGTGGGTACCACGACGCTAGTGCTCAGGATGTGATGGATGTTGTCGATCTCGTGCAGAGGGTATATCCGATCGACGAGACCAGGACGTACTTGATGGGGCACTCAATGGGAGGTGGAGGGACTGTGCGCATTGGGTTCGAGTATGCCGACCGATTCGCTGCACTCGCACCGATCGCGGGGTACGGATCGATGGAGGACCTAGCTAAGGCACCTGAAATGCCGCTTTTCCTAGCCCAGGGTGAACTTGATGCACTTGTACCTGTAGAACGCGCGCGGAACTTTTATCAAGCGGCGCAGGCTCTTGGGATGCAATCCGTGCACTACGTAGAAAACGAGGGCACAGACCACGTTGCGATCGTGGCCGAAGTTATGGACCAGATTTTTGACTGGTTTGACCTACACCATCGTTGAGTTTGGGGTGACGATACGGGCTAGCGTCGGCCTGACATCAACTCCTGTATCTGCCGGACTGCCGCGTCGACCTTCAACTGGATGCCCACTCGTCCGTAAGACACAGATGCCTGTGTTGGGTCACCCCGCACACCGGCACCTTCAAAGCCACCGAATGGCGCTAGTTTTTCTGTCCGTATGTGCTTCGCATTTACATAGAGTAATTGCGATGTGTCCGTGATTCCTGCATGGCTTCCTATGTCTTCCATGGTGTGACCTTGCTCCTGCAGCCATTCCCGGAAGCCATGACCCGAGTAGTAGTCACCGACGAAATGGACACGGGCTGGGCTACCTGACCATTCCTCGTTCAATATTTGAGCGACAGTCTCCATTCCCTGCTGATTTCCTCCACTGTCACCAATGAGAACGATGTCCGTGAAGCCACCACCTGCGAGGCTTCTGGCTGTGTACTCAAGCAGCTTCATGTAATGTTCGTTGGGAAGCGTTATCGTGCCTGCGCGCTGCCGGTTCCCCGTGATGCCCTCAATGTTTCCTTCTGGCACATACGTCACGATTGGGGCAACGAGAGCGTTTCCGACCTCACGTGCGATCCGCTCGGCTGTCTCGGTTATGATGAACTTATGCTTTCCGAGGACCATATGTGGGCCGTTCTGCTCGGTTCCAGCTGTAGCGACGATGATCGTGGTTGTTCTTGCATCAATCTTGTCCGCTACCTCCATCCAGGTCAGTTCATCAAGGAAAACCGTGTTGGGTACCTGTGCGTGAGCGGCGGGTACATAGATGAGAAAGGCCCATAGTAAGGCTGTAAAGGCAGCAGCGATGTTGCGCACGATGATTCTCCTGCTTGGTTCTGTGGCTAGTTGTATAACAGATAGAGAACGTGCGGCCGTGAGCCCGACGCGGCAATCACAAATCGGTTCATTCTTTATGGGTTGGGGTTGTTGCCCTTAGCCAGCTTAGGGCATCTTGGCGCCACTATGACCGACACTGTACGCAGACAAGCATCGCTCGAACACGACTCGTCCAGGGCACTCGCAGGTATCCGTGTGGTGGATCTCACACAAAATATTGCAGGTCCTCACTGCACGCAGATTCTTGCCGATCTCGGTGCTGACGTCATCAAAGTGGAGCCACCAGCAGGTGATCCTACTCGACAATGGGGCCCACCATTTTGGGAAGGAGAATCACCACTCTTTCTCGCATTTAATCGTAACAAGCGCAGCGTTCTCCTCGACCTGAAATCCGATGACGGGAAGGACGTGCTTGAGCGTCTTGTGGACCGAGCTGACATCTTTGTGCAGGCGTTCCGGGCAGGGGTGATTGATGAGCTTGGTTTCGGATATGAGGAGATCCGCCAGCGCCATCCTGGCATGGTGTACGCGTCGGTTACCGGATACGGATCACGAGGTCCGCTACGAAAGCGTCCGGGCTACGATCCTCTGATACAGGCCTACACCGGCATCATGTCATTGACGGGCTATCCTGAAGGTAATCCAGCGAGGGTTGGAGGTTCAGTCGTCGATGTCGGAACTGGTATTGTGACTGCTCTAGGCATCTTGGCTGCATTACGAGAGAAGGAGCGCACTGGTGAAGGGACTCACGTAGAATCTTCACTGCTCGCAACTTCACTCGGGTGGGTCTCTTATCACATCCAAGGATACCTCGCGAGTGGAGTCATTCCAGGGCGCATGGGTACTGGGATCTCTATGATTGCACCGTACGAAGCGTTTCACACTAGTGACGGCGAGTTGATGATCTCGGCCGGCCACGATGGTATTTTTGAGCGCCTGTGTGAGGCGCTCAAACTCGAGGAGTTAAAGGGTGACGAGCGCTTCACGACAAACCCGTTGCGTGTTGCTAATAGGACGGAGTTGCACGGACTTATTGAGGAGCACACATGTAAGATGACCACAGCCCAGCTTCGGCATCTCCTGGACCAGAATAGAGTACCCAGTGCTCCAATTCATGATATGTCGGAGGTTGTTGAAGAAGAGCAAGTGCATGCGGAAGGCCTCCTTGAACCTTCTCCACACCCGCGCATAACCGACTACAGGGACATTTCGTTTCCGCTCCGATTTGATGGGTTGCGCCCGATCGCAAGCCGAGTACCGCCACTACACGGGGAACATAACTCTGAGGTACTAAGGGAACTGGGCTACAGCGAAGACGAGATGCCTGTTTTTATTCGGGCAGAACCCGCGCCCCAGTAACGCTTATGATCCCCGATCTTGAGGATGTCTTTGAGAGACAAGCTCAGCGCTACGATCGGCCTTTAGGCACATGGGCTGAACTCGAAAAAAAAGCGTTCGGTCAAGCCGTTGGTTCAAACGGCTATACGATCTTGGCTGAAGCAGAAGAGCTAGCGTATTTGTCAGAGGCCAAGGTTGCAGGGCCAGTTCTTGATTTGGGGACCGGAAGAGGATGGCCTGGATGGCTTATAGCTGAGCGTGCTGAAAGAAATCTTGTGGCAATCGATGTGCCTATGGCAGGGTTACAGCATGCGCGGGAGGCGTTCGCAGCACGAGACCTCTCTCTGCGAACCCAGGTCATTGCCTCTGATGGCATGGCTTTGCCGTTTGCTTCTGAGACCTTCAGCTCGGTTGTTCACACGGACGTATTCTGCTGACTGACTGACAAGCTCTCCGTGTTGAGAGAATGTCATCGGATTCTGAAACCGGGTGGGACGCTAGTCGGGTTATCGATTCACACACCACCATCGTTGACTCCGATTCAAGAAGAGCGAGCTACAGAGCTAGGGCCATCGCTTGTCTGTGGTTGTGAGTCACCGCAAGAACTCATAGGCGAGGCGGGATTCTTCGGCCCACAGGTCACCGACGTAACCGTCAGGTTCCGACGCACCTGCTCGGCGTGGCTCGCTGCGATGAAGGAATTGGAGCCACAGCTACGCCGAGAGCTGGGTGATGAGGACTTCGAGGACGAACTTGATCAAAAAGAGAGTATGCTCACAGGGATCGATGAAGGGTTACTACTTCGGTCGCTGATCGTTTGTGAGCGTCCCTGACACCACGGTACAAAATGCTGTTGCAGTGACGATGGAACTGACGCAGGAAGCTTGCGTTTGGGTTGTAACCTATGTCACTTCTATCTTGAGCTCGGCCTGTGCACATAAGAGCAGCTTGCCTCGAGTACGCTGCTTAAAGGAGATCCCAGAATGGGTGAAAGAATAAAGCCGATCCTAGGCGGTTATGCTTCTTTTCTAGTCATTGCCTATATCTCAGTAAATTACTTTTTTGATCCCCAAGCAGGTACTGAAATTCTTCCTGCGCCGTGGAGCCTGGTCGCCGGAGGCTTAGGCTTCATTATCTTCTTCGATATCATCGTCCAAAAGACGGGAAACGCTATGTTAACCGCGATGACAATAGCGATCTCGCAGATCCTGATGGTGGATTTCTACTATGTGCTTAATGGCACGAGGGATGCGCAGTCCGCTTTGGTTAGCATGATAACCCTACTGCTTGCATGGGGGATAACTGCCACAGTCTACGATAAACTGTCCTAAACCTTATTCAATCACGATCAAACAGGAGATCGATTAATGGGCGATAGAATGAAGCCTATCTTAGGGGCAGCTGGAATTACCCTAGGTACTTAATTGGATCGGGGTCACGTATTTCTTTGATCCTCAGGCTGGAACCGAGTTAATAGCCCCTCCCCTGAGCTTAGTGGTTGCGGTGGTTGTTTTGGTCCTCTTCTTCGATCACATGACCCAGAAGACCGGTAATCCTATGGTGACTGCGATGACGATAGCGGGCGGTCAGATTCTGATGGTTGATTTTTACTATGTCATTAATGGTACTAGGGATATGGCATCTGCTGCGGTAAGTGCAGTAATCCTGCTAGTCGGGTGGTATGCAGCTGCGACGGTATACCAGAAACTGTCTTAGATTAGGTCGGCTGACATTAGAGTAGCAGAATGTCCAAGAATGGGAGGGGCTCTAGCTGGTGGTTCAGTTGGAGCCCCTTTTTTTGTAGATACGGTGAGCGGTGACGCTTAACAGAATAATCAGGCTGCAATCAAAGTTGACCCTTGGGGAGTTTGTCTTATGGCAGGTAGAATAAAACCCATTCTTGGATTTGCGGTTACGATTACTGCACTCCACGTTGTCAATCTTGCTCGGGAATGTGTTGGCGGGGATCGGGATGGAGGCTCCTGTTGGTGGTGTGCTAGGTGAGCCCGGTACGGTCATAGTCTTTACTCTCATTGTCGCATTGACCTACGACTGGATAGTTCAAAGTACTGGCCTGCCCGTCGGCCAGGCAGCGATCGTGATGGCAGTATCCGGGGCAGTCTTCTATAACGTCTTCCAGTACATGTTCGAACAACAAATGCTTGGGGCGGCAATTGGAGACTCTCTCTTACTCTTAGTTTTCGCGTATGCTGCCGGGACCGTATACGGGAAACTGTCGTAGGTACGCTTCACCATTCAGTATCGCGAAGACGACTGAGAAGAGAGTGAGCATAAGCTCATTCTCAGGTTGTGTCTCCGATTGTGATTGCTCGGGTAATTATGCTGGAACTCAGGTCTGGTTATTGAAGCGTAAGAGCTATAAGGCCTGCTTCGGCACCACTCCCGAATGCAAGGACAATATGTTGGCGTCCGTCAGCCATGTAGGTCATCGGGGTACCCGTACCACCCCACGGCAGTTCGATCGCGTGGATTGTTCGTCCGGTGTCCTTGTCCAGTGCAAGGAGGGCTGGCCCGCCGTTGGTACCGCCTCGTGTGCCATTGTGGCCGATAAAAAGAAGCGTTTCTGTCAGCAGGGGCCCCGTAAATCCACCACCACCCAGTGGTCCAGGATCTGGTATACCGGAATTGATAAGCCGCTGCCGAATCCCGTCACCGAGAGGGATCTGCCAGAGGTGGTCCCCCGTGTTCATGTCGATGGCTGTCAGCCGTGAATAAGGGGGTTTGAGGCGGGGAATCAACTCTTCGGCGCCGTCAGACTGACTGAGTCCTCGCATATAGAGAAAATCAGATCGTTCCGGGTCTCCTGGCGCGAGTTGAACATGTACGGCACCCGTCCTCGAGGGGATATATAGCATACCAGTTTGTGGATCGACCGAAGCACCAAACCAATTTGCACCGCCGAACCAGCCGGGAAGGTTGAGTGTTCCTCTCTCAGACGGTGGCTGGTAGAGAGGTCCGTGATCCGAGCGTTGAAGGATAGCTTCTGCTTCTGCACGGAGTTCGGGTGTGAAATCGATTAAGTCATCGACCGAGATCCCTTGCCGTTCAAATGGTGCCGGACGGGTCGGGAAGGGTTGTGTTGGAGACAACCCTTCACCGGGCACATTTGACGGTGGAACAGGTCGCTCCTCAATTGGCCAGACAGGTTCACCGGTGATCCGGTCAAAGACGAATACGAAGCCTTGTTTGGTCAGCTGTGCCACTGCCTTAATTGGTCGGCCATCCACATTGATATCGAGTAGGGTTGGAGCTGCTGGCGGGTCGTAATCCCAAACACCGTGATGTACCATCTGGAAATGCCAGACGTAGCGTCCAGTTGATGCTTCTAGAGCCACCAAGCTTTCAGCAAAGAGGTTATTCCCAAGCCGGTGTCCGCCGTACCAATCGTTTGTTGGTGTACCGATCGGTAGGTAGATCAACCCCAGTTCCTCATCGGCGCTCATGATCGTCCAAACGTTCGTGTTCCCTGTGTATTCCCAGGATCCATCTTCCCAGGTGTCGTTTCCTAGCTCGCCTTCTTGGGGTACGGTGTGAAAGATCCAGCGTTGTTCACCAGCCCAGACATCGAAGGCACGGATGTCACCCGGGGGAGCCGTCATGTAGCGTGGCCCGTCAGAGATCGATGATCCAACGACCACAACGTCTCCTACGACCAGCGGAGGGGACATCACCCCATAACTGCGTGCCGGGACCGGTCTACGTAACCCCTCTGTTAATTGTACTTGACCATTGCTTCCAAAGTCATCGATTGGAGTTCCCGTTGTCGCATCAAGCGCCCAAAGGTGTGAGTCCCCGGTCGCCAGGAAGATCCGGCTATCATCACCGTCCTTCCAATGAGCAACACCACGTGAATTGAAGCCAAGGTTCACGGGACGTCCCGCTTGGTGACTAAGAGGATCAAAGGCCCAGAGCTGCTCGCCTGAAGCTGCATCAATCGCTGCCACAAGACTCAGTGAAGTCCGTATGCACAGCACGCCGTCTACCATGAGTGGTGTCGCCTTGAAGGCACCCGGGCGCAGTCGAGGATTCTCAGCGACCAGTTTGTCGTCAGGGGAATGCCACATCCATGTGACGCTCACATTTCCCACATTGATCTGGCTTAGGGGCGCAAATTTCGTGCTACCTAGGTCACCTCCGTAGTTAGGCCACTCACCACCTGGGGCACCTTGTTGAGCTGCAGCGATAGCTGGGAATAGGACGAGGGTTAGGAGTAGGGGTAGAGATAGTAAGTCCCGCACTTTGATCTGCATGATCAGCGCCCTCGAGTACCTACTGTGCAATCCAAGCCCACTGTGATTTGTTCTGTTGGTGACCCAAGCAGTCTGTTAGCCCTGCAGGGCTAACAGACTTACCCAGGAGCATCTTGCTCTCGAAAAACCGGTCAACATCTCGCGGCGCCCCTCCCACGTGCTTCAGCCCCATCACCTGGTGCCCCAGTACCTGATGACCCCATGAAGAACTTTCTTCCGTCAGGGAAAGTGACGTCTCGTCCATTAGCTCGTTTGAGCGTGCGATCCTTCGTTTGGTAGCCATCCACGACCAGCTCGGTCCCAATGGGCAGACATTCACGACGTAGACCGCGTCTCACCAGCACGTTCGGCGTGCCACCTTCAACCATCCATACTTCTCTCTTTGATCCTGTTGGCACAATTGTGTCGGTCCCAGCCACCATCATCGACACCTCAAGATGAATCCAAGAATGAGGGTTCACCCATTCGAGCCTAACGATGTTGCCTTGTATCCGAAGGGGAGCATTCGCATCGAACTCTGCCCCAAAGGCGTGGTGCGCAACAGCCGGTACTGTGTACAGGAGCAGTGCTAGCGCACCAATAGCTAGGGTCCCGTACGTCAATCTCGATCTCATTTTTCCCCCTTGGGCCCTCTGGATAAAGCCTTGGCCAGCGCAGTGGATCCAGCTCACCAAAGATACTCCAGTGAGCCAATATGATGCGAATCCCCCTCGGTAAGCCAGTCATTTTGGGGTCCTTGGCGTCTAGAGGGTGGAATAGGGGATTTTCACACGTTTCCATTTGGCGGATACCTTGCCGTGAGCTTCTGTCTTGGGTATTGATCGATACTATGCCAAACTTTTGTTTCAATGATTGGCATGCTGAGTTTTGCCTGACGGGAGGTCTTTATATGCCCAGAGTGATTCCTACAAATATCATGAGAATCACACTGCTAATTGCACTAACAGCTATTGCCCAGGCTATGGTTGGGCCATTAGACGCTCAAGATGCACAAGGTGTGAGAGTCGCCGCCGCCGATCAGATTCCAGCGGTAACACACGACGCACCTACATTTTATGCCGACGTCCTGCCGATCCTGCATGAGAACTGTGTCTCGTGTCACCAGCCTGCTGGATTGAACATGGGAGGAAACGTGGCGCCCTTCTCTCTGATGACCTATGAGGATGCGCGCCCGCGGGCTCGCAGGATCGCGAGTGCCGTAAAGGAAGGCCGCATGCCGCCTTGGTCTGCGGCAGAATGGCAACACGGGATGTTCAAGGGCGACCGCTACCTGGAAGATGATGAGAAGACAACGCTGATCGCTTGGGCAGAGGACGGCGCGAGTGCTGGGAATCCTGAAGATGCACCCCCGGTGCCCGAAGCTGTGTTATCTGCATCTATAGGTGCTAACGATTGGTTCCTGGGCGAACCGGATCTGGTACTCGAGTTCGATGAGCCGTACTGCATAGATGACGATGTTCGCGATATATACGTGAACATCCCCGTTCAGCTTACTGAGGACATGCTCCGGGAAGATCGATGGATTCAATCAATCGAATATCGTAACGGACCCGCAGTGCATCACATCGTGGGTGGTGTCGGAGGCCTGGTTCCCGGAGCTAAGCCGAGAATTTATGAAGAGGGCTACGGCCAACTGCTTCGTTCAGGGCCACGGGAGATCATGTTCAACATGCACTACAATAAGGAGCCTGGCCCCGGAAGCGCTGTGTGCAGCAATATCAAAGCAGGCATTACGTTCAAGAAAGATGGGGATGTAATTCGCCATGTTACCGGTGGTGACCAACTCTGGATGAATCCGGCTTCACTCCTGATACCAGCTGGGGACCCGAGCTACTCTAAATCCATTGAATATGAATTTGAAGAAGACGTAGAGATTTTGAGCTTTCTGCCGCACATGCATCTTCGTGGGAAGGCTGCTATGTACGAGGTCACATATCCGGACGGGCGGCATGAGACTCTTCTTCATGTTCCTAAGTACGAGTTCAACTGGCAGCACTCTTACGCGTTTAGGGACCCTGTTTTTGCGCCCAAAGGTTCGGTACTCCGATTTACGCTTTGGTGGGATAATTCAGAGGACAACCCAAACAACCCTGATCCGAGTGTTGATGTCCGCTGGGGACGCCCCACACATGCTGAAATGTCGCAGGGTTATATGAGCTTTCAGACTCTGGATGAGAGGCATATCGTGGTAGGGGACCCGTTGCCTGAGGATCTTAGATCTGGATCAGACGAGGATCCAAGGAGTCGTGTGCGGGGACGGTAAATTTACCTAACGAAAAAATTAAGTTCAGGGTGTTTGCCTCCTCATTGGAGTCAGCGCCCTGGCCATTTCATGGACTAAGACGACAAAGCATAGCCGTAGATTCTGGAGTTGTAATTGACTGCTGTTCTTGGGCTACGTCTGGACGTGCGAGCAATAACTCGCAAGCCAGGATCAAATGTTCCAGTGCAAGGCTAGTGTCGGAGTGTTCCAGACCGAGCTCGGCTTTCCTGATGTCCAGAGATCGCCGATAGAGTGGAACCGCTTCAGCGTGTCGCCCCTGGTGTTGGTAGAGCGAAGCTAGGTTGATCAGGATGTTAGCGACGTCTGGGTGACTTAAGCCTAACGTCGCCTCCCTGATCGCTAATACCCGTTCGTAGATTGGCCTAGCCTCTGTATATCGGCCCAGATCGTCATAGAGCATACCTAGATTGCTCAAAACGTGGGCCACTTCTAAGTGATTTGTCCCTAGCACAATTTCATCGATTGCCAGGGCTCGCTCATATAGTGGTTCCGCTTCGTCATAACGGGACTGCATCGCATAGAAGAAAGCCAGATTATTCATCGCGAATGCCACATTCGGGTGGGCAGGGCCCAAGATGGATTCTCTAATTGCCAGGGCTCGCTCATATAGTGGCTCCGCTTCGTCGTAACGGGACCGGACACCGTAGGTGAAAGCCAAGCTGTTCAGCGTGAGTGCTACTTCCAAATGCTGAGGGCCGAGGGCTATCTCACGGATGACAAGCGCCCGTCGCAGGAGTGGTTCTGCTTCTTCATAGCGACCTTGAGCATTGTAGATGAAGCCCAGATTGTGCAGGGAAAGCGCCACGTCCGGGTGGTCCAGCCCGAGGGCTTTTTCGCGAATACTAAGTGTCTGCCAGAGTCTGGTCTCCGCTTCGTCGTGGAGGCCCTGGTTGGCTAATAAGGTTGCCTCGGCGAAGAGCCTATGGGCGACGGGCGAGGATCGAATCAGTGTGGACTGCCTGACCATGAAGCGTACCCGAGATCTGAACAAGCGGGAGGCCAAAGCAGAAGGGCAGAGCCAAGATCAAAGCTCGCGGTAGTGGTGTCACTGTTTGATACCGCTTAACAAGTAGTTCGCCAGGAAATGCCCGTCACATCAACTATTCAATGATTTTCACCATCGCTCACGGGCACCGTGTTAGCAGATTTCATGTATGTATCCCACCACCGAAGTTCATTTACCATCCGATGTACGTTATTCCAGTGCCCCCGAATACCGTGTGCCATGCCTTCATAGATGATGAGCTTGGTGGGCACACGTTGTTTTTTTAGAGATGTGTATAACTGGATCGAGCCTTCTAGAGGTACCCGGTAGTCCTCCTCACCATGAACAAACAGAGTTGCTGCCTGCACTCCGCCTGAGTTTAGATAGGCGGATTGCTTGATCATGATCTCACGAGCCTCTGGGTCCCAGGGTGGACCTAGGAATTCCAGTTCCTTGGTACGAGCGACGTCTGAAAGCGCGTAGTTACTGGTCCAATTAGAAGCTCCAGCACCGGATATGGCTGCCTCAAACCGGTCTGGATATCTAGTGATCAACCAGTTGGTCAGGATGCCACCATACGAGTGACCGGTGGTCCCTACGTGTTCCCGGTCAATTGGGTACCGAGTGATTAGATGGTCGATGCCTGAAAGTACGTCTTCTCCGTCATTCGTGCCCCATGCTCCCCAGGTCCCCCACTTGAATGCGTCTCCGTAGCCTGTTGAGCTACGGAAATTAGGCAGAAAGACAAAATATCCATTCGCCGCAAAGAGCATATTCTTGAAGTTGAATCCATATCCTGACGCCGAATGTGGACCTCCATGGTTCATAACGATCAGTGGGTATCGCCCCTGTGGATCGTAGCCGAATGGGTATAAAAGAAACCCCTCGACCGGTGTGCCATCGTAACTCTTGTAGAGGATCTGCTCTGATGGGTGGGTTGCGACCTCAACTTCTGTGAAAAGGTCAGCGTGGATATCTGTGAGACGTTTCTCGTTCCCGCCATCGATGTCAGCAACGTATATGTCTGAAGGTCTCTCGAATTCTCCGACGGTGTAGGTCATCCGTTGGAAAGACCCATCAATGTCGAGGCCATTGATCCGTCGATGTCCAGCTGTGACCTGTTCTACACCTCCGCCGTTCGGAGAGACACGGAAGAGGTGCCTGGCTCCTCCGATTCCGGTAACGAAGTAGATGTACTGACTGTCTGGCGACCACATCGGATTGCCCGGGTCGAGGTCCCAGTCTTCAGTGAGGTTCAGCGGCTCACCACCATCGGCTGGTCGGATATACAAGTCTCTTGGCCCGCCGTGGTTCAACTTTCGATCGATGATCATGTTGGTACCGAAGGCGCGTGTATAGGAGATCCATCGACCATCCGGTGAGTATCCAGCGCCCGAGTATGTATAGCCGTCGTTGGTGAGGCGGGTCAGTTCACCCTCGAAAGTGAGCAAGAAAAGATCTGAGCGGCCGTAGGCAAGTTCATCAAGGACGGCTTCATCAGCTGTAAAGAGGAGCTCACTGCCATCAGGTCTCCATCGCAGGTTGCCTGGTCGTAACCCCAGCTGTGTGAGCTGTCGGGGTGTCCCCCTGCCGTCTGTGGCAGCGATGAAGATCTCGGTTAGTGCCTCCTCACCGGCATCAGGGAGAGGGAATCTCTGACCGTCTCTCCGGAATGGGTACCAGTCGAAAGCATCCCCTCTGAACCTTTCCTCGTGTCGGCGTTCAAACTCTGATAAGTCGGATTCTGGAGGCTCAGGCTTGGGCATATCTTTCCTGAGCGCTGTCCACTGCCCATCCGGGCTCTGCACACCCGGTGATGCAACACTCTCGTCCTTTACTGCAGGCCCATCCGGTCGTTCAGGATCAGTGAGCCAGAGGGCGTCTTGGTGACTGAACCTTAAATCCCCATCATCAGTCCACTGAGGGTTGGAAACATTCTGGCCATTGTATTGCACCCTGGCGGGCATTCCGGATCCGTCCGATCGCACCACCCATGACTCGGTTGTGGTCCCATTTGTCTCTTCGATGCGTTGAGATACCGTGAATGTGATCCAATCACCTGATGGAGAGATCAGCGGAGACCCGACGCTCTTTATCCTATAATAGTCCTCAAGCGTTAGCTGGCGTCCCATTTGAGCAGAAATGGGAACCGGCGTGAGAATTACTAGACACATAAAAAAGACAGTGCGAAGCATGGTCATCTCCAGCTTGTTGTCATGTATTCTTAGGTCCTAACGTCGACTTCTGTTTGTGGTGAGATATTCCACAACTGACTCGTACCGGGCCGCATCTGTTGCTGTCCACCTCTCCTGATCTGTGGCTTTGGTGTCGATGGCAAGTATCCACCCCTTGCCTCGACCCACGTTGATGACTCCTGACTGCACTACCGAGAATAGCCCCTGAATACCCAATCGGCGATCCTTTGGTAGTTGTTTATCGCATGGGAGAAAAGTCTGTTGGGTTTAGAAAGACCCTTTCTAAACCTGTGATTAGCTGGCCATCCCTTTGTGATTCTTCAGCAACGCTCTGCCACTCCGGATCGCTTGAAAAATCCCGCCAACTTTGCTCTGCTGCCTCACGTGAAGGGTGTGCTAGCACGTAGATCAGGGTGTTGGCTGAGAGTGGCTCATCCTGTGGGGTCCAGTAACCAACATTTATCATACCATGTTTTTCGAAGATTCTGAGAGTGTGGTCCCTGAATCGGTCGAGCAGATCGTCGAACTTTCCTTCTGCTGCTGTATATGTTCTTAGCTCGAACACCTGGTTCGTTTCTAGACCTGCACTTGTCTCCTCACTAACGGATATATCGTTACCGGTCATGCAGCCCGAGCTGCTGATAGCAGTAATTAAGGAGAAAAATAGAAGTCGCTTGGCAGTCATTTTTCTGTTCCTTTGCCGTGGAATAGCCGTCCACGACTTGGAGCGATCTTAATCTTATGTCCTGCATCGATTTCTAGCCCTTAGGGGCCTTGAGAGCAAGCTGAGGGACCCGAGTGAAGCTGTGGTCAGGGTTGCTGGGAGTGATCAATAGGCACTCGACAAAAACGGGAGAGCCCATCCCTGGACCCCCCCCCGTTTTCGTAAATCGTTACTGCCGAACTCTTTCCCAATCGGGACGGCCGGATTCGAACCGGCGACCCCCTGAACCCCATTCAGGTGCGCTACCGGGCTGCGCCACGTCCCGAGGGGTGGGAAAGGTAAAGCTTGCTGGGGGGTTGTCTCAACAGGGTTCCGCTTCTTGTTGGATGAGCCTAGGGGGGCCAAAAAACGGGTTGACCTCTCATCTGCGGCCCGACTAACTTCTTTCCCCTACTGCGGGGTGGAGCAGTCTGGTAGCTCGTCGGGCTCATAACCCGAAGGTCGCGGGTTCGAATCCCGCCCCCGCTATTTGATTTTGAAGCGCCGCCCTACGGCGGCGTTTCCCACGTTCAGATGACCCGAGGATTGCACGGTGCAGACATCGAGTTTTTGGACGGTCGCTGATACATGGAGCCCGCGATGGCGGGCGGGGCCGGGGAGCCGTCTTTAGCTTAGGCCCTCTCCGAAAAGCTCCCCGTCCGCGCTTAACTTGGCTTGGACGGGTTTTTTATGGAGGCCAGGTAGCTCAGTTGGTAGAGCACATGACTGAAAATCATGGTGTCGGCAGTTCGATTCTGCCCCTGGCCATTGTCTCGAAGCCGGAGGTGGGTCGGAGTTGGAGAGATTATTTAGGTCCGTAGCTCAATTGGTAGAGCACCGGTCTCCAAAACCGGCGGTTGGGGGTTCGATTCCCTCCGGGCCTGTATTAAAGAGCCGCTGGGTCCCGGTCGTCTAATGGTTAGGACACCAGGTTTTCAACCTGGCAATCGGGGTTCAATTCCCCGTCGGGATATGAAGTTGAGGCACAGTAAGGAGTTGTGCGAGTAGGGGCTGTAGCTCAGTTGGTTAGAGTGCCGGTCTGTCACACCGGAGGTCGCGAGTTCGAGTCTCGTCAGCCCCGCTGAAGCTGATTGAAATAATGGAGCCGGTACCTGCCCGAAGCGGTGGCGGCTCTTAGGTCGTGTGAATCGGGGCCGTAGCTCAGTCGGGAGAGCGCTTGAATGGCATTCAAGAGGTCAGGGGTTCGATTCCCCTCGGCTCCATGTTATGCGGACTGGTCTAACGCTCGGGTGGCGGAATTGGTAGACGCGCAGGGTTCAGGACCCTGTGGGGGTTAACCCCGTGAGGGTTCGAGTCCCTCCTCGAGCATCCTGAACTGTTCTGGAGATTGGCAGGTCAGTCCATTTGATGCCCACGTGCTGGAATTGGTAGACAGGCTGGTTTGAGGGACCAGTGTCGGAAACGGCGTACAGGTTCGAGTCCTGTCGTGGGCATTTCGCAACAATATATGCAGTGGAGTAAGCGCCCGTAGCTCAATTGGATAGAGCGTCTGGCTACGGACCAGGAGGCTGGGGGTTCGAGTCCTCCCGGGCGCGTATTCAACGAAGGGTTCGAGTGGATTGGGCGCGTAGCTCAGTTGGTTAGAGCGCTACGTTGACATCGTAGAGGTCACAGGTTCGAATCCTGTCGCGCCCATACGGAGGGGTTTCTTCGGGGCCGTAGCTCAGTTGGGAGAGCGCAGCGTTCGCAACGCTGAGGTCAGGGGTTCGATTCCCCTCGGCTCCATTATGAAACCGCCACCTTAGCTCAGTTGGTAGAGCACGTCACTCGTAATGACGGGGTCGTCGGTTCGAATCCGACAGGTGGCTTCTTTTGCCCCGTGGTGTAACTGGCAACACGCCGGATTCTGGTTCCGGAGAGTCTAGGTTCGAGCCCTAGCGGGGCAATCCAGAGACATTTATGTCTCTTATATGGGGAGGGATGGCCGAGTGGCTAAAGGCGGCGCCCTGCTAAGGCGTTGGACTTCGCGTCCACGTGGGTTCGAATCCCACTCCCTCCGTTTGGGTCGGTATGGCCTATTAATATCTGGTCCGGTTGCGCCCAAGTCCGCGGCGCAGGTGGCCGTGGACGGGTGGCCGAGTGGCTTAAGGCGCACGATTGGAAATCGTGTGGGCTAACGCCCGCGTGGGTTCGAATCC